>Ga0214473_10001372_pt1 | contig 32447 bp, 65 predicted proteins | sample RVTome_7_FD_203509 | JGI IMG/M metagenome (GOLD analysis project Ga0214473, IMG submission 203509) | Soil microbial communities from uranium-contaminated site in the Upper Colorado River Basin, Wyoming, United States - RVT98D197 | ecosystem: Environmental > Terrestrial > Soil > Contaminated >...
GGAGAGGTCAGGGATCTTCTCCTCCACGACATCTGTGTGAATTCTGAGGCTAGATACGACGCAAGCTTGAGCGGAATCGGTGGGTTGGCTTTTGTGCTCAACGGGGATCTTGATGTAGTCCCTGTCTTTGACACCCCCTTCGCAGTCCCTCCTATCGAGAATGTCGAAACAGATGCTTGCATTATCAAGCTCATCACAGGTGTTCCTGCCGAGGTCTACCCCTCGATTGCTCAGGTCCAGGCACACTTCTCTGCTTACGACCTCTGTGGAATCAACGTTCTTCTTCATCCAGAAACCGATGCGGAATGGAGCCGATTGAATCCTCCAGTCTGGAACCGCAACGGGGCTGTTCTCGGTGTAAGAAAGACCCTAGATGACCGAGTCCCCAAGGGACGAGCCTGGTATGTGGCTGATGCAGAAACGGTCGGCATGGTCGCCCATTGGTACGATGAGCCAAAGATTGGGTACGCCTTATTCAACCTGAATGGCATTGCCATTTACGAGCCCCCTCATGAAAACCAAGAAGAAAATCTCCAAGGCCAAAACCAGGAAGCAGCCAGTCAGGAAGGCAGCTTCGAAGAGAGCTACCAAGGCAGCTCCGAGACCCGCTCCGAAGTCCGTCAAGGTGAAAACTAAGGCGCTGCCCCAACCTAAACTTCCGGAACTGTTTCGGATCGAGTGGGACCCAAAGCAGGAACGGGATCACCAAACTGCCGAGAGGTTTTTTGTAGAGCAGCTTCGAGCTGGGAAACTCGTCTTCGAGGCGGACGAGAAATGGAATCTAAAGGAGTGCCTCAAGAATTTCGACAAGAACCCTGGGCGAATGGTCGTGATGCTCCGACCCACTGCCTGGGACAAAATCACAGGAGAGGACACCCCATGAACAGCATGTCGGTCATGAATGAAGAGGGAGACACCACAATCTCTTGGGATCCCACGAATCCTGAGTCCGTGGAAGTCGCAACCTCCGCTTTCGAAACGTATGCGGGTCGAGGATACCGGGCCTACGCCATGCAATCCAGTACGCAAGGCGAGATCATGGATGGCTTTGACCCTAACGTAGGATCTGTGCTGTTTGTTCCTCAATTTCAAGGCGGTTGAGAATGAAGACGCTCACGATGAGCGAGTTCCGTCGGGAGCCTGGGGAGCGGATTCGCGATGTGTACCGGGGTGGTCGGTCTTTCCTGATCACCAAAGCAGGCAAGCCTGTTGCTCACCTCGTCCCTGTGGATACGGTTATCGAAGCTGACGGCACTATCCGAGGGGAGCGTCCCGTGACCCTAGGATTGAACCTCGGAGGGTACTACTGAGTTCTCCAGGTGCAAAATGAAGAAGAAAAAGAAAATTCGAAAGCAACTTGGCCCACAAGCAAAAGCTGCAAGGCGACGTCCAACTAATTACAGCGAGTTGTCACCCAGTGTGCAATGGGAAATCGATAAGTCACTTGGCATCTTGGATTGGGATGGGGATCCAAACAGGTAAAGGCCATGCACAATCCCGACCTAGAGTGGAGGGTGCAGATGAAAGCCTGGCAGGCTTGTCATCCTGGGCACTGTGGCCTCTGCGGCCTTCCATTCGAGAGATGCTTTCATCGGAACGACAAGTACCGGGCTGAGACTCAGCCATTGCTTCATGAGCGTCTCTTTCAGGAAGTCTCTCGGGTCCGGTCTCACTGGTATCTCACTACGTTGAACGAGATGGGCCTTGACGAAGTGAGACTTCTCCCGCTCCCTCCCAAGGAACATCTGGCGGGTCTTCGCAAGCAGTGGTTGAAGGACCGTCTTGAAGCAAAGACTCGGTGGCAAATTCTCTTGGATGAGCCGGTGGTATGATCTCGTATTCCCAGCGAACTATCTTCACAGCTCGGGAACTAGAACTCCTCCGAGAGGCTACCTCGCTTGTGGAATCCATGCCTGAGGTTCCTGAAGGGTGGCCAGAAATTCGGTGTCACGAGCTAGCCAGGGCCGTCGGAGACATCCTTGGGTTGGAAGTCGAGGAGGGGCGCTTTGGAATGGCCGAACACTCGTGGCTCTGGACAGAACCCATTGTCCTCGGTCGAGGTCGCTGGCCAAACATTCTCGATGTCTATGCCGTGGGCTCTCTACCCATGGTCCAGCTCGTGGATACAGGCCACTTCCTGCCACACAACACGTCCTACAAGTCGAGTCACGTCAAGCGTACGGATATTCAACAGGAAATGGTGGACTGGCTCAAGTATGGCCCCTTTCAGGGTTGATCCGAAACCCAAGAACAGTTGGGTCGGCGTTCTGCCACCCCCAATCTCTCCTCCTCAAAGTGAGAGACACACGCGGCTAATTCTTTGGTGGCTCGGGCCTGGTATGACCCGCCCTAGTCCTTTCAAGATCATGGACGCCCTGTCGTTTGGCCTGTTATCGGCCGTCGTGACCGGGTTAGCCATTTACGTCCAGACGACTCCCCAGAGCACTCAAGCCTACGCTCTCACTTGGACAGTTGCGGCTACTTTCTGGGCTATCTACGCTGGTTTGATTTACCTTCGGGCGAGATTCATCGCGAAGTACCCGATCATGTTGACCGGCGGGATCATGGTGAACCCTGAGAACTTCCTCACCGCTGCGGCGATCCTCGACAGAGAAGTTCAGCGGACTCTCAAGCTCTATGAGGATGCTGGATTCCCGAATGCTGTGGTTCTTATCTCGCAGAGCATGGTTTGGTTGAGCTTCCGGCCTGGGCCGTTTCCTCACCCCCAGAACTACAAGATCAGGGTCGCTGGGTTCGTCACGATGGGCGGAGAGGGTGGCCAGATTGGTTATACCAGTCCTGATCAGCCCATTGAGCAGACTGCCTTTGCTCATGAGCTGGGTCATGTCATCCTGGGCCGAGCCTGGAAGGATTGGGACCAGACACGGCATCATACCTTCATGAAAGAACACGGGTTGCCTTGAACCTTGCGGAACGAGTTGCCTTGAGGTTCCAACATGGTCCTTTGGCCGTGCCTGGAATCAAGAGCTACGACCTCCAGGGAGGCCCTCCAGGGTTCACCTTGGATCTCGATATCCCCGAGCCTGAGAATGCCCTAGGAACGCTTCGGGGCGAGGTGGGGGTCTGGGTCTGCAACACGTCCGAAGAAGCTTTGGAGAAGCAGGGAGAGGCCCTCCTGGGGCTAGTCTCGAAGTTCACCCGGAGCAAGGCTGCTTGGACCGAGGACTGGCGTCAGAACGGCGAACTTTGGCTACGTGGCGTCAGCTTCGGCTAGGAGCCGCTGGTGCCACGTCCTAGGTTGCTTCTTGCGAGCCAGCTTGTAACCGATGCCGCCCCGAGGGCCACAACCTGACTTCCTCACGAGAACACCTTCCTCGGTGAGATGCAGAAGGCAACTGGAAACCGTTCCCGAACTTAGTTTGATGAGCGGTTTCTGTCTTCGGAGGCCCTCAGCTACTTGCGAGGCGGACGACCAGGGACGCCCCCGTAAGAACTGACAAGCCCGGACTCTGATGGTGTTGTCACAGACCACCCAATGGCTCCCTGGGTCATCTTTCGGCATTGGACCCTTTGCAGATTGCAAGAATCTCTCGTGAGGTCACTAGACGACACTTGGCAGTGATCTCTTTGATGCGTCTCTTGGGGATGTCATAGTGAAGGTAACTCGCTCGATGGTACCAACAGCGATGGATTTTTAGGTCAGCCGCCATTTGATGTAAGTTTTCCTCGGAGTAAGGGGTACACACGAGATGCCTCGCATCGTCACAGTAGTAGACTAGGTCCACCCGTCAGCCTTCTAGATGGCTCGATCAGTCGAGACCAGGGGGACTCGTCGTATACGAATGTGAGTCTCTTCCAGAAGTTGATTGCTGAGCTTGAAGTCATCCATCCAACGCTCAGGAATTTCTAGGCCATCGGGATAGACGACCTCAATGATGCCCACTTGGGCGATGGAACGGGCACACCGGGTACACGGGGGCCAGGTGCAATAGGCAACACATCCTTTGAGAGAAACACCGATTCGAGCGGCGTGAAGAAGTGCGTTTTCCTCGGCATGGCAGACAAGCGGGTATTTCAAATCCCGGTTGTTCAGCCGTTCCACGGTATCTGCGATGCCTCGGGGAAAACCGTTGAAGCCCGTTGAGCGAATCTCTCGGTCTGGACCGACGATGACGCAGCCTACCTGTGTACTGGGATCTTTTGAAGCGGTCGCAATGTAGGTGGCAAGCCCGATAAACCAACGATCCCACCACCCATATTCGCGACGCACAAGAGTTGGCTCCATGCGTACAGTGTACACCGATTTCCTCGGTGTAGAAGGGTGGCATGACGAGAAAGAAGCAGGAAGATTTGATCCTTCCGAATCGAGAGGCGACGATGCGGGACATGGCAAGGTTCTCCCATTGGGCCGGGGTTGACTTCCATATCGCCTTGACCCCCATTCGAAAGACTCCCCGAAAGCGGAAGGTTGATCGGAAGACTCCTCGAACGTAGTCATCTTGTCAGGTCGCCGGTAAATTCACTTCCGGGCAAGCTCCTGATAGTCTCTTTCCGAGGTTGCCTGGGCTGGGCCTCGGAAATGGTTCGAAACAGCCCAGGTTCTTTCCGGCCCCAGGGCCTACCGAGTCTGCTTGACAAGCCGTTCTCGGATCGCCCTGGGGTCAAACTAGGGTTGATCCGAGCCGACTGGAGACGTATTCAGGGCATGTCAGACCTCACTACCGCCTCGACGATCCTCATGCAGATGGGTGGAACAAGCCGACTTTCCGCCATGATCGGAGCCAACAGCTTCATCGGCTCCGATAACAGCGTGGCCTTCCGATTCAAGGCCCGTGCCAGGAACGGCTCAAACGCCTTCCAGGTCACCCTGGACCCGAGCGACACCTACACCATCGAGTTTCTCTCCCTTCATGGCTCCAGTCGCAAGGTCAAAGAGACCCTCTCGGACGTGTATGCCGAAGACCTCAAGCCCATCTTCGAGAAGAAGACCGGGCTCTACCTGAGCCTCTAAGGAAGCCATGTTGAGTTTACTCCCAGCGTTGCTTGCCTTCGGGTTGTTCATCGCGACCCTGAAGATCAGGGTTCCGGCTAGTTGATCCATCCAGAGCTGAAACGTACTCCCATCATGGCGAACCCCAAAGAAGACCTGGCTCTGAGGCTCGAAGCCGAGCGTGACTTCAATCAAGAACGCATGTTCGAAGCCATGGACATGGAGGATGAGATCCTCTTGGCCCGTGGCTGGGACGGCAAGGACTCCAAGGATGAGAAACGACTCCGAGAGCTGTTGGGTGAGGATGACCTCCCCTTTTGAGGCATCATGAACCTTCATCTGCGAATCGCCGAGGCTCTTGGCTGGACTGAAGAAGAAACGAGGAGCTTCTCACTGCCGACGCTTCGAGCATTGGTCCGGACGGTGAGCCCCAAGCTGGCTCACGAGATAACTCTTGTGATGCGTTCGGACGCCTACATCATTGGGGAGCCGTTGAGGAAGAAACGCTATGCCTATCGTTGATCACCCCGCTCTGAAGTACCGAGTCAAAGCACCCTGGGGGTACGAAAGCTGCCAGGTTGTCCAGTGTGATTTCTGCCAGGACCAGGCTCACAAGGTGGGCAACAGTCCTGGTGAAGCCGCTGATGCTGCCCGCAACGAAGGCTTCGAGACTGTCAAGGGAGAGAACCTGGGCGATCCCAAGAAGTGGCAGTGTCCTCGATGCAGGGTTGATTTGAACAAGCCATGAGCGTACTCAGCTCATGGCAAAGCCCATCGAAGACACCACCTGCGGTCGCTGCGGCGGCAAGGGAGAACTTCCTTGCTTCCGTCACGTTCTCGGGGGCATCTGCTTCCGATGCTGGGGTTGTGGTGTAGATCCCAAGACAGCCGATCAACTCCGTGCCTGGTTGGAACGGGCTCGGGCTGAGTTCAAGGTCCGCTCGGCCAAGCTGGCTGAGTGCCCCGAGGGTCGTGAACATGACCGGCTGGTTCGAGAGGTCGAGATGATCACAAAGATGGGCAAGGAGAATCGGGCTCGCCTGGAGAAGCTCCTGACCAGTGTGCAAGCCGGTCGAGCATGGGCTAAGGCAAGGACAGCTTGAGTCGCCTTCGTACTCTCTGGCGGAAGCTGAGGACCGGAGCCCCACTGTCAGATTCCGAAGTAGACGACATGATAATCCAGGTCGAGTGCGCCCTGGATTATCTTCGGGACGGCGGCCCCCGCTACTCCTTAGTCTATCTCGACAGCTACCGGAACTTGCAGACTCTCAAAGGGTTCAAAGAAGAACGAGGACGGAAGTGATGATCAAACTAGCACATGGGGTTTTCACCTGGAGCGGATCCGAACGTCGGAGCGACCGTTATGGCTCCTTCAACCTTCTCGCCGAGCCCTTCGAGGGTGCCGAGGTCACCGAGGTCACGTACGACCGAGAGCTGGCCAAGAAGCTCGAAGACAAGCGAGTACGCATCCTCGTGAGGGTCCTGGCTACCCGCAAGTCCAAACACATCGGGGATCTCTTCCTTGGTATCAAACCGAGCACCCCGGAAGTCGGAGAGGAAGTCGATCTCGGCGTCGGGATTTTTCACACCGAGCCCTGTGAGTACGACTCCAAAGTTCTCTCGACCTTTCTCGTTCCTGGAGAGCCCCCGAGCCGGGACACCTTCTGGTTCAACCCTCGGAAGCTCTATCGTCTCCACGATCAGACCGTGGATGTCTTCATCGAGGAGACTACCGAAGAGTTCACCCCGGCTCCCAATCTCAAGCAGGAAACCGACGAGGGGTTGATCGCCTCCGGGGACGGGAGCTTCCAGTCCAAAGGGGTCGAGCTTTCGGGTCGGACCCGCATCAAACCCCGGGTCGAGCCAATTGGGGACGGTATGTTTGTGATGACCCAGCCAGGGGCTTTCAAGCAGGGCGAGCGGGTCGATTTCGACCAGGAAGGCTTGCCCAGTCGTTTTGACCACCTCCGAGAAGACGACTGATCCGCCCTAGCCTTTTGATAGGCCCTGTCAGGTATGCTGGTCCGTCGAGTCCGGAAACGAACCTTTGCGGGGCTGTCTGATCAAACCCGGGTCATTCTAGGGTCGAAGTTGGCAGGTTCGCCCCAGGTCATCGTCGCCCTTTCGAGCCTCGAACCTCAAGACCTTCACGCCTTCACTACGGCCTGGAACAAGGTCCAAGTGAAGTGCAGGCAGGCAGGGATTGGGGCTCTGGAGGGTGTTCGGATCCTGGTAGGGGACGAGGGCCGGTACACGGCGAAGTTCGCCAAGGGCCGGCTGGCGGTGAACCTCAGCAAGTTCAGCAAGAACGCTCTGGCTGCTGAGCTGCTGGCTCATGAGCTGGGCCGCCGCTTCTGGGCTACGAACCTCACGGAAGCTCAGCGGAAGACTCTCAAGGTTGGTCGCAAGGACCCCGAGGGCCACTTCGCAAAGACCTTCCGCTCGAAACTCTTCGGCAAGGCCAAAGCTGAACGCTGGCAAGAGTTCCAGCTCTAGTCGGTGTAGTGAACTTAGGTGAAAGTTCTGTTCCTCGATCTGGATGGCGTCTGTAATAGTGGCAGATACTTCAAGTCACTCGCCGATCGGGTTGCAAGTGGGGATGGTGATGAGTCGAGCTTGCAGCAATACGCCTCGGGGATGTTGGACCCAGAAGCCATTCGGGAGCTGAACCGGATCATCTACAAGACCGGGGCTGTGGTTGTCATCTCTTCGACCTGGCGGCACGCTCACCCGATGCCCCATATCTCCCGGATGCTTCGGTTCCGAGGTTTCGAGGGGTTCGTCATTGGTGCTACTCCGCAGCTTCCCACGGGGGTCAGGACCCCTGCCTTCCAGAAGTTCTTGGATGAGAACCCTGGGCACATTGACGAGACACGCAATTGCCGGGGTAACGAGATTCAGGCTTGGCTCGATGCTGTGCCTGTGGTGCAATCCTTCGTGATCCTGGATGATGACTCAGACATGGCCCATCTCGAACCATCGTTTGTGAAGACCTCGAACGAAACCGGGCTCACGACAGCCGAGGCCGATCGGGCTATCGAGATCCTGACCAAATCGAAGCTGCCTGCGTAAATCGGGCGGTGATCATTCGAATTTTCCTTCCCACCACCGAGCACAGAGCTTGGCGAATCCTTCGGCGATGTTGTTCGTGACCTCGTCCATCTGGCGGGTCATCACGTCGATGCTGTCCTTGGCCACATAAACTTCGAACCACCGTTCACGCTTCTCTTCAGCCATGGCTCGAACTCCAGACCAATCTGATAGTCGAGCGAGTGGATGCGAGCAGGTTCCAGGGAGCGTCACAAAGAATCGATCCTTGTCCCACTTCACTTCCGTGGCCAGGTCTCGCACGTAGTCTTCCAGGGCGAGTTGGATCTGATCCCTGGTCGGAATCTTGTCTTCCTTCCAGTAGACGAACCGATCAAGAGCCATCAGATCTCTTTCAACCTTTCGTAGTCGGCGTGATCTAGGGCCGTGAGCTGGTCCTTGAACGGCGTCATGGTGATCCGATGAGAGCACCAGTCGAGCTTCGTGGGAGATCCGTCCGGCCCCTGGAACGCAGCGGCGGCTCCGTCCTTGAGGATAAAGATGGCTCCGCAGCCTTCGCACCAGTAGATCGACCGACCCAGAATCATCCCGGTTACGAGAGTGATCAGGTGGCCGCCTTCCTCGATGGTGTCGTAGATGGTCATGCTGCCTTCCGGGAATGCTTCGGACACCGAATGTCAATTGGCTTCCCGCCCTCGAAGAGTACACCGTAGAACCAGCCGTCGATGGGTTGGCCAGCAGTTTCCAGAAGCAACGTGTATCGGGTTGTCTCGACCGTGGGGAAATCCATGCAGACTTCAAGCCATTGGCCGCATTCGAGACATCGAGCTTTCTGCCAGTGTTGATGCTTTCGGCGCCGTCTCCAGCACTCCCAGCGCATATCTACCTGCGTCGAGTCTACCTCGAAGGCACGCTTCCAATAGGGAGACACCTCGGAAGCGGTGACCTCATCCCAGCATGGACCACACCAGATTCGATCCCCCGTGGTCTTCTGATGTTCATCCAACCGGATGAACTCAATCTCTGGGTAGTAGGGCTCATGGTCTTCTTTCATGAAGGTCAACGTCGCTGGACCGGGGCGTATGTTTCGTTCCTCGTGGGGCTCGATGTCCCCCCGAGATTCCCGGCCACACCGGTCGCAGTAGATCGCGTGGGACATCTACAGAACGAGGCTCAAGTAGTCCTTCGAGAGCCGGAAGACCACACGTTGGTCAAAGCCAACTGGGACTCGGAGGAAAGGCCCGTCCAGGTAGAGGGTGGCGTCGGCGGACTTGCTCACCAGCGAGAACTCGGACTGGAGAAGGACTGAGGACTGTCCTGGTTTGGCCCCGCAGTGCTCCCTGATGACCGCCTGGAGCTGTTTTGAGGTAGCCGGTATGACCTTACCCCCTGCCGAAGCAATCGCCCCTGTAGAGCCCGCTCCCGTGCCAATCCAAACTCCTGAACAAGCGTAGGTGTAGTCAGTGAAGAACTTCCCAACCTTCTCTCTGAGCTTCAACCGAGTCATGGCAGCCGGACAAGTGTGGCTGAAGAGAGCCTCGTTCAGCACTCTCTTGGAGATGATCTTCTTCCCCAGGGAGACCTGCATTCGGGTGACCCGAGAGATCCGGGGCTTGGTCAGGGCTTTCCGAATCAACTTTTCGGATACTCCGCTTACACCCGCACAGAAGTGCCCAATACTGAACATCGGGTCGGAGTTGATCCCGAGAAGCGGTGTTTTGTGGCCAATGTGATGGCTTGCAGAGAGAAGAGTTCCGTCGCCTCCGAGCGTGACCACCAGAGCTGCATCAGAGGCATCGAAGGATGTTTCGGAACCTTGGATGATCCAGGGTTTGACCCCGAGTGTTTGAAACGCTTTGAGGACAATCCCGGTTGATCTTTCCTGGTTGAAATGGCTATCTTTTGCCCGCTGGAGTGATTCCCGTCCGAGCTTCCCAAACGCACCTGGATTCAGGTGATACTGGTCCCAGAGAGACCTCTTCGTGACGAGAATGACCTTCATTCGACAGCAACCCTCTCCCAGACCGTCGGTGGACCGAGGGTCTCACCGAGGATGTTCACCCGAAAGGTCGCCCCGAAACTTATCGTGTCGGATGCGACCTTCGTTACCTCCAACCCAACGAACCCTCCTCGACGAACGTGATCCTTGATCTTTTCCATGTGTCCCACTGGCCTCGAAAGAGGATCCAGGAAACCGCAGTAGGTCCCGAAGCAAATCACCCCCAACAGGAAAGACAGATCGCTGACCTGTTTCTCCAGGATTTCAACCCGCTGATGAAGGTTTTCGCTCATTTGATTACGATCAGGAGATACACCGATCAACCGGTGTAGTGAAAATCTGTGGGTATCCCGAAGAAGAAAAGCCGCCCCGTCGATGTAGATGGGCAACTCTTCCGTTTCATGGTCAAAGAAGTCCATATCCCGGATCACCTTGACCAACCGGAGTTGTCTGTGACCGTCCAGGAGGACCACGAACGTCCCGGAGGCGTTCTTCAGTTCCGTCTGCCCTATGGCTTCCCTGTCTCCCCCGAGGGTGTCCGGAACGTTGTTCGTCAGGCCAAGAAAGCAGGATGGGATCCTCACGCCCGGGGAGGCCCCTTCAATCTGGAAGCCTTCCGCTATCCCTAGGAGCGCACATGCCCCGTATCTTTCACGTGACTCTCACCAAGGAAATCGACACCACGATCGTCGCCAACTCTGCCGAAGAGCTGAAAGTCGCCCTGGGTAATCAGAAACATGAGTTCGACGACTGGTCTGACAACAAGGATTGGCAAATCAAGGTCTACGACCCCTTACGATTGACCAAGTACGTAGAGAGAATCCCCACAAAGTTCCAAGAGCCAGAAATGGGAGTGGATGACGACGGGGATTGCGTAGACATCTACGACTACAAGAGGGAGCACCCCGACTATATGGACAAGGTCGAGGCCGAAGCCATAGAAGTCGTGAGACAAACCAACGTCGAGAAGCTCAATCTCAAGCTGTTTCCTGGGGATGCTGGATAGACTATCTCTTCGGAGGTAGTGCCCGAATTTCACCAGGAGGCAGCTCGTTTCCCCCATGTGCGTTAGCCATTGCCTGCTCTGCGGCACGAATCCGAGCTGCTTTTCGATCTTCAATGTCTGAAGATCGAAGCTGATGAGTTCGGTTGAGGGCTTGCTGTGTCTCCAGGTTTTTGAGGGCTCTGGGATGAGGAGCATACGGGTTGAATGTTGGGTTCGACAGATCAAAGGGACAATTGGACAATCGGACAACGCCTCCGCCTGACACGGGCATGAGGATCTGGAACGAGATCACATGCTCCTCGTAGTGCGTCGGAGAGGCCCGGAAGGCCGACTGGACGTTGATGATGAAACCGCCCGTTGTGAAGGGGACAAGTCCGATGCTCCCATAGCCACTGGCTCCCGTTTGCTTCAGCAGCTCCTTGCGGACTTCTTTGCGCTTGTACAGCTCCCAGAAGGGAAGAACGTACTCACAGCCTTGGAATCCCTCTTCCCCCTCGATGGTGTAGGTCTGGAGAGGGTCTAGCTCGCGACCTTGGCGGATCCCGTGTTCAGGGTCCGTCGTACCGTTGAAGAAGACTGCTCCCGAAGACACCCCGGCCCTCGCGAGGGTGTGGATGTAGATGTACTCAGGCTTTTCTTGGATGTCGAATCGTGGCCTGGGGATTCCTGCCTGGATGATCATGGCCTTGGAGCCTACTTTTACACCGATCGGTGTAGAGGATCAACATGACACCGAGCCAAGCCATCGAAGCAGCCAGACAGGAGATGGTGGCCTTATTGCATGAAGGAAAGAAAGACGGCCTTCGCCGATACGTCTGGCAACTCCCCGAGAGCTGCGTCTGTGCCCCTACTCAGGTTCCTGGAAGACTCCCGGTCCAAGAAGATCCGTGGTCTGTTCTTGGCTATGGCCCACCCGATCAACGGCCCTACTACGTCGTGACTCTGACAGGCAAGAAAGTCAAAGGAGCACCTGTCTTCACGGACAAGGTGGAACTTTTCAACCGTCCAGACTATGCTAGGGCCACAGTCTGGGACAGAATTTCTGGACCTCCAAGTGAGCCCCCACGGTAAGCCATGCTGATTCGCGACATCTTCGTGATTCCGCATCATCGAGGAACTGTCATCATTCTCGATGTCAATTCTCCTGAACTCATTGGAGTCAAAATAGGTACGAAGCTCAAGCAAGGTGACAACATCTGGGAGGTTTCAGGCGTTGAAAGCCGTACGAGTCCTATCACCATCGGTGTACTTTTGAAGCCAGCCTTCCCGATCCCGGAGCGGGGAGAAATTTCGGTTGTGTTATGAGCCGCACAACGAAACCCGGTAAGCACGGTCGTCGGATTGCTAAAATCCGTTGCGAGAGTCCTGGTATCAAGGAGGCTATTCAGAAGCGACATACCTACGGTCGCACCGAGAAGATCCTCCGACGGAATCGTAAGCTCTGGACCCGCCTGGCAGCCAAAAGAAGGCGCCAGTTGGACAAGCAAGCTGTCAAAACAGGGACTTGATGATGCCCTTGTCGTCAAGCGACTCGGTACTCTGTGAGCATGCAAATGAGAACCCAGCGAGCTGTCACTGTCCTTCGGATTGCTACTGCCAGACTTGGACTTGCAAGTCTCGAATCCGTTTCAAGTGTCCCGACTGTGGAGCCCGACATGACCGAGGATATCTGAATGGGGTAGACATCTTTCGGTGTCTGCACTGCGGCTACACGGGACCTGAAGGCTTGGAGCCACCAAAATCTGAGGTTTCTACTGCGTGGGACCGTCTCCTGGAACAGGAGTAATAGTCCAGTTATGGGTCGTCCTTGACAGGATGACCTCCCTAGCGCAACGAGTTGCCGGCCGTTTCTCTTTGACCATCCTCTCGGATGACCGCTTCCGCCCCCCGAAGTGGCTTCTCCAGGGAGTCGATACCGGAGAGATCCCAGCCAAGGGCCTCCTCGTTTGGAAGTACGTCGTGGAGTCACTCGGCCCGAAGTTCAACTATGGGGCGGCCACGGTATACTGGAGGAACAAGGCCAAAAAAGAAGGTCTTGAGCTTCTCCCAAAGCATCTCCAGTCGGGTGAAGGAGCCGAGTTTGGTCCCTTCAAGATCAAGACCGGCGACCAGATCGAGGACTGGGTCAAGGAGCGCCTTCGGAGCGAGGGACTTTATCAGGAGGGCGTCAAGACAGCCGCCGATTGGCAGTTGGAGGTGGGTCATCTTCAGCGGATGCTGGAGGATGCCCAGAAGCGCATTGCTCAACACGAGAAGGGCCTTGCCGAGGGCAGCCGAGTCAACCAGCGGACGAAGTGGCTGGCTGAAGCCAAGGCCGATCTCGCTAAGGCCGAGAAGGAGATGACCAAGGCCCAGGCTGCTCTGACCGAGTTCAAGACCGAGGTGGTCCGCCACGAGGAGGCCAAGGCACCCGTCATCGACTTCGAGAAGCAGTTCCAAGCTGCCATGATGGCCGCCACCATGGATCTCTCCAAGCGGGAGGTTCTGGTTCAGGCCAAGGCTGCGTTGGCGAAGTTCGAGCAGGAGATGATGGGTCAGGCCAAAATGGCTGCCGAAAAGGAAGCCGGAATCCTCGACTCCCTCTGGGGAGCTGTCGAGCGAGCTTGGAACTGGGTCGTCTCAGCCTTCGAGGACTTCCGAGACTGGATCTCGGACCTTTCCAGCGACACCAAGCGGATCAGCAAGCTACTCGACGCAGCCGGAGCTTGAAGATGGGCCTTGCACAGAAAGTGGCTACCAGATTCGCTGCAAATGGTCGTCGTATCACTGAGTTGCAGTGGATCAAGCGAATAGATGCCGTTGGAAAGGCTTTAGTCAATCTTCAAGACGATCTGAGACCTGGTGGTCCAGGCATTCAGACTTTTGCTCAGCCAACACCGAAGCAGTTGAAGCAGGATCAGAAGCTCACGAAGAAGGTCGAGAGTCTGCTGCACGAAGCGGAGTATTACGTCAACGAAGCCGCTTTTCTGATAGAGAAAAGTCAGTGACCCAGTCGGAGTGAATATGTCCGAAGTCAAGAAGCTCTGGGTCGTCTGGGACTCGAACATCTCAGCCGAGGAGTTCTTCAATGATCCGGCCGTCAAGGACGAGGATGATCAGGTTCGGCAGCTCATAGGTGAGCACGACATGATGAACATTCTTTGGCAGGTCCAGGCAATGGGGGCACAGAAGTTCGAGAAAGGCCGTGTGAAGTTCTACGCCGACGAAGCTAGTGCGAAGAAAGATGCTCAAGCTCGCATAGTTAAGTTCAAGAAGAAGCTGAAGACTGCTGATGTTTTGGCTTCACGGGTAGCCAGGCGTTTCGAAGCACTTTACGGAGACCTGCCCAAGAACATCCTAGTGTGGCTCGGAGGTAAGGATCAACTCCGCAGCAAGCTCCGTGATGTCGGGCCTACGCCTTTTGCGTTCCTACCTCATGGTGTTGGGATCCGATTCACGAAAGCACCCCAACCGAGCGGAAACTACGTCGAGATCACAATGAACCAGGGGAACTACGATCTGACCTTTTTCAACAACTCAATCGTTCCTGACGAGAAACATCAGACGTACAAAACGGTTCGTGATGAGGTCAAGACGATTCAAGCTGTCCCTGGTAAAGACCTGGCTGGTATTTTTGCTCGACATACGGGCATTCGTCTAAGTGTCGAAAAGCCCGGCTAGGCCATCGCCTGATCGATCTTCTTCCCGGCTTCTTCGATGTGCCCCTTGGCACTCGCTAGTGTCTCGGTGAGATACAGGTTCCACCCGAGCACCCGAGCCTTCCCTTCGAGGTCCGCCTGGATGAATAGATGCGTCTTTCCTTCGCCAAGTCCAGTGACGCATAGCTTCATCTGTTTGTCCGGAAGACCCTCCAGGAACGTCACCGTCGAGATGTCCAGGTCCCAGCCTCGGTCACGGCAATAGTGCCACACTTCCGTGAGTTTACCTTGGCAGGCTTCGTCTAGAGCTTGAAATAGACCTTGGGCGACATTCTGGACATACATTGTGGGTGGATCGATTCTATGGTTCAGGGTCCTCGGCCGGAGTACGAGCCGGCGCTCCCGGAATCAACCGCTTTCGTGATAGTTCCTCCCACAGAGGCATCACGAAGGCCATCGACCGAATCCTCCACTCTTTGTTCGTGCCGAGCAGGGGTTGGCTTGACTTGCCTGAATCACACACGAGGTTCACGCCTGTCCAAATCAAGGCGGCTTGATCATCAATGGGTACCCAGCCCGGACGAAGCCTGTGGAGCCTGAACGTCTCTTCGATATCTCGGATGGTGGCGTTCATGTCGTCGAGGGCGTCACCCAGATCAAGAGCAGCCACCTTCAAGTTGAGCCAGAGTTCCTTGTCTGCCAGGAGATTTCGAACAACCTGGATCGCGGCCTCGTATTCGATGTCTTCTTGCGTTTGCATTCCCCGCTCTGTAAGATACACCATCCATGCCCGAAGACTTACGTCGAGTTCTGCATTGCTCGTACTTGACCGTCGAGGCATGGTGTCGATCAGTAGGAAGCCACCCTCTTGGGCACGACCTCGTGTTCCATCTGGACCCCGAAGTGGACACCTACGTTGGATACGTCTGCAAGACTTGCAATGCCTACCTCTCAATCGGGAAGTCGGATGTCTATTCGGAACGCTATCTTTGGCCGATGATGCAAAAGAATCCGGAGAGTTTGCTTCGTAATCTGCAAGACCAATGGCGAGTTGGGCTCACAATCTGGGAGCGTCTGATGTTCAGTCCTCCTTGAGGATTCGATCATAGGCTGTGGGGGGCTCCTCACCAGGATCCACTGGTCCTTGAGTAAGTCTGGCAAAGAAGCAGTTGTCGGAGCTGAGGAGGGGTATCGCAATGTCCGATAGGATCGTGACTACGTTGTTCTTCCGATCGACAGGTCCAATGAAGAAAACTATCTGAGAGTAGGGAGACCAGTAGGTGTCTCCGGTGCGTAAGGGCTTTTCCCGAAAGTAATCCGTCGAGATGACTCCCTCGAACCAAAGGAATGACCACGAGCTACCCAATGGCATCACGACGGAAGTGTCAAGGATCCCTTCCAATGGATGCCACATCTTGAAACCCGTGATCTCTCCGGGATATTGCACCTGGTGTAAGACCAGAGGGTGCTTGTGAGCCCACCATTGACCCTTCTCGGGAAAGGGGTGTACCTTGGCGATTTCCATGACGGCCCCTACACCAAAAACGCTCGAAGAGTGTTTTCCTGTTCTGGACAAAATGCTGGTCAAGGAAGATCAGGATTACCTCCTAGGAGCCAAGGATATCGAGGGAGCGGCCATCTCGCTGCACCACTCTCTCGGGAGGCACTTACGCAATGAGTGGGGACTTTGGCAAGACTCCGAGTTGGCCAAGCACCTTCGTGAGAAGCACGGCCAGGTCCACCCGGACAGTATGTCTCACTTCATCCTGGTTCACTACTGCCGGGTAAGGATGCCTACGCTCTGGGAGCGACTTTCAAACACGTAGTCCGTCACCGGTCCGGATGCGATGCCAGACTGTCCTCGGTTCCTGTTCAAGCATTCGCTCATAATACGGGATCTTCGTGGTCGTGAGTTTGTGGATCTTTCGGTCCAGCTTGGCCAGCTTTGAGGCCCACGAATCCATCTGGTTCTTGGTCTTCTCTCGCTTTATGGGGCTGAGGCGGTGCCGATGCTTCCAGAGACGTTTCTGATACACCAGGTTTCGCAAGACAAAAGCGTGATCAAACGATAGCCTCTCCAAGCGATCCGTCGCTTCTACCAGCTTCTTCTCCCAGAAGGACTTGGATCGCATGGGATGATGACCTCCTATGTCTCCCGGAGGTCAAGGGAGCCTGACTCTTTTGGCGCACCAGGTCCCGAGTCAGGTAGTATATCTGAAAAATTAGACGTATCGTTGGGTGCGGACGCCGGATTTCCACCGGGAGTCCCTGCGGCCCTTCTGCTTAAACGATCCGGGCAGATCAGGGGTCTCCTGCACACACATTTCTTAAAGGTTGGTTAGTCAGCAGTTGGGTTCTACTGGTTCTTCTTCCTCGCTGGTTCGTGTGTCGGTTACTCCCGGGTTGGGAGCCTACAAGCCAATAGGCTACACCAGCCAGTGTGACTGAAGCAACCCTCCGGTGAACGAGCTTCTTTCGGTGTAGAGTCCTGGCATTGACCGGTATCACCATCGACGCACCCGAGACTCGGGATATTGACGAAACGAGGCTTCGAGGGTTGACCTTCGGTTGTTGAAACGTGTAGGATCGGCAAACAACAAACAAGAAGCCAAGCGACGGGCAACAAAGGAACTCGTCGAGGGGCTTCTCCAAGAGCCTGCTTTCAGGCAGGCATCAGAAGGCTGAGTCACAGATGGGTCGTAGACTGTACGTCGGGAATCTCAACTACAACACGGACGAGCAAACGCTCAAGACTGCTTTCTCTCATTTCGGTGAGGTGAAGGAAGTGAAGGTCGTCATGGACCGGGAGACAGGGCGGGCTCGTGGCTTTGCCTTCGTCGAGTTCATGAACGATGCAGATGCCGCCAACGCCATCACGCAGATGAACGGCCAGGACGTCGATGGTCGTGCTCTTCGAGTGAACGAGGCCGAGGATCGTCGAGCTGGTGGTGGCGGTGGAGGTGGCAGTGGCTACCGTCCCCCTCCCCGAGACAATGGCGGCCCTCCCAAAGACTTTGGTGGTCCTCCCCCAGATGGTGGTGGTGGAGGCGGGGGCGGCCGAGGAGGCAAGAGTGGCGGCCGTAGCAAGCGTGGTCGGGACCGAGACGAACGTTGGTAGAGAAATCTCTTCTCCTCAAAGAGAACTCTACTGGCTCGGTGGTCGAGAGGGTCATGTAGTCCTCGAAGACGATTGGACCTTTGATCGCTCGTGGTTCTTCTCCAAAAACATCTTTCCCATTTGCTCGTGCGAGTGGCACTGTCATAAGTGTAGTGACAGTTTACGGGTCTACCTCAAGCTTTTCATTGCGGGAAGCCACAAGGGTAAATGCCGCCCGACGACAGCGTGGCTCAAAGTCGGCATCAACTCTGACAGGCATGGCCGGTACGATGTTGATTTGTGCCGGCGGTCAGTCACCAGTGTAAAGCAAGCTCAGGCGTGGGCTGACGGGTACATCTCGGAGGCAACGACCAAGGTTACTCTCCAGCAGTTCTATTCGACGTGTGAGCCCAAGAAGCGTGGAAAGCTTATCGAGAAACTTGAGCCTGAGCTTGGTTGGTGTGAGTGGCTCTGGACCTTCGAGGAGTACCCAGACTGGGCAAGGCTCGGGAATTTCCAACCGATGCGGATCACTGACTCCGAGGGTCGGGTCTCCATCATCAAGTGTACCTCTGTAGGATACAGCATCTCAACTTGGCCTTCGAGGTGGGACAGAATCCGTGGTGTTGGATCCTACCTCCCTAATCGGGATGAGTATGGTGCTCTATGAGCGGGCAGCTCACTTGGCACCTCCGAGTTCTCCACGACACAGTTTTCTTGAGACCTCCCGACGGAACACCGGGAATTCGAGACATCGACCATCCCTGTGATCTTTTTGACCCCATACCACTTGATCCAAAGATGTTCCCCTTTGGAGGGACGTGTCGAACCGATGGTCACTACATCTGTCAAGAGTGCAATCATCTTGATTTGACTTCAGACTACGCTACCGAGAATTTGTCAGATAACGAAGTAGCCCTTTGATGACTTGAGGGTCATCTTGAAGCATCCCCAAAGCTCGATTACAAGGACCGCATAAGAAACCACGAACTTTTCCCGACTTGTGGTCATGATCTACGTGTAGCTTGTTGGGCTTTTGGCAGGCACCACAGACTCCTCCTTGTGAGGCTAAAAGCTTGTCCGCCTTTTCACGAGTGATCCCGTAATTTTTCCACTGGTAATCCGCCCTACAGGTTTTGCAATGCGGCTGAAGTCCCGAAAGGGTCTTCGTACATTTGTGAAATTCCTCTACAGAAAGTACCCGATGGCATTTCGTGCAAGGCTTCTTACCATCTACGACGAAAACACGACACGTCTTGTGCCATTCTCGCATCCTTTCTCCTCGCAGGCACCCGCAAGAGATCTGTTCTCCACTTTGTAGTCTCGACGTCCGCACATGACGGACCTGACCACAATCACACAGTACCTCCCAAAACTTTCCTGAGGGGGTGCTTCGGGAAACGCTTACGACGACAAGACGACCAAATCGTTTACCCACTAATTCAGGGTAATTCCTCATTGGGCTTCAGTATACTATGATAGGGTTTGTTGTCAACTGACCTCAGTAGGAGGATAATATGACTTTGGTGAAGATGGTGGGCTACATGACCTTAGACGAATTGATTTCAACCAGCTACGAGATTGCCAAGTCGAAGGGGTGGTGGGGTAAGCCTCGGTCATTTGCTGCTCTCACTTTACTCATGCAAAGTGAGATATCAGAAGCCCTGGAGGATTACCGGGCGGGTAAAGGCTTATCCGAAGTCTGGTACGCAGCAGATGGGAAAGTTTGCGGGATACCCTCAGAACTTGCTGACACCATTATCCGCATCGCGGACTTCTGCGGGCACTTCAACTTACCCTTGTATGCGATTCAGAAGTCACGCTTGGAGAGAGTGAGCGACGACTTCGAGATCGGCTTAGCTGAGGCAAATGCCTGTATCTCAGCCGCGTACCGAGACTTATCCAAGATACCGAAGATTGCCGACCTGTGGCAGGCTGGAAGCTTCGGTACGGCTGTGTCGTGGAGCTTAACCCAAGCCGTTCAGCACATTTTTTACATGTGCGAGGCGAACGACATCAACATCTGGAAGGCTATCGAGGAGAAGACCGCCTTCAATCGCACGAGACCCGAGAGGCACGGCGGCAAAGCTATTTAGCCGACTTGATGCCTTTGGCGACTCCCGCGTTGTAGAACAACGTCGAGAGAATACCGCTCATCTTCGCTGCTAGGCGATGTTCGTTCACTCCGAGACTGCTTCGGCCGGTAATCGCTTCGATCCTTCTGGCAAGCTCCAGGAGATCCCTTGCGGCACCCGAGATCTTTTCGTCGATGGCAACCAGCTCGTTCATGACAGGAACGTTAGAAGACGGTGCCATAGCCATCTGCTCGCCTGTCTTCTCGCCTTGCTTGAACTCCGAGAGGAATGCCTTGAAGGTCAGGGGATCAGGGTTGTGCTCATCCGCTTCTTTGAAGCGAGCCAAAACCCTGGAAGGCGTATCGGTCATGTCCAAGGGAGCTGATAAAAGGTTGTTTGTCCAGTCAGGTCATGGACCTTGCTTTGAGGGTTGCTGCCCGGTATCTGCGGGCGGACCTCCAGCCTCCCCTGGGTGATCCGGGTGGGCCATGCCAGGTCATTCAGCGCATCGAGGAAGAAGTCCCGAATCCCAACCTCCGAGAACATTTGATCGACGAGGTAGAAGAAGGTGCTCAAGGATGCCCGACTCATCTTCGAGTGGCCTATCGCTACCTGGAGTCTGTGTTCCTGCCCGACAAGTGGTTTCGATCTAAGAAGACCGAACTACGAAAGCTCCTGGCAAATCCCGCCTCCAAGGAGCCTTGGGAGGTTGGAGAACAGATCCGCAACAAGCTCATACCCTTCTACGAGACGTTCATGGACGAGTTCCCGGTCCATGACTATGCCAGGGTATCCATCAAGGAACGTGCGAGCACTGTAGTACATGTTCTGAACAAGATCGCGGATGGGTATTACGAGTTTGACAAGGCAGTTCGGGACCACACCTGGCCGGCAACCAACGCCAAGGAGGACTTGGTCTGGTGGATCAGCACAAGTATCAAGGATCTAGCGTCAGAGAAGGTCAAGACCCTCGGGGATGCTCTCAAGCGTATCCCGAGAACCAGTCCACGCCTCATCGAGATGCGAGCCAACAGCGTGCTCAAGAAAGCTACTCCCGAGGAAGGGTGGGCTATCGAGGATGCTCGCAAAGAAGACTTTGGTCCAGCTTCCAAGAAGAAATGGGAGTTCTATCAGCGGATCAACCTGGATGCTCTGATCAAGCGAACATTCTCGTGGGAGAAGGTCAATTTTGATTACGTCAAGTGGATCAATCGGACCTGGGATACGCTAGCTTTCAACTACACCCAAACGGATTTGGAGCGGGTGGACGGGTTTCAGGAGTTCAACTTCGGTGACATGAAGGTTGTCATCGTGGACCCGGAGATCAGCATCTTCGAGAATTCTTGGTACGTCCGACGGGTCAGAGAAGCACAAGCACTGATCCAGCAGAAGGGCTTCTCCAAGCTTTGGCGTGGCGTTCTCTTCGTGCTCAGCAAGAACTACCAGAAGCTCACACCGACGGATCAGGCGGCTTATGCCGAGCTGGGCTACAAGACCTTGGAGGAGACGGCCGGGACATACCATTCCGGGGCGGACGTTATCAAGATCACCTCTCCGGCTCAGGCTTCACTCACGAACACCATCGTCCATGAACTGGGCCATCGGTACTGGTACAAGGTGATGGATCCGGAGCAGCGGGCTAGGTTCAACGGCCTAGTCCGAACCAATCCTTCCGAGAAGACCCGAGATTATCCTTCCGGGCCGACCGAAGATGGTGTAGAAAAGCCTGTGACCCCTGTCAGTGATTACGGGGCCAGCACGATTGAAGAAGCTTTCGCAGAAGTGTTCGAGCGTTACGTGACCGAAAGAGAAATGAACCGAGACCAGTTGGAGTCTTTCCGCTCCGTCTTGAAGACGGCTGCGGGGGAGCATGCTCGCTCGATCGCCCTGATGAAGTTCCTTTCGAAGGCAACGAAACAGCTTGGATTGGCCGAGCACGTCTATGTCGTAGGAGGAGCCGTCCGCAACTTCCTGATCGACCAGCCGATCAAGGACATCGATATCGTAATCGACGCGATCAGGGCCAAGAAAGACTCTGAGTGGCTGGCGAAGAAGCTTCAACAGGCTATCCCTGTTGCTACGAATCTTACAACCAACCAATACGGGGTGGCGATTCTCACCATCAAGGGCGAATGGCAGCTCGATGGTCACGACATGAAGGGTGAGGTCATCGAGATCGCCAATGCTCGCAAGGAGTCCTACGGTGGTGAATCTGGCAAGGGTTACAAACCCCACATGGTTGAGCCAGCCACGATCGAAGAAGACCTGGTCCGTCGTGAGTTCACTTTCAATTCTTTGCTTTGGAGACTTCTCGATCTCGAACACGGGCCTGATCGAGCTGAGGTGATCGACCTCCTCGGGGTTGGAAAGAAACATCTTGAGGAGAGGGAACTCCGAACTCCGGTTGATCCCGACAAAACATTCAGTGACGACCCGACAAGAATGCTTCGGGCAATCAAGTTCGTCGCTAAGTACGGCTTCAAGATCCCACCTGACGTGGTAGCAAGCATCCGAAAGAACGCTCCCAAGCTCAAGCAAATGCCTTGGGATGCGGTCCGAAAGATCCTCGTGGAGGATATCCTGGAGGGGCCAGCACCGAGGGCGAGTGTGAAGCTCATGCACGACCTTGGCCTCGGGGAAGTGCTCAAGGAGATGCTCCACGAAGAGTCAGGGTTTGCCTCGGCTCTTGGTCGGAGCTTGAATGACGTAGAGGTTCATCTGGTCCTCGACTTGCTCGACCTCGGTTGGGTGATGAGGACCCCGATCGGGTTTCTCGACCGGCCGGGTCAGCTTCGTCTCCGGGAGATCCTTCTGGAGAATGCCAGCACCCCTGGTTGGGAGCGGAACTTCGTCCAGGCTCTTCAAAAGCCCCCGGTGGACCAGCAACGGCTCTTCACAGAGTACGCCATCCCGCCCAAGGAGCGAGGTGTGGTCGTTCAGGAGGCCCGTAGGCTGCTCTTGTCCAATCCTGAGCTGCACTACGGCAATGACGTCGAAAAGCCTCTGGAGGCCATTCTGGCGGTCAAGTACCCCAAGGCGGGGATGGCCGAGAAGGTGGCAGCTCGATTTGCCCGGGTGACCTGATCATCATGCAGCCATGGGCATGGTTATTTCGTCGAGCTGTCGGTAACACGCCTTGAGCAGTTCGTCTGATTTGGGATGACTTCTCACTCGACTTTCGAGATCCACCAGCATGTCAAGATCGGTCGTCGTCTCGATCATAGCGAGGTAGTTCTCGTACTCGAAGGCTCGGAGATCAAAAATGTCACCGAGCGCATCATAGATGCTCACCGGGTCGCCGACGGTCCCAAGGAAGCTGTCGTTGTACGTGAGAATGGCTTCCTGAACTGTCTTTTGGCCGGCTACAAAGTCGAGGCCGAGTTTCGTGAGTCTATAGAAACCACGATCACCCTCTTCAAGCAACCCCCAATGTCGAAGCTTTGGGAAGTCAGTCGGGAGTAGTGTCGAGATCCTTGGCGGCAGTCCGAGAGCTGCGAAGAATCGGGTAACATGCACGAACCGATTCCCGTGTTCTGGATTTTCCTTGGCGAACCAGGCGAGAAGTAGCAACCCGACTGCCTGCTTGGGTTTGATCCCCCAGCGATGAATCTGTGCCCACTGTCCGCAACAAGGACAAGAAACCCCTTCTTCGAGGCGTTTTTCCACATGGCCCCGAGCGTCGAGTAGGGTCTGAACGCCTTCGGGAGTTTTTCCAAGGGAGAGCATTTCGGAGGCTCTTCCAGCCTTTGAGGGTTCACCTGCTTCTGCTCCCAGCAGATCATCCAGGTCAATGTTTCGGAGGTCCGGTGGCCCAAAAGTGAGAGTCCATTCGGTCATGCTAGTAGTACGACGAGCCTTCGGACGAATCAACCGGTTAACTCTTCGGTGACATTTATCATGGCACACCCCCGTTAGACAATAAATTCAGCTACTTACAGCCACTAATCCCAAAGTTCAGAAGTATTGACCTCGGTCGGTGTATAGGTAAGCTCAGCATCGTGCCGAAGTGCTCACAGTGCCAGGAACCTGCTGTCGAAGGCAGGAAGCTTTGCCAACAACATCTCAGCCTAATGGCTGCACAGATGAGGCAACGACGGGCGAATAGAAGGGCACTCGGACTATGTTATCGTTGTGACAATCCCAGTTTACCAGGAGGGCTCCTTTGCGAAGGACACCGCAGAGACGTCACTGCAAAAGAAGCGGCGTATCTTCGCAAGATATCATCTGTTGACCTACGCCGGATGCTGAACTCCGCCAATGTTGATCCGGTGTTGGTGGACAGGGTGCTAAAAAATCCGCCGCCTTACGGGGACCTGGCGGCCGAAGCTTTGTGCAAAGAAGGCTTCGAAACCCTCAAAGGCCGACTCCTTTGGAAGTTCCTTCAATTTGCCGGCACAGACCAGAGGTCTCTTGAGTTTCGATTGCTCTTCAACCAGATCGCCCCCCTAATCGGGAAGGATCCCAAACTGGTGGATTCAAGTAAAGCTGCTGCCTACAAGCCAGTGCTCAAAAAACCAGAGGAGCTTGCAGCGAGGACTCCGTTCGGGGACAAGCCTGCTTTGCAACTCCTACGGTCCAAAGCCAGAGAAGTGTTGGCAGAAAATCTACACCGTGAAGCACAGCGCTCCTTGGGCGAGTCTGAGCGGGTTTTCCTCCAGAACTTTCTCAACATGCCCCCATTTGATTTGCGATCCACCGAGGGCAGAAAGCTAGTCACAATTATCAGACCCATTCTGGGAATGACCCCTTACAGGAAGCCGGGGCCGGTGCAAGAGTCCAAGACAAAGGTCGATCCCGTACCCTCGACGGCCACTGAATTCATCCTGAAGTATCCTGACATCCCCGCATCTGAGCTAGTCAAATGGGGGGCTCTACATGGCATCCATTTCGTACAGAATACAGTGTACTACGCGAGAGGATGCAACGGACAAGACTCCAGTTTGAGACGAAATAGAAGAGAAGTATCCTAAGCGGGCATGATGCCCGCTGACGATGCCTCCAATCAAAGAGAAAGACAGCATCATGCCTAGAAGTAACAGCAACGGTAACAGCGATGGCGTTGTGGCTCGGGTTATTCCCCCGAAGTCAGAAAAGGATCTGCCTGGTGTCGAAGTCAAGCTGAACGGGAAGACATACAACATCACCACGGGGCCAGGTGGGACTTCGGCTGCAAAAGCCTTCGCGGGGAGCTTGAACGGCAAAAAGTACGAATACAAGCTCCCAAAGATCGACGCCTCCACCAAGAAAATTCATCTGGAGTGGGTTATAGTAACTCCCGAGATGGCTTTGGAATGGCTCGCCAATGGAGTGGAAGACCGACGCTTCCACATGAGCAGGGTCAACCGGTACGCCTCCATCCAGGCTCAGAAGGGGTGGCTACCTGTCGTCGAAGGGATCAGCTTCGATGAGCGAGGTCGGAGGATCAACGGCAAACATCGTCTGGCCGCTATCGTGGTGAGCGGCATACCTACGTTGCTCCTCATCGCTCGAAACGTTCCCGTGGAGGCTCAGAAAGGTTACGACCAGAATCTCACCCGCAATGCCGCTGATTGGTTGCTGCACGAGTACCCGCTGATTCCCAAGAAAGAGGACACGAGCCCGATTCTTCGGCACATCATGCTTCTCGCCGCAGGTGGTGTTGGGAACCAGTACACCCCGGACACGGCTCACATTATTGCTGGGATGTACGAACAGGATCTCATCTGGATCAAGAAAGTCATCCAGAAGGACCGTGAAGTCAATGAGGTACCCCTCTTCAAGAACTCCGATGTCCGGACGGCGTTGGCCATCGCTCATCACTTCGAGAAAAAGGCGACCATTGAGGTGGTCAATGCCATCATCGACGGGGATAACCTTCGAGTTGGTACCCCGGCTCGGACCCTCAAGGACTTCCTTGCGAATCTGAAGACCAAAGTGAATCTCACGTCGGACGAGAAGACCTTTGCCGTTCTGCGAGCCATCCAGGCACATCTGACCGGGGAGAAACTCGGGAAGAGCATCCCCCGAACAGCCGTGGATGTCGTGGATGCCTTCTCGGGTGACAGGAGAAGTCTGATCCCCGAGGGGACCTTCCTGCCGGAGTTCGGTAAAAAGAGCGGTTACCGGCTGGCTGAGTCACAGTAAGTTGGGATGACGATGGTTCGTGCGAACTCCTAAAAGTCCTTGAGGAAATCCTGATCACCTACTTCACTCAATCGATCTCGAATCAAACTTAGATCCTCTGGATTCAGTTCGATTCCGAGATAGGATCTCCCTCGCCCTGCTGCTACAGCCAAGGTAGTCCCAGAACCCGCGAATATATCGAGAACAAGGCAGGGCATCAAATCCGCTCCTTTGCATGAGCAAGTTGGTGTCCATTCGTCAGATTGAACACGTTTCCACGGAGCCCCACAAGACGAGCAACCACCCTTTTCACTTGTCCCCGCCAAGATACAGGTTGCTGGCAACTCTTCTGGGAAAACTGCGAAATGCGCTCCTGTGTAAGCTCGACAATTGATTTCCCAAACTGACCTCTTGTTTCTCTCTCCTTTGCGGGGCGTGTTGTCAAAAGTTGGGACGAACACCGTGTTGGTGAACGGCTCTAGAATTGCTTCGTGATCGTAAAAGTAATCTTGGCTTTTGGTCAGCAAGAAGATGTATTCATGACTCGTTGTGGGACGATCCTTGACGGACTCTGGCATCGCGTTTGGCTTAGCCCAGATGATATCTGATCTCAAGTACCACCCATCATCCTGAAGAGCGAAGGCAACCCGCCAGGGAATTCCGACCAGGTTTTTTGCCAGGAGTCCAGTGGAGCGCTTCCCACGGCCTACAGGAGCCCCGTGGAGCCCTGCTGCATGTTTTCCTGTTGTCTGCCCTCCCCACTTCGTATCGTTCGCGTAGGAGTCTCCTAGGTTCAGCCAGAGGGTGCCGTCATCTCGCAAGACTCGGTGGACTTCCCGGAACACCTCTACCAGATGCTCCACGTATTTCTCAGGGGTTGGTTCCAGTCCGAGCTGACCGTACCATGCCCCGCACCGTAAGCACTCTTGGGTCGTAGCCGTTTGCCCCTTGCCGGCGGCCTCAGCACTCTTCCATTTCGTTTGCTCAACCTGTCCAGGGTGATGTGGCCCGTGATCTTTGACCTCCTCGTGCTGACACGAGGGATCCTCATCGAACCAACGTCGGTGGCCGTAGTCTCGTAAGCCCCAATACGGTGGGGATGTTACACAGCACTGCACTATCTTGTCTGGGAGTAAGCGTAAGATTTCAAGGGCATCCCCTTGATGAACTGCATCTTTAACTTCCAGCATCATGGGAACTTACACCAACGAGTTGATCTTGCCCAGCTCTATTTTAGGGTCCACGGTGTAGAGGAATAAACAGTGATGGCTGACCTCCTCTGCCCCTACTGCTCTCAGCCCGCTCAGCTCGTGACCGGTGTCGTCATCTATCCTCATCGGCCGGACCTGCACCACAAGCAGTTCTGGAGCTGCCAGCCGTGTGACGCCTACGTCGGCTGTCATGGAAGCTCTTCAAATCCTCTCGGGCGGCTTGCTAATGCCGAGCTACGAAGTGCCAAGAAGATGGCCCACGCTGCCTTCGACCCGCTCTGGCGAGAAGGCAGCATGACCCGTACCGAAGCCTACGCTTGGCTGGCTCGGGAGCTGGGTCTTTCTTCGGAGGAGTGCCACGTTGGGATGTTCGACGTTGAGACGTGCAGACGAGTTATCTCGGCTTGTCGGGATGACTCGGTGTAGTCACGAGCCATGGAATCTGCCAAGGACTTGCTCAAGGAAGTTCAGCGCTTCATCACCGAAATTGAGCGTTGTCCGTTGTGTTCGTTCGACATCGACGAACACTCGAAGCAACATCACCCCAAGCAATGGATCCAGCTCAAGAAGCGGATCGCGAGTGTCGTCGGGGACCCCGGTCCGAGTTAACTTGCTTGTAACTTACCTGGTGGATGAAACGTCGGGATGTCAAGTGGCTCATCGAGCAGGTGATCCTTGGCGGAGTTGCTGGGCTCGTTGTCGGTTGGGTCGTCAAAGAAGTCGTCAAGGACTGGGCGGGGGATAAACTTCGCGGAATGAGTACATCCGCTCCTGATTCAAAGCGGCGAACTCCTCAGGGACCGGCTCCCTCTCCCCGGTGTGACTCCCGTAGATGATCAGAGTGTTCTGGCGATTGGGGACATGGGCTAGGACTTCTCTCCCTAGGAGATGCTGGAACATCTCTCGAAAGCCACAAGCGTTTCCATCTAGGTTGCTTCCGAGATAGATGACTGTCTTGGCCTCCTTGACCATTCGGAGGAGTCCAATGTCAATCCAGTTGATCGGCCAGCTCACAAACGCCGTATCGACGGATTCAAGGTAGTTGTCAAAGTAGCCCACGATGACCTCGATCTTGGCCGGTTTCCTCAGGGTCACGGGCTGATAGCGATCGATGGCTACGACTTTCTCAGCCCCAGCCTGGACGAGCCACCTGGAAAGATCCAAGTTTCCACAACCAAGGTCGTGAACAGCCTTGCCAAAGACGTACGGTTGGATCGCTTCCTCTTGAGCTTCAGAGAGTCTACCGTGCGGCATCACTCCTCCATCGGAACATAGGGCTCGAAGCCTCGTAGCTCGTTGGCGATCTTCATGGCCTCGTTCCAGGAGTCGGCTTCGTACTCGTGGATGATCTTCATCGGGCGGCCATCCACATCGAAGACGAGATACTCCTTCTGCATGTTCTCCTCGGTCTTGGGGAACACACTTTGCTCGGTTCTATCCTCGTTCTCCATGATGACGTAGGTCATGTCATCTTCTCCAGTCGTTCCCAGATCGTGGGTCGCAGGTCGTTCTTATCGACTTGAACCCATCTCCAACTGTAGACGGCTCCTGCCAAGTCCAACTCGGCAAACATTTGGCTTGCCGAGGCGCTGCCGGGGATCGTGGGCAAGACTACTTCAATCCGACGATTATGGTCCGCCCACCATTGCTCGTGTGGTGTTGGGGCTGGGATGTTGATCCGGTCTCGGCACCACTTGTTGAGAATGCCCTGGATATGACTGCCACCACCTGGACCAAAGCTCGTGAAAGTCAGATGAAGGGCTCTATCCAGGAAGTCAGACGTCATCAACCTCTCCGAGTGCAACCGCAATCACGAAGTCCGGTGGCTTGTATCGAACGAACTCCCGAGCATACTTTCGTGCTCGTTCAAGCTCAGCACCGCGTGCTATGGCCCTTTCGAAGAGCAACAGTTCTGCCAACCGACAGGCATTCTCCGTCTGTTGGGCGTAGTCGTTCTCGGCCTTCCTGGCTTTGAACCACTGAGAAGCGAGACCGATAGACGTGAGGATTAGAGCCAAAGCGAGTAGGATCATGACAACTTCTCCAAGAACCTGGACATAGCATCACTGAGTGGAGGCTCACACACGAAGTCTCCGAAGCGGGCTCGAAAAAATGGCCAAGCGGAGGTCAATAGACCTTGATGTCTCACGTAAGGGTGAAGCCAAATCCACTGCATGGCATACCCGGAAGGAGCGTCCAAGTATTCTCGCCATCGGAAGCAAGTTGCCCCTGTTACCCACCGGTCTTCGATCCCCATCCGATGCTTCCCAATATCAGACCACACGAAAGCCCGAACATCCTCTGATTCTCGAAAACGCCCTGATCCACTGGAAAATTGGACAAAATCATACCCAAACTCTCGCTTGAAGTAGACAGCTATAGCTTCAACGCTCCGTCGCTCAGTCACAGGGCTGCGGGAAGTGACCACATCCAATCTTCGGCGAGGAAATAGGTTGTACGCAGGATGACTCATCTCTTCGACGAGCCATAGCGGGCTCCCTCGATCATGGCCCCAAGGAGGCATCTGGATGTCGAAGCTTCGGCCGTACCCTCTGCGATCATAGCGTAGGTCGGAGCAGATTCTTTTCACGGTCCGAACTCCTGGAAGCCAGCTAGATAGTCCAAGTTGCCCTTGCGCTGGAACTTCCAGCAGCCACCGAATTTGTGGATGCTGAGCTGTCTTGGTGGGCCTGAGTGCTTCTCGTGCTCGTAGGTGTTGTTCTCGCAGTGGCCCCAGTCGGTTTTTGGAAACCACCCGTGCTTACAGAGCCCGCAAACCGGTAAGATGCGGTAGCGGAGATTCTGAAGCACCTTGAGCTTGGCAGCGTCCACACTAGACTTTCGGAGGTTCGAGAAGCTTTCGGTCGGGATAGGCTACCCGAGGCAGATCCCCCTTCACGAGCTTCTGGAGACTAGAGATGAGCTTCTCGACCGAGTTGGTTTCTTGATACTCCTCCAGGAGTTCTTCGATGCCGCTTTTGACGAGGCTTTGCTCTTCATCGAGCGCAATCATGCCCTGCTCGACGTAGTAGAGCCGCTTTTTGTCGGCGTTCGTCCAGCTCGATAGGTGAAGCTCTCCCAGGGCGATCTGCACCCGGTGCATGAGCTGCTTTCGGTCGTACTTGGTCATCAGACTTCCTTGTCTTCTTCGGATTGTTCCCGAATGAATCTGGGCCGACAAATCCCGTCCGGCCATTCGACCTCTTCCTCGAAGTTCTTCTCCGAGCGAACCCAATAGATCGGGGACTCCTTCGTGTAGACGACCATGCGTTCCTCTGTCTCGCTGTCTTTGGCGATGCAGATGACCACGTACAGGTCGCCTTTGAAATGTTTGTAGTCTCCGAGGGTGACCATGGTGATCTAGTACACCATTCGGCCATCGAAGTCGGCTCCGAGCAGACCTTCCTCGGCTTCACCGGGGCTGGGGCGGAGTGAAGTCCAGACGTACTCGCTCTGCGAGGCTCTAACACCACCCCAGTTCTGGAACTTGTGAAACTTCCTCCAAAGGGTGATCTCACCCTGTGCCCGCAGAGCTTCCCGGTGCTTGGACCGTTGACCTGCTGCAATGGGATGGCAGCAGACGTGGATGAACAGGACGCTGTAGCCCTCAGCCACAGCGTCCCGCACGTAGGGCATATATTCCCGGTGCTTCTCGTTGCAGTTGTCGATGATGATGACCGGAGCTTGGGCATCCAGGCCATCGTTGAACTCTTCCCAGCAGAGGTCATGGGCCTTGTTAGCGTCCCCGATGTTCCACCGCTTGCCGGTCTTCTCGAACCAGTGATCGGCCGAGCAAATCTTGGCGTTGGGGTATCGTTCCGAAGCCAGGGTGGACTTTCCTGATCCAGTCATCCCTCGCATGATAACAAGCAGCTTGTTGGACATGAGCCGAGTACGTTCCAATCTTGAAGAGATCAACCTAAATGCAGAACGGCTCCCCGTTAGGGAAGCCGTTTTCTCGGACGCTCCGGATCACTCAGCAGCGACCGGAACTTCGACGGCCTCGGGATCCGTGATGCTGGCGAGCAGCTTTGGCAGGCGACGCTTCACGAGTGCTTCGAGGTTCTCTTCGACCAGCTCGGACAGGCTCCGGCCCTCCAGCTCGGCCATCACCTTTGCTTTGCGTGCAAGGGACTCGGGGACCATCACGGTGATCGGTTTCTTGTCGATGGGCTTCTTGGACATGGGTAACTCCTGGGCGTTTTGCCCGTTGATGCCTAGAGTACGTTTGACTGAGCCGCTGATTAACCCTGTCGGGTCACATCAAGTCTGATGGATCGCCAGGCTCAGCATTGACGGTGCCGTCGAACTCGACAGAGTCCTTGAGCACGGGGCCGAGGTTTCGCTTCAGGAAGCCAGCGAGCTTCTCCTTGAACTCGGGAGTGTTGGCCTTGTCGGAGACATCCTCCGTGGCCGTGAAGAGCACTTCTATCCGGTGATAAAACGGCTGTTTGTTCATCCCAGCACCTTCTTGACGAGAGCCTTGGGGATGAAGGCGACCTTTCCCACAAGATGCCGGTGGGCCAGGCGGCTGGCTTCCAGGTTGGGGGCCAAACTCTTCGCAATCCCGTCCCCGTCCACTAAAAGCGTCCCGCTGCCGTCAGCCAGCGTGACTGGGGTCACGAAGGCATCGTCCAAGGCGGCCTTGACTGCCTCGAAGGAGGGTTCACAGGCTGAGGTAGCCCCGGAAACGTCGATGATTGTGACGGTCTTGGAATCCATGGCCGGGAGTACGCCAAATCTAGCCTCCGATCAACTCCGGTCGGTCCACGGGAGAGATCCTCAGGCTTCGGCGGAAGAAAAAACATACAGAATTTAGACCATAAGTATAGAGGATCACACCGGAATAATACTTCTAGGTCCTGGTTACAAGTGGACCACAGACGATGACCTTCCGACCTCTGGTGTAGGAGTAGCTGAGGGAACGGATGAAATCTCAAAAGTCACATGACTCCGGCTCGCTTCCGCCAACACCCTGGAGAAACTGCCGGTAGACGGTGTAGAGGAAGAACCGAGGAGAGATGTCAAACGAAGCGCAAGAAATTAAGGTACTGCGGAACGCTCAGCAGGCTCTACGGGCGGACTTGTCCGTCATCTGGGAGACCTTGAACCTCCTACAATCAAAGATTGACGCTCTAGAGGCGCATCCAGAAAATGCGCCTCTGAGTAAGCCAACTGCGTCTGTGGAAGAGGCGGCTGCGGCAGACAGCAAGTCAGTGCAGCGATCTCTCTCACCTCGACTGCATTTGGAACTCAAATTGCTCCAGAAGCTCCTGGAGAAAGCCATGAGTTCCAAGATGCTCCAGGCGGACACAGGCAT
>Ga0214473_10001373_pt1 | contig 32442 bp, 31 predicted proteins | sample RVTome_7_FD_203509 | JGI IMG/M metagenome (GOLD analysis project Ga0214473, IMG submission 203509) | Soil microbial communities from uranium-contaminated site in the Upper Colorado River Basin, Wyoming, United States - RVT98D197 | ecosystem: Environmental > Terrestrial > Soil > Contaminated >...
TTGCTTAAAGGTCGGAAGCTTGCCCTCCCGAGCCCAGGGCCTGATCAGATTGAATGTTGCTCCATCGAAACAAAGTACGAGCAGTTTGGGGCCTTTTTTCTTCAGGGAATCCATGTTTGAACTCATGGTCTGCCTCTTTTTACCGCTAAATATATCCCAGCGACTCAAGATTGCTCTTTATCTCGTCATCCATCGAGCGGGTCTTGCCAGTGTATCTTGTCCTCGGACTGCCGTATTCTTCAAGCAGTCCGCGCATCCGACGGACCTCCCGGCTTAGATTGGCGAGCTCACATCTTTTTTCTGATCCCGATGAGATGTCGAACAAATTTTCTTCGCCGTCCTCTTTCAATACATATTTATAGCGCGGGCCCTGGACCATGGACATTTTTGTCTTGAACATGCGTAGATCCGTTTTAGCGCCATTTTCCCTCAACCTTCTCTTTATATAGAAAGGCACTCTGCCTTCCCATTCGGCAAAGATGTGCTCGTGATAACTTCTCTTTTTATCGTATGACAGACTTAAACCTGAGGTGCTGATATTCGCATTTACCCCGGCGATATCCATCACCGTGGGAAAAATATCTATAAGCTGAGTATAGCCCTCTACCTCCTTCGCGCACTCCGGCCCGTTGGGATATTTGATCACAAGCGGTATTCTTAAAACCTCTTCGTGCAGGCTCGCCACATGCGACCAAAATCCATGCTCGCCGAAATGCTCGCCGTGGTCAGAAGTAATAATTATCATCGTATTATCGTAGAGCCCGTTCTTTTCCAGGATTTCAGCTATTTCGCCTATTTTATGGTCCGTGTAAGCGATTTCTCCATCGTAAAGCGCCTTCAAGAACGCAATTTCTGCTTCAGTCGGCCTTAAATCGTCCACAAAACAGCTCAATGGATTATGGGCGATCTTTTTGACCTTTCTCTTATCTATAGACCCGGATTCCAGGGTGCGGAAATTTTTTTTGAACCTGCACGGCGGATTCAACGGGTTATGCGGCTCAATATAATGCAGGAACGCATAGAAGGGCTTTCCTGCTTCTTTTTCCGTTTCCAACCATATCTTAAAGAGCCGGTTGGTTCTGGATGCCCCCATATCCTCATGCGCAAAAATTTTCCTTATTCTTCTTATTCCCCCTCTGGTGATCCTTCCCATCAGTGAACTTGCCCTGAAGCCTTTCCAGACTTCCACGAAAAAATCGTGCCCTTTGGCAAGGCCGACAAGCTCGCCCACCTGGCTGTTGTTCACAAATCCCGCTGTCTGATACCCGTTTTCCCTGAGTACCGAGGCGATGGTAGGTATTTTTTCGGACAGACGATTTTCCCCATGCACACCGTGTTCCGATACATAGAGACCCGTCAACATCGAAGCGTGTCCGGGCGGGGTCCATACCCCGGTAGAATAGTGCCTGAAGAATGTGGTGCCTTCAGAGGCTATCCTGTCGATATTAGGCGAGGTCTTCCTGTAATATCCGTAACACGACAGATGATCAGCCCTGAGCGTGTCTATTGATATGAGAAGGATATTCGGCCTATCCATTATGCTTTTCCCCGGCATTAAAAAAATCTTCCGAACAGCTTCTTTCTAAAAACCCGATATTTTATAAGCAAACCAGCCCTTTGCATACTTCGAGTCCGAATAGGGAGCAGTTCCTTCCCAGATGTTTATCCTCTTTAATAGATGGGGATTTTTCAGATCATTTATTCCGGGCTCTGTGGTAACCGCAAAGCGGTATCCTGCTGATTCAACCCTGGCGACCAGCTCATCATCGTGCCCTCCCGCCGGATATGAAAAGGCCAGTACTTTTTTGCCGATGCGTTCCTCGAGGATTCTCTTGGAGATGCCGATCTCCTGTGCCGCCCTGCGCCGGTCAACCCCTTTAAGGTTCACATGGAGATGCGTATGTGAGCCAAATTCCATCAAACCGGCCATTTTCTCGATATCCGTCCAGTGAAGAAATTTGTTCTCGCCCGTTATCTTTTCCTCATGGCCGGGAATCGCACGCCAGGCTGACTCCAGAAGCTTTTCCATCCGCCCCTCAGGCAGTCCATTGAGCCTCGCAAAAAGCGCAGCCGGTCCTTTCTTGAATTCCCGATAAAGTCCCAGGAGATCTTCAGGGAGAGGCGGAAGGCGATCCTGTGATTCAAACTCCCGCAATCGAGTCAAAGCACTATACATCCCATCCCACCAGCACCTTCCACCGGATCCCACCAGGCCGGTTGCAAGAAAAAGCACCCAGGGACAGCCCTCTTTTTTTATCAGGGGAAGGGCATAGAGGAGGTTATCTCTGTACCCGTCATCAAAGGTGAGGATGAGAGAATTCGGAGGGACCTCTCCATTATTGAGATACGAAGAAAGCCGGGCAAAGTCCATGAGACGGTAATGCCTTTTAAAAAAATCCAGATGAAGCCTGAAGGAGTTCGTGGATACAAATAAAAAAGGAAGGGAATGCTTGAGTTCGGATATTGCCCGTTCGGTAACGCGGTGGTACGTCACTATGGTGAGCCGCCTGCCCCTCAGATTATTCCACAGGCGCACCATGTGAAATGCCCCTGAATAATAAAAGATGGCACCGAACAGAATTTTTACCGTGTTCTTTAATCTCGCTTTCAAATGCGGCCCCGGTCCATGTGTCCGTTCGAGCTTTTTCGATATGCCTCCCTGTAGAAATCATCCATTTTCCCGACCATCTTCTCAAGCCTGAAAAATTCTTCCACCCTGGCTCGCGCATTTCTGCCCATGCGCTCCCTGATTTCTTTGTTTTTGTAAAGGAAAAGTATTCTCTCAGCCAGGAGTTCCGGATTTCCGGGAGGCACTATGAAACCGGTGGTCCCGTCGATTACCGCTTCCGCAGTGCCGCCCACGTCGCTGGCCACAACGGGTTTCCCCATGGCCATTTTTTCGATAATGGCATTGGAAAAGCCTTCATTTCTGATAGGTGTCAGGCAAGCAACGTCCATCGCAGGTATGTATTCTCTTACGTCCCGCACATAGCCCGGGAAAACGGTCCTTGACAGGAGGTCATTTTTCCTGCAGAATCGGATAACCTCCTCGCCTATTACCATCTGAACCTCGCTTTTTCCGCACCCGGCTGCTATTATTTTCAGTTCCCGTATTTCTTTGGCCAGGATTTTTGCGGCCTGAAAAAAGACATGGATGCCCTTTTCCGGCCTGAAGTTCGAGACAATGCCGAGCACAAACGCGTCCGAAGGGATATTCAATCTCTTTCTGATTTCTGAATTTGCGTCAGGATTGGGACGGTACCTTAAAATATCAACCCCGTTATGAATGACCATGACTCTTCGAGGGTCCACGCGTTCATTCTCCTCCAGAGTTTTAGCCACTGCATCGCAAACCGCTATGAATTCATGGATCAGGCGATTGATCAGCCTGTTCAACAGAAGATGGGATTTCTTTTTCATGGAGCCCATATCTCTCCTGCTTGAGATGATATAAGGCACATGGGCGGCCTTTGCGGCAATTACGCCGAATGTATCGGATTTGAAATGAAATGTCTGAACGATATCGGGTTTTTCTCTCTTCAGGAGGTCCAGCAAAATCCTGAATTGTTTGGCAGCATTAAGCCCGTATATCCTCTCCAGGGGCAGCGTAATGACGGATACCCCCCGTTTTTTAAATTCCTCCACAACCCATTCCCTTGTGGCAAAGGAAATTACCAGGAAGGAAAAGGCTCCCCTGTCGAGATTACCGACGGTCTCAAAAAGATGCTTCTCCGTCCCCGCAAACCCGAGAAGGCTATCGATAATGAAGACAATTTTGATATCGCCCAACCGATCCATCGTGCAGAGAATGGGGTCTCTTAAAGAAATTCTTTTATGGTCTCAAGCATAAAATCAAGCTGTCTTCCCGTAAGGTCCTGATGGATGGGCAGACACAGGACTTCTCTGGATAAAGACCTTGCGGCGGAGAAAAGGTCCTGGGGCAGAAGCTCGTGAAGATATTCCCCGAACACGAAGGTCCGTATCCCCCGCCCAAGGAGAAGCTCCTGAAATTTCCTCCTCGACCCTGCGGATACTCTTACAGGAAAAAAAAGCGGACAGGTCCCCTCGGGAAGAGAGGGAAAGCATATCTTGACGCGTTCCGATTCCCTCAGTCCGTTCAATAGATATTTAAAATTGGCCCGTCTTCTGCTTATAACCAGCGCTGAATCGGTAGAGTCCATGATCTTTCTTGAAAGCCGTGAGATGGCGATATCTCCCATCGAGGCATGAAAAGCCATTCCGCCCCTGTATCTTCCATCTTGATCAGGGAAAAACCCATTCAGGCCCCTTTTCATCATTTCCAGAGAAAAATAGAGCGCCGGGTGAGGTGATTTTTCTCTGAGAGGCCTTAAAAGGCCGCTCAGTGTATTTTTCAATACGGCTTTCGCGGCCGGCTTCTTCAGATTGATCGGGGTATTTATTTCAGGGTTGTTGATAAGCAGGGCTCCACCATCGGGGATCGGAAGCGTTTTCCTCTGGCTGAAGACCGAGATATCGCCATAAGTGCCCAGGGCATGTGCATTATGCGAACTGAACAGGGCATGAGCGCAGTCCTCGATAAGGCAGAGGTTGCGTGAGAGGCAGAGCTCTTTTATTTCTTTTATGGGCTGTGGGAATCCATAATAGTGGATGACCAAAACTGCCTTCGTGCCGGGTTTTATTCCGTTTTCGAGGCTCTCCATGTCTGCGGACATGTCTTCGCCAATCTCGTAGAATTCTACTTCCGCGCCTGACCGGAGTATTGCTTCAATTTCAACTCCGCAGTGATAGGCAGGCACGAGAATTTTGTCCGGTTTTCCAATATGCAGCAGCTTGATCGCTTTCCACAGGGCGCCTCTGCAGTTATAAAAATATGTGCCCTCTTTCTCATAGAATTCCTGAAAAACATCCCGCCCCCTATCCTTGCCCGCAAGGTGCTCAATGCGCAAGACCGGAAAATCCGGAATATACATGTGCATAATTTTCAAATATATCCCAAACCTTTCAGTTCTTCTTTTATCCTCTCATTAACGGCATTAAAGGGGACTTCCCTTCTTGCCTTCAAAATTTCTTCTTCGATAAAAAGGGGCCGATTGGTTTCCAGATATGAGGAGGTAAAGCACTGTTTAGCTATTTTCCCGTCCATTGTACCGAGGACCGGCAAGCCCATGCTGTAAAGCATGGTGGGAGTGAGGTCGTATATATTGACCGGCCCGATGAACTCCCCTTTTTTAATATTTTCCCCCCGGGCGATAAAGATTCCCTCTCTGGCGTGATTACCCCTCCTCCACCTTACGGGAGGACGGATAACGCCCCTCAAGTCGAAATCAGGATGAAAATACATGACTTTTTTGGGCCAGATAAGCAGGTCTGGCGCAATATGCTCATGGTTGCCAGGGAACAGTTCTTCCTTTGTGAAGACCCTCTGCACCAGGCTTTCGCCATTCTCATCCCTCAGTTCATAAAGTTTTTCCATTATGCTGTCCCTTAACTTCAAATGCACTGCGGGGTCCCCATTTGAATTCATGTAGACTGCGCCTATCTGACCATATGTAAAGGCCCCGGTCCTGCTCCAGTCGATCCTCCTCATATAGTCCACCGAATACAAATAGCTCATTAAGGGGACGTTTTCATAAAGCCAGGTAATTGAGGAGTCCAGGCATGCCCTCCCTTTTGCGGGCAGCCGGCCATATGCCTTCTTGAACAGGGCTGATGTCCAATTTTCCGGATTTCTTGAAAATTTCCGGAAAAATTTAATGCAGATCTCTTCAAAAGAGATATTCCTGGTCTTCAAATAGCCGTGCCTTGAAAGCCAATTGGAGAGGTTAAGGGTCCTGTGTGTTTGCCCGAAGCCGTGGTCGGACATAACCATAATATTTGTATTTTCGTCCATGCTGTGGAGGATTGTGCCAATCAAGCGGTCCACCTTCTCATAGATTTCATAAACCATGTGCCTCTCGTTCCAGAGGGAGTGCTGGATCCAGTCGATTGCGTGAATATGCACGAGAAAAAAATCCCAGGGCTCTTTTTTCATCAGATTTAAAGCCAGTGCGGAGCGGGCCTCGAACATCCGGATAACCTCGGCCTGGTATTTTTTTTTGCTCCGGTATCGCATTGTCCTCCACTCGGGCTTTAAGATATAGGTCGAGCCGGTTATTTGATTCCTTTCAAAGAGGTCCGGCGGGTGCAAAAAGCCCTCCTGAGATGCATCGCATGCCGTGAGCCCGCATCCGACCATAAACCCGTCCACATGACTCACGGGGAAGGTCATAGGCAGGTTGATAATCCCAACCTTTTTCCCGAAATGGTTCATAATTTCCCAGAATGGCACCCCATGGAGAAGGGAAGAATTGACCGGTTCGAGCCGGGCCTCGAGTGAGCTCTTCTGGACAAAGTCGAATATCCCGGTATTCTGCGGTTTTTTCCCGGTTATGAAGGAGCTATAGGCGCACGGGGTAATGGCAGGTATTGTTGACTGCAGGAGACCGTGCACCCCTTCTTCCATAAGCTTCTTGAAATTCGGCAACCGGCCCTCTTCGACCATCGGCTTAACTATATTGAATGTGGCGCCATCCAGATCGATTACGATGAGCTTTTCAGGCTTTTTATATGTCAGATCCATCAGATGCCTTTTTTTTCATTTTCGGCCCTTTTTTTTATGAGCCTGTAAAAAGGTGTCTTCACGGCGATCATTTTCATTCTGTACATTGCATACAGAAATCTGCCGAATGGCGAACCATTAAAAACGATTATCCTATCGAGGGAGGAAAACTCAGGCTCCCATGCACGTTTGAAATCGTTAATGCCGGTCATCAGATCATAAATCCCCATCCTTCTATCAATAAGGTCCCTGATTAAAAAATCCGCCACGATCCAACCCGGCGAATGTCTTCCGTATTTTTCATCAAATGACATGTTGTACATGTAATAGCAATTGCCCTGCAAAAACCCATATTGGTAGGCCATGTCTTCATCCTGGAAAGTCACAAAACTGACATAGGGCTCAAAATCTTTTTCAGTATATTTGAGCAAGTCGGAATGGAACTGAAGATGCTCGCTGTCGAAGAATATGCCCTTGGAATGAGTTCCCTTCCAACTTCTTCTTTCGATATCGGCCGCTCTCTCGATATGCTCAGCCCCGGCCGAACTCCCTGTATAAGTTGTGGATGCAAAGCTCCCGATTTTGCGCAGCCGGCGTATCTTAAGAGTCGCGTCTTTTTGCAATTTTCTTCTGATCCTATGAGGCAGCGAGGCATAAGAGGCCGGCACATTGACAACCGAGACAGTGCTCCATTTTTCCCGAATAAAGGGAAAGGACCTTTTCCCCGCCATGGCGGGGAGCTTTTGACTCAAGGCAGAGTCCCGGGGTATTGAATCCAGCACAATCAGGTCCCAGGAATGTGCTCCGCCCTGGAGGCGATTAAAAAATGGCTCTAAAAGCACTGTGTGGCAGCCCTCGGCCAGGAAATCTTTGTAGACCGAGTCTGTGTCTCCCGAGAATTTCAGTGTCCTTGCCTTGAACCCGTAGAATGATTCTCTTTTCAGAACGAGCGGCGCGATACCCCGGATTTCAGCCCCGTCCCTGAGAACGACAATGGAAATGGAATCGTATTTTCGCCCGAAATTCCTTAACCAGCAATAATTCCACGCAAAGCTGGAAAAAATGTTTTTGCATCCACATCTTTTATATAGACCGTTCCAGGCCCTCTCAAGGCTTTTCAGGGAATCCGGCCGGGTGAGTATCTCGACATTCCGATAATTATTCCACACAACTCTTTCCGAGCTATCCATCTATGACCGCCTGTCCCGTTTTTTTCGCACAAGGGGGAATATCCTGGACCTTATGGCGTACTGCACAAGCGAGTAAATGCTTTTTTTAAAGAGCAGAATGCTTTTGAATTCCTTTTCAGATGAGGTATATTCTTTCTTGTACTCAAAGGCGGCCCCGAAGTCGAAAATATCGGCATCATCCTCCTCGAACAAATTTTTAAGCAGGTAGATGCGGTGCAGGTTCCCCGGGGCAGATGAGGAATATGCCTCATCAAATGCTATGTCGATATCTATATATTTCCGCTTGTAAAGGGCGCCGAGCATATACGAAACGGGCTTGCCGTTCACTTTCAGAATGGACAATTCCAGCCATCCCCGCTCATGGAGGACCTGCGCCAGGGTCAGATAAAAATTCCTGACCTCTTCGCTGGAAGCAATAGCCGTGCCTTCTTTCCATTTCCAGCTTCTACTGCTGATATCGAACACTGTATCCATAAGTTTTCCGAGGTCCGGGACGCATTTCCCGTTATTATGCCGGTCAAAGAAAACCGGGCCGATTTTCTTGATGCGCCTTTCCCTGTTTTTGAAATTCCTGCGGAAGCTATAGGACCTCTCCGAAAGGTAATCCTGCCAGGTCCCAATTAGAGCTATACAGGGGATATGCTCTTTTTCAGTGAGACTCAATAGACCGGATTCTTTTATTGAGCTTTCTATAATTGCCGTTTCCTCCGGGTCAGCCGGGACCCTGCAGAGTGCGGCAACGTCCCATATTTTGGATTTATCGACAAGGTAGTCCATCATCAATCTGATACAGAGTTCTTTCTTGTCGCCCAAGATAAAACCGCCGTACCCCCAACCAGCCCCGATAAATTCGATCTTCCGGACCGGAATCCCGGAGAGTCTTCCCCTCGAGATCATAAGAGGCGCGATCCCCAGCGTTTTGCCGCCCTCTCTTGCGAGCAGGATGAAGAGTTTGTTTCCAGTCCCCAGGTTCTTCCACCAGGCCGAGGTCCATTCATGTGTTAAATGGAAGCAGTCCGCCCCGCTCTCCCTGATAAGGAAATCCCACTCTCCTTTTAAACTTTCAAGGTCCCCGTAATCGCTTATTTCTTCAATGGTCATGCGGGAAAGTCCATAAAAAACCGGAACTGAGATAATTTCATTCCGACGGGGGTGAGAAGCTATAAAGGATATTCCTGGTCCAGGGCCTTTGGGCTTAAAAAATCAAGGGTATTTTCACCCGGTCTTCCCCGGGGATAAAATCTGAGCTGCATATATACCGTATTGCTTCTATAATCATGATCGTCAATATTGGAATCATTATTGTTGCGTATATAGGCAACGCTCACAGTCGTCTTCTTCAATGTATAATCAAGGGACACCTTGAAGCCATATCTGGTCGTTTCCTCCCCTTCCGGAAGCAAATCAAGTTCGGAATAATACCCCTCTAATCTCCCGAACGTTCTATACGTGAGGCGCGTTGTCAGGTCAAGGGTCAATCCGTCCTCCCTGTCTTCCCTGACAGCTGTGAGGTAAGTGTCTCTTCTGCTGAAGCCCAGCAGTTTTCCAACTAATCCCTTTTTCCCCATAGAGGTCAATTCGTCCGGCCTGCCTCCCTTCTCAACCGTGAGAGAAGTCTCTGCTTGAGATAAGCCCGGGAGGTATGCAAGTATTTGTTTTCCCGTATAAGCGATGCTTCCGATAATTTCTTCTCTCTTGAAGGTGCCCAGATTGACGGATTCAAGGAAAAGCCTGGAATATCCAGCACCTGCGACGAGAGCTTCCGTCAATTGATAGTAGGCGCGCATCCCCCCTGTTATGAAGTTCTCGTGTTCGCGCTCTTCAAAGTCAAAAAAGGCCGTCCCGACATTCCCGGCCGCTAACAATCTGCTTTTTCCCCAGACCAGGCCCAGGCTGACATCCTGCCTGTCGAACCGGGGAGTCTCTTCAGGCCTGTGCCAAAAATATGAATATGACAGCAGGGAGGTGGTTTTTGGAGACAGCTTTTTTTCAAGCTCGAGTATTGCCGCGTTGTCGGTGGAGTCATTTCCCCTCTCCGCCTTGTACCACCTGTTTAAAAATTTGTACCCGGTCCGTGCTTTGGAGGTTTTGGTCAGTGGGTACTCCATATAGGTGTTCAGGACGAGGAGGTTTGAATCGGTCATGTTCACGAAGAGATTGTCCAGTGCCACAGGCCCTCTTATATCTATCGGAACTCTTTCATATTCGTCAAATATGTTCATGAAAAAAATGCTTTTGGGAGGATGCACGGCCGCAACCAATTTCGCCTTTTGTGTCTCGCTCAAGCTGGTCTCGTCGCTCATGGAGTCCCCGGCAAAAAACCTGAAATTCAGCCCGTAATCAAGTGAAAGGTCCAGCAATTTTGATTTATGAAAGAGATTTATTGCAGGGCTGAGCGTGGTTATGTACTCCTCTTTTTCATCGGAGGTTGTCAGGAATATATTATTCCTGTATTCCTGGCGTATACCGATGCTCGGCGTTAATCTGTACTCAGCCCCCGATGTGGATGTAAAGGCCGGAAAAAGGGCCAGACAACAGAAAAGGGCCGGCCATTTCAGTCGTCTCATTTTTTTGCGGTCCGTCCTCTGGGGTACCCGCGATAGTAATGATCGTAAGCGTAATCGAACCTGCTTATACTCGCCTTGTTGTAAACGACCCCGAATATTTTTATGTTCTTAAGGATGCCGAGTGCATCCTTCACGCTGTCCAAAGAGGCATGTCCCTCCCTGACCACGAACAGCACCCCGTCAATTAGCGGCCCGATTGTGCGGGCATCTGCAAATGACAGGACCGGAGGCGCATCAAAGATGAGGTATCTATCCCCATAACGGGACTTCAATTCCCTTGCCAGTTCCTTCATTCTGCCCGAACCGATCATCTCGGCCGGGTTGGAGACCTTGCCGCCCGAGGGAAGTATCGCGAGCTTTCCAATTCCGGTCTTTATCAGTGCCTCGCTTATATTTGCCCCCCCGGCAAGGCAATCGGTAAGGCCCAATTTCGGCTTTATCCCGAGGTACTCGTGTACGGAGGGCCGCCTCAGGTCTGCGTCGACCAGAAGCACGGTATTGTCATATTCCTGGGCGAGCGTTATGGCCAGGTTCAGCGCGGTGATTGTTTTCCCCTCCTGGGTGGTTGCGCTCGTCACCATCAAGGCATTCTGAAAAGTTCCCGCCTTGCTGATTCTGACAACCATTGACTTGAGTTTTCTGTACTCCTCGGAAATCGGGGATTCCGGATCGGCGAGCGTAATCAGATAAGGGCTGAACTCACCGAAGGACGGCTCTATTCGAGGCATCTCGGGCAGGCCGGCTTTTGGGAGCCCGGGGTCTGCCTGACCGGTCTCTTTTTTTTGCTCTCTGCTTTTTACCGCCTGTTCAAGGGCTCTTTCTATTCTGCTCATAAGGTTTTCCTTTCCCGGTTTTTCAGAGAGGGCGGATAATATGCGCTATTATGAAGTCTATATATCCCAATCCCAGTATCTCATTGAGCAGCAAAAAGCCTATGACCAGGACGTAAATCCCGGCTGCTTTATAAAGAAACCTGTCTTTTTGGGCTTTTTTCTTCTGTTCCTCTTCATTATATATATCGGGAATCACGCCAAAGAGTTCGACCTTGAGGTCTCTGAGCGCCTCCACGCTTTTAATGGAAGAATCCAGAGTCTCCAAAATATAGACTCCGGCCAGGCCCCCGAAAAGACCCAAAAATATACTGACCAGTATCATGGCTACCCTGTTGGGGCTGACAGGCGTTGTGGGCAGGGTTGCCGGATCGACGGTCTTGAATCGAGCGGCCTTGTCCTCCATTTCCAGATTGGTCGATACTTCCGATTGCCCCAGCCTCGTCTGAAGCTGTTCATAAATGGTTTTATACGAGTCCCTCTCTTTTTCCAGATCGGCCAGCTTCTTTTTCCCCTCCGGCATATACCTGAGTTCCTGTTCTCTCTTTTTGATCAGCGCCTGCAGGCGGACCTTCTTTGAATTGAGGGCATTTATTTTAGCCTCCGTATCCGAGAGCTTCAGTTTTAATTGCTGGAAGAAGGGATTCACCGCGCTTATTTGCGACTCCCCCGGTTCGCTTTCGGCTGCCTTTCCGGACGGGCCGGCGGAGGCCTGTCTTTTAAGGGCCTCGATCTCGGCCCTCGTCTTTATAACTTCCGGATAATTTTCGGTATAACTGAGCAGAAGTTGGGCAAGTTTGTTCTCCAGGGCGGCTATGGCGTTTTCCCTTTTGTTTCCAGGGGTGGAGCTATACATGGTCAGCATAAGGGGTTTCTCCCCTGCAAGCTGCTTCTTCAGGCTCTCCCTGACCGCCATGAGCTCGTTTTTCTCCGTTTCGACCTGCTCTATAGTCTGCTCCTGGGTTTTTATTTCCTCAATGACGGAGCGTTCATCAATTGAGACGTATACCCCCTGCTCCTGCCTGTATTTTACGATCGCCTCTTCGGCCCTGTTTATTTTCTCCCTGAAAAGGGCAACCTGCTCCGCCAGAAATTTATTGGCATCGGAGGACTCCTCCCTTTTTGCCAGTATGTTTTCCTCCACGTATGTCTTCACAAGGGTGTTGACGTAATCCATGGCCAGTTTCGGGTTTTGATCCTGAAAGGATACGGTGAACAGGTCATGCCCTTTCACTGAAACTTTTGTCCTTTCCATGAAGGAAAAAATGGTTTTTTCCGGATCATCCCCTTTTTTCGGTGGAGAGCCGGGGCCAAGTTTCTGGAGCACCTTGGAGATGATTTCTCTGCCCAGCATCGTATCCTTAAGGACCTTGATTCTTTCCTCCATGGAGGTGGTGACCGCTATCCCTTTGACCAGGGTTTCCAGCATATTGCTCTCGATAAGGACCGAACTTTTTGCCTCGTATTTCCTGGGGAGGAAATAACCGACCAATATGATCGCGCTCATTATGCACGCGGAACAAATGGCGAAGGTAAACCTCCTCTTTGAGAGGAGTTTCAGATATTTGTTGACCTGGGCCTGCGCTGCTTCCATTTCCTTCGACCCCCTTTAAAATAGGCTCTCTTTAACCACGACAAGATCACCGGGGCTTAAAGATACGTTCTGGCTGATGTCGCCCTTTTTCATCAGTTCTTTAAGAGAAATGTTGACCACCTGCCTGGACCCATCCCTCAGGATGAGAATTTTATCCTTTGCAAATTCGGAAAAACCGCCCGCCTCGAGGATCGCGTCCAGTATTCTCATCCCCTCACGGTAAAAAATGGGCTTCGGGGTTACCACCGCTCCGATGACATAGATTTTGCTCAGCTCGTTATCGGGTATGTATATAACATCCTCGGCCCTCAAGGCGATGTCCTTTGAGAAATCCCCTTTTGTAAAAAGATTGTAAAAATCGGCACCCAGTTGTTTGCCCTCGCGGACTATAAAGGCACGCTTGAGATCGGCGCTCTTCAAGTTGCCGAGCCTGCAGAGAAATTTTAAAAGAGTAGTCCTGGTGGGCAGGACATGCACGCCGGATGGGGCCCCCCCGCCAAAGACATATATCCTGTTGTTCGTGATCCCGGTTACCTTTACGGTGACAGTGGCATTTTTGGCGTATTCCTTCAATTTTTCCTGAAGGACCCGTGCCAGCCGGATTGGCGTATGCCCTGAGGCCGGGACATCGCCTACGGCAGGAAGGGTTATTCTGCCATCGGGCCTAACGGTCACGTCGCCGCTCAATGCCTGCTCCCCCCAAACGAGGACCTGCAGGATGTCCCCATCGCCGATCACGTAATCGCCGTCCTCAGATCCTATTGCCATCCCCTGTAAAATAAAGACAAGGAGCAGGCAGAACAAGGCCGTTTTCATCTTATTCCTCCTTTGCCGAACGGGCGGGCCTCAGGCCGGCTTCCATGATCGAGCCTGGTCTCCGGCACGATTGTCTCGAGCAATCTTAAAATATTTTCTCCATCACCATTGGCCGCATACCCTTCCATCAACTCGATATTCCGGAAAAGATCGTCGGAGCCGTTGTCTCCCGGCACGAGCATCGTTATCTTTTTATTTTCCGTTTCAATTATTCCCTCACCCTGCCAGTAGAGCTCTTCATGCAGTTTCTCTCCGGGCCTGAGCCCCGTAAACACAATTTCTATGTCTTTCCAGGGTTCGAGGTCTGAGAGCCTGATGAGTGAGGTGGCCAGGTCCAGGACCTTTATCGGTTCACCCATGTCAAGCAGGAATATTTCCCCGCCCCTGCCCATGGCCCCGGCAGTCATAACCAGCTGGACTGCTTCGGGTATTGCCATAAAATAGCGGCTGACATCGCGGTGGGTCACAGTGAGCGGCCCTCCTGCAGCCATCTGCTTCTTAAATAGAGGGATTACGCTCCCGTTGCTTCCGATCACGTTTCCAAAGCGGACGGCCACAAATACGGTGCCGTTGCCGTTCAAGCCCTGAATGATCAACTCGGCCACCCGCTTGGTGGTTCCCATTATATTGGCGGGATTTACAGCCTTGTCCGTAGAGACGAGGACGAATTTATCCACCCTGTTTTTCATGGCGGCCCTGGCTATCCGCATGGTCCCGATCACATTATTGAGTACCGCCTCGACAGGCTCACGCTCCATCATGGGGACGTGCTTGTAGGCCGCGGCATGGTAGACCAGGTCCACCCTGTTTACCCGCAGGATGCAATCAATTTTACCGGAATCGAGGATATCTCCTATAACAGGCAGGAAATGCTGGTCCGGGAATTCTTTTCCAAGCTCCAATTCGAGGTCATACAGACTGTTTTCATGACGCTCATAAAGGACGAGGAGCCCGGGTCTGAACCGGGCAATCTGCCTGCTCAGCTCAGAGCCTATTGAGCCTCCCGCCCCTGTGACGAGAACCGATTTTCCTTTTATTTCTTTTTCCATGAGCATGCAATCCGATTCCCGGGAAAACCTGACCATTTTCCGGCCCAGGAGTCCGCTCTCCTCCCCGAGCTGGCCTGTAAGAGAACCCTCCCGTATCAATTTTCCTATGCCGGGCAGCACTCTTGTTTTTACCTGGGCGCCTGCGGCAATCTTCATAATACGGGCGATATCTTTGTATCCGGCGGACGGGATCGCCACTATTACCTCGTCAATCGAATGCCGTTGAGCCAGGTCGGGAATGCTTTCGGTGTTCCCAAGCACGGGAACGCCGCGGATGTTTATGCCTTTTTTGTAAAGGTCGTCATCAATGAACCCAAGTACCCGGATGCCCAGCCTGGGATTGGTCTGGATCTCGTTCAACAACCGGGCTCCGGCCTTTCCCGCTCCCGCGATAAGCACATATCTGAGCTCCTTTGGGTTCACTCTGGTCCTGTACTCATGGTAATATCTGATGACGGACCTGGGCCCTCCCATGAATACCACATTTAAAATCCCCTCCATCAGGAAGACCGACCTCGGAAAATTATCGAGTCCATAAAAAAACACCACCTGCATAATGAACAGTACCGAACCGAGCAGGACTGCCTTGAGGATATCGATCAAATCGCCTATCCCTGCGAATCGCCACGATCCGGCGTGGATTTTGTGATAGGAATAGGCGGCTATCCTCGAAATGAGCAAAAGAGGCAACCCCCTGTTGAATATCTGCAAATATTCTGACGGCAGATCGAAGTCGAAGCGAATATAAAAGGCGGCAGTGTACGAAAAAAAAGCCAGGAAAGACTCCACGAGCAGAATTAGCGCAAGCCTGTATCGTTTCAGAAAACCTCCGATAGCCCCGTTAAAGAGAAAATGGCCATAATTGCCGGTCCCGGTAGACATATTGCGCTCTCTTTCAGGTGGAGAAGAACCCGTCCGCGCGGACCCGGCAAATCCCTCAGATCTCACTTAAAAACCTTTTCCACAGGGCATGGTATCTTTTGGCCCCGAGCACTTTCTGAAGCCCTCTCTTGACCTGGTGCCTCATCCTGTAAACGCTGACTTTTTTCCGGTCCCCGCTGACAATGCCTTTAAAGTCCTCAAATGATGTTTTTCTGGTGATTACAAACCGTTTCAAAACCGGGAAATCCGCTCCCCCATTCAGCACATTCAAACCTGGAGCGGAGGTGCATACCCCTTTATAGCCAAGTTCTCTGGCCAGCTCCAGAACGATTTTTGAGCAAAAACCCCCCGGCAATGAAAGAAAGCTCACAGGCGAGTTGAGCTTTTCCCCCAGGATGGCTTTCGACTCGTTCAGTTCCAGCATCAGATCGTCCCTGCAGATATCGGAAAGAAAGGAATGGGTAAGCCCGTGAGACTGCACGGAGGCGCCATTTGAAATCATCTCTTTCAGTTTTGGCCAGTCCGTGAAATTCTCCGTCCCGATTCGGCTGACGGTTACAAAAAAGGTGGCGGGAAGACCATATTCGTTCAATATCGGAAAGGCTATGCTGTAGTCGCTCAAATTTCCATCGTCAAAGGTGATCAGGACCGCTTTCCCATTCTCATGCACGGGTCTTGCCGGCTTGCAAAATTCATCCACCAATAGGGCCCTGAAACCATTTTCCGAGAGGTATCTTACGTGTCTTTCAAACTCTTCCCCCCTGATCGCGTACTTTTCGCGGTTCGAGTCTCCTTCAAATAAGGCATGGTACAGGAGTACAGGAATCCTCAACAAAGTTCGTGGTCCTATTGCAGTTCCTTATAAATGGCGAAGTATTTCCCGGCCATATTTCCGGAAGAAAAATTTTTTACCCTCTCATATCCATTTGCGGCAAGACGGTCCGCCTTTTCCGGGTCCCTTGCAAGCTCCATGATGGCCCTCTTCAACCCTTCAATATCCCCGGGCTGGACCAGGAGCCCATCCCTGTGGTCCCGGATGACTTCCGGCACGGCTCCAACGGCTGTGGCGATCACCGGTTTTTTTGCGGCCATCGCCTCAAGCAAAACCATTGGAAGCCCCTCTTTAATCGAGGATAGGATGAAAATGTCCATTGTCGAGAGCATTTCCGGGATGTCGGATCTATATCCCGCAAAAACGATATTGCTCCTGATTCCCAGCTTCCCTGCTTCCTCTTCCAACCGGTTCCTCAGAGGTCCTTCCCCCACGATCAGGAAGCTTACCCCGATACCGACATCCAGAACCGATTTTGCCGCTTTCAGAAGATGGATATATCCTTTTTCCGTGGTCAGGCTGCCTACAGTTCCGACAATTTTGAGGTTTCCGCTCAGCCCAAATTCTTCCTTGATCCTTCCGGTTGGGATTTCCCGGGCGAATCTCTCGAGATCAATTCCATTGTCGATAACCCTGATCTTCTTTTCGGGGAGCCCGAATTTCAGCATTTCTTTTTTTATTTTCTCCGATACCGCCACGATCCGGTTGAAATACCTGATCCAGCAACTGTCCAGGAAACAATAGAGTTTCAGGCTCAAACCGGAGGTGAGCCAATTATGGTTTGTCGTAACAGACGGTACGCGGTTTCTTGACGCAAGCAATCCATATATATTCGATTTGTAGCCATGGCAGTGTACAATATCGATCTTGTTCTGTTCTACAAAATTGCCGATGAGAGAAGAAAGCTTCGGGTCAAAGCGCCCCCTGCAGGGGAAGATCACGGAATCTAAACAGCAGGCCGCTGCCTCTTCTGCGATCTCTATGTGAGGGCTTTGCGAATTCCTTATAACCCCTACTACCGGTTGGCAATTGTAGTTTCTCTTCAAGCCCTTCGAGAGTTCGAGGACCACTCTTTCCGCCCCGAAAAGGCCGCTGCTGCTGATCAGGTGCAGAATACGCATATCTACTTCATCAATTCAAAGCGCCGGGACCTGTCCCTGTTTTCTTCCTGAACCGCCTCCCATGACCCAGGAAGCGCTCCACATCCTCGCTTTTCGGCCAGCCAAAATATCTTCCTTTGCTCATATCGATGGACCAGGTCTCTGGATTTCCCTTTTCAATCAGTCCGATCCCATCCAATACCATTTCCGCACCTATCTTTTTTGATTTTGCAATGAGGGAATCCAGAGTGTCTACGGAAAGGACCGGAAACCTTTTCTGTATCAGGACATCTCCGGCGTCAATCTTCTCATTAACAAAAAAAAGCGTGATCCCCGCTTCCTTCTCATTGTTTGCAAGCATCCAGAAAGAGGGCATAATCCCGCGGTAATCCGGCAGTGGCGAACCATGAAGATTGAGGCACCCCTTTGGCGGCAGCCCAATCAGCTCTTTTTTGAAGATCTGGGGGCAAGAGATCGAGATTATCAGTTCCGTATTCCAGTCCCTGAGCTTTTTAAGGAAATCAGTGCTGTTTATGTCGGGCTCGTATGAATAGGGGACCCTGTATTTTCGAAGCACCGCAGGGAGTGAGTAAAACCTGTTCCCGTTGTTTCGGGCGAGGAGGTCCATTGCTTTGTAATGGACAGCCCTGGAGGTCAATACAAGCGCTTCCTTCAAACCAAACGTTCTGGCATAGCGGACGGCCAGACCCAATCTTGTGCTGTTTTTATAGACAGGCGGCACTATCGTCACTCTCGCCTGGTGGACAGGGGGCATATCCTCGAACAGGTGCCTGTAGAAAGCAGGCAAATAGAAGGGCTCCGCCGGGCTCAGGAATAGAATGCGCATACCTTCCGCCCTTTAGAGCTTCTGAGCTGGTCCAATACGTCAGACATGCTGGCGAATCTCCTTAATATGAATAGCTGGGCCACCTTTTCCTGAAAACCTTTACGGCCCAGGCCCTGATGAAGACGTCTGTATCTCGGGACGTGTTTTGAAATCTGCCGCCACTCCTGCGAATTGAATTCATAAGGGTGGCAGTAAATTATGAAGGGGAGCCCCTGCCTTTCCAGCTTCAGGAGGCCGCACCTTAAAACCCAGGCGGGAAAGAGTCTAAAATATCCTCCTCCTCCAATGGGTATTCTTACCTGACCGGGCCATGCGAACTCGAGAACGCTCACAGGGAGCTCCTCTATGGGGCCGGACGCGGTCCTTATAATGCTGTATCCCCTCTCAAAACCTCTGATGCCATAACGCGTCGTCCTTAGCGGAAAAACGGAAGAGTCATACTTTATGCCGCATTGCCGCATAACATCAAAAGCCCAGAAACACTTCCTGTTGATGGAGAAATCCGGAGCGCGGAATCCGGTAACCGGTTTCCCGGTAATATCTTCAAGACGTTTGCCGGTTTCAGTGAGTTCCCTGCTGAATTCCTTCGAGGTCATAAGGTATACAGGGCGGTGCGAATATCCATGAGATTGAATCTCGTGCCCTTTTCTATGTATCTCCCTTACGAGACAGGGATACTTCCTTGCAACCAGTCCCTGGACAAAGAAGGTTCCGCGCACGTTGTGCCGGGAGAGAAAATCAAGAACGGAACGGGTATTGTGAACACATATCTTGCTGACCGGAGCGGCAGGATTGTACGATGACTGATACCAGTCCTCAACATCTATTGAAAACGCATGTAAGATGCCGGCCAAGGTTAAATCCCTCTTGCATGCGCCACGTTCCCCATTTTTATGCCGGGATGTCCTTATATTTGTCTAAGGGAAGCTCTTTTTTCCGAGATGCTGAATAATTTTTATCCCCTCATCTAATTCATCATGCGCTTCATTTCCAGCGGCGGATGGAACCGGTTTCCCAAAAGCCTTTCTGAACATTATTTTTCGCAGATATTCTCTTTTGTGGAGCTCATATTTTCTGCCGGGGTCATTCTCATTTTTATGAGGTCCTGTTCCGTCCATACAGTTTTTATATCCCCCAATTTTGTTGAGGGCGTTATAAATCTCGTTAATTCCCGCCTCGAGGTTCTGCAGCCTTAAATGAATGCTTGATATGATTTTCCTTATTCTTTCATCCGTCTCCCTGTTCGATTGCCGCACATTTAATGCTGCGGCCCTCGATTCCGGCCTCTCATTGGCGAGGTCCTGCGCAACATCTCTTATAATCTCAAGGCTTATGATGTTTGTACGGTCCGTAAATGCCGCCAGGAGGCTGAATTCGCAAATAATGTTTATAAGGCGCGGTATGCCCTTGCTGAACTCGAAGAGCACATCCATCACGCCTTTTTCGAATCTTACATTCTCAATATTTCCGGCAACCTTCAGCCTGTGTTTTATATAGTCCTCGGTCTCTTCCCTGCCCAGGGGGCTGATATGCGTGCTTATAGTGATACGCTGCCTCAGCTGTTCAAGATCATCCCTGCTGAGCGTGGAACTGAGTTCCGGCTGGCCTATAAGTATTACCTGCAGGAGCTTTGATTTGTCCGTCTCCAGGTTCGAAAGGAGCCTTACCTCTTCAAGAATTTCAGGCGACAAGTTCTGGGCTTCATCGATTATTATCATGGCCCTGCCGCCCTCGGCGTAATGGCTTATCAGAAAATCCGTGAGTTCGCCAAGCATCCGGCTCTTGTCTTTGCCCCTGGTTTCAAGGCCGAAATCCTCATTGACCATTGAGAGGAGCTGGTCCGGTGTAACCCTTGTATTATTGATCCTGGCGACCTTGATTTCCTGTGGGATCTGCTTCAGCAAAGTCCTGATTATGGTTGTCTTCCCCGTGCCTATCTCACCCGTAACAAGAATAAATCCAAAATTTTCCCTGATGCCGTAATTCAGATATGTCAGTGCCCTTTTGTGGACCTTGCTCATGAACAGAAATTCGGGGTCCGGGGTCAACTGAAAAGGTTTACACCTGAATCCAAAAAAGGATCTGTACATTTCACCTGTCCTTCGAGTTTTGCCGGATTGAAAAGACTGCTCCGCCCTCTCAGTTGCATTGAGGCAACTAAGAATTCATTCTGCTTTCCGGGCCTGAGGTGCAGTGGCACTGCTTTTTCCGCCGGCCTGATCAGTTTCTTGCGGTTAAGGGGATTTACAAGAGATCTACTTTGGGAAATAATCTTAAAAAAAGTTTATTGAAGAAGTAAGTTCATGTCAAGGAATTTCTTATCGGTTCAATAGCAATTTCCTATTTCAAACTATTCACTTTTAGCGGGGGTTAAGGATTTTTTACGGATGCCCTGTACGGGTTCGACTTCCGTCTCCGGCACTTTTCATTCAAGAAAAGCAATTATTCCATAAAAAAAGGCAATCTTTCTAAGGCATTTCCCGCCTGAATTCTTTAACCTTTTTACGAGGGGAAAGAGCACTAATGAAAAACTTCAACCTTAACAGGCCTATCCGGAACTTGAGGGACCTCACGGACGAGGAAAAAGGGGTCCTCAAGTTGGCGTTCCTGCTTCCCACAGGCGTCCTGGCCCTCGTGTTTCTCCTCACGCCCTTTATTCAATACATTACGGAGTGACGGAACGGTTTGAGTTCCTGAGTGCCTCAGCTATCGCCAGCTCCCGGCGGGCCTCCTCCTCGCTGCCCATCTCCCGCAGTGTGAGTCCGAGCATATAATGCACGGCATGATTTTCCCGGTCGAGATACAGGCACCGGCGCAATTCTCTTTCCGCTTCTCCGAACTTTTTAGTGTGATAAAGGGCCACTCCGAGGGAAAGATTGGCATCGGGGTCCCCGGGTTTAAGGCGCAGGGCAGCCTCCATATAGGGGACCGATTCCTGATACCTTCCCAATTTAAGGAGGACGGCCCCAAGCTCGTAATTGGTATCAAAAAGCTCAGGCAGCATGGAATGGGAAATGCGATACTCCTGAAGGGCTTCTTCCAGCCGGTTCCGGGCTGTATAGGCCCGCCCGAGGTTATGATGGGTTTCCGGGTCGGACGGGTACATGGAGAGCACTATCATGAAATGCCGGATGGCCGCATCGCTCAGGCCTCTCTTACTAAGCTGGATGCCGTAATTCCTGTGCGCGACCGGCTCATGAGGCGACTTGCCGACCACGTCGCCCCACAGGGTGTAATCATTCTCCCATACAGGGTTCCTGGCGATGGTCAGTGCCCCGAAAAGCAACGCGATCGAGATAAATCCCGCCGATGCGGGTTTTTTCCAGCGCGGCCTGCCGCGAAGGCGCTCCAGGCCCAACCCGGCCAGCATCAGGAACCCCGCCGAGGGAAGATAGAGATACCTTTCGGCAAACGTGTTCCCGCATATGCCCCGGATATAAAAGGCAGGCAGGAGGGGGAGAAGGGCAAAGAGCATCAGGAAAAAGACCTTTGCGCTTTTCTTAAGGCTGATTATGAGCAGTACCGTCAGCCCCGCTGAAACGAGGGCCGAAAGCGCGAGTTGGGCCGGTGAGTATTTTATGATGCCATAAAAAGAATTTAATCCGAAAGGGAAGGCAAGCTTTCCGATGTATTTGGCCAGGAAAAAGATAATGGCGGGAAAAAGTTCCCCTAACCCCATTTCCTCATGGGCATTCCAGGGTAGCATCCCATTGAGCGCATTGGCCCTCAAGAGCAGATAGAAGGCTATGATGACGAAATAGGGGATATAAGACCTTGCCCTGCGGGCGAATTTCTCCTTGAGGACGAATATATCATAGGCAGCTATGGCGAGGGGCAGGAGGATAGCAGGCTCTTTTGAAAAAAGTGCAAGCGCAAAAAAGAGCAAAGAGAAGCCGAAAAATATGCCCTTCTGTCTTTCGTTTGGACCGCTCTCTCTCCCCGCGCGCATATAAAAATAAAAAGAGACCAGGAAGAAAAAAGAATAGGCCGGCTCAGTCAGGGCCGCTATCCACGCAACCGCCTCCGTATGCACGGGGTGAAAAGCAAAAAGCACTGAAGCCATTAAAGGGACGCCGAGGCCCCTGTCCCCTTCCTGCGTCTTGAAAAGGGCGCGGCATACTATGAACACCATAGCCGATGTGCCGGCATGGAACAGGATGCTCATGAGATGAAATCCCCATGCATCAGGCCCGAAGAGCCGGTAACCGAGCATATAAAGGACATGGACCACCGGACGATAATAATTGGAACTGGTCTGCGAAAATCCCCACATTTCGGACCGGAAAATATCGGGTAAATGCCTGATGTCTTTGATCCAGGGGTTCGTCTCTACCAGAAAATGGTCATCGGCAAGGAAGCCGTTGGGGAGGATATTAAGATAGGGGAGTGCAGCCGCTATGAAGACGAACAAAGGCAAAAAAGGATTTAAACTCCGGAATCCCCTCATTAACCGGCTCTTCTTTCCGAGAATTTTAGTTTTTTAGAGTAAAGCCAAACGCCCCCCCTGTCAAGAGAAATATTTCAAGAAGAAATATTTCAAGAATATTTAGTTTTCTTATCCGGCCTGCATTGCTCTTTTGCCGGATTTTGAGTTAAATTAAAGAACATTTCTCTTCCAAAAGGGTGAGGCGAATATGAAAACAACGAAGTCCAGAGAGTTCTTCAAAAAGGCCTCGAGGCTCCTTCCGGGCGGCGTTAACAGCCCCGTCCGGGCATTCAAGGCGGTTGGGGGAAACCCGATTTTCATTAAAAAAGCAAAGGGCGCGAGGCTCTACGATGTGGACGGCAACGAATACATAGATTATGTCCTCTCCTGGGGGCCCATGATACTCGGGCACGCACATCCCAAGGTCACAAAGGCGCTGAAAAAAGCGGTGGAAAAGGGCACGAGCTTTGGCGCGCCCACCCCGCTTGAGGTGGAGCTTGCGGAACTCGTCCTCAGGGCCTACCCCTCGATGGACAAGGTAAGGATGGTGAACTCCGGGACCGAGGCCGCGATGAGCGCCATCCGGGCCGCCCGGGGGTTTACCGGAAGGGACAAGATAATAAAGTTCGAGGGGTGTTACCACGGGCACGCGGACGGGCTCCTCGTGAAGGCGGGTTCCGGGGCCACCACGTTTGGCATCCCGGACAGCCTCGGCGTGCCGAAATCTTATGCCCGGAATACGCTGACCCTCCCCTTCAACGACACGGCGGCCCTGAAGAGACTTCTCGAGAAGGAAGGGAAAAACATAGCCTGCGTAATCATCGAGCCCGTTATCGGCAATATCGGTTGCGTGCTCCCCAGGCCCGGGTATCTTGAAGCGGCAAGAAGGCTCACAAAAAAATACGGGGTCGTCCTCATCTTCGACGAGGTCATGACCGGCTTCAGGGTGGCTTACGGCGGGGCACAGGAGCATTACGGGATAGAGCCGGACATGACCTGCCTTGGGAAGGTGATCGGAGGCGGGCTCCCTGTGGGCGCATACGGCGGGAAAAAGGAGATCATGTCCATGGTGGCCCCCGAAGGGCCCGTCTACCAGGCGGGCACCCTTTCCGGGAACCCGCTCGCCATGACCGCAGGCATTGAGACATTGAAAATACTTTCCAATAAAAAGACATATAAAAAACTTCTGGCGAAGGCCCTGCATCTGGAGGAGGCCCTCCGGAAGGCCGCCAAGCGGGCCGGGGCGGAGGTGAAATTCTACCGCGCCGGAACCATGTTCTGCACGTATTTCACCGGTGAGGAAGTATTCGACTACGCGAGCGCAAAAAAGGCCGATACCGCAAAATTCGCGCGCTTCTTCAGGGGGATGCTCGAAAAAGGGATAAACCTTGCGCCGAGCCAGTTCGAGGCGGGCTTCATAAGCCTGGCCCACAGCGCAAAAGACATAGAAAAGACCGCTGCGGCCGCTTACAGGACATTTAAAGAAATTTAATTAAAAATTTTTACCGGAAGCACTGATTTACTGATAAATTACTTGGGAGGATTGGGAATTGGGCGAACCTGATTTAGAAGGGCCAAAAAAAGAGAGGATCAGTTCCACAAAGGCCAGGATAATACTCGCGGTGCTTGCGCTCGTTGTCCTTGCCGGCGGGGCCTTTATCGGCTGGAAATTCTGGGACTACAAGGAAAACAACCCCAAATTCTGCGTCACGTGCCATTTGATGACCCCCGCCTTCGCGGCATGGGAGAAGAGCGAGCACGCGGGCATCAACTGCCACGAGTGCCACCACCTGAGCCTGATAGACCAGAACAGGCTCCTCATAAGCTTCATATTCAAGAGGCCCGAGAGCGTGCCCGCAAGGCACGGGAAGACGATAGTGCCCTGGAACTTCTGCAACGAATGCCACTGGGAAAAGAACGAGGAGTTCCCGAATGCCCCGAAGATTACGGGCTCCACGATCCACTCCCGGCACTTCTTCGAGCAGCAGATAGAATGCACCCAATGCCACGGTTATCAGGTGCACAGGTTCATCCCCGAGCCCCGCTTTTGCATAAAATGCCACCAGGGCAAGGAGGTCCACGGCGCGGGGATGGAGGGCCTTGCCTGCCTGAACTGCCATACGGACAGGACCATCGACCTTAGGCCCGACAGGGCCAAATGCCTCTACTGCCACGGGACCGAAAAGGTCAGGAAGGAGCTGGTCGAGGCCGGCACCGTCGATGTGAGGCATTATCAGCCGGAGGAAGCCCTCGTGAAACGGGCGATCAAGATTAAAACGGCCGAGGGCGCGCCGATGCAGTTTTACTGCTACGAGTGCCACAAGCCCCACGAGCAGAAGATTCGCCCCGGCAAGGACCATTGCCTCAAGTGCCACAAGAACATCGCCAAAATGGGCAGGCACCGGGTCCATCTCGATATGATGAAAATGGACTGCAGGGACTGCCACAAGCCCCATATCTGGCGCGTTACGGCGGAAATAGCGAAGCGGGAATGCACGAAATGCCACGAGTACCGGGACCCCATGAGCTTCTTCTGAAAGTAGGAATTCCTTCAGGGCCGGAAGAGGGGAGTTTTCGCTCCCCTCTTTATTTTTCCCCGCCGCTCTTCAATTTAAGGTAAAATACTGCTAAAATCAGTTGTGCCGTGTTTCCGGATGAGTCCCGGCGGAAGGGGGAATTCAGGTGAAGAAAATCCTCGTGACCCATGACGGGTCGAAGGCATCGGACAAGGCCCTCAAAAAGGCCGTGGAGATTGGGAGCAAGTTCGAATCGACGATAATGGTGCTTTCGGTGGTCCCGGAGCTCTATCTCACGGAGCTTTCCGATGCGGACAGGCAGCGCCTCCTCGATATCATGACCGAAGAGACCAGGAATGCCATGGAGAAGATCAGGAGCCAGCTTGCCGGGAAATCCATCGACACCAAGATGATGCTCCGTCAGGGCGACCCGGCGGAAAAGATACTCGAGACCGCCAAGAAGCTCAAGGTGGACCTGATCGTGACGGGCTCTCACGGAAGACACGGGGCCAAGAAGTTCCTCTTGGGGAGCGTTTCCTCCCGCGTGGTCGATTACGCTACCTGCCCCGTGCTGGTTGTAAAATAATCCCGGGGAGAAACTCGCGGAGGGCCTCTTCTATCCTCATTGGCTCAAAGCCAAAGTCTCTTTTCAGGGCGTCCAGGCCCGTGATATTGTCTTCGCTTAAAAGCTCAAGCTGGTCTCTCGACAGGGGAGGAAGTTTTTTCATCCCGGCCCTTTTGGCCAACCCTACGAGGCGCACGCCTCTCTTTGCAAGCGCGAGGGGTATGTGCATGACCTTCTTCTCCACCCCGAAGACCTCCATGTAGAGCTTTACCAAATTATTGAAGCTGATATATTCGGGCCCGCCAAGCTCGTAGACCCTGTCGCGGGCCTCCCGCTTCCTTAGGATGTGGAAAAAGCACTTTATCCAGTCCCCTATGTAGATGGGCTGGAATTTCCGCTCCCCGTTCCCCGGTATGGGTACGACCGGGGACATGGATATAAGCTCCATCATCTGTTTCGTAAAGAAATCCCCGGGACCCAGGATCAGGGAGGGGCGAAATATCGTATAGGACATGCCGGAGTCCATCACGATCTCTTCGGCCAATGCCTTTGTGCGCATGTAGGCGCTCTTGCTTTTCGTGGAAGCTCCGAGCGCGCTCTGATAGAAGAAGCACCTTACGCCTTCCTTCAAGGCCTCGTTCACAAGGTTTTCCGTGCCCTGCACATGGACGGACTCGAAGGTATGGCCGGTATCCTCCCCTATGATCCCCACGAGGTGGACGACCATATCCATCCCCCGGAGCGCCCCCGGCGGAATATTTTCAAGAGAGCCCCTTATGGGCTCAAACCCCTCGCAGAGATGAATCTTCTCGGGGCTCCTCAAGAGGCAGCGCCCCGTAAATCCCTCTTTCCCCCTGAGGGCCTCCATAAGGTGCCGCCCGACAAAGCCCGTCCCGCCTGCTATGAATAGTTTCATGGTAATCCCCCTCTATCCCCCTTTAGGAAAGGGGGAGTTCCTTCAAGCAAAGAATTCTTGTTCCCCTCTTTTCTAAAGAGGGGCGAGGGGAGATTACAGATTAATTTCATTTTTACTTTAAAGCAGTGAAACAAGTTTTTCACGCGAGAGTTCCTCTATCTTTAGATGCATATTTTCCCCGTGGGAGTCTACAGTCACGACCGCCGGAAAATCCTCCACCTCGAAGGCCCACATCGCCTCCGCGCGGCCGAATTCCTCGATCATCCATACCCCGGCCACTCTCTTTATTTTTTTTGCGAGAAGGGCCCCTGCCCCTCCTATCGTATGGAAATAGACCGAACCGGACCGTCTCATCGCTTCCATGAGCGCTTCCCCGGTCATCCCGCCTTTTCCCATAACGCCCCGGATGCCGTAATATTCAATTATAAAGGGCTCGTACATCTCCATGCGGCTGCTCGTGGTCGGTCCCGCCGCAACCACCTTCCGCCCCTCGGGCAGGTCCTGGACAATGGGGCCGCAGTGGTAAAGGACGCCGCCTTCCAAAGGGAAAGGAATTTGGGATTTGTCAGGCCTCTCATTGAAGAGATACTTGTGCACCTTGTCTCTCCCCGTAACAAGGAGCCCTGAAAGGAGCACAAATTGCCCGGCCCGAAGCGCCCTCCCCTCTTCCTCTTTAATTGGGATTTTCAGCCTTAGAGTTTCCGCCATATTACCAGAAAATTTCGTCCATACTACCAAAGAAGCCTTCCCCTGCGGTGTGCCCAGCAGGCAAACGAGATGTCCACGAAATAGGAACCCGTGTGCCTGTGCGCGTATTCGACCTTGACGCCCAAGGCCGTGCATGAGCCGCCGAGGCCCATGGGGCCTATCCCCAGCTCGTTTATCTCCTTAAGGAGCGTCCTTTCAAGCTCTTTTATGGGCTCCACGCGGGCCTCATCGGGGAGCTTTCTCATGAGGGCAAGCCGGGAGAGCTTTGCCGCCATGAGCCTTGTGCCGGCTATCCCCACCCCCACCGTATAGGGCGGACAGCCCTTTCCCTGTGCTTTATGGACGGCATCGAGAACACACTTTCGGACGCCGTTAAAATCCCTTTCGGCCCCCAAAGTTTCGTCAGGGAGCCTGTAGAACGTGCCCGAGTTCTCGGAACCCGCCCCTTTCAGGACAAGGTCTATCTGGAGGGCGCCCTCCTCGGACTGCTCGAAGTATATCTCCGGTATTCCTATGCCGGTATTGTCGCCCGTGTTCTTTTCCGTGACCGGGTCAACCGCATTGGGCCTTAAGGGGATGGAGGCCGTTGCCGCCCGCACGGCCCTGGTGACTGATTCCTCGATGGTTTTGAAGCCGAGCTCCTTTGGGGCCTTTACGTAAAAGATGGGAGTCCCCGTGTCCTGGCAAAGTGGGGTCTCGGCCGTTTTTGCCGCGCGCACGTTTTCCAATATGTAGCCCAGGACATCTTTCGAGGCCCCCGTATCGGGCTCTCTCTCGTAAGCGATTTTCAGGGCCTCTTCCACGTCACTGGGGAGGGACGTAGCTACCTTTTTGAGGAGCACCCGAAGCCCGTCCTCAAGCTTCAGCATGTATGGCCAGGTCCGCAGGGGTAAATACTATTTCGTCCCGAAAGGCCTTTACAAAATAAAGGGCCCTCTGGACCCGGGGGTCCAGGACATCCACCATTGCGGCGTCGAGCCCCGCCCCGGCAAGATAGAGCAGGAAGGCGGCCTCAACCTGCTTTCTCTCCTTCCTCGGCATCCCCACCGAGACATTCGATATCCACGCGATGCTGTTTGCCGGGGGCTCTATCATGTCCTGAATTGCGAGGACGCACTCCCGGGCGTTCAGGATGTGGTCCTGGCCCATACCCCTCCCGATATGGACTATGGAGGGGTCAAGGAATAGCCTTTCATTGGGGATGTCGGCGGCGTTTGCCGCCTCGAGGAGTTCCTCGAGTATCTGGAGTTTCCCCTCGAAGGTCATGGGTATGATCCCTCTCGAGGCCCTGAGGACGATATATGCCTTCTCCCTTGCCGCCATGGAGAGGGCCTCATCCCTGTTTTCGGGCTCCGTAAGGGATATGTAGTTCACGAGAGGGGGATTTTTTATCACGGTGAAGGTCTTTTTAAGGGCATCGAGGTTCCGGGTGTCAAGAGAAAGGCCAAGTCCGGTAGCGTTTTCAACCACTTCGGCCACCCAGGGGAGCCTTTCCTCGTCCCCCGACCCGTCAAGGGAGCACTGGATATTTATAAGGTCCGAGTGGGAGGCGGCAAGGTCTTTAGCCATTGCCGTTATTGCCTTTTCATCCTTTTTTTCCACGGCAGAGATGTACGCCCTGTTTCTAATATTCAGGTTGTCCGCTATCACAATCATCGGGAGCCTCCAGCCGTAATTGTATTTTACCCATTTATTATATCATCCGCCGGTTTGAGGACAAATAATTTATTAACATAAAAATTTGTTTACAAATTTTTGCGTTTGTGTTAATTTCTCCCCATGCGTTTGGAAGAAGGCCAGACGAAAGACCGCATAATAATGCTCCTGAAAAGGACCGGCGGGATGACGGCCGAGGACATGAGCAAACAGATCGGGATCACCCCGATGGGGGTAAGGCAGCACCTCCTCTCCCTCGAAAGGAAGGGGATGGTCGAATACGAGCCCAGAAAGCACGGGATCGGAAGGCCGGTCTTTATATATAAGCTTACCGTCAAGGCCGATGAGATATTCCCAAAAGGCTACGACCGGTTCGCAATCGAGATATTGAGGGACATAGAATCATTGGACGGAAGGCACAAGGTGGACGAGCTCTTCCGGATAAGAAAGGAAAGGCTCCTCAAAGACCGCGTAGGCCTCATGGACCACGGGCCTGAACTCCCCGAGAAAGTAAAAGCCCTCTCCAAGCTCCTCCAGCAGGAAGGCTATTTCGTGGAACTCAAAGAGAACGGGAAGGACGCCTATGTCTTGAGCCAGTTCAACTGCCCCCTCTCCAAAGTGGCCACTTATTACCCCGAGGCGTGCAAGTACGAGCTTGAGCTCTACAACGAGCTTTTCGGGAAGAACATCGTCCGCGCCTCCTGCATGGCCCAGGGCGACCCCTCCTGCACGTTCCTGATCCCCAAAGTGTGAGACTAAGGCACGCATTTAAAGGTAACGGAATCTTTCATTTAAGATAGGGGCAACCCTCGCGGTTGCCCTGAAAAACGGGCGCGGCAAGCAGCGCCCCTACATAAGGTAAGGATTTATTTTAATTGGATTCGTTTTTAGATTTTGTAGGTAGGGGCGCTGCTTGCCGCGCCCTGTTGTTTTCAAAAACAATTAGCCCCTCTTTAGAAAAGAGGGGAAAACAAAAATCTCTATCTGGGGCCTCGGTACGTTTATCCCGTCCTCCCCCTTTCCTAAAGGGGGACTGAGGGGGATTACAGACAAAAAAGGGCAGGATTTTTCGGAACGGGAGCTAATGCTCCCTTTGGGCCTGCCCCTACAATTGATAAAATTATTTTGTTTCTGACTTGGGGGCCTTTGTCTCCGGCGCTTTCTCCTCAGGCATTTCCGCACCCTCTTCGGCAGGGGCGGCCTCCTGCTGGCCGAATTCCTTCAAGGCCTCTTCGTTTATCTCTACCTTGTGTTTCTTCTTCAGCCCCTCCATGTAAGAGGCAAAGACCTTCTGCTGTTTTTCGGCCATGAGCCGCTGGCGCACAAGCTCCTTCACCACGTCAAAGCTCATGAGCTGGCCGTGCTCCTTCCTTCCGGGCGCGTTCAGCCTGAACTCTTCCTTGTTCTCCTCGTAATATTTCTTCAGCTCCTCGTCGGAGACCTGGGCCTTCCCCTCTATCTCCTCGGCAAGGAGGAGTTTCACCATGGATATCTTCTTGAACTTCTCCACGGCCTCCTTGAGCCTCTTGTCTTTGTCGAGGCGCTTCTTCTTCGCCTCCTGGTAGAGGATCTCCTGGTTAATGATCATGTTCAGGAGTTCCTTGTTTTCGCTCTGGCTCAAAAAGAGCACGCGGGCCTGTTCGGGAAGGGAGCTGAGCTCCTCCTCCATCGTCTCCTCCGTGATCAAAGTGCCGTTCACTTTTGCCACGTACGATTTATTGTTTGCGGCCTTTTGCTGGCAGGAAACAAGAAGTATGAGGGCCGCTGCAAGCATCAGGAATTTCTTCATTCGGGGGGCCTCCTTGGATTTGGACATCATCTTTTATAACACACGGGGGAGTTTTTTGGAAGCTATCGGGCGCGGCCTTCCCGTTGTTATAATAAAGCATCATGAGAAAGCGCCTTTATCTTAGGGCGGGAGACCGGGTGAGGCATCTCAGGTACTATCTCTGGGGCACGGGCGAGGTCGTGGAAGAGAAGCATTCGGTCCTCGAAGGCGGCTTTTGCCTCGTGCGCGTCCTCTTCGAAGACGGCGAGGAGCGCTCCTTTATAAACGACATGGACAACGAGCTTTGCTGCTATTACGCCGGGCTCAGGCTCTGCGATGAGTTTCTACTGTGACCTCCTACAGACCCCTTTGGGGCCGCTCTATATCCTCTTCAGGAACGACCTCCTCCTCGGGCTTTCCATTGCGGAAAGGCCCTCCGGGATAAAACGCGGGAAGGCGCCCGCGGCCCTCGTAAAGGAACTCGAGGGCTACTTTGCCGGAAAGGTAAGGGAATTCGGCTTTCCCTTTGCCTTCAGGGCCGGGACCGATTTCGAGCGCAAGGTATGGCTTGCCCTGAAGGAGATACCCTATGGCGAAACGAGGTCCTACAAATGGCTCTCCGCGCATATAGGGCACCCGAAGGCCTCGAGGGCCGTGGGGCAGGCACTTTCGAAAAACCCGCTCCCGATTGTGCTCCCCTGCCACAGGATAATTGAGTCCGACGGGAGCCTGGGAGGGTTTTCACCTGGCGTATCCATTAAAAGAAGGCTCCTCGACCTCGAATATTATCACTCCCGCTCCTTTTAACCCATTCGGGATAACCTTTCGAGAAGAAGTAGATTTTCCTTGACAGAATGGAGGGCGTGGTGCAACTCTAAGGTGATTTTTTGTCTTACTCATCAGCTTGCGGGGGCAGGCCAAAATTTTCCGGATGGAGGGGATCCGATGAAATCGAGAGTTTATTTCTTTCTGTTTCTATTTTGTTCTGCATTTTTAATCTCTTACATTCATAGAGCACATGCGGAGGAGCCTTATCCAACGCTCTGGACGGAGCAGATGGGTACGTCAACAACTGATTATGCCCATTCCGTAGCGGTGGATAACGCAGGCAATGCATACGTGACGGGGTTTACATATGGCGGCCTTGATGGAAACACAAATGCGGGTGATAGGGATATTTTTCTGGTCAAGTATGATGCCAACGGAAATAAGCTCTGGACGGAGCAGATAGGCTCTTTAAATTATGATGTGCCCCTTTCCGTGGCGGTGGACGGCGCGGGCAATGCCTATGTGGCCGGGTACACATGGGGAGGTCTTGACGGAAATACCAATGCAGGTGCGGAGGATATTTTCCTCGTTAAGTATGACGCAAGCGGAAATAAGCTCTGGACGAGGCAGATGGGCACTATAAGTACTGATCATGCCCATTCCGTAGCCGTGGATGGCGCGGGAAATACATTTGTGGTTGGCGGTACACTAGTGTCCTGTCAACCTTGAAATGATAAGTTAATAATTTGTATACTCTCCTGTAAGCAATCTTTTGTTTACAGGAGGGATTATGTACAAAAAATATATCGTTGCGCTAAGCGAGGACGAGCGA
>Ga0214473_10001374_pt1 | contig 32424 bp, 22 predicted proteins | sample RVTome_7_FD_203509 | JGI IMG/M metagenome (GOLD analysis project Ga0214473, IMG submission 203509) | Soil microbial communities from uranium-contaminated site in the Upper Colorado River Basin, Wyoming, United States - RVT98D197 | ecosystem: Environmental > Terrestrial > Soil > Contaminated >...
TCTCACCCCGCTGGATGAGATCGTAGGTGGCAGAGTCATCTACGGGGATATTGTACAATTCTTTGTACTCTCCCGTGCGCCGCTCGATGGCGTCGAAGGCCAGGTGCACGGCGGAGAGGCCGCCGAGCCCCAGGAAGTCGAACTTGGGCACGCCGGCGGCGTCCAGGTCATCCTTGTCGAACTGCAGGATGGTGCGCCCCATGGTGGTGTGCTCGATGGGCATCCAGGCGCCGAGCGGGCATGCTCCACTGCGAATGGTACGTGGGGCGGGCCTACTACAACCGCACGAAGACAATGCTCGCACCCCGCCCGACAGTGGAGGTGCCGAGCCGCAAGGCCTCCCGCCACACCTTAGCCGAGCGCCCGCGCGCAGAGTGGATCGACGTACCTGTGCCCGCCATCATCGATGCGGAGCTTTTCCAGCGGGTCCAGACCCGTGTCCAAGAGAACCGCCGTTTCGCCCGCCGCAACCTCAAGCGCGAAGGGGCGTTTCTGCCTGCGGGGACTGCTCAAATGTGGCGTTTGCGGCTATGCCTACACCGCAGGAACGGGCGTCGAGGCCCGCCGCGACGCCGGCGAAATACGTCTACGAGTACTACCTCTGTGGCGCGCGCATGGCCCCGCTCGCTGGCGCCGCCGCCCACCGCTGCGCCAACGATCGACTCCGCGCCGTCGGCGTCGCAGGTCGCCGAGGTGGGACTCACCTAGTACTACTGTGTCATGAACTTCGGAACACCATTGTGCGGCAATGACTTCGAGTGCTCTCCGACCTCGGCCCGGCCTTTGCGGAAAAGCGTTGCGCCACAACAAACCGGCCATTTCTGTGACACAGTAGTACTAGCCAGGCCTCCGAATAACCCGGAGCGGTTCACTTCATTATCCACGGCCGCAGTTCGACATAGCTGACACCTAGCTCATCACGAGTAATTAAGAGCGCGGAATCACGATTGACGTCTGCAAGAATTGCATCCTGCGGCACCTCCGCGACAAACCTGGCCGCGCCTGTAGTATCGAATACAAGCCAACGTGTAGGCGCGTCGGGCCGTGGCGCCCACTCTCGTATCCATACGTAGCCGTCGTCGTCCAGAATCAATCCGCTGAGGGTGGGCCGAACACGTCGGTTTAGCTCCGGATCAAAGATATGCTGGAGTGCTACACGCCGCTCATCTGTGGTAGCGCTGGCAAGGGCCCTCTCAAGGCGCTCAGCTAACTCTTCAGCTAGGAGTTCACGAACGAGACGAGGATAAAGGATCACTAGCTGTAACATGCCATCCGCTCCAAACACTTGGATTCTGAATTCGTCGGAGCGCGCCATCACGAACCGGTCTGGCGAAAGCGCCGCATACGTCTTAAGACCGGCGAATGGAACCGCATATTGAACGCGGGCAGGGAATGAGTCAGCTGGATACACGATCTGCTCTTCCCCGCCTGCCGCGAGCAGCCTTGCAGGTGAACCCGTCGAATCATGCCAGTACACGGCCACGCTATCTGTTATGGCCTGTGGACGGGGCACGTCTACTACCATTCCCGAGTGATACGCTACCGAGAGCCAGCCACCCTGCTCAGCACGAATAACGGGTCGCAACCGAACTGACCGGGGCGGACCAGCCCGTTCGACGGTCGGAGGGTAGATCCTAGCGCTCGTCACAAATTGACCAGTTGCGTCGAACACGCTTACACGGTGCAGCAATGTGTCCCAGACCGTGATTGAATCGTTCCGCACAGCCACCGAGTATATCTGCTGAAACTCGCCAGGCCCTTCTCCCCGTCTGCCGAAACTCACGATGTGCGTACCGTCAGATGAAAAGAGCCGAAGCTCCTTTAACTGACCATCCGCGACCAATACCCTTTCACCACGTAGGAGCGCCGCTGCTTCGACATGGCCGAACTCCTCCTCAGGAGCACCCTCCACCGCACCTAGGCGAAGGGCGGGGCTATCGATTACCAGTCTCGGCAAATTCGCCGTGTCGGCGTGGTTCTCGACTATCCCGACGCCGGCGCTATCGCGTTCAACAAACGCCACCCGCTCTGCGGGAGCATCCGGCCTCCCGCAAGCAAATAGGGCAAAGCAAGTAGCAGCCACAGTTCGCTGGGTCATACGGTCGAATATTCGATGGTTGTGGCGTCTTACGCATGTTGAGAGCACGCCCGTTGGTGTATGCCTCTTCAGATCATTGTGGACACATGGCTCACCGCTGAATGCAATTCCCTTCCAAGTGATCATGCCGCCTGCGGAGATCGCTTTCGGCTGGCCGTTTCCCGCGCCGCCGCCGATACTCCAACTTCGGGCGCTGCTCCTCAAATGGAGCTCTTGGACCGCCCGAGTCCCACTCCGCGGGGGCAGGTATCCGAGCCCGACCTTGAGCCGCTCACAATTATAGCGCTCCGCCCGTCGGCTAATGATCTCACGGGTCCGAGTCAGGTTGACCCGATCCTGGCCGATATTGCCTCACGAGTGCCGCAGTGGAAGCGACGCATCGAGCAGAGGCGTGCCAATTCGATTCGCCCATTCGACTCCGGCTGGTAGGTGCGGATCCGGATGTACTGGAACTCGCACTGATGCACGAGCGCCCGGAAGTCCTTCGCCCCACCGCGCTGGTGTGTTAAAACTTCTGTGCGACGAGTCGCAAATCGCCTCCGGCTTCCTAACATTCCTGCCTCGATATGCGCACCCTTGCCCTTGGTTATCCGCTTCCGACTACTATGGCCCCCGTTAGAGAATCCTTCCCCAGATATGGGACGTACAACGAAAGCGCGCGCGAGGGACCAGATCCCCGCGGGCGCTCGGTGGTATGTATTCGTTCGTGCCCGCGAAGCTTTGCTCGCTACGGGTCCTCCCGCGCGATTCTGAATCGGTGAATACGGCGAAATCACCGCCAGTCAGCCCAAAGTGGGCCATGACCTCGCCAGCGCACCCGACGACCTGGACGGCATGCCGTTCTGGCACGAGCACAACCATCGGCGATTCCATAGCGAGTGCACGAGCTCGGGTAAGGTCTCCCGTCAGCACGGCCTGTTCAAGCTGTTCAGCGATCGCGAAACTTCCACAAGACGGGTGCCGTGGCGACAGCCATTCGGCGCAAGTGCACGGCGCAGGTGGCTCGCAGGGGTCCTCGGGTTCCTCGCCGCGCCAATCCACGCACATCCAGCTTGTGCACGCACCCACATAGGACTCGTGATGGGAGCCAGCTGATCGCTGGTTCGTGCCCGGGTTCGCGAGCTCGGCCGTATGCTCACCTATTTGGTCCCCGCCGAGGTCATCGCAATCGACGGCGCAGTCGAACGCCGCCGGCTACTCCGGCGCGATGGAGTCAGCGCTTACGAATCGCGGGATCGCCGCCGCCGTCACGATACCAGCGGCGAGGAGGATCGCCAGGGCCGTCGGCCCCCACCGGGTGAGTAGGTTAAGGTCATGCATCGGATGGTCCTCCTGGTGGTTGACGAATGAGACGAGGCTGCCAGATGCGGTAGTAGGGTACGCCGCTGGGCTCATCCTCATAGGAGAATAGGAGGCCGCCACGCATGGCCTTGAAGTCGCGTGTGCCCCGCGTGTGAGCGATGACTTCGCCACGGCGCGGATCGATGACTTCAATGATCAGGTCGTAAAGATCGTCGTATTCCGCTCGTGCGGCCGGCATGAGAGCACCGGTAGGAGACCTCTGGAACGGCACCGGCCGCCAGTTCAGATCCGCAACACCGATGAAGACCCAGAGGAGGCCGTCCACGTCTTCATGAACACCACGGATGAGCGGTGCTGGCGGCCTCGCGTTGGGCGGTGTTTCGATTCCGTCCCAGGGGCCGAACCACGGAACGTCGCGGGTGAATACCTGCTTGAGGCTACCCGCTGTGTCCCATCTCTCCAGTGTGTATTGCATCTGGTGTGCGGCCCATATCGACCCTTGCGTACTCTGCCCCAGCGATCTGACAAGCCGGCGATCAAAGCTCGCAGGCATATAAGTTCCGTCATTTCCAAAGGATCGTTCGATGGTACCGTCGCGAACGACGTGCAGAGGAAAGCCCGCAGCGTGGCGAGTCTGAACGATGCCAGAGACCAGGAGCCTGTCGCCGCCAATTGGCACGAAATCGAATACGGTCGGCGGCACCCAAATCTGATCGACAAATTTCCCTCGGGGATCGAAACGGTTCACCACGTCTCGGCCCGAATCATACACTGAAAGAGTATCTCCTCTTCCAACCCGAATATGCCGGACGATTCGATGCTCGCCAGGTCCTTCACCTGCCTGCCCGAACGCGGCCACGAGATTGCCCTCGAGATCAAATTGCCGGATCACGCCAACAGCATACGCGTCGTGTACGGCGAGCCCTTCGCTCCAGAGTTCCATAACCGCGTTACCATGGAACGCCTCAGCCCCGTCAACGCTACCGAGGCGAATTACTGGCTCGACGTGGATGCGGCAGCCCTCGCAAGGTGCGTCACGCAGTGTGATCGGACGCGGCTCCTGCGCCATCAACGCATCCGGTGCCGAGCACGCAAGGAGAAGCAGGCTCACCGCCGCCAACCGGCGCCGAGCATCGTGCGTGAGAGACTGCAGCTTGGTCGTTCGGACGACGTTGTCGGGTATTGACCCGCAAAAGTTCGTACGCCAAACTGACGCGCCGGCTGTCTGGGCCTGAACCGACGACGGGTGCGCCGTCATCCAAGGCGGCGCCAACCCGGACCAGCGATCACGAATCCCGACGCCGGTTGCAATGCAGGTCATATTGGGGCCTCCACGTGCAAGGGGCAACCACTACTCGAGCGCGCACTTGATGTGAAAGGCGATTTGACTGCGCGCCTACGAAACAATCCGAATCAGCGTCTTAAGTTTCGACAAGGCGTTGTCGGAGAAGCCACTTCGACGATTACAAACTCGTTTATCACGTCCGCAGCCCGCCGCCGCGCATCCGCGTTCCTATGCAGGTGCGTTTTTCTATCCGATCTCGCACCCGCGGTACGAGACGTTACTGCTCGGCGGCTGGCGCAATCGCGATCCCCCTTTTCGCGAGAGCATAGAAGGACTGCCATCCGCTTCCCTATATCGGAGTGACCGGCGATTCCGCTCTATTCCGAATCGGCGAATACGGCGAAATCACCGCCAGTAAGCCCAAAGTGGGCCATGACCTCGCCGGCGCAGCCGATGACTTGGACGGCATGCCGTTCTGGCACGAGCACAACCATCGGCGATTCCTTAGCGAGTGCACGAGCTCGGGTGAGGTCTCCCGCCAGCACGGCGTGTTCAAGCTGTTCAGCGATTGCGAAACTTCCACAAGACGGGTGCCGTGGCGACAGCCATTCGGTACAAGTGCATTGCGCAGGTGGGTTGCAGGGTTGCCCAGGTTCCTCGCCGTGCCATTCCACGCACGTCCAGCCGTTGCACGCACCCGGCCATTCATCTTCATGAGAGCCATCTGCTCGCTCGTTCGTGCCCGGGTTCGCGAGTTCGGCCGTATGCTGTCCGAGTTCGTCCCCGCCGAGGTCATCGCAATCGACCTCGCAGTCGAACACCGCCGGCTGCTCCGGCGCGATGGAGTCAGCGCTCGCGAATCGCGGCGCCGCCGCCGCCGTTGCGATGCCAGCGGCGAGAAAGATTGCGAGGGTAGTCGGCGCCCATCGGGTGAGTACGCTCACGTCATGCATGGGATGTTCCTCCTGGTGACGTTGGACGAATGAGACGAGACTGCCAGAAGCCGTAGTCGGGTGCGCCGCCGGCGTCGCGCCACATCTTCATACGTAGCCTCGACTGATCCCATGGAGAATCTTCCACAGGATCCCCCCCGGCGGTTCGAGGCCATATTCTCCTTCGAACCCGAGATTCCTTCCGCTGCCATCCACAATCACTAGATCGGAGGCACCGACGATTTCCGAACATGGCACGCTCGCCTACTCCTCTCGGAGCGGACGCGCTACCTCCGCGATTTCCGGATTCCGTCGCAATTTCATGCGCAGCCGAGCCGTGATCCGATCAAATTCGGCTGTATCCACGGGACAACCCGGGCGGCTCGCCATGAGCGAGGCGTTCAAGGTGTCCATGGTGAGCCGGCCTTCGTACCAGAGCCGAAAAGCCATCCGAACCTCATCATCGGAAAAGGACGCCTCGATTTCTGCCACGATCGCCTCCCGTTGCGCCGGCTCATGACCGGTGGCCACTCTCACGATCTGCTGCTGCCCGCCACCCCAACCCAACTCCCTCTGGTACCGCTGCCGTTCGCTGGCCACCCGGTCACGTGCGTTCCTCCAAGAGTAGCGGTAGACCTCTGCGCGTCCTGGGAGGTCCGCTGGGCTGCTTGCCTGCAGGGCCCGGGGGACGAGCACATCGTCGACGCACTGCTGCACCTCTGCGGGTTCGAGTCCGGGAAACGCTCGATGGAGCAGTTCCGCGACGGCCAGGTATTCCCACATGCGGCCCTCCAGGGCCCGCTCCACCTCCGGCAGCACGGTCCCCCCTTCATCGAGGGCTGCCGGTGCCTTGGCGCCATCGTGTGCGGTCGATGCAGGCAGCAGGCCCGCCACGACCTCTCGAACTTCCTCGACCGTGAGCGGCTTCACGAGGAAGTGATCGACGTGGAGTTCCGCCGCCTGCTGGCGGACCTGATCTGATGGGTAGCCGGTGATCAGGATCGTTCGGATTTCGGGGCGGATGCGCCGGGCCTGAACCATCAGTTCGAAGCCGTCGATCCCGGGCATCCGGATGTCGGTCACCAGCACGGCCGGGCGCTGCTTGCGCAGCACCAGGAGGGCGCCCACCGCGCTGGGCGCGCCGTGAACGTGGACGGATTCCGTTGTGAGCCCACGCACGAGGACGCGCAGGACGGCAGGCTCGTCGTCGACGACCAGGACGTGAGGCACGGGGCCACCTCCCATGCTGAAGTGCACCGACCCGGTGGGGCAACGTGATGGCAGGTGCTCCTCAGGAGGAGGAACTCCACGAAGCAGAACCGCGACCGGCGGGGGATTGGATCGGCCTGCATCGGCCGGGCGAGTTGTACCCGCAAGATGTGCTTACGTCCGTGCGCAGGTCAACCCTTTTCGTGGAAGCCGTTGCCCCTCAGTGAAAATCGTGCGACCGGAACGCCAGCCGCCCCACCCGCAGCGTCCGGAAGCGCATGCCCACCACGTTCAGCACCCTGCCCTGGCGCTCGAAGCGGCCCTCCACCATGAGGAAGCGGGAGTGCTTGACCACCTCGCGGTTCTTTTCGTAGAGCCTGGCGGGCACGATCACGTTCATGAAGCCGTGCTCGTCCTCCAGGAGCACGAAGACGGTGCCCTTGGCGGTCTCGGGGTGCTGGCGCGCCACCACCAGGCCGGCCACCACCACGCGCGCGCCGCCGGGCAGGTCCTCCAGGCCGCGGCTGTCGGTGACGCCGGTGGCGGCCAGGCGCTCGCGCATGTGGTCCATGGGGTGGCCGTGCACGCTGATGCCGGTGGCCAGGTAGTCCAGGAAAACCAGCTCCTCTCCCTCCAGTTCCGCCGGGTCGAAGGGGAGGTGGCGGGCGGGGGCCAGCGGCAGCAGGTCCCCGGCGGCGCGGAGCGCCTCCCAGGCGGCCTTGCGGCGGCCGGGGGCAAAGGCCTCGAAGGCGCCGGCGCGCGCCAGGTGGAGGGCCTCGGCCCGCTGCAGGCCGGCGCGCCGCACCACGTCCTGGATGGACACGAAGGGCCCGGCGGCGTGCGCCTCCTGCAGCGCCTGGCGCGCCCGCTCGCCGAGCCCGCGGATGTGGCGCCAGCCCACGCGCAGCGCGATCCGGTCCCCGGACAGGCCGCGCACGCTCGGCGCCTCCGGTGAGGCGGCCGCGGGGACGTCGCTTGGAAGGGGTTCGATGGTGCAGTCCCAGGCGCCCACCTTCAGACATGGGCCCAGGACGTTCACGCCGTGCCTGCGCGCGTCGTGCACGAGCGTGGCGGGCGGGTAGAAGCCCATGGGCCAGGCGTTCAGCAGCCCCAGGTAGAACTCCGCCGGGTAGTTGGCCTTGAGGTAGGCCGTGGCGTAGGCGATGAGCGCGAAGCTCCAGGCGTGCGATTCGGGGAAGCCGTAGTTGGCAAAGGAGTGAAGATCCTCCACGATTTGCTCGGCTACGGAGGCGTTTACGCCGTTCGCCTCCATGCGTAGACGAAGATTCTCCAGCGCGGCATGCAACCGGGGCAACTTCCGCTGGTGGCCCATGGCGCGGCGCAGCTCGTCGGCCTCAGCGGCGCTGAAGCCGCCCAGCGCCATGGAGATGGCCATGGCCTGCTCCTGGAAGATGGGCACGCCGTAGGTGCGGCGCAGGATGGGCTCCAGGCGGGGATCCTCGTAGTGGACCTCCTCGCGGCCCAGGCGGCGCTCGGTGTAGGGGTGGACGAAGCGGGCCTGGATGGGGCCGGGGCGGATGAGCGCCACCTGCACCACGATGTCGTAGAGGCGGGTGGGTTCCGTCTGCAGGATGGACTGGATCTGCGCGCGGCTCTCGATCTGGAAGGTGCCCACCGTCTCACCGCGCTGGATGAGATCGTAGGTGGCAGAGTCATCTACGGGGATATTGTACAATTCTTTGTACTCTCCCGTGCGACGCTCGATGGCGTCGAAGGCCAGGTGTACGGCGGACAGGCCGCCCAGCCCCAGGAAGTCGAACTTGGGCACGCCGGCGGCGTCCAGGTCATCCTTGTCGAACTGCAGGATGGTGCGCCCCATGGTGGTGTGCTCGATGGGCATCCAGGCGCCCAGCGGACCGTCCGAGAGCACGAAGCCACCGGGGTGCGTGGAGCGCATGCGCACCACGTCATCCAGGCCCTCCAGCGCCGCCAGCAGGGCGCGGGCGCGCGGCTCGGTGAGGTCCAGCCCCTGGGCTTCGGCCAGCCCCTCCCGCAGGCGGGCGGCACCCTCGCTGGGCGCCTGCCCGTGCATGCGCTTGGATAATGCAAACGCCTGTTCCGCTTGATAGCCGAGCGCGCGCATGCAGTCCTGCAGCGCGCTCGGGGCGTGGTACTCCTGATGGACCGCCGTGATGGCCGCCTGCGAGCGGTCATAACGGGAATACATGTAGTCGAGCACCTCCTCGCGGCGGTGCATCTCGAAGTCCACGTCGATGTCGGGCGCCTCGGTCATGCCATCGGTACGCACCTCGGAGAGGAAGCGTTCGAAGAGAAGGCCGTGGCGCACGGGGTCCACCGCCGTGATGCCCAGGCAGTAGGCCACGGCCGAATTGGCGGCGCTGCCCCGCCCCTGGCAGAGGATCCCCCGCTCACGAGCGAAACGTATGGCGTCATACATGACCAGGAAGAAGCCGTCGAAGCCCAGGCGGCCGATGACGCCCAGCTCATGCTCGAGCTGCGCCTCCTGGCGGGCGTCCAGCTCCCCCCACCGCTCGCGCGCGCCCGCGTACGTGAGGGCGCGCATGTACGTGTGATCGCTCTCCCCCTCGGGCACGGGGAAATGCGGCATGGGCGGCCGCAGCCAGCGCAGATCGAAGGCACCACAGTCCGCAGCGACGGCGGCCGCGGCCTCCAACCCGCGCTCCCTGCCCTGCCACAGCACCTCCATCTCCCGGGGGGACTTGAGCCGCCACTCGCCGTTGGGCAGCAGGAGCCCCCAGGAAGCCGCCGTGTCCACCGTCACGTCGGCCCGGTTGGCCACCAGGAGGTCGTGCACCAGGCGGCCGGCGCCGTCCAGGTAGCGGGGGTCGTTGGCCACCACCCACGGCAGGCCGCTCCGCTCCGCCAGCTGGATCAGCTCGGCGGCCAGCGCCGCCTCGTGGCCGCCGGCGTGATGGAGCTGCACCTCCACAGCCAGCTTGCTGCCGAAGAGGTCACGCCAGCGCTCCAGCTGGTAGACGGCGTCGGCGGCGCGGCCGGTGCGCAGGTAGGTGGCGATCTCGCCCGTGGCCGGCCCGGTGAGGCACCAGAGCCCCTCCGCGTGCGCGGTGAGATCCTCGAAGGTGAGACCGGGCTGGCCGCGCGGGCGGCGCAGGTCGCGGGTGCGGAGCGCGGGGGGCTGGGAGCCGTGCGGCTGACGGCCGGGCGAAGCGGCATCGCGGCCGGAGGAAGCGGCGTCGCGGCCGGGGGAAGCGGCGGCGCGGCCGGCGCCGGAGCGCGCCGCGCCGGGACCCGGCCGGGTCAGGGAGACAGGCTCGCCCCAGCCCGCCGGAATCCGGCGACTCTCCCCATCTGACTGCATGTGCGTATCATCGTGACCGTCAGTGGATGGGATTCCACTGGTATGCCGCCCATCCTCTCCCCCACCGCCCTCCTCCCAGCGGCGCAGGTCCCCCACCCGCGCGCGGGTCACCAGCGCGGCCAGGTTGCGGTAGCCGGCGGCGTTGCGCGCCAGGAAGGCGGTGGGATGGCCGTCCACCAGCAGTTCGGCGCCCACGATGGGCTTGATGCCCGCCTGCCTGGCCTCCAGGGTGAAGCGGATGGCGCCGCCCAGGTCCGCGCTGTCCGTCAGCCCCAGCGCGGGGTAGCCCAGTTCCGCGGCGCGGCGCACGAGGGCCTGCGGGGAGGCGCTGCCGTCCCCGAAGGAGAAGCAGGAGTGGGCACGAAGTTCCACGAATGCTGGCACGACGGATCTTCCTCGGCGGTGCGGGTGCTGCGCGGGCGGAGGCGCCCGGTGAGCGACGCGGGGACGTCGCTTGAAAGGAGCTCCGCGGACACCGAAGAATGACCCGAAGAAAAACCGAAGTCAAGCGGCCGGCGGTGACGCGCCTCAGGACGGGCCGCGGGCCGTCAGCTCGGCCCACCCGCCGCCGGCCTTCCAGGCGTCGTAGCGCAGGCGCAGCGTCTGCACGGGATTGGCGCTCTCGGCGGGCTGGATGTTCTCGTCATCCACGTCCAGGAAGAGCGCGTACTCGCCGCCGCTCGGGGTGTCGCTCGTGGCGTCCTCGGGCAGGGCGGCGGCCAGGTAGGCCACCTGGGCGGTGCGATGCTGGCAGCGGTCCTCCGTCTCGGGGACGGGGGCCGTGCGGCAGCTGCAGCGGCTGTCCCCGCCAGCATTGTCGGCGGCTTCCATGCCGGCCATCACCCGGTCCAGCACCGTGCCCTGCGCGGCCAGGAAGGCGTCCACGGCGTCCAGCACCACGTCATCGGACTCCAGGATGTTGCCCTGCACGGCAAAGTAGATCCCCTCCCCGCGCACCTCACTCTGCACCGCCAGGGAGGCGTAGCCGTTGCCGGCCCCCGAGAAGCCGGTCATGCGCCCGCGCATGTCCACGATCCCGAACTGGCGGCTCTGCAGGCGTGGATCCTCGGAGAGCATGCGGAGGATCTCATCCGGGTCGGTGCCCTTGCGCATCTCCTGGAAGATGAGCGTCTGGTTGGCGCGCGTGCCGTCCACGCCCGCCTGCGCGGCCGCCACGCCCATGCCGGGCACCAGGACGGCCTGGATGCTCATCAACCCGCCCCGCGAGCGGAGCCCCTCGGCCGAGACGCAGGTGGCCGAGGCGATCACCACCAGGCCGGTGCGCGTGTCCACGGCGATGATGGACCAGGTGGCGGCCAGCGGCGCGGGTAGCAGGAGGACCGCAACGGCCGTGACCAGGGACGTGCGGCGCAGGGACGCTAGCATGGGGCACCTCGAGCGGGCAGCGGGAATCGGCCGGGTGACGGCCCACAATAAGCCACTGAAGGCATCGGGGTCCAGCGTGGCATCGGCGCGCCGCTGACGCGACCGCTGGTCCGGGGCGCCGCGAGGACTGGCACGGATCGCGCACAGCCCGCCACCAGCGCGTCAAGCGGGCGCGCGCTGACCCGCATGCGGTGAGGACCATGGACGACGAGGTTCACGTACACCAGGAGCCACCTCCGGTGAGCGGCGGCGGCGGCAACAGCAGCACGGGATGGATCGTGGGACTGCTCGTACTGATCGTGGTGGCGATTCTTGTCTGGGCGGTCTTCCTGCGCGACAGCGCGGGGGACAGCGGGGTGCCCGACGAGGTGAACATCGAGATCACCGTGCCCGGCACGGGCGGGTAGGAGGGCCGGAGGGGGCGGCAGGATGGCGGGAGGAGGGCGGCCGCAGCCGTCCCCCTCCCGCGCGGCCGTCAGAAGCGCGGGCCCAGCCGCACGAAGAAGCGCAGATCCCGGTCCGTGCCCGTGAGCGGCGCGGCACCGTAGATGCCCACGTCCCCCAGCACGATGCCGGCACCCACGTCGTAGAGCGTGCCGGTGTCCCCAGCGGTGCGGCCGTCGGCCGCGTAGGCGTAGCCCCGGCCGGCGTCGAAGAAGACGGTCCAGTCCACGTCCACGTCGAAGTCATGGTGGCGCCAGCCGCGCGCCCTGCCCTCCCGTTGGTTCCGACCGCCGAAATGGAGGTCGAAGCCGCCGCGATACTCCGCCTGCACCAGGCCGAAACGGTCACACCCGTAGGCGGGGTGGAAGCGTGCTTCGCCGGGCCCGTCGCCGCGCGTTCCCACGACGGCGCGCGCACCGCAATCCGCCGAGAAGAAGCCGTAGCCCGGGAGCGAGCCCGCCCCGCCCAGCGCGTGCTGGAACTGCGGCGCCAGCGGCGCCTTCTCCAGCCCACCGCCCGCCACCACGCGCAGACCCAGGATGCCACCGCGCCCGGCGTACTGGTAGCGGCGCACGTCGAGGAGCGCCGTGGTGTAGCCGGCGTCGAACGCTTGCGCAGGCACGATCCCATCGGGAGTGCCCGGCAGCAGCGCCAGCGGCGGCACGGTGAGCTGCCCGTCCAGCACGTGCTCGAGCGTGGCCGCCGCGTACCATCCCTGCCGACCGAAGTCCCAGCCGCGCACGCCGTCCAGGCTCAAGGTCCCGTGCAGCGAGCGGATGCGACCCTCCCCCACGAGCGGCTGCAGCCGCCACGCGCTACCGCCGGAGAACAGCGTCCACGGGTCGCGCGCGGCCAGCGAGCCATGGCGCTCGTCCCGGTACTCCACGACCGCGTCCAGCGGAGAGCCGCGGGGAGCCAGCCGCGCGTAGGCGCTCCAGCCCTCCCGCTCGAAATAGTCACGCTGGTCCTCGTGCAGCACGGCCGTGGCCAGCGACGCCTCCACGTCCGTGACGCTCCACGCTTCGATGGGCCCCACCGTGGAGCGCAAGCTGGCACCCAGGCGGAGCGCGCCGCCGGGCAGGAACTGTTCGGCGCGGGCCAGGTAGCCCATGCGCTCGGAGTTGGTGAGTGGGCCGGCGTCCGTGCGCCAGATGGCCAGCGCCTCGATACGCATGGGCAGGCGGCCGCCGGTGCGGATGTCGGGCCCGAAAGCTACCGGCAGCCCTTCCACCCGGTTGTAGTTGCCCACCACCTCCACCCTGAAGTCCGCGTCCCCCCGCCCGCCACGGAGGCGGCCGTCGTATTCGTCCCAGCGGTCCGCGGAGCCGTGCATGCCGCGCACGCGCGTCCAGTTGTCGGAGGGGCCGTAGACAGTCACGGAGCCCGCGATGTCGGCATCCTCCTCCCCGCGCAGGACGCCGTCCACCACCAGCACGTCACCCAGCACCCGCGCGCCCGGCTCGAGCACCAGCTCCGCGCCCAGGGTGACCAGCTGGCCGCGCACGGTGCCGGCCACGCGGAGCACGCCCCCTGCCGCCACCACGGCGCCGTCCACGACCTGCTCCGCGGGCACGGTGGCGTTGCCGTGGAAGCGCACCGTGGCCGGATCGGCGAGCAGCGCTTCGATGCGTTCGGCGGTGGCGGACGGCAGGCCGTCCCGCCAGGGATCCAGCTCCTGTGCCTGGAGCGGGGCGGCCAGAACGGCGGCGAGCAGACAGCTGAGCAGGCGCATGGTTGGCTCTCCGGGTCGTGATCGAGCTGCGCAAACGGCGCCGGGCGGCGCCGACCATGCTTTCTCTTACGCGCGTGGGCCCGCCGGAGTTTCCTCTCGGGGCGGCCTGTCGCCGGCGGGCCGCTCCCTCTATCCTGGAGCGATGAAGCGCACCACACTGCTCACGCTGGCCGCCTGCCTGGTCACGGCGTGCGGCGGGGACGCGCCCCCGCCCGGGGAAACGGCCTCCGCCAGCGCGGATACGGCCGCACTGCCCGGTTCCTCCGAGCCCTCTTCTGAAGCGACGATGCCCGGCACCCTCCCCGCGGTGGCCGACCCCTCCCCGCGCACCTTCGTGTTCCTGCGCCACGGCGCCAGCGGCGCCGTGGATACCATGGGCTTCGAGCACTTTGCCCGGGAGGCGGGTGTGCTCACCGGCGAGCTGCGCTCGCCCGGGGGACCGCGCACCGCCTATCGCGCGGAGCTGACCGCTGACGCGCGCGTGCAGAGCGTGGAGCTCCGCGGCTGGCCCGCGGGCGCCCCCGCCGATGCCGAGCCCGCCGAGGTTGCGCGCGGCACCTTCCGTGGGGATAGCCTGATCGGCACGGCGCGGCAGGGCGGCGTGAGCACCGCAACGCGCGTGGGCACCGCCCGCGGCGCCATCCCCTACCTCAGTCCGTCGGTAGGCCTCATGGAGCAGGTGCTGCGGCGCGCGCGGGTCCTGGGCGGGGACACGGTGCAGGTGCCCATCTTCCTCCTGCGCGGGGCCGGCAACACCTTCCTGGGCACAGTCGTCCGCGCGGGCCCCGACTCCCTCATCCTGAGCGTGGGCGGCAGCCAGGGCCACCTCATCGTGGACGGCGACCTGCGCATCCTCCGCGGCACCAATCCCGCGGCGGGCACCAGCTTCACCCGCATCCGCTAGGACCATGGCCATAGCCAGCGTGAACCCCGCCACGGGAGAGACCCTCCGCACCTTCGAAGCGCTCTCCAGCGAGGAGGTCGAGGCGCGCCTGGCGCGTGCCTGGACGGCTTTCGAGCGCCACCGCGCCACGTCGTTCGCCGAGCGGGCGGGCTGGCTCCTGCGGGCGGCGGAGATCCTGGAGGCGGAGAAGGCGGAGCTGGGCCGCACCATGACCCTGGAGATGGGCAAGCCGCTCGCGGCCGCCGTGGCCGAGGCGGAGAAATGCGCCTGGGTATGCCGCTACTACGCGGAGCACGCCGCGGCGCAGCTGGCCGACGAGCCGGTGGCCACCGGCGCTGCGCGCAGCTTCATCCGCTACCAGCCGCTCGGGCCGGTGCTTGCCGTCATGCCCTGGAACTTCCCCTTCTGGCAGGTCTTCCGCTTCGCGGCGCCGGCGCTCATGGCCGGCAACGTGGGGCTCCTCAAGCACGCCTCCAACGTGCCGCAGTGCGCCCTGGCCATCGAGGACATCTTCCGGCGCGCGGGCGTGACCCCGGACGCCTTCCAGACGCTGCTCATCGGCAGCGAGCCGGTGGAGGGCATCCTGGCCGACCCGCGCGTACGCGCCGCCACGCTCACCGGCAGCGAGGGAGCCGGCAGCGCCGTGGGCGCGGCGGCCGGCCGGCACATCAAGCCCACCGTGCTCGAACTGGGCGGCAGCGACGCCTTCGTGGTGATGCCGAGCGCCGACCTGGAGGTGGCCGCCGAAACGGCGGTGAAGGCCCGCACCGTCAACAACGGACAGTCGTGCATCGCGGCCAAGCGCTTCATCGTGCACGAGGCCGTGGCCGCGGAGTTCGAGCGCCTGTTCGTGGCGCGCATGGCGGCTCTCACCGTGGGCGATCCCCTGGACGACGCCACGGACGTGGGGCCGCTGGCCACGCCGGCCATCCGGGACGAGTTGCACGACCAGGTGCGCCGCTCCGTGGCCGCCGGCGCCCGCGTGCTCACGGGCGGTGAGCCGCTGGAGGGGCCCGGCAATTTCTATCCGCCCACCGTGCTCACGGACGTGGCCGAGGGTTCGCCGGCCTGGGAGGAAGAGCTCTTCGGTCCGGTGGCGGCGCTCTTCCGCGTGGCGGACGTGGAGGAGGCGCTGCGCGTGGCCAACGCCACCTCCTTCGGGCTGGGCGCGGCGGCCTGGACCCGCGAGCCCGCCGAGCAGGAGCGCTTCATGGACGCCCTGGAGGCGGGGGCCGTCTTCATCAACGGCATGGTGGCCTCGGACCCGCGGCTGCCCTTTGGCGGGGTGAAGCGCTCGGGCTACGGCCGCGAGCTGTCCGCCTTCGGGATCCGGGAGTTCGTGAACGTCAAGACGGTGTGGGTGGCCGGGCCCTAGTCCCACCAGCCGTGCAGGAACCAGCGATCCCGCACGGCGTCCCGGAAGAGCCACACCAGCGCCCCCTCGGCGGTCACGGCCCGGAAGTACTCCCGGGCGTAGGCCTCCTCCTCCCACACGCCCCCCGAGACCCGCTCGGGGCCCGCCACCGTCTCCAGCCGGTGCCAGCGGCCGTCGTGGTAGCGTAGCGGGCGCTGGTGATCCCGCCGCGCCGCCGTCTCCACGCGCACCGGGCGGGGCTCGGGCAGGAGCTGCAGGGTGAGGGCGCCCGCCGCCTCCGCCGCGGCGCTGGCCACCGCGGCGGCGGGCTGCCCCGCCCCGGCGGAGCGCGGGCGCTCGCGCACCACCTCGGGCGCCACGGGCCGCCACACCGTGCGGCGCTCCGCGAGCGGATGCCGCCCCGGCCGGGCCTCCACCACGGCCGTGCCCGTGTCCAGCAGGCGGGCCACCGCCTCCTCCGCCGCCCCCGCCGAGGCAAAGCCCGGATCGAACAGGTCTCCCTGCACGGAGCCGGCCGCCTCGACGCCCTCCACGCGCAGCGCCATGCCCGCCACGGCGTCCTCCACCGTGAGCCGGTCCAGCACGTCCCGCAGGCGGCGCAGCCACAGCTCCCGGCTGGCCGTGGGCCGGGCCGCACGCAGCGTGCGGCGCCACGTCTGGCCGTTGGCCAGGGGGAGGGAGAGGGTGAGGGCGCGGGCATGCTCCCCCCGACGGGCCAGCCCCTCCAGGAGCCGCCCGAGCAGCGCGTTGGCGGTGAACACCAGCCGCTCGGGATCCGTCACCACGTAGTCCACGAAGTCCATGGACGCGTGCGGCTGCACGGGGAGCGGGGCGGTGAAGAGGCGGCGCGGATCGTCGGCGCGGGCGCGGCGCCAGGGCGTCACGGCCGCTCCCCCGAAGCGCACCTCCACCGCCTCCCGCGGCACCGCCGCCAGCGCGCCGCACGTGGCCACGCCCACGCCGTCCAGCAGGAGCAGCAGCGGCTCGTCCAGATCCAGCACCACCAGCGGCAGCGGCGCCAGGAAGGCGCGGTCCGTGCCCGGCGGCACCACGCGCGCCCCCGCCCCCGCCGTGCGCGCCGCCGCCCGCGCGGCCACGGGTGTGTCCGCCACCCCGGCCCGAGCTTCCCGCACGCCCAGCTCCCCCAGCCGCGCCAGGAGCCGGCTGGCCAGCGCCGCCGCGTCCAGCCCCCGCCCGTCCGCCCAGAGCGCACCCCGGGCCTCCAGCGCCACGCGCGGCGCCAGCGCCAGGAGCGGCGCCTGCAGGGCGGGATCGGGGCCGGGGGCGCGGTCGGGGTCGGGACCGGGGCCGGGGTCGGGACCGGGGCCGGGGCCGGGGCCGGGGGCGGGGGCGGGGTCGGGACCGGGGGCGGGGTCGGGACCGGGGCCGCGCCGCCAGGCGGGCGCTTCCAGACATATGATGGCCATGCCCGGAAGCTAATACCGAAAGTAAACCGAAGACAAGCGGGGTGGGTGACGCGGGGCCGGGTGACGCGGGGCCGGGCGCTGGCCGTGTAATCAGAGCGCACGCGTGGCGGGCTTCCGGGACGGTTGTGCGTCTGGTGGCAATAATTGTCGTCAGAGCCGCACGCGCGAGTGCGGGCGCGGCGGTTGTGCGTCTGGTGGCAATTATTCGCGCTGGACCCGCACGCGCGCCGATGGGGGGCGGCGCGGACGCGTTTGGTAGCACGGGTCAGGGTGGATCAGCGGGTGCGCGACGCCAGGCGGCGGCGAGCTGGGCGCGTAATGACCACAAGTGGACAGGATTGGCACCCGGCGGGCACGTTGTGCGGCCTGCTGCTGCGATCACGACCCGAACTGCACGGCGAATCGAAACGGGAAGGAGATAATGACGGGTTGTGGTCGTGATCACGACCACAACCCAACCTAATTTCCGAAAACCATCGTTCCGCGTCCAGTTGGGGTTGCTCCGGGGAGATGCATCAGCGCGGGGAGCATCGCGCGGGATGCCATGAGGGCGGGGGATGCGATGAGGCGGGGGATGCTATAAGGGCGGGGACGCGATGAGCGCGTGGGATGCGATGAGGCGGGGGATCCTATAAGGGCGAGGACGCGATGAGGGCGAGGAGCCATTCCGGGGTTGCGATAAGGGCTGGGGATGCTATCAGGGCGAGGGGCTATTGCGAAGGATGCGATGGTTGCGGGAGGATGAGATGAGTGCGAGGAGCTTGCGCGGGGACGTCGCTTGAAACTCAGCCGGTCAGGGCCACCACTTCCTCGAAGGCGTCCACCAGCTCCGGGTCCAGCGCGCGGCCGGCCTGGTGACGGAGGATACGCTGGGCTTCCTGCTTGGAGAAGGGGTGGCGGTAGCTGCGGGCGGTGGTGAGCGCGTCGAAGACATCCGCCACGGCCAGGATGCGCGCGGGCAGGGGGATGTCCGTGCCGGCCAGGCGATCGGGATAGCCGTGGCCGTCCCAGCGCTCGTGGTGGCCCCGCACCATGGGGCGGACGTTATAGGGGAGATCGAGCCCACCCACGATCTCATCCCCCACGACCGTGTGCTTCTTCATGAGGTGCCACTCGCTCTCGTTCAGCACGCCCGGCTTTACGAGCACGGAGGAGGGCACCACCGTCTTGCCCACGTCGTGCAGGAAGGCGCCCATGCGAAGCCACGTGAGATCGCGGCCGCCCACGCCCACCGCCTCGGCCAGCTTGCACGTGTAGTCCGCCACGCGCTCGGAGTGGCCCAGCGTGTAGGGGTCCTTGGTCTCGATGGTCTCGGTGCCCCAGTGCCGCACGACGCGCAGGTAGGTGGCCTCCAGCTCGTCGATCTGGTGCTCGATGTCCAGGATCTCGCGGCGCGCCTGCACCTCGTGATAGAGCGCGTGCGCCTGGTTCAGCGAGCGGATGGCGTCCAGGCTGCGGCTCTCGTCCAGGTGGACGCGGGCCAGCTCGTGCTTGACCTCGGCCTGCAGGAGACGGTCACCGGAGCCGTTGGCCAGGTTCCAGGCCAGACCCAGGTGGATGTCGGCCAGGTGCGGCTTGCCGGTCTCCCGGTAGAGGACCCCGTAGAATTTGTAGGCGTCGGCCAGCCCCAGCTTGGACTCGATGTTCGTGAAGATGCCGAAGCCCTCGTCACAGCACTCGCGCGCCTGCTCGTACTGCTGGCGACGCAGGAAGAGCTCCGCCTTGTTGAGCTGCACGGAGGCCAGCGTGAACATGTCCCGCGTGGTGCTGGCCAGCTCGAACGCCTGGTTGAAGCAGACCTCCGCGGCCTCCACGTCCTCCAGGTCCAGGTGCGCCATGCCCATGTTGTTCAGGGCGGCCGTGGCGGAGCGATCGTCGCCGAGGCGGCGGTAGCAGAGGAGGGCCGAGGTGTAGCTGACCAGCGCGGACGCCATGTCCCCGCGCATGTTGGCCAGGACACCCATGTTCTGGTCCACCGTGGCCGCGAGCCGATCGTCACCCAGGTGGGCGGCCAGCGAGCGGGCCCGCTCGTAGAGCAGCTCGGCCCGATCCGGCTGGCCGCCGAACTGCTCCAGCGCCGCCCGGCTGGACAGCACGTTCACGATGTCCTTGTCCAGGCGATTGGCCTCCGCGATGGCCAGGCTGGCGTCGTAGAGCTCCTCCGCGATCTCGGGCTCGCCGCGCTCGGCGTGTACCTGACCGCTCCAGCGCAGCAGGCGCGCGATGTCCGCCGCGTCACCTTCGTGGATGGCGCGCCGGTAGGCCTCCTCGTAGAGCTCCAGCGCCTGCGTCCACTCGCCGCTCTGGTGCGCGCTCCGCGCCCGCTCGACGAGGGCGTCGAGGTCGGTGGGCGGATCCAGCCGCCCGGGCGTCGAGGAGAGCTGCGCGGCCTTCATCCCGCTAGTTGTGGATGATGATGAAGCGGGAGAAGTGGGTCAGGTCGCCGCAGAGGTAATCCTGGCCGTCGTCCCTGACCGCCTCGTAGGTGGTAATGGGGGAAAAGCCCGATTCGTCAAAGAGCGCTACGCCCAAGGAACGCCTGTCCTCCCCCAGTTCCGTGAGGTTCAGGCAGAGCGTGACCGGCCTGCGGAAGCCGTCGTCACCGACATTCTCGCTTCCGTCGAAGGCCGTCAGATCCACACCGACGAAGCCTTCTTCGATCACCGACATGGTGAAGGTGGTCTCAGTGCGGACCACGTTCCTGGGGACGTACAGACTGTAGATATACGTACTGCCATCCACCTCGGCGCTGACGGCCAGGCTACCACCCGCCCGGCCGAATTTGTCCACAGCGGGCTCGTCGGCCGAAATGACGGAGGCGTCCAGTGGGCTCCACAGCTTCTTCTGCTGACCCGGAGCTTTGTGTGCGCCGTTGCCGTTGCCGTTGTTGAACTGCGGCGCGGCATCGGTGGGCTGCAGGATGTCGGCGCTGTCGCAGCTCGACATGGAGAAGGCGAGTACCACCGCCAGGGCGGCATAGGAAGCGCGACGATGCAGCATGGTCTTTCTCCTGTAACGGGTCCCTACGCGTACGGACAACCCCTGTTGGGAGGGCAGCTCCCGGGGCCGGCGGGTGCGGCAGTGGAGATCCTCGCGGGCATCTCCAGTGTCCGTCGCGTTGCATTTTTTGCGCACACGAATGCCCGGAGCCGCGGGGAGTCGGCGCGCCGGGCAGGGCGCAGAGGACTAGTCTAAGGACTCGACCCGCCGGACGCAAGGGTCTTGTGGCGCCCACGGGCGGGGGGCCGGTGGGCGCCGCGGCGATCCACCAGGAGCGGATCCAGCGCCGCGCGCGGGCGGTGGCCGCGCACCGGCAGCCGCAGGCGCGTGCGGCCCTGCCAGCCCATGGTGGACGCCCGCACCTCCACCTCGGCGGCGGCGGGCTCCACGGGCTGCCCGAAGGGATCCAGCCGCCAGGACCAGCCCGCGGGCGTGATGCGCGAGGCCAGGCGGAGCGCCGCCACCGGGGCGGTGGCCGCCATCAGCACCAGCGCCCCGCCCACCGCACGCGCGGCCCGCGACAGGCGCACCGCCTCCCGGGCCGCCCCCGCCTCCGCCCCCGAGAGGACCACCAGCCCGAACGCCCCCGAGCGCAGCAGCTCCTCCACGCAGGCCAGGGCTTCCGCCTCCCCCGCCGGGCGGACCAGCAGCGGCCCCCGCAGCCAGCCGTCCCCCGTGACGGCCCCCTGCGCGTCCACCCAGGCGGCGCGCTCCCCACGGGCGGCCACCGCCCCGCACGCCGCCCGCAGTAGCGCGGTGGCCCCGCCCCCGGGCCGCCACAGGGAGACGGCGCCCCGGGGCAGCCCCCGCCCCGGCAGCAGGCCGTCCAGCGGGCCCAGCCCCGTGGCCACCGCCGTAGCCGTGCGGTGGACCAGCGGGAGGGCGTCGGGGAAACGCTCCTCCAGGGTGTGGCGGAGTTCGGCCAGGGCGCTCATACTTGAAGCATATACCGAAGATAAGCCGAAAACAAGATGGAGCCGCTGGCCCCGGCGAGCGGCTTGCGGGGTGTCGGCGCACTCTGGCCTCCGGGGCCGAACACCGCGTAGTTGCGCGAAAATATTCTATAGAATATAGAATATAATGGCGCCAGGTCGTCCCTCCCTTCAATCCGATGCAGGCCGCAGGTGGCCCACCCACGTCGGTGGGCGTTCCACCCGCCCGAGGGCATCCATCCTTCCCGAGGGCGGCCCATCCTTCCCGAGGGCATCCCATCCTTCCCGAGGATGGCCCTCCCTTCCCGAAGGGTGGCCTCCACTCCAAGCAGCGGGCCGTGCATCCTGCGCCGGGCGCGCGGGGCGTGCCATCAAAACCCCCACGCGGGCACGTCGGTTTCCGCGGTTTCGGGTTTGATGGGGATTATTGCGGCTGAACGTCCACGCGCGCTCGGGCGCGGCACGTTTGCGGCTCTGATAGGAATAATTGCGACTAAAGCCGGAACGGCGCCGGCACCCCCCGCCGGGTGGGGGTTTGATGGGACACGGGCGGGCGCCGCCTCAGCCGGGGGGACCGCGGCGCCTCAGCCGGGGGGCCGCGACGCCTCAGCCGCCGCCGGGCGCCGCGGCCTCGTCGAACGTCAGCCGGTAGCCCACCACGTAGGGCACGCCCAGCTCGTCACTGATGGTGCCGAGGAGAAAGTCACCTCCGGCCCAGCGCAGGGTGAAGCCGTCCGGCCCTTCGACCCGGCCCAGATAGCGGCCGTCCGGCTCGAAGACGTCCCACGCCAGGTGCTCCCGCCAGGTGTTCGGCACGGGCCGCTCTTCGGGCGGGATGGAGGGGTCGGGCTCCTCCGGCTCCACCTGGTAACCGGGCGTGTGGAGCTGCACCCAGACGCGGCCCTCGACGTCCGTGAAGAGGTTGCGGAAGGCGGGCTTGGCCTCGGGGATGTCGGGGCCGTCCCAGCGCCAGCCCGGCTCCACGCGCATCATGTTGCGCTCGATCTGGCGCCGTCGCTCGCTCGCTTCCCCGCCGGCCACCGGCACGGGCTCGCCGGCCTTCTCGATGCGCAGCAGTCCCTCGTGCCGGTGCAGCAGCACGGCGTACCGATCGCTCACCCCGCTCACCGGGTAACCGGCGGGGGAGAGTGTCCAGTTCTTCGAGGGCGTGAAGGGTACGCCGCTGGCTGAGCGACTGTTGCCGTCCGGACTCGTGGCCATGAGGGTGGCCGCCTGATAGCGGGGGTAGACGGGCTGGCGAATCGTATCCGCCTTCTCCAGCGCCGGCGTGATGCGCAGCAGCCCCGTCTGGAAAATCTCCCCCTCGGGCCGGTCCGCGATGATCCAGACGTAGATGTTGCCCGCGGTGTCCACGAAGGGCGACGAGCTGGTGTAGAAGCCGGTCGTCAGGGGAATGCTGGTGCGGAAGCTGTCATCCGCGTTGTAGACGTTCAACCGGCCGTTGCCCTGGTCCGCGGTGGCCCAGCCGCCGTCGGGCAGGAAGAGGATGCCGTTGGGCCGGTCCAGCTCCCCCGGTCCGCCGCCGCCGCGGCCGATCGAGCGGAGGTGGCGCCCGGCGGCGTCGTAGACACGCACGGTGGGCACGTCGGTGTCCAGCACGTAGATCTCGCCCGCCGGACTGCGAGCCACGCTCTGGATCTGGCCCAGGACGTAGGCCTCGTCCCCATCGAGCGCGCCGATGCGCACCTCCTCCACCAGGCGCGGGTCGGCGGGCCAGACGCGGCCGCGCTCGGTGCGCACCACGATGGTGTCTCCCACGGTGTCCGTGGTGGCCACCCAGGCGGCGGAGTCGGAGCTGGCGTCCGCGGCGCAGGCGGCCGCGGCCAGGAGCAGGCAGGGGGCGAAGCGCCGCATCGGACACCGAACGGTTCGGGTGAGGACGGCAGCATACGACCGTTCTGACGCCCCCCGGCGGGTCAGGGTTGCATCACCCTTCAGTCGGACGGCACCGGCTCGATGCGCATCCGCACCACGTAGTTCACGCCCAGCTCGTCGCGCGTGACGCCCCAGACGTTCTCGCCACGGGCCCAGTGCAGGGTGAAGTCATCGGGCATGGCCACGGCGCCCAGATAGCGACCGTCGGGCTCGAAGACATCCCAGCGCTGCGTTTCGTACCAGGTGACGCGGGGCGGCGTGCCGGTTTCGGCGCTGGCGGGCGGGGGGATCTCGCGGCGCTCGCTGGGCAGGTTGACACGCACCCAGACGCGGCCGTCGGCGCCGGTCATGAGTTTGCGGAAGAAGGGCTTGCTGGTCGGGAATTGACCCGTCCAGCGGAAGTCGGGGGCGGAGCCGCGTACGCCGGCCTCGTAGGCATCCTGGCGCTCGCGGCGCTCGCTGTCCGGGAGGATCACCGGCTCGGTGACCCGCTCGATGCGTAGCGGCTGGCCCGGCCGGTGGATCGTCACGGCATAGCGTGCGCCGGTCCCGGTCACCGGGTGCCCGCCGGGGGTCAGGGTCCACATCAAGGTGGGAGCCAGCGGTACGGTGAACGAAGCCCGACCTCCCCGGATCTCCACGGTGAAGGGCGGCGTGTCGGTGGGGTCGGTCGGTTGCAGCAGCGTGTCCGTCACCAGCCCGTCAGGAGCTATCCAGAGAAACGCCGCTCGCGAGCCGTCCTCCCGGCGTATCGAGATCGGCACGGCTACGGCGCCGTCCGCCCGGTGGTGGAGGGGGAAGGGCTGGGCGTAGGTGGAGAACGTGTTGGTGAAGGTGCGGGTGCTGGCGGGGGAGCCGTCGGGACCATAGACGTTCAGCCGCTTCGTTCGACTATCGTCGTAAACCGCCCACTCTCCACCGGGCAGGAACGCGATCCCCCGCGGCCGCTCGTACTCCCCCGGCCCACCCCCCTGCGCTCCAGCGTCGAAGAGGTGGATCCCCTGCGCGTCGTAGACGCGGACGGCGGGCACCTGCTCGTCCACCACGTAGATGCGGCCCTCCGGGTCCGCGGCCACGGTCCCGACCTGCCCGAACATGTATGCCTCCTCCCCCTCCACCACGCCGATGCGGAGCTCCTCCACCAGGCGGGCGTCCGCGCCCCACACGCTGCCCGACTCGGTGCGGACCACGAGGGTGTCCCCCACGGTGTCCGTGGTGGCCTGCCAGGTGCCGTCGCCGCCGGCCGGGCCGTCGGCGCACGCCGCGGCGCCGGCCGCGAGCAGCGCGAGGAACGGTAATGAGCGTCGTCGCATGGAAACGTGCCGGCGCTAGGCCAGCACCTCCGCCTTCTCCTGCCCGCGCTCGGCGATGATCTTGTCCGCCACGTGCTGCGGCACTTCCTCGTAGCCGTGCATCTTCCGGGCATGGAAGGCGCGGCCCGAGGTCATGGAGCGGAGCGCGGTGGCGTACTTGTAGAGCTCGGACTGCGGGACCAGCGCGCGGATGCGCGTCTTCAGTCCTTCCTGCTCCATGCCCAGGATGCGGCCGCGGCGGTGGTTCAGGTCTCCCATGATGTCCCCCATGTACTGCTCGGGGGTGACCACCTCCACCTCCAGGATGGGCTCCAGGATGACCGGGTCGGCGCTCTCGGCCGCCTTGCGGAAGGCGTGGATGCCGGCCATCTGGAAAGCGATGTCACTGGAGTCCACGGAGTGGTAGGAGCCGAAGTAGCACTCCGCCTCGAAGTCCACTACCGGGAAGCCCGCGCGGATGCCGCGCGCGGCGGCCTCCTGGACGCCCTTGTCCACGGAGGGGATGAACTTGTTGGGGATGACGCCGCCGGTGATGGCGTCCGTGAAGACGTAGCCGCTGCCGCGCGGGAGCGGCTTCAGGCGCACGTGCGCGTCGCCGAACTGACCGTGCCCGCCCGTCTGCTTCTTGTGCTTGCCCTGCGCTTCGGCCTGCCTGCGGATGGTTTCCCGATAGGGGATGCGCGGATCCTCCGTCTCCACGTCCACGTGGTACTTGCGCCGGAGCCGCTCGATGTTGGCCTCCAGGTGCAGCTCACCCATACCGCGGATGATGGTCTGCTTGACCTCCGGGTCGTAGGCCGCGTGGAAGGAGGGGTCCTCCTCGTGGAGCTTGACCAGGGCGTTGCCGATCTTGTCCTCGTCGCTCCGGCTCCTGGCGTGGATGGCCAGGGCAATGTCCGGCTCGGGGAAGGTGATGCCGTTCAGCGTGACGGGCCGCTCGCGACTGGTCAGCGTGTCCCCGGTGTGCGTGTCCTTGAGCTTGGCCACCACGCCGATGTCCCCGGCGTGCAGCCGCTCCACCTCGATGCGCTCCTTGCCCTGCGCGATGGACAGGTGCGCCAGCTTCTCGGGGGCGTCCCGGTTGACGTTGTAGACCTCCTGCCCCGTGCGCAGCGTGCCGCTGTAGAGACGGAAGAAGCTGAGCTCACCCACGTGCGGCTCGGAGGCCGTCTTGAAGACCAGCGCGGCCAGCGGGCCCGTGTCCTCACCGACCAGTTCCACGTCCTCGTCCCCGTCCCGCGGGTGCGCCACGTCGTGGTGCGCCTCGATGGGGTTGGGCACGATGGCCACCAGCGCCTCGAGCAGCGCGCGCACGCCCCAGGTGCGCTCGACGGCGCCGCAGAAGACGGGGAAGAGCTTGCCGTCCAGCATGGCGAACTCCATGGCCCTGAGCGCCTCGTCCGTGCCGATCTCGCCGCCCTCCAGGTAGCGCTCGAGCAGCGTGTCATCCGTGGTGGCAATGGACTCGAAGAGCTCAGTGCGGAGCGCGTCGGCCCGCTCCTGCAGCTCGGGCGGCACGTCCCCCTCCTCGTACTCACCGGTGACGGTGCCCGGCTTGAAGAGGTGGGCCTTGCCGGTGAAGAGGTTCACGATGCCGCGGAAGTCCGCGCCCTGGCCAATGGGCAGCTCGGCCACCACCGCGTGGTCGGACAGGTGGCGCTTGATCTCGTCCACCACCTTGTCGAAGTCCGCGTGGTCCTTGTCCATCATGGAGACGAAAAAAAATCTGGGAATGTCCCGCTCCACGCAGTATTCCCAGACCTTTTCGGTGCCCACCTCGACGCCCGCCGTGGCGCCGAGGACAATGGCAGCCCCGTCGGCCACCCTCGTGGCGGCCAGGGTCTCCCCGGTGAAGTCCAGGTAGCCGGGGGTGTCCAGCAGATTCACCTTCACACCGTGCCAGTCGGCGAAGGCGGGCGTGACCTGCATGGAGATGCCGTGCGCGATCTCCTCCTCGGTGTACATGGTCAGCGCCGTGCCGTCCTTCACGCTGCCGTGACGGCGGCTCGTGCCCGTGGCGAAGCAGCAGGCGTCCACGAGCGTACTCTTGCCCGAGCCGCCGTGGCCTAGAACCACGACGTTGCGGATGTGGGTCGAGGGATATTCCTGCGCGGCCGGCATGGCCAACCTCCTGGGAGACCGGTGGGGGTCCTATGGGGATGGCCATTGTAGAGCGCCGTCCGTCAGGGTGTCAAGCGACGACGCCCATCACCCTCCGGGCGCGCGGAGAACGCGGCGCGGCCGCCGGGCTCAGTGCGTGCGGAAGCGGCGGCTGACGTCATCCAGGAGCTGGCGCTCCTGGGTGGTGAGGCTGGCCATGCCGTGCTCGTTGATCTTGTCGAGCACCCGGTCCAGCTCGTCCAGCACCTGCTCCTCCTCGGGCCCGGAGGGGCGCCTGGAGGAAGGCGGCGGCGCGGCGCGCGTGGCGGCGCCATCGTCGCTTCGAACAATGCGCATGCGGCGTTTCTGCATGCTCTGCTTCAGGCGACGGAACGGATTGCCCCGGGAGTCGCCGAACTTGATGTAGAGGTAGGCGAAGGCAAAGCCGCCCAGGTGCGCGAAGTGAGCAATGTTGCCGCCCGAGCCCTGGAAGGCGCTGAAGAGGCTGAAGAGCACGAAGACGCCCACCAGAATGCGCGCCGGGACGGGGATGATGCCCCAGATGTAGATGGGCATGTCCGGCCAGAACATGGCAAAGGCCAGGAGCACGCCGTACACGGCACCCGACGCGCCGATCACCGACGCGTTGAACGCAAAGAAGAAGGAGAAGACGGCGCCGCCCAGGCCGCACACCAGGTAGAACTTCAGGAACTCCTTCGAGCCCCAGCGCTCCTCCAGCGCCGGACCGAAGAAGAAGAGCCCCAGCATGTTCCAGAAGAGGTGCCAGAAGTCCCCGTGCAGGAACATGTAGGTGAACAGGCTCCACGGCTTGATGAGGATGTGCGCCGGCGTGAAGGAACCCCACACGTTGATCGGGCCCCAGGTGCTCTGGAGCAGGAACACCGCCGTGTTGGCGATGAGCAGGTTCTTGACCATCGGGGTGAACCGGAAGCCGAACCCGAAGGACTGCGTGCCGCGGTATGCCATCCGTTCCCTGGTGCAGGCTGCCCCCCGCCGGGGAGGCGTCGGTCTCTAAACCCGCGTGGCGCGGGGGTGTTCCGGCTCGAGCGCCAGGCGGCAGATGCGGTCACACAGCTCCGGGAAGCTCATGCCGGCGGCCGCCGCGCCCTTGGGCATGAGGCTGGCCGACGTGAGGCCCGGCAGCGTGTTCACCTCCAGGCACCAGAGGCGCTCCTCGGCGTCCAGCCGGAAGTCCACCCGGCTGAAACCACGCAGCTTCAGCGCGCGGTGGGCCGCCAGCCCCAGGCGCCGTGCCTCGGCGGCCACGCGCTCCGAAAGGTCCGCCGGAAAGTTCTCCTGCGCCATCCCCGGCTGGTACTTGGAGGCGTAGTCGAAGATCTCGTGCTCGGAGATGATCTCCCCCACGGGCAGGGCCTCGTCCCCCAGGATGGGCACGGTGAGCTCGCGGCCCGGCACGAAGTGCTCGAGCATCACCTCGTCGTCGTGACGGTACGCCTCCCGGATGGCGGCCTCCAGCTCGAGCGCTTGCTTGACCACGGTGAGGCCTACCGTGGAGCCCTGCTTGCTCGGCTTCACCACCAGCGGCAGCCCGAGCGCGGCGATTGCCTCATCGGCATCCACCGGCGCCATGCGCCAGTCGGGGGTGGGCACGCCGGCCGCGCGGAAGAGGATCTTGGAGATGTCCTTGTCCATGGCCATGGCGCTGCCCAGCATGCCGCTGCCCGTGTAGGGGACGCGGGCCAGGTCCAGCAGGGCCTGCAGGGTGCCATCCTCCCCCGCCCCGCCGTGCAGGGCCAGGAAGCAGACGTCCACGCGCTCCAGCTCGGGGGCGCGCAGGAAGGCCGTGGCGTCGTGGGCGCGCAGCTCCGCCAGCTCCTCCTCGGAGGGCGGCTCGGGCGCCACGGCGGAGCGCAGCAGGGCGCGCTCGTCCGCCGCGTCCAGCACGCCCGTGGCCGTGTCCACCGCCACCACCTCGTTGCCCGCCGCACGCAGCGCACCCACCACTTCCGCGCCGCTCGCGATGGAGACGTGCCGCTCCGCGCTGGTGCCTCCGAAAAGCACCGCCACCTTCATGCGTTCTTCCCCTGCTGGGTGATCATGTGGCGCCCCGGGCGCCCGGACGCCACGGGCCTGCGCAACAACCGCGCCCCCGTTTGGCCAGGGCCGGATGAGGGCGCGGGCGGGTTGGATGGCGTGCCATCGAGCGCGATCTCATCTGGCCAGATGAAGGCGCGGGCGGGTCAGACGGCGTGGCACCGAGCGGCCCGATGCGCCCGTGGGGCAAGGCGGAGGAGGAGTCATAGCAGCGCTATGGCGACGCTCGACAACGCAGCACCGCGGGATGCAGCGGGTCGCGAATGCAGCCGGATGGGCCGTTCGCGCCCTCATCTGGCCAGATAACGCACCATGTCGAAGCGCGTGACGATGCCTTGCAGGCCCTCGGGACCGCGGATGAGGACCGCGGGACACTGGCGGGTGAGCAGGGCGCCGAGGCCCGAGAGCGCGGCGTCGGCGGCCACCTCCGGGAAGGGCTCCTCCATGAGCTCCGCCACGGGGCGGTCCAGCACCGTGGGATCCTCGATGATGCGCTGCATGAGGGAGGACTCGGAGAGGGAGCCCACGGCGCGGCCGTCCGTCACCACGGGGAGCTGCGAGATGTCGTGGCCGGTGATGAGGCCGAGCGCTTCGCGGCCGGTGGCATCGGGCGCCACGGCCACCAGCTTGCCCGGCGCGCCCTGCTCCTTGCGGCCGGCCATCTCCCCCGCCGTGAGCCGCTCGGGCTCCAGCAGCTGGTTGTCCCGCAGCCAGTCCTCATTGTAGACCTTGGAGAGGTAGCGCTCCCCCGTGTCGGGGAGGACGCACACCACCAGCGCGTCGGGGTCGTCCACCTCACGCGCCACGCGCGCCGCCAGCGTGACGATGAGCCCCGCCGAACCGCCCACGAAGAGACCCTCCTCGCGGGTCAGCCGCCGCGCCATGGCAAAGGCCTCGCGATCCCCGATGGCGCGGATCTCATCCACCACGTCGAAGTCCAGGGTGGAGGGCAGCTTGTCATTGCCGATGCCCTCCACCTTGTAGGGGGCGCCCTCACCCATCTGACCGGTGGCCTTGTAGTGCGCGAAGATGCTGCCCACGGGGTCCCCGGCCAGCACGCGCACGGCCGGGTTCTGTTCTTTGAGGTAGCGCCCCGCCCCGCTGATGGTGCCACCGGTGCCGGCGGCGGCCACCAGATGGGTCACCCGGCCCTCCGTCTGCTCCCAGATCTCCGGACCCGTGGTGCGGTAGTGGGCATCCGGGTTCACCGGGTTGTAGAACTGGTCGGCCAGCACGGCGCCGGGCGTCTCGCGCACGATGCGCTTGGCGGTCTGCACGTAGTTGTCGGGGTGGTCGGGCGCCACGGCCGTGGGGGTGATGACCACCTCGGCGCCGAAGGCACGCAGCAGGCGCACCTTCTCGTCACTCATCTTGTCCGGCATGGTGAAGATGCAGCGGTAGCCCTTGATGGCGGCCGCGATGGCCAGGCCCAGCCCCGTGTTGCCGCTGGTGCCCTCGACCACCACCCCGCCCGGCACCAGGCGGCCGTCGCGCTCCGCCGCCTCGATCATGGCCAGGCCGATGCGATCCTTGACCGAGCCGCCCGGGTTGAAGAATTCGGCCTTGGCGTACACCGGCGTGCGCGCACCATCGGTGACGCGGTTCAGGCGTACGAGGGGGGTCCAGCCCACCGTGTCGAGGACGCTTTCCACCATGCGCGCATTGCGCGGCGGGCGGGTGCTCACCTTTCCTCCCGGTTGGCGCGCGGGATGAAGTTCACCGTGGCGCTGTCATGGGAGAAGCGCACGGGCACCCGGGTCCAGGCCGCCACGGCCTCCTCCCCCTGGCGCGCGGGGGAGAAGCGCAGCGCGCGCGCGCCCGCCACGGCCGCCGAATCGAAGGCCGGGTAGCCGCTACCGCGCTCCACGTAGACGCTGTCCACCGAGCCGGCCACGCTCACGTGCACCATGAGCTCGGTGGTGCCGTCCACCTCCGAATCCCAGAGCGAGAGCGGGTATTCGAAGGGGGAGGGTCCAGGGACGAGCTCGGGACTGGCCACGGGCTGGGGCGCCACGCCGCAGGCGCCGAGCAGGAGGAGCGCCGCCAGGCCCGTGGCGCGTGCGCCGACGGCGCCGCGGTGGCTCGTGGAGGGCGCGGCCGCGTGGTGGCCCGTGTTGCGCGCGGCCGGAGCGCCGCGATCGTGATCAGGCATGCGTGTCAGGTTCCTTCCGCGAATCGGTCTCCGTGGGCACCGTCGTTCAGGGAACCTCTGGCCATGGGAGCACGAGCGCCAGGAGGATCAGCGGGGCGGCCGCCATCTCGGCCACGATGAAGTTGATCATCCAGCCGCCCACCCAGGCGTCCGCCTCGGCGCCCGCCAGGCCGCCTCAGGCATCTTCCCCGCCCCCCATCATGTCCTTGAGCTCCGCCAGGACGTTGAGCGCCTGCAGGGGGGTGAGTGTCTCGGGCGCCAAGCGGCGGAGCCGCGCGAGCACCGGATGGTCGCCGCGCGGGAAGAGCGTGAGCTGATCGGGCGGCGGGCTGGCCGCCGGCCGGTGCGCGCCGTGGCGCCCCAGCCCCTCGCCCGCCGCGGTGTGGGCGCCCTCCAGTTCGCGCAGGATCTCCCGCGCCCGCCGGACCACCCCCGGCGGCAGCCCCGCCAGGCGCGCCACCTCGATGCCGTACGAGCGGTCCGCGCCGCCCGGCTTCAGATGGTGCAGGAAGACGATCTCCTCCCCCACCTCGCGCACGGCCACGTTGAAGTTGACCAGCGCCGGCAACAGATCGGCCAGCTGCGTCAGCTCGTGATAGTGCGTGGCGAAGATGGTCTTGGCGCGCGTCTTCTCGTGGAGGTGCTCGGTCACGGCCCAGGCGATGCTCACGCCGTCGTAGGTGGCCGTGCCCCGCCCGATCTCGTCCAGCAGCACCAGCGAGCGCTCCGAAGCGCCGTGCAGGATGGCGCCCGTCTCCTGCATCTCCACCATGAAGGTGGACTGGCCGCGCACCAGGTTGTCACTGGCGCCCACGCGGGTGAAGATGCGGTCGCACACCGGCAGGCGCGCGGCGCGGGCGGGCACGAAGGAGCCCACCTGCGCCAGCAGCTGGATGAGGCCCACCTGGCGCAGCAGCGTGCTCTTGCCCGCCATGTTCGGACCGGTGAGGATCACCACGCGGCTGTCCTCGTCCAGAATCAGGTCATTGGGGATGAACTTCTCGCGCGGCATCATGGTCTCGACCACCGGATGGCGGCCGCCGTCGATGGCCATGCGCTGGCCCGTGTGCACCTCCGGCCGTGTGTAGCCGCGCCGCTCCGCCAGGTGGGCCAGCCCCGCGTAGACGTCCAGCGCCGCCACCCCCTCGGCCGCGGCCTGCAGCCGGCCCACCTCCTCGGCCACCCGCGTCCGGAGTGCCCCGAAGAGGCGTGCCTCCACCACGCCGATGCGCTCCTCCGCGCCCAGGATCTTGCCCTCCCACTCCTTCAGCTCGGGGGTGATGTAGCGCTCGGCGTTGGCCAGGGTCTGGCGCCGCTCGTACTCCGCGGGCACCCGCTCGAGGTTGGCCCGCGTGACCTCCAGGAAGTACCCGAAGACCTTGTTGTAGCCCACCTTGAGCGAGCCGATGCCGGTGCGCTCGCGCTCGCGCACCTGCAGGGCGGCCAGGGTTTCCTGCGCGTTGTCCCGCAGGTCCCGCAGCTCGTCCAGCTCCTCGTCCCAGCCGGCCTGGATGACGCCCCCGTCGCCCAGGGTGGCGG
>Ga0214473_10001375_pt1 | contig 32407 bp, 21 predicted proteins | sample RVTome_7_FD_203509 | JGI IMG/M metagenome (GOLD analysis project Ga0214473, IMG submission 203509) | Soil microbial communities from uranium-contaminated site in the Upper Colorado River Basin, Wyoming, United States - RVT98D197 | ecosystem: Environmental > Terrestrial > Soil > Contaminated >...
CGGGATCACCTCGGGGAAGAGGATGTCGTCCTGCCCGGCGAAGTTCTTCGCCATCCGTTCCATGCAGGCCGCCTCGTGCAGGTAGTCGGTCTCCCGCCCGAGCAGGTCCACCAGCGCGTCGTGCACGCCGTCGATATTCTCGACGGGGACGAACCACTTGTAGACCACCAGAGCCAGGCGCACGACCCGCATATCCGTGCGAACCACGTCCCGGATCCCCGGGTAGAGCACCTTGACGGCCACGTGGCGTCCGTCCGCGAGGCGTGCTTCGTGCACTTGGCCTAGAGAAGCCGCGGCGAGGGGCTCGGACGCGATGTGCTCATAGAGCTGCTCGGGTGCACTGCCCAGGGTGCGGAGGAACACGGGCCGAAGGGCCGAGAAGGGCTGGGGCGGGACCCGGTCCTGAAGGACCGCGAGCTCGGTACCGTACACGCTGGGCAGGAAGCCGCCCATGACCGACAGGATCTGCCCCAGCTTGATGTACACGCCGCGGAGCCGAAGCATGCCGAGGAGCAAACGCCGGGCGTTGATGCGATCGATCTGCTTGCGGCGGCGCTCGAGCCATCGCGGGGCACGGTGACGCATCCTGCCCGTTGCGGAATCGCGCTCGCGACGGCGCAGGATCCTCCAGAGCCCCAGCTGGAACATGTAGCTCGCGAAGATGAGACCGAAGACCCACAACGCGCGGACGAGACGGAGGAAGAGGCTCATGGATGACGACGGGCCAGAATAGCACCTGGGCGCGGATGGGTATTCCGCCGCCGCACTGGGGTAGTACCCTCCACGTCATGACCGAACGGGCGGTGCTCTTGCTGCGCAACCGGCTCCAGACCGCCCTCCGCAAGGACCGGCTTCAAGATGCGCTCGTGCTCTATGACCAGCTCGAGCGCCTCGAGCCGGACGAGCCGAGGTGGCCCCATCGAAAGGGCGACTTGCTGCGGCGCCTCGACCGCAACCCCGCGGCCGTGGAGGCCTACGCCAGTGCCGTGAACCTGTACGCCGCCCAGGGGTTCATCGCGCGAGCCGTCGCGATGGCCAAGGTCGTGTTGGGCATCGACGAATCGCGGATGGACGTGCTCGAACGGGCCGACCCCGAGGCGGCCCGACAGTTGCTCGCCCAGAAGCGCTCGCGCCCCTCCCTGCCGGCGCCCGAGTCGGCACGAGACGACCCCGCCGAGCGCGTCTCGATCCCCAGCGAGCTCCTGCAGGCCGTCGTGATCGCTCCGAGCATGGGCAGCGCCCAGGCGGCCCCGCGCCTCACGCCCGCCGCCGACGCCGCCCACGACGAGGTGCGCTTCGTGGACGGCCCCTCGATCGAGCTCGATCTGAGCGACATCGAGATCATCGACCGCCACGAGAGCCTGCCCCAGTTCTTCCTCGAGGAGAGCGAGGAGCGGAGCGCTTCCGAGCTCGCGCTCCTGCCGGGGTCGCCCCTCTTCGCCGAGCTGCCCCAGGAGGCGATGGTCGCGCTGGCCAAGCGCTGCGATGTGGTGGAGCTGCCCGACGGGGCCGTGTTGATGTGCAAGGGGGACCCGGCCGACTCGCTCTACGCCATCGTCGAAGGCAGCGTGCGCGTCCTCGTCCCTGGGCTCCCGAGGGAGCAAGCCGCGGTCCTCGCCGAGGGCGACGTGGTCGGCGAGACCTGCCTGCTCGACGGAGTGCAGCGGCGCGCGGACGTGGTCGTGAGCGGCCGGCTCGTCGCTCTTCGCGTGCCCAAAGACGCGATCGACGACATGGTCCAGCAGCACCCACCCCTCGGCGACGTGCTGTTCGAGTTGCTGAGCCGGCGCGTCATCACGAACCTGTTCCGCACCAACGAGCTCTTCGCGGCGTTCGACCGCGAGATCCAGATCGAGATCGCGCGCCTCTTCGAAGTCCGCCGAGCTGACGAGGGCACGCGGATCGTGCAGGCCAACAAACGCAGCGACGGTCTCTACGTGTTGCTCGTGGGGCGCCTGACCCTCGAGACGGCCGACGGCACCGTGCAAGAGCTGCGACCCGTCACGATCTTCGGACACCACTCCCTCATCTCCCACGAGCCCTCGGACTTCTCCATCGACACGGCGACCGAGGGCCTGCTCCTTCGCCTCCCCGCGGCGGCCTTCACGCGCCTGGCTGCGGTCTTCCCGCCCGTGCTCGACCACCTCGCGACGCTCGCGCAGCGGCCCCTCGTTCCCGCCATGGACGGCAACCCGGTGGGCTGAGTCGCGCGGAACCGGACGACGGATACCGAGCGTCAGCGGCCCGTCACGAGGCGCGCCACGCCCGCGGCGATCTCATCGCGCTCGGACAGGGAGAACCCCTCGCGCTCCCGCACGATGCGGCCGCGGCGATCCACCCACACGCTGAGGGGCGCAGCGCGGCGCGGGTTCATGCGGCCCGTCACCGACGTGTCCAGATCGCTGAGCACGGGGAACGTGAGGCCCAACCTGCGCGCCAAGCTGCCCGCCGCAGGGAGACTGCTCGAGCCGTCCATGGAGATGGCGAGAACCACGAGCCCCTGACGCCGGTGACGCTCATACAGGCCCTGGTACAAGGGCAGCTCCTGCCGGCACGGCCTGCACCACGTGGCCCAGAACAGGATCACCACGGGGTGGCGACCGAGGTGCTCGTCGAGACTGAACCGACCCCGCGTCGGACCGCCGGGCACCGCCGGCAGGGTGAAAGCCGGCGGGCGGCCTCCCACGCGGGCCTCGGCCTCCCCGGCTCCCCCGACGACCACAGCGGCCGCCAGCATCGTGGCGACGGCGAGCAGAATCATGGCGAGACGAGCGCGCATCGTGGTCTGGACGACCCTAGCATCCCCGGCATTCAAAGTCGCACCACCAGCTCGGCCAGCGCTCCCTGGAACGGCGGAACGTCCCGGCAGACTCCTCCCGAGCAGATGCGCCCGCCCGGGGTGCGACCGCCGAAGACGCGCAGGTGACTTCCGTCGAGGAACTCCCACTTCACCTCGCCCCCCGGGAAGAACGTGGACAGACCCAGCCCCTCCTTCTCGGTGTCCCACCGCAGGATGGGCCCGAGAGAGAGGACGCCGGCCCACGAATAGGTGAGCGACACGCCGCCTCGGATGTACTCGACGTAGTCGAAGAGCATGCGTTTCTCGGCGCGGTGCTCGACCGACAGCTCGATGGCATGGTCGCCGAGGGCCACGGAGGCGTCGAGCTCCACGTGGTACACCCGCCAGTCCAGATCCCCTCGTCTGAGCTCCTCGGGGAACTCCGGATCGGTGAGGTACGTCTCGCGGCGCACGCCGCCGGTCAGCTCGACGGCCCAGCCCAGCTCGTCTCCGTCGATGGCGTCGATCGCGCGCCGCACCGTTCCGTACACGTGCGCCGTCAGGATCCCGTCCCAGGGATCGGTCCGTCGGTCCTCGTCCTCGTGCCCGTAAACCGTGCCGTGCACGGAAGCGCTCCAGGGACCCGGCAAGAACGCATAGCCCACCTCCACCGCGGCCCCCCGCGAGTTGTGGACCCCGCGGAAACGCTCCGTGTCGCGATCCAGGGTTGGCGCTGCGCTGTACACGCGCCAGGGCTCGTCGGCGAGGGAGTTGGTCGGCGCCAACAGGAAGTCCCGGTAGTCCTTCCATTCGACGAGGATGCTCAACCGGTCGAGGGCGAGCTGGGCGGAGGCATAGATGGCGCGGCCCCAAAATCGCCCGTCCGACAGCGATCGATTGGCGTCGTCGCGAACCATGCCGTCAGCCTCGCCGTACAGGACGAGCTGCCCGTCGAGGAGGGCCGGCGACGAGGCGCGCCAGCCGAACACCGTGGCGGTCACGTCGCGAACGCCGCCTTCGCCCGGCTCGAACCACACGCGTGCGCCGTGAACGCCCACCTCGAGCTCCTCGTCGGGGCCGAGCCGAAAGGTCGACGACAGGCCGGCGACGACATCGGTGGGATCATCGGCCACCGTCAGCTGGATCGGATCGAGGTTCTGGGGGTTGGCCAGGCCACCCAGCACGGTGAAGCCGAGGCGACCCCTCGCGTATCTCACGTGGCCACCGCGGAGGGTCGTGTCGATTCCGAGCAAGTCGACCTTGCGAAAGGACAAAGCGAGCCCACGACCGAAGACCGCGTAGCTGTCGCCGAGCTCGACGGTCACGTCCCCCGGCTCCCACAGAAGCGAGGCGCGCTCCGGGACGCGCAGGTCGTACTCGAGCGTGCACAGCGAGTGCGCGGGACGCTCGCATCCCGCATCCATGAAGGGCGCGAACGCGTCGGCCCGCAGCGACAGTCGGATTTCCTCGCCCTGGGCGGCGACATCGAGCTTCTCGGTGAGGACGAGGGCATAGCCTCCCTCGCTCTGGGCCGGGTCCCGACGCCACTCCAGGATCGACGTGTTGGTGAGCGAGAAGGTGGTCTCACCCAGCACGGGCAACGTCAGCGGCCCGTCGTCGAGCGGCTGCTCGAGAGGATCCATGTCCTCGTTCGGCGGGTCCTGGACGAGGGGATCTCCGAGGGTCGGATCGGCGGCAGCCGGGGCGGCCGCCAGGAGCGGGACGATCCACGGCAGCAGCCAACGGATGGCTTTCACTGGGTTCCCGTTCGCGGATCGTCGGACGCGTCGGCGTCCTAGGGGAACTCCCTGAGGAGCCTGTCGAGCTCGGCCGTGAGGCTCGTCAGCCCCTCGGTCGAACCGTTCTCGCGGAACCGGATGAGCCCGTTCCGGTCCACGATGATCGTGGAGGGGAGGGAATTACCCGGGAAGTAGATCTGCGTGACGCCGATGGGATCGACGAGCTCGATGTTCGTCAGGCCGAAGCGATCGACCCAGCCCTGGCAGTACGCGCCCGTCGGCGCCCGGTAGCCCTCGTCCTGGACGAGCACCTGAATGACGCGCACGCCGCGGTCGCGATAGGCCTCGGTCACGAGGCTCGTCAGCTGCCGACTCTCGTTGATGCAGGGCATGCACCAACCGGCGGCGATGCTGATCACGGTCAGGTTGTTGTCGCAGAACTCCTGGTTGAAGAACATGTACTCGGTACCGTCGCAGCGGTCGAGCGTGAAGGGCTCGAAGGGCTTGAGCAGGCTCGTGCCGTAGGGGCCCATGGGATACTCGCAGGGCCCCATGGGGCCGGCGTCGGCCACCACCTCCCCGGCGTCCACGCCCGCGTCCACGGTGCCGGTGCCCGAGTCCGACGGACGATCATCCCCGTTGCAGCCGAGAGCTCCCACGGACAGGGCGAGCAACGCCGCCATCGAACCCAAGATACCCATGATGCGCATGACCTGGCCTTTCACTGCTTCTCGCAGACCCACCGCGTCCCGCTCGAGCTGCTGATTGTCTGACACATGAACCCTGTCGGACACGGATCATACCGACAGCTGATGGGGAGACAGACCCCGTTCGTGTAGCGGGAGATGTCGCCGCTCGTGAGGGGGACTTCCTGAACGCACTCGTAGCCGTCCTCGACGCGGCAGTCCGCGTTGCTGGAGCACGAGGACAGGCACACGCCGAGGTCGCCGTGGGTGAGCGAACCGTTGGGGTAGCACACCGCCGCTCCTGAGCACGTGCCAGCCGGCAGGGCATCCCCGGCGAAGAAGGTGTTCGTGTTGTAGCCGAGGGGCAGGATGCAGCTCCCGATGCAGTAGCCGAGGTTCCAGCCGGTCGCCGAGCCCCCGCTGTGCGACAGGATGCAATCGCCGCTGAGGCAATCGCCGTCCTCCGCGCACACGCCGCCCGTCTCGCTACCCACGGTCGGGCTCGCACCCGGAGCGACGCAGCTACCTCCCCACTCGTTGCACTCCGCCCCTGGCCCGCACTCCTCGTCGGACGCGCACACGCCGATGCACGACCCCGCCCCGCCGCCGAAGTCGCCGACGCAGGTGTAGCCGGGCCGCTCGCAGTCGTAGCCGTTGAGACATCGTTGCTCGCAGAAGCTGCCGCTTCCGTCGGCCCCCTCGAGGCAGTGGTTGTACCGAATCCCGTCGTCGCACGGGGCCCGGTCCACGCAGGGCAGCGTGCAGTAGCCGCCAGGCCATCCGTCGGTGGCGAGCCGGCAGAAGCCCCCCTCCCCGGGGCACTGGGCGTCGATGAGGCAGGGCCCAAAGAGGGTGCTGGGCTGGGGCCCGGCGTCGGAGCCCGCATCGAAGCCGGCGTCGGAGCCCGCATCGACTGGCGGGGCAGGCCTGTCATCTCCGCAGGCGGGCAGGAGGGACACCAGGATAATTGAGGTCGATATGGTTCGGCGCATGGGGGATCTGCGGGCTCGGACCCGGGGATGGTAATTCCCCACCTATACCGCGAATCGGTGGACGGGAAAACCGGTTCCCGGGATCATCGTTCGCCCTGCCCCATGTTGCCAGCCGTCTCTGTCCTGTTTCCCTACCGAAACGCCGCCCCCACCGTGGGCGCGGCGCTCGAGAGCCTCCTGGCGCAGGTGGGCGTCGAGCTGGAGGTCCTGGCCATGGACGACGGCTCGACCGACGGGGGGGACGAAGTGGTCCATGCGATCGCCAAGAAGGACGGGCGAGTACACTGCCATCGGACCTCCGGTCTTGGCATCGTGGGAGCCCTCGAAGGCGCCCGATCACGGGCACGGGCACCGTGGATCGCCCGCATGGACGCCGATGATCTGTCCCTGCCGGGCCGGCTCGCCCGGCAGGTGTCCGCCCTCGAGGAGGACCCCACGCTGGGCGCCTTGGGCACGCGGGTCGCCCTGTTCCCCGAGCGCGGGCTGGGCGAGGGCCTGCGACTCTACGCCGAGTGGCAGAACGGGCTGGTGACCCCCGAGGAGCACGAGCGCGATCTCTTCGTGGAGTCGCCCCTGTGCCATCCGTCGGTGATGATGCGACGCGAGGCCCTCGAAGCGGTCGGCGGCTACCGCGAGACGGAGTGGTGGGAGGACTACGATCTGTGGCTGCGCATGGCCGGGGCGGGGTGGCGGCTCGCGAAAATCCCCGAGGTATTGCTGAAATGGCGCCACTCCGAGGGCCGCATGACCCTCAACCATCCCCGCGCCGCCCCCGCGCGTCTGGTTACAGCCAAGGCCTTCTACCTCGCCCCTCGTCTGGTCGCCATGCGCCGCCCCGTGGTCATTTGGGGCGCGGGCCCGACGGGCAAGCGGCTCGCGCGCGCGCTCGAAACCCGCGGCGTTCGGGCGGAGCGCTTCGTGGACATCGACCCTCGCAAGATCGGACGCCGGGCGCGCGGAGCACCCATCGAGGACCCGGGAACCCTCGCCGCGGGCCGCGAGACGATCGTCGTGGCCGTCGGAAGCCGGGGCGCGCGTGCGCTGATCCGCGCGCACCTCGACACGATGGGCTTCGTGGACGGCGTGGACTACGTCTGCGCCGCGTGACCCTCGGGGCAGGCGGACGGATGGGCAGGTGCCAGCTCAGCCGGCCCGAACCGCCGGCAATTCCACCCGCGTTCTGGGCGCTGTGATGTCGCGCCAAGATCGGGTATTTTCCACGCGGCTTCGTGGCCCACTCTGGGATTGCCCATGCGTCGCCCTCACAGCCTCCTTCTCTGCACGGTGACCGTCCTCGCCGGCTGCCCGAGCAACGAACCGCTCGTCGCGACCGGCGAGCTCGAGATCGGCGTCGACGACGGCGGCACCTTCCGGCCCCTGGTTCCGGGCGACACGATCACCGTGGTGCTCGGTGCCAACGGCCTCAACATGATCCAGCCGAGCCTGCGGGCGGTGGACATCAACCCCAGGTCTCCGGATCCGGCCGTCGACGTGGACGTCGGCGGCTTCGTCATGGCCGCGGACATCGCGGGTTCCCGCGTGGACATGCAGCACGACGGCACCGGCTTCGTGCTGTGGAACCTACAGGTCCCATTTCAGACCGACCTGTGCTGCTATGCCTGCGGCATGGGACTGGTGAGAGCAGGGATTCGCGACGCCTCGGGGCGTCTTTTCGAAGGGAGCGTCATGGTGCGTCTAGAGCGCGGGGGTTGCCCCGATGAGGAAGCGTGTTGCACGTCGGCCGACGCGTGCCCGGATCCGTCGCTGACCGTCCTGTGCGATCCCGGAGCGGAGCCGCCCGAGGGGGCCACGTTGAACTGGGGCCCCGCAGGCGGCGCCATGTGCTCGGTGCCGCCCCGGCCCGAGCCGAGCTCGCCCGGGCCGTGGGCCCTGCTTCTGCTCGCGGTCGCGCTCCTGACGCGACGGGCCCGCCGGCGATGGGCGCCCGCTCTGGGGGCGGCGCTGATCGCGGCCTGCGCCCTGCTCGCCCCGAACGCAGCCGAAGCACAGGACGGTGTGGCACTCGACGCCTACCATCCGGCCGAGACTGCGGGCGATGGGTTCGCACTCAGCCAGGTCCGGGGGCAGGGCCACATGCGCTTCGGCGCGCAGCTCCACATCGACTACGCCAACGACCCGCTCGTCGTCGAGCTGCGGGAAGGCGACCGCAGCACGGAGGTCTTCGCCATCGTGGCCGACCACCTCGTGGCCCACGTCGCCCTGTCACTCGGGGTCGCCGATCGGGTCGTCATCTATGCCGGGCTGCCGGTCCATCTGCTCATGGCGGGCGACGATGGACCCCTCTCGTCGACCGTGGGCACGGCGGACGGATCCGGAGTGGGCGATGTGCTGCTCGGAGTACGCTGGGCGGCCCTCGGCGATCCCGATGGGATCTGGGGTCTCGGCCTCTCGCTCACGGCCACGGCACCCCTCGCCGAGGCGGCCGACAGTGGCCAGCGATTCAGCGGAAACCCCGGCTTCACGCTCCAGCCCGAGTTGCTCGGCGAGCTGCGACCCGCCGGGGTGCACATCGTGGGCAACCTCGGCGTGCGGCTCCGGGACAAGACGCGCATGCTCGATCTCGAGATCGGCAACGAGCTCACGTGGGGCATCGGACTGGCCGTGCCCGTCCTCACGCGCAGGGCCGTGTCCCTGTGGGGACACCTCGAGATGGTCGGGGCGACGTCGCTCGAGAACTTCCCCGGCCGCGAGGAGAGCCCCGTCGAGGCGCTCCTTGGCGCGAAGCTGCACACGACGGACGGCATCACGGCGGGTCTGGCAGCCGGGCCGGGGCTCTCACGGGGCTACGGCGCACCGGACGTGCGATTCGTGGCCATGTTCGGCTACACGATGCCCGAGCCCGAGCCCGAGCCCGAGCCCGAGGTCGTCCCCGAGCCGCCGCGCGACTCGGACGACGACGGGATCTACGACGAGCAGGACGCGTGCCCCGACGTCGCCGAGGACCGGGACGAGTTCGAAGACTTCGACGGATGTCCGGAGGCCGACAACGACGCCGACGGCGTGCTCGACCCCGAGGACGGGTGTCCGAACGAAGCGGAGGACCGGGACGAGTTCGAGGACGCCGACGGTTGCCCCGACCCGGACAATGACCGGGACGAGATCCTCGACGGTGACGATGGGTGTCCCAACGAGGCGGAGGACGCCGACGGCTACGAGGACGGGGACGGATGCCCCGACCCGGACAACGACCAGGACACCGTGCCCGACACGGAAGACGAGTGTCCCCTCGCGCCAGGAACGCCGGAGGCACGGGGATGCCCGAGGGCCGTGCGGCTCGACACGGTCACCGGACAGATCGTGATTCTCGAGCGAGTGGAGTTCGCGACGAACCGCGACACCATTCTCAGAGGCAGCGAGCCTTTGCTCGAGGAAGTGCGCGCGACCATCGCCGCCAATGCCCAACTGCGCGTGATCCGCGTCGAGGGGCACACGGACGACCGGGGTCGAGACGCCCACAACTTGGATCTCTCGCGGCGCAGGGCCGCGAGCGTAATCCGATGGTTCGTGGAACACGGGATCGCCGCCGAGCGGCTCGAGGGCCAGGGATGCGGCGAGCTGCACCCGCTGGTCGAAAACACCAACAGAGCCAACCGGCAGACCAACCGTCGCGTGGAGTTCCACCTCATCGATCCCCCGCCGAGCCGCGGGGCGCGCAACCTCGAAGGGTGCGCGGCCGTGGAGCCGCCGGCCGCGCCCGCCGAGTAGACAGGATCCTGCTCTGGACGAGCCCGGGCGCTCGGCGCGCGGGCTCGGTGTCGCGATCCCAGTCGCGCGCAGTACCGACAACGCATGACGAGCTCGGACGCGCGGAGTCTGAGCTGCGCGGAGCCGGGCGCCGAGCCTGGGGCTCACATCTGCGGGCGCTCACATCGCTTGGCCTGAGATGTAGATGTGATCGATCCACAGATGGTCGTCACGCGACTTGACCTCGGGACCGATGCCGCCCCAGATCGGGTCCCAACGCCGTCCATAGAAGCCGCTCGGGTTGCCGGCGTTGCGGTACATCACGTCCGTGTGCTCATGGATCTGCACGCCGTCGAGCCACACGCTGAGTGTGCCGTTGGAGCTCCCGATGTCGTTGAGGATCATGAGGATCTCGTAGTTGTGCCACTGCCCCGCATGGATCATCGTCCCCGTGTTCATGTTCTGAGGCATGTCCCTGGCGATGTGATTCTGTTGGCGGATGGAGAGGTTCCACTCGGTCATGGCGAACGTGCTGCTCCCGGGGATGAAGCTGTAGACCTGGGCCGGCACCCTCGTGCCCATGCCGGCCTGCCCCACGCCCCAGTAGCCGAGCAGCTTCATTCCTGCACCGGGCGTCTCGAAGTCGCTCGAAGGGATCTTGAACCATCCGGATTCGTACACCGCCCGGTAGCGCGTGTTGTCGGTGTCTCCACTCGTGTCCCAGCCCTGCAACACGGCGACGCCAGAGCCCACGTCGATGCCAGCGGAGAAGGTGAACTGGAACACGCCGGGCGGGCTGACCGGTGCGTCACCGGCGCTGACCGCGGCGTGGCGCGGGGCACCGGAGCCCCACGTCCACGCGACCCAGGCACCGTCGAGGGTCCCGCTCGGTGGCAGGCCTTCGAGACTGGTTTCGGCGAAGCGGACGAATCCGGACGGCTCGTTGGGATAGCCCGATGCCAAGGCAGAGATCGTGGCGGCGGCGGTATCTTCCGCGCTCAGCCCGCTCGCGTCCGTAATCGTCAAACGCACCGTGTAGGTGCCCGTCGAGCCATAGGTGTGAAAGGGATCCATGGTCTCGACGGTGTCAAAGGGACCGAGGACGGTACCATCGCCCATGTCCCACGTGGCTGTGAACGCTCCCTCGGGATCGAAGCTTCCGTCGCGGGTCACCTGCAGGGGGATCCCCACCCTACCGGCATAAGGGCCGTTCGCTTCGGCGTGCGGCGGTTGGTCGCCCGCGCTGTCGCTACGACCCGCGTCCACCGGCTGGCCGGAGTCGATGTCGCCCGGTCCCGAGTCCACATCGCCCACGCCGGAGTCGCTGGAACCTCCAGGGTCGGTTCCGCAGCTCGCCGAGAAGCAGAGAAGCGCAGGGATGAGGTAGGTCCGCATGGCGGGCAGGCTAGCCGTCTTGCAACGCCTGCACCACTCGCTGGGCTGCACGGACCGGGACGACGGTGGCGGGACTTCGGGGGGGCAGGGGCCCGCGAGCGAAGCGAGCCCGAGCGCGTCAGCGCGCGAGAAGCATTCGAGGGGGTGCCAAAGGCGCGAGGCTTCGCCCCGCCTGTGCGCCGGCTCTCCTCGGGACGGTAAAGAAGGCCTGGTCCATCACGAGCACGGCGGGCCGAGGCCCAGCGAGCAGCGCAGGTTCCAGACCGCAGAGTAGACGGGATAGGGAGCGTCGCTGGCGTCGACCCAGGCGAAGCTCATCCAGGAGCTGCCGTTCGTGGTGAAGGGCATGACGCCCACGATGGCGGGATCAACGAGCCAGACCTCGTTGTAGGCGCGCACGGTGAAACCGGCGATGTCGTCGCGGCTCCACCGACTCCCGTCGTGGTCGATGGACCAGTCGGTCTCCGTGAAGAAGACCGGGAGGCTGATGCCGCGGGCCTCGAGGAACGCGAGCTCGTCCCGGACCACCCACAGGCCAGGACCGGCTTCGTCGAAGGCCTCGTTGAGGCCGCGGTTGTGGCTCGTGCGCGCTGGGTACGGGTGACTCGCCCAGCCGTCGAGCAGGGTGAACACGTTCGGCACCGCCGTCGCCATGGCGTCCATGAAATCCCGGGACGAGATCACGGCGGTGTAGCCGGTCCCGTCGCACTGGCAGGCGATGAATCCACCTGCGGCGAGGCCCCCATTGAGGACCTTGACCCGCGGGTCGCCGATGGCGCGGATCGCCGTGGCAGTGTCGCGAAGGAACGCGGCGTACTCGCCCGCGATGTCGGTGTAGTGCATCCACCCGGTGGTCGCCTCGGAATGGGTGGGCGCGTCCCCGGGATGGCAGGCCGACTCGAAGCAGATGTCCGGCTCGTTGGCCAGCCGGGCCTGACCCCGGCGAGCAGCGCGTCCGCTGCCATGCGGTACTTGGCCGCGAGCTGGGTGTAGGTGACGCAGTCGCCGTCGGACATGTTGCGCACGTGCCTCTCTTGAAGCTCGGCCCTCGCGATTGGGATCCGGGCCGGGATACGGGTCCAGAAGAAACAGAGCCAAAATTGATCTTCGGAGAGAACACCTCGCACCCGATTCGCCCACTTGCCTCCGTCGCGGTTCGGCACGATCCTCACCCCGTGTCAAGCAAGAGACCAAAGCAAGAGAAGGCGGTGAGCACCGCCGCTTCGAAGAGCTCATCCAAGACCGCGGCCGCCGGCAAGCCTAGGGCGCAGGCAGCAAAGAAGGCCGACAAAGGCGCCGGCAAGGACGCGAAATCGGAGGCCGCGGGAGCCCGAGACGCGGCCCCGGTGGACCTCGGCTTGTCACTGGCTACAGCGGCGGAGCAGTTGGCAACGAAGGGCCGCGCTGCGATCGCCGGCGTAGGAAGGTTCTCGGTTCGCGCTTCTCGAGGACGCAAGGGTGTGCGGCGGCGTGTCGTGTTGAGGGTCGACCCGAGTTTTCAGGAGGCGCTCGACCGCGACGGCGCGCCTCCTGGCGGGACCGCGCAGGCACTTCTGGAAGCTCTAGGTGATGGCAAGACGCTTCGCATCGCCGGCCTGGGAGAGTTCGCGGTGACGCACCACGACGCCACAAGCGGGGTTCATCCTCGCACGCGCATGAGGATCGCGATTCCGGCTCGGCGCACGCTTACTCTCAACGGGGCAACGCTGAAGACGTAGCCCATGTCGTGATCCTCACCGTCACGACAGCGGCACCGGTCGTCGACGATCCCGCGCTCTGCTCCGCTTGCCGTGAGAACGCACATTCCGGCTACTTTCCCCCAGCCGCTGTCCCGGAGGCCCGGGTTCCACAAGCTGCCGAGCGCCGTGCGTTGAAGTCGGCGTCCCCATCCGGCATGCTCTCGCCGTTTCGGATTCCGTTATCGCCCGATCGGGCTGCGATCATCGGTATTCAGTGAACGACACTGCACAGATGGCGTTGGCCTTGGGGTGTGCCGTCGTGGGGATGGCGTTCCCCCTCGTGCTGCTCGCCGCGATCAAGCTGGGGCCGTCCCTGAAGGCCAAGCGCCACGCGGCGCGGCTGTCCCAGCTCGCGCCCGAGCTGGGCCTCGCGCCAGAGACGAAGACGTTCCGCGTCCACTGGACGGCCCAAGACCGCACGAACACCGTGTTCTCGCGCGAGGTCGATGGCCGAAAGGTCACAGTGCACTATCAGTCCTATCTTCCCCAGATCTCCTTGGCACGCCGGATGTTCGGCTTGCTCCGGTTTCCGGTGTCGGAGACGTGGGTGCACGCTTCGATCTGGCCGCCCTTGGCGCTCGGCGCGGACGAACCGACCGATCCGATGAGCATCCGCCGCGGCTTCGGTCCGGGATCGGCGGGCGCGGGCTTCGTCCTGAGCTTCGCCGGCCAGACGCGCGAGCTGATGGCGAACCGGGAGCTCGCCGCGGCGCGGCTCATGACCCTCCTCGATCATCCTAGCATCGCGTCGCTCGCCGGCGATCTCGGACCTCACGCGCGCTGTGGGTCGGACGACGAGGTCCTCCTGGTGTTGGACGGATATGCCGACGGGCCGCGCATTCGCCGGGCGTGTGAGGTCGCGACGCAGATGGCCGCGGTGCTGCCGGACCTTCGGCGACGACTTCCGGCCGCACCGCTCGACGCCGAAGTGGCGCGGCTCGCCGCAGAGACAGTGCAGTGGATGCGGCGTGAGCGGGCCGACCTGCCCGTCGTCTTCGGCGCCTCCGCCGGTACCTACGTCACGCTCGGCATCTGCGTCGATGCACCGCTCGAGGGGATTGGCTCGTTCACACCGTCGGCCTCGGGCCTGACCCACCGCGTCCGCCACCTCCCGGCCCCGCTCCCGGCCCGATATCACAACCCCGCGGTCGTAGAGGCGATGGCCGCCTTTGGCAACCTTCCGGGGCTGATCAGCGTCGATCGGCGAGACCCCACGATCAGGTTCATGGCGGCGCCGGGCTCGAGCTACGGCGCCTTGATCCCCACGGCGTTCCGATTCGCGCGCGCTCTCCGGGACGCCGCAGATCGATCACCTCACTGACTTGGTCGCGAGCTTCGCGCTCGGCTCGAGGATCGACGATTCAGGGAGCCGGGTCCGGAGACGGCGCGGACTCGGGATCGCGCGAGTCGCGGATACTCGCGCTCAAGGTCACCAGAACGCCGGGAACGACCCGGACGGTGTGCAATGTCCCGGGCTCCTGGCCGAAGGGCAGCAGCGTGAGCTGGTGTTGGCCGGCGGGCAGCTCGAGCGTCAGCGGGGTGCGGCCCACGGAGCGGCCGCCCTGAAGTACCTCCGACCAGCCGCCCACGGCCTGGATGCGCACCGCGCCGGTGCGCGGCGCCACGTCGTCGCTCGCCGGGTCGACCACGAACTCGGTCATGGCGGTGGTCGTGGTGGGCGCGCGGACCGATCCGGTCGGCTCGGGCCCGTGTCTCGCCGCGACGGCAACCGTCGTGACAGGACCGCCCCGCTCAGGCTCCCGGCCCGGGTCGGGCTCGGTGGCCTCCACGACCGGCGGCGGTTCGACGTCCTCCGCGCCGAGCACCATGTCGGGCTGCGACGGGGGATCCTCCGGCTCTGCGGGCGTGACGCGCGTCGGCCGCCGCGGCTCGGCCCCGGCAACGGGATGGGCCTCCGAAACGGCAGCGGTTGGCTCGCCCGATTCGAGCCACGCGTCGAGCCGGTGCGTGTACCAGGCCCACCATCCACCGCCAACGAGGGCGCCGAGCAGGAGCACGATGGAGGCGGGCAGCGCCCAACCCCGCGAACGCGTCCGGGGACGCGATGGCTCCGAGTCCGCCTTCTCCACGCGCAAGGTCCCCGGGCTGTCGGGTCGCGTGACCCTCGCGACCTCGGAGACATTCATGCCCTCGCGCGCGTCCTCCATGAGGCGCCCATGGCGCTCGCGCTCCCCCGGGAAGAGCCGCCCCATCCACTCGGCCAGCTCGGCGGCTTCCACGCTGTGCCCCGAGCTCGCGATCCAGCGGCGCAGATCGCGGCCGAGCTCGCGCGCCGCCTGATAGCGGTTCTCGGGGCTGCGCTGCAGCGCGCGCTGCGCGATCTTGGCCAGATCGAGGGGCACCCAATCGCCCACCTCGGAGGCGAGCGGGATGGGATCCTCGAGCACGGCCATGACCGTGTGGATGTCCGTGTCGCGCCGGAAGAGCTGTCGCAGGGTGAGAGTCTCCCAGAGGCAAATCCCGAGCGCCCACACGTCGGCGCGCCTGTCCACGGGACGGACCTTGATCTGCTCGGGGGCGGCATAGGCGACCTTGCCCTTGAGGAGGCCCTTCTCCGTCTGCGATACGCGCTGGATGGCCTGCGCGCAGCCGAAGTCCACGATCTGTACCGAACCGTCGAAGGTGATGAACAGGTTCTGGGGCGAGACGTCACGGTGCACGATGCCGAGGTGCTGCCCGTCGGAGGAGTGCAGCTCGTGGGCCGCGTGCAGCCCCTCGGCCGCATCCGCGATGATGCGAGCCGCGTAGTAGGGAAGCACGCGCAGATCCTCTGGGCGATTGCGCTCCACGATCGTGTTGACCACACGAAAGAGCGGCTCGCCGGCCAGGTACTCCATGGCCATGTAGTAGGTTCCGGCCTCTTCGCCGAAGTCGAACACACTGCAGACGTTCGAGTGGTTGATCTTGGACGCGATGCGCGCTTCGTCGAGGAACATGTCGACGAAGGTCTTTTCCTTCGCCAGGTGCGGATGGATCATCTTGAGGGCCACCAGCTTCTCGAACCCGGCCGCCCCCTCGATGCGGGCCAGATACACCGTCGCCATCCCGCCGGAGCCGATCTCGTGACACAGGACATAGCGGCCGATCTGCGTCGGCCGCGCCGAACCGCTGATCTCGGTGGCTGCGTGGGCGAGTCCTTTGGGTTGCCGGCGCTTTGCGCTCATGGGGCCGTTCAGACGCATCCTACCAGGACCGGAGCCGCCATTCGACTGGGGAGGAGGCCCCGGCCTTTGGCGGGTCTGACCCGGTCGCGTCTGGATCAGCCATGACAGAGCCACTGGAAGCCGCATCGCAGGGCTTCGCACGCAGCGCGGGGTCGCCCTTCGAAGCGTTCCGCGCAACGCGCCCGGAGCAGCGCGGTCGCGAGCTCGGGCAATTGCGCTACGATCTCCGCCTCCACGCCTTCCGCGACCAGGGGCTGCCTGGGCCGGCCGTCGAGGAACTGGACGGCCGCGCGCACCTCGCGTCCAGGGTCACTGGCCCGCCGCATGGCGAGCGCATAGGCGCCGAGCTGGAAGCGATAGGGAGCGACCGGATCTACGCCGCGCGGGCTGGTCGCCTTGTAGTCGATGACGTCCACGGTCGCTCCGTCGTCGAGCACCAGGTCGATCTGCCCCCTGAGCACCAGGGTGGCCTCCCCTGCATCGACGGCGAGGGCAAAGGCGAGCTCCCGGTGGACGCGCACCGCCGGATCCACCATGCGTTCGACCAGACCGCTCCGCAGCAGGGACCGCAACGGAGTCCACACGTCGAGGTCCCCGGTCAGCTGCGCTTCGGCCGCAGCCCGTTCCATCGCGGCTTTCGGGTCGCGGCCGAGCAGGCCCAGATCCAGTCGCTCGAGCACAGCGTGGATCGCCGTGCCGCGAGTCCGGGCATCTGTGCCGAGGTCGACGTCGACCTCGGGGCTCGCCGGAACGCGCGCCTCGGGCCGCTCGGGCAGGCGCAGGATGTGACGCGCCCGAAAACGGCGCTGGCACAGGGCGAAATCCTCGAGCTGGGTGACGGGCACCTCGAGCACGCCCACGCTGGGTTGGGGCGGTCCCGACCGCCGCAGGAGGTCGGCCCAGTCTTCGGCGGGAAGAGGCTCGAAGCGCGCTCCGGTGCTGAAGACCGCCGATCGAGGTGCGGGCGCAGGCACGCGCGCGAGCAGCCCCGCCCGCGCGAGCTCATCAGCCACCGGGTCGACGATATCCCGGCCGATCCCACCCGCCGTGCCCACCAGTACGAGGCGATCCCGCGCACGCGTGATCTGCACATAGAAAAGGCGCAGGCGCTCTGCCCGTTCGCGGCGCGCGCGGACGGAAGAGACGTGATCGTGGTGCGGTCCGTAGAGCCACCCGCCGAGCGGCCCGCGCACCCCCACGGCGAGACCCGCACCGCGCTGCCGATCGTAGGTGACGGGGAGGCGGATCGAGGTGAGCTGGCGACCCAGATCGGCCGCGATGACGCAGGGGAACTGCAGCCCCTTGCTCTGATGGACCGTCATCACGCGCACAGCGTCGTCACCCTCGACAATCACGTCCGCCTCGGGGTCGCGGTCGTCGGCGGCGCGCACGAGCAGGTCCGACAGGATCGTTCGCCCATCCTCGCCGGCGTGCTCGCGCTCGACGACCTCGGCCAGCAGCCGATCGACGTTGGCGACGCGCTGCATCCCGCCCGGCAGGCCGCAGAGAACGGCTGCGTAGCCGGTCTGCTCGACGGCGAGCCTGGCCGCCGCACCGAGGCCGATCCGATTCACCGCGAAGCGCAGGTGCTCGAGCAGCTGCCACGTCACGTCGAAACGGCGACGCTCCGTTTCGGTGGACCACTCGGGCAGCGAGGCGCGGCCCGCGAACAGGCCTCGGAGCCCGCCATCATTCGTCGCGAGGCCGAGCAGCGTCGCGTCCGAGAGGGCGGCGATTGGGCTTCGCAGGACCGTGGCGATGGCGAGGGCGTCGTCGGCGCCCGTGAGGACTGCGAGGAGCGCGAGCACGTCGCGTGCCTCGGCGGTGGAGAGCAGGCCGCGACCGTGCACGACCGCGTGGGGAATCCCGTGCTCGTCGAGCGCCCTCGTGAAGAGCTCGAGACGGGTAAAGCGCGGGAGGAGGAGCGCGACGTCACCGAATCGCAGCGGACGCCAGGCCCCATCACCGCCCCGCACCTGCGCCCGGTCAGCGAGCGCCACGAGGTGACGCGCGATGGCGACGGGCTCGGCCTCTGCCTGCGGCACGTCCTCGGCCAGCTCCAGCAGCTCCACCGCGGCTCCCCCGGCAGGGTCGCCTGCGGAGACGGGCTCGAGCGCCTCCGATCCCGGGTCGAAGTGGATCTCGAAGGGCAGCTCCCCACCGGCGCGCAGGGCCTGCTGAGTGAGGGCATTGAGCGCATGGACGAGCGGCTGCACACCCCTGAAGCTGCGACGCAGCGAGAGCTCGCGGCCACCGGTGGCCACGATGTGGGAGACGAGCTCCTCGAAGACGACCACGTCGGCGTTGCGGAAGCCGTAAATGCTCTGCTTGCGGTCACCGACCACGAACAGGCCGCGGTCCAGCAGCTCCGGGGGAAGCGGGACGCGCGCATCGACCGACTCGCGGGCGCGCAGGAGGTAGACGAGGTCGCGCTGGACGGCGTTGGTGTCCTGGAACTCGTCGACGAGGAGCGCGTCGACGCCGGCGACGAGCTCCCGCCGGAGGTCGGGGTGATCGCGCAGGAGGTCTCGGGCGCGCAGGGTGAGATCGGAGAAGTCGAGACCACCGACCCGCGCCTTGGCTTCCGTGAACCGACGCTGACCATCGCTGAGCAGCTCTAACAGGGCCCGAGCGCGCCCGCGCTGCACCGGAAGCGCCCACAGACCGATAGCCGCGCGGCGTACGGTGGCGGCGGACTCGACCGCCGCCGCCTTGCCCGACCCGCACGCGGCCTCGAGCCGCTGGGCCGCGAGCGAGAGCGCCGCCACGTCGTCGGTGCCTACCGGTGCCGATTCGCGCAGGCGAGCGGCCGCCTCCGCGACGCGCTCGCACACCTTGCGAGTGGCGGCCTTCATGCCGGGGGCCCGAGGAAGGACCTCGTGCGCCGCGATCAGCGTGTCCCAAGCCCGGGTCAGCGAGCCGGTCTGCAGCTCGAACGGCGACATCCCGAGGACCGCCGCGGCCTCGGTCCTCGCCGTCTCGCCGTAGGGGTCACCGTCAAGCAACGACTCGGGCGCACGACCCGTCTCCGAAACCTCCGCGTGAAGTCTGGCGAGGACCGGCACCAACCCCCCATCGCGCACACCGAAGAGCCCGCGGTGGTCGCGGACGAGCTCGCGCACGGCATCGTCTCCGGCCACGAGCCTCGCTTCCACGGCCGCGACGAGCGACCGGCGAAGGAGACCGCGGGACTCCCGCTCGTCGAGCACGCGGATCTCCGGGCCGAGCACCGCCTCGATTGGCGACGCATGAAGCAGCCCCGCGCACAGCGCGTGGAGGGTCGTGATTCGGGCTGCGGGGAGGGAGTCGAGAGCACGGGCGAACACCTCCGCCGGCAGATCCCGCTGGCGCATCCCTCGCCGAACGACTTCGCACACGCGAGGTGCCCGAGCCGTGGGGTCCCGCCCCGCCAGCCAACGCAACGACGCTCCGATGCGCTCGCGCATCTCCCAAGCCGCCTTCTCGGTGAAGGTCACGGCGACGATGCGCTCGGGCGAGACCGGACGGCCCAGGTCGGTGAGGCCCGCGACGAGGTGCAGGTACAGCTCGGTGAGGGCTTCGGTCTTGCCCGTGCCCGCGGAGGCGCGCAACGCGATGTTTCGGTCGAAGGCGCGGACGGCTTCTCGAACGCCATCGCGATCCTCGAGGCCGAGGTCGAGCTGCTCGGGAGGGCTCACCGATCGCCCTCCTCGGCCCCTCGTGGGAGGCGACAGAGCGCGCGGTAATCGCAGGACTCGCAGGCGTCCGGCGCCGGGCGCACGGGAAAACGGCCGTCCCGCATGGCGACCGTGAGCTCCACGATGCGTGCGGCGAGCGCCGTGGCCCTTCCGTCGGCCGTGGCGAGCAGCAGAACATCCCCGGGGTCGCGGGCGTCCTCCCGCCAGGCCCGCGACCGGCGCATGGTCTCCCTCACGTCATCGAGGGGGCCGTCCCTCAGGGACAGATAGCGGGCATGGACGCGCTGCTCGGTCGTGGCCCCCGCCGCCGCGGCCGCGTAGATCGGGAGCTGCAGGTCGAGTACGCCGAGCCTCGCGGGCCCGAGGCGCGCCTTCAACGCCGCGCCGCCGGAGGTCTTGAGGTCGGACACGCGCACGCCGTCGGGCGCGCTCTCGACGAGGTCGATGCGACCGGCGACGTGGATCGCGCCACCCGATGACGGAACCACGAGACCAGGCCAGGTCTCACCGGGACCGAAGGACTGCTCGACCGCTGTCGGCGTGTACCCGTCATCCGCTTCGTACAACGCGCGCACGAGCTCGACGAGGTCGGACACGAGGTCATCGGTCGCGACTGACATGACCCCGGCCGTGAGGGGAACAGCGGCGAAGGCCCCCTCTGCCTCGGCGCGAATCGCATCACCGGCCACCGCAACAGCCCGGTCGGCGAGGTCCGCGCGGAAAGGCACGACGCCAGCCGACAGGAGCGCCTCGACGGCGGCCTCGAGACATCGATGGGCGATCTCCCCGCGGCGCATGCGATCCGCGTCCTCGTCGATGGGCCGTTCGGGTCGCGCGCGCAGGAGGTGGTGTGCGTAGAAGCGGAAGGGGCACAGGGCCATCGACTCGAGGGCGCTCGGCGACAGCGGCCTCTCCGGGCTGCCGGGTGTGAGCTGCCGGATCAGGGCGACCGCCGGTTGCACGTTCGAGAGCATGCCCGCATGGGCGTCAGCCTCGATTCGCTCGGCCCCCTGCGGTGCGGCCATCCTGCGCCGCTCGATGGCAACGCGCTCGAGCATGTCCTCGAGGCCCTGCGGATGAGGCGAGCGCGGAACCCGCCAGTGCAGATCCTCGATGGCCGCGGCGGCCGCGGAGACCCCCGGCGCGACCGCCGCGAGCCGGTGCATCGATGCCCGGCGAACCTCGTCGAGCCCGCACGAGCTCGACAGCGGCGGCACGGTCGCGCAGGGCAGAGCGCGCTCGCGGACCTGGGCGCCGAGGGCCGCCAACGTGTCCTCGAGGAAAGGGCTCGCCGGGACGGGCCTGCCGCCCTCGTCGGCGATGGGCCGCGTGAGCAGCAGGCGCGTGCGCGCGGCGGTCAGGCCGAGGACGAAACGCAGCGGCTCCTGCTCGGCAAGCGTCGAGAACACGGTCGGCCCGCCCCCGCTCCGGGCATCCACGTCGAAGACCCATCCGCCGAGTCCAGTGGCGCTCAGCGCCCGCGACAGCAAGAGCCTGTCGCCGAGGGTGAGCAGAGGGCTCTCCGCCGGGGGCCCAGGAAGCTCCCCGTGCCTCAGGCCGGGCATCGCGATGGCGTCGAGGTCGAGTCCCACCAGGCTGGCGAGCGGCAGGACGCGCACGGCGCCCCCGCGAAGCCCACCGTCCGAGATGCGATGCACGTCGAGGGCGTCGCGGAGCGCATCGAGAAGGACCGCAGGGGCAAACGCGCGGTCGACGCCCGTGTTGCGGGCGGCCCGCAGGAGAGTCCCGAGCCCTGCCAGAAGCGAGTCCATCGCCGCGTGGTCGCGGCCCATGCTCCGGGCCTCCGCCAGTGCGAGCGGATCGGTAGTCCACTCCAGGAGCTCCCGAACACGTGCCGCCCCGCCCGGCCGCCGTTCCAGCGTCTCGCGGAGGCGAACGCGGGAGAGGAGGGCGCCGACCCTCTCGACGAAGTCCGGGATCGTCGCCGACTCTCCGAATGGCGCGGTGATCTCACGCAGGGATCGCAGCGCGGAAAGCGCGTGTCGGACGATACCAGCCGCGTGGCCCTCTTCGACGCGGCGCTCGAGGGACGCCTCGATCTGCTCGGCCGTCGCAGTGCGCGCTCCCGCGCGCGCTACGACGCGCGCCAGCACCGCTCCATCGGGGAGCCCCTGGTCGCGAAGCCACGCATCGGCGTGGGGGCTCGCGAAGGCCGCGAGGAGAGCCTCGCGGTCCACGTCGGAGGTCGCCATGGCGATCAAGTGAAGGAGCCAGCGCACGGCCGGCACGGCGATGGCGGACTCGCCACGACGCTCCTGAACCGGCACACCGCAGCGCTCGAGCGCCCCCACGAGCGCTGCGCCCCGCGTCGTCCCCGACGAGACGGCCACCGCAATGCGCTCGGGCGGCACGCCCTCGTCGATCCAACGCCGAACGACGCGAGCGACCTCGGCGTTCTCCGACATCGGGTCGGGGGCGTGCACCACCTCCACACCCGGAGGTCCCAGGACCCCAGGCTCGACCAACGCGCGGGCGACCGCAGGACCGAGGCCAGGGGCGTCGGTGGGATCCAAGGGGAGGACCGTCAGGGCGGATCGCTCGCCCCAGGATTCGAGCAGGCCCAGGAGGCGCCGTGTGGCCGCGAGCCACGGGCCGCTACCCGATGCATGCGGGATCTCGACGACGACTTCTCGTGGACGCAGGCGTTGGGCCAGAGCGTCGAGGAGCCGCACGCGGGCGGGCGTCAGGCGGACGTGGCGTAGGCGCAGCCCCATGCCAGGCTCGAGACGGGCGGGGAGCGCGGCGCCAGCACGGAGCGCGCGTGAGGTCTCGATGACCGCGAGCCCCGGGTCGAGGGCCCCGAGGGAGTCGCAGGTCCTCTCGAGGGCGGCCAGGGCCGAAGCCAGCGCTCGAACGCGCGCCTTCGCCCGGGAAGGCAGCGCCGACGACGCGCGCGCGAGCTCGGCGGCGACCAGCCCGGCTTCTCGACACGCCGCGACGGAGGCGGCGAGCGCTGGGATGAAGCCACGCCCTTCGCAGACGGCCGTTGGCCATCCCGCGCGGACCTCGTCGGAAGCCGTCAGGTGCCGTAGGAGGAGGCGCTCCTCGAGGGGGCCGAGGACACGGCGCTCCGGCAGGGCAGCAGCGACGAGCTCGGCCTCGAGCTGGGCGATGGTGATGGCCGTCCTGCCCAGCGCCAGGCCCGACGGGGAGCCCAGCGCGGCCCGTCCGAGGTCGGCGGCAACCTGGCCATGCGTCCCGTATACGGCGGTTTCGACTGGCACGGGGTGAGCGTTCTATAGCAGCGCCCGTCACGGGGGACGAGGGGGCACGCGGGGAACTGACGGGGCCGGACCGCTGCGAAGCGCCCTACGCACTCCGATCTGGAGGCGCGAACGCGCGGTGGCATCGCCGGCAGATGTTGTCGACCACCTCGCACCGCGCTAGACCATGCGATCGGCTCCGCGGCCCCGCCGCCCGGATCCGGGCCAACCATGTTCGACTACAGCGCAGGCATCAAGAAGGACGTCGCGGAGATCAAGTTCCTCATCCACGATCTGCGCGTCGAGCACTTCATCAACGAGGTCATCCACTACCACGTCACGGTCAACACGGACCTGGAGATCTACAACGTGGAGCAGGCGCAGGTCCTGCACGGCGCCGATCTGGAGGAGCTCAAGGCCAAGGCGGTCAACCTTCGCAAGGCGTACCGCGACTACAGCAACACGGTGAAGAACTTCGCGCCCGACAAGACGGTGCTCCTGCTCGGGACCCGCTACGTCGAGTCGATCCGCGACATCTGCGAATTGATCCTGAACCCGCGTTGGGGGCGGACGGATCGTGTGCTGCCCTTCCTGCCCGAGGACTCCCACTCCTATCAGGCGCGGAGCCACTATCGGAACTGCATCCGCTGGATCGGCGGGGTGTACTACCGGATCCACTTCTTCGTCGAGGAGCAGAGCGTCGGGGAGCTCCACGAGGAGTTCGACGTGGGCCAGGAAGTGCACGACTTCATCCGTAACGTCGTCTACGGGTACGTGGTCGAGAAGGGGCGGGCGCGGGTCGAGCTGCAGGTGGATCGGCTCGACGCAGCCGTGCTCGGCGGCAACCGCCACCGCTTCCGCAGGATGGTGTTCAACCTCGTCATGAATGCGGTCGACGCGCTCGCGGGACGCAAGGTCGGCGTCATCAACGTGAGCGAAACCGCGGAAGGCGACCACATCTTGCTCCGCGTGCAAGACAACGGAGCCGGAATGACGGAAGCGAAGATCCGCAACCTCATGAAGGAGAAGGAGACGCTCGACGGTGAGCTCCACTCCCTGGGCTTCGTGTTCGTCCGCCAGACCATCGAGGAGTACGGGGGGAAACTCACGGTGGAGAGCGAGTTTGGCAAGGGGACGACCATCACGGTCACGTTGCCCAGGCTCGAGGGCGCCCGTCCGTCCGTGCGTGCCTCGTCTCCGTTCGAGAAATACGACCTGCCCTGGGACGACGAGGCGAAGCTCGATCTCGCGCGGCCCGGCCGGTTCAGCGAACCGGGGACGGTCCCGGCCGTCGCGGCCACATCGCCGACTCCCCATCCGAATCCATCAGCCCCCGAGCTCCGGGCAGCCGACCAGCTCAGCGCCGCACGGCCCGCCGAGCCTGCCCTGGAGCGGCAGGCCGACAGCTCACCTCCCGGCCCCGCGGGCAAGCAGTACGGTCAGCTCCTGGTCGAAGACTACCGCGCCTCGCAGGCCCAGTATCCGGGCGCCATTTTCGCCATGGCCGTGACCGAGGACGGTCGCGTCGACTACTTCGCCCACCGTCCCTACGAGCGATACTGGAACATCAGCCACGAGGACCTCTCGCCGACGTTCTTCGAGGCCACCGTCCGCGGACGGCTGGAACAGGACGACGAGAAGCGCCCGGTCCTCATCCTGAAGGCTCCCCAAATCGCGCAGGAGTACTTCGAATTCAAGGGTGTCGCTCCCGCGGACCGGTCCAACGAGCGTTTCGTGGGCATGGTGCACGACGAGTACATCCGCATCGCCCGCGCCCTGGTTTCCACGGGCGTCCCGGCGGAGACCGGCGTTCTGATGACGGGGACCCAGAAATTTTTCCCAGACGATGGGCAATCTTTCGTGGAAGAGCCCTTCCCCCTGCGGAGCCTGGTCGACCACTCCCTGATCGGGGAACGCGAGGGTGGGCACGCCGACCACGCTGGCGTATGATTCGTCCCCACTGTCTCGGGCGGTGGCTATAGATCATCCGTTGCAGTGATGTGATGCGTGGCGGGGCGGGGAAGAAGTGCGCGGGCGAGAGTTTGGGTCAAAGGAGGGTACGCATGGCGAGCCTGAAGGAGACGCTACATCGCAAGATGGAGGAGCACCGGCCTCGGACGACTCGGCTCCTCAAGGAGCACGGGGACGTCAAGGTCGGTGAAGTAACGATCGGGCAGGCGATAGGAGGGGCGCGCGGCGTGCGCTGCCTCGTCACCGACATTTCCTATCTCGACCCGATGGAAGGCATCCGGTTCCGCGGTAAGACCATCCCGGAGACCTTCGCGGCGCTTCCCAAGGCGCCCGGCGGGGACTACCCGCTCGTCGAGGGATTCTGGTGGTTCATCCTGACGGGCGACGTCCCGACGAAGGACCAGGCCCTGTCAGTCGTGGCGGACTTCAAGAATCGCAGGCAGGTGCCGCGGTACGTGTTCGACGTTCTGCGTGCCATGCCACGCGACACGCATCCGATGACCATGTTCAGCGCGGCTGTCCTATCGATGCAGCGTGAGTCGGTGTTCGCCGAGCAGTACCGCAAGGGCATGAACAAGAACGACTACTGGGATCCGACCTACGAGGACGCGTGCAACATGCTCGCGCGGCTCCCCGAGATCGGCGCCTACATCTACCGGATGAAGTTCAAGGGTGACACACCGATTGCGTCCAAGCCCGAGCTCGACTTCGGCGGCGACTTCGCCAACATGATGGGCATCCCCAAGCCCTACGACGACGTCGCGAGGATGTACTTCATCCTCCACTCGGACCACGAGTCGGGCAACGTGTCGGCGCATACGGTCCACCTGGTCGCCTCGGCCCTTTCTGACGCCTACTACGCCGTCAGCGCCGGGCTCAACGGGCTGGCCGGGCCGCTCCACGGGCTGGCCAACGAGGAAGTGCTGCGCTGGACGCAGAACTTCATGGAAGCGCTGGGCGGCAAGGAGCCGACGGAGGAAGTCATCCGCGAGGCGCTATGGAACACGCTCAACGCCGGCCAGGTCGTCCCGGGCTACGGACACGCCGTCCTCCGGAAGACCGACCCGCGGTACGTGTCGCAGATGGAGTTCTGCCAGAAGCACCTGCCGGACTACCCGCTCTTCAAGGTCATCAACATGATCTACAAGGTCGCCCCGAAGGTGCTCGAGGAGCACGGCAAGGCGAAGAACCCGTGGCCCAACGTGGACGCCCAGTCGGGCGTGATTCAGTGGTACTACGGCGTGACCGACTACTCGTTCTACACGGTCCTCTTCGGCATCGGCCGAGCCATCGGCACCCTGGCGAACATCGTCTGGGACCGTGGCTTGGGCTACCCGATCGAACGTCCGAAATCGCTGACCACCGCGATGCTGGAGGAGGCCGCGGGGATCAAGTAGGCACCTCCGTGCCGACCGAGCCACCGCCGGTTTCGCCCGGGTCGCACCCGCGGCGGCGCCGGCGGTGTGCTTTGGAGCGTCCAGGCGCCGCGCTGCTGGGCGCGGCGCTCCTCGCGGGCTGCTACTCGTCCCACGTCGACGAGGCAGCGAGTCGATGGATCGACGACGGGCTGTCGGACGCCGACCGCGTCAGCTTCCCCGGCCACGACCGTGCTGCCGGAAGGGTGATCCCCTTTCTCCGCGGCTTCTCCCAGGACCACCCGTCGGGTCATTGGAACGCCGGGCGCACCACGAGCGCCCTCGGAGACGTGTACGTGGCGTGCGTCTGGGGCGACCCAGCCTGCCCGCTCGACTCCTTCGGTCGAATCGCGTGGGAGGGCCTGCTGGGCGAGCCGGTGCTCGCGCACCTGCCCATGGACGACGACTTCTCCCACTGGCTTCGCCTGTGGGTGCTGCGCGCGCCTCCCGATCGGCGTGGCCATCTCCCCCGGGATGCTGAAGGCGTGCTTCGGGTGGCCGAGGGGGCCGCGACCCGGCTCGAGGCTGCGTGGGTCGAGGAGGGCCAAGCCGTGGTGCACCTGCTCCCTGTGCTGCGCGGCACGCGCGTCGAGCACGAAGGGGAGGCCATGCCCGACGGCTTGGATGTGATCGCTGCGGTTCCGCGACGCACCGGATGGCACGACGGGCGCCGCGTCGAGTTGCTCGACTTCACCTTCCTCGAGGGCGCCTTCGCGGGCGCCATGCCGACCAACGCGATTCACGTGCTCGCCCGCCTCTGCACCTCCGACGATGCACCCGCCTTCTGTCGCAGCCCGGGAGCCCCCGCCACGTGGCTCGTCTCCGAGTCGAGCCTGGGTCAGGATCTCACGGGCGATGGCGACACCGAAGACACGAACAACGTGATCGACGCCCTACCCTGCGCGCCAGGCGCGAGGCGGACCTACTCGCCCCTCGCGGTCCTCTACGAGGTCACCGTGCGCCCTGGCGCGCGCGTCGCGCTGGTGGACACCTATCGCGACGACCGCCGTTCCGATGTCGCGTCCACGCTCGCCCTCGAGCGCGCCGTCGCCGACGGGCTCCTCGCCGAGCCCGCGCCCGCAGGCATCATCCTCGACTGCCCGACCCCCGTTCCTCGGGGCTTCACGCCCGGCGCTTGCGCGCGTTGAGAGCATCGAGCGCCTTCCCTGCGCCGCGCCCTGTGCTACATAGCGTGCTCCCCGCCGCCGGGACCATCACGATGCGCGGAGTTGTCGCAGCCGGAAACGCCCACACCGCCCAGGCCGCCGCGGAGATCCTGCGTGCGGGAGGTAACGCGGTGGACGCCGCCGTCGCCGCCGCTGCGATGAGCTGGATCGCCGAGCCGCTCCTGGCGAGCCCAGGTGGCGCGGGCATGATGACGGTGGCGCTGTCGGGTCGTCCGCCCGCGACAGTGGACTTCTTCTCCACGGTGCCCGGGCGCGGCGCCGCGGCGCCGACATCCCGCGATTTTGCGGCCGTCGAGGTGGACTTCGGCGCAGCGTCGCAGGTGTTCCACGTGGGGCGTGGCTCGGCCGCGGTCCCGCTTGCCCTGCCGGGCTTGGTGGAATCGGCCCGCCGCTTTGGCACCCTTCCCCTCTCCGACGTCTTGCGACCCGCGGTGACCACGGCGCGCGCAGGAGTGCCGCTCTCCGCTGGAGGCGCCCACGTCTTCGGGCTGCTCTGGCCCATCCTGGTCCGCGACCCGGACACGGTGGCGCTATTCGCGCCGCGCGGACGCCCGCCCGCGGCAGGCGAGCCGCTCCGCAACGAGCCGCTCGCCGACCTGCTCGAGGAGCTCGGCCGCACGGGCGTCGTGCCCGAGTCCCTGCGCGCGGGAATCCTCGCCGGCTTCGGCCCGGAGCGCGGCGGCTCGATCACGGCCGCGGACCTCGACACCGCCGGCGTGTCGGTCGGCGAGCCACGCCGCATCCGCCTCGGGGACTGGGAAGCCCTGACGTCGCCGCGGGTCGGCGGTCGGCTGGTGGCGCTCATCTGCGAAGAGCTCGCGGCTTGTGCCCGGGCGCCGACGGACGCGGCAGAGGTCCTCCGGATGGCGCGCGCATCGGCGACGGGGCACCGGCACAGGGGCGCGGCCGGCAATGCGGTCACGCCGGGATCCACGACGCACATCAGCGTGGTGGATTCCGTTGGCGGGGCCGTCGCGGTCACGCTCACGAACGGCGAGGGCTGCGGTCATCTGATTCCGGGGACCGGGGCGCAGATGAACAACTTCCTCGGCGAGGAGGACCTCAGCCCCGGGGGTTTCCACGCACACACACCTGGAGCGCGGCTCCCCACCATGATCGCGCCCACCGTGGCGCTCCACGGGGGCAAGCCCGTGCTGGCCTGCGGGAGCGGCGGCTCCAATCGCATCCGAAGCTCGGTCGCCCAGGTCCTCTATCGCGTCGCGTGTCTCGGCCAACCGCTCGACGAAGCCGTCCACGCGCCGCGCGTGCACGCCGAGGACGACGCCGTGTGGCTCGAGCTCGAAGGCCTCGATGATCCCGACGCTTGCCTCCGCGCGCTCGCCGACGAGTTTTCCCGCGTGTACCCCTTCAACACCGTCGACTTTTTTTTCGGGGGCGTGCACACGGTCTTGCGAGGCGACGACGGCCACTTGCAGGGGCAAGGTGACCGACGCCGCGGCGGCCAAGCCGTCGAGGTCTGACTCAATTCGGGGGACAGGTAAATTCCTGAACCGGACTTCGAGCCCGTCTCCGAGCCCCGTCGCACACCAGCACTCAGTAGCGGACCTTGATCAGCAGGACGCCTACCATCGCCGCCATGACACCGAAGAAGAGTGGCGCGAAGAAGGCCATCATGAGGTCCGATACTTCTGGGTCTCCCCGCTCGAGGCAGACGATCTCGGGGTCCTGGGGATGATAGTAGGCATCCACGACGGCACCCGCGGGATACCTCGCCACCACCGCCGCGGCAGGCTCCTCCTCGCCGAACAGCGGCAAGGTCCCGTCCTCGAAGTCGCTCGTCACACCGGACTGCCCGCTCATGAACCCCAGCGCGATGGTCCGCGCCGTGCGACGGACACCGTCGATCGTGTACTCGTACTGGATCCTCACTTTCCAATCCACGCCGCCTTCGCCGTCGTCGGATTGGAGCTTCTCTGAAGCGATGACCGTGCCCCGCGTCGTGGGCCAACTCTCGCTGCCGCTGAACATGTGGTAGCGCCATCCGACCCCGACCACGCCGCCGGTCAGGAGAATGAGACCGATAACCAGCAAGCAGATGCCAGCCACGAGCTGCTTCTTGGTCGAGGGGGCTTGGCTGGGCATCTCTTCCCTGCCGCTCGAGAGCGGGAGTGTAGCTCCCAGAGTGTAGCTCCGATCAGGACCTTCCTGGGCGGCGGATGGGGCTGAACCAATGGAGATCCAGAGGGTCGAGAACGGCGCTACCACCACACGGGGTTGTCGTCGATGAAAGCCATGGCGGCAGCGTACTTTGGGTAGTCGAGCTCCTCCTGGGCCACCAGTAGCCCCCAACGCCCGGTCGTGCCCTGGCCGCTGATGAGGCTGAACAGCGCGAACTGTTGGCCCCCCGCGTCGTTGCGCCATCGGGTCAGGTAGTCGGAGTAGAGCTGACCCATGCGCGGGTCGTCGTTGGCGAGGTCGTAGATCGTCTGGGCGGCCGAGCTGGCCCCGTCATTGCGAATGTGCTGGCCCCCTTCATAGGAGATGAGCGGCACGCCATGTGAGCGTGCGGCGTCGCCGATTTCGGTCGCGCTGGTCAAGGTATCTCCAATGCTGGCCTCGCACACGTCGAGCAGGGCGCTGACCGAGCCCGGATCCGAAGGTGGGCTCCCGCAGAAATAGGGGGCCACCGCCCAATAGTCCGCAGATTCGATGGCCCTCATCCCGTTGGCGGGGTCCACCCAGTCCATCATGCGCAGTGCCCAGTACGGGCTGTTCTGGGAGGCGATGACGCGGACGAGGCCGTCGCGGCCGGTGGCGGCGAACTCCGATGCGAAGATGCCGAAGATCTCCACCGAGCGCCGGCAGTAGTACCTGTCGGCGGCGTCGCGGTCGCTACCGAGGCCCGCTGCCGCTCCCATCGAGCGCGCGTAGTCGTATTGCTCGAAGCTGCTGTTCCACACCTCGTTCGAGTACTCCACATAGACCTGCAGATCGGGGTCGAGCTCGTCCCGCACCAGGCGAGCAAAGCTCTCGACGTAGTCGTCCGTGGCTCGGTGGGGGATGGTGAACCAGGGGTTGGCGTGGACGCGGTTGGCCAGAGCGATCAGGTATTCGAGGGCGACCCCCTTGGCCGTGCCCTGCAGCGCATCGCTCGGTAGGGGCCGATCCGACCAGGCGCTCTGGTCCGAACCGTTGGTTCGCATCATGTCCATGAAGCGCAGGGTGGCAAAGCGTTCGATGCTGGCCAGGAAGGACGGGTGGAAGATCTCGGTGCCGACAACGGCTTCGTAGTCCTCGTGCACGATGCGCAGATCGGTGACGGGGGAGCCGGCGCTGATGTTGTCGTAGGAGAGGACGAAGCCGCTGTTGCTCGGCGTGACGTCGAGCACGAGCCGACCCGCGGTCGAGGCCGAGGTGTCGAGGGAGGCGTCGTTTGGCATGGCCGCACCGGTCGCATCCCAGATCGTGTCCCGCGTGAAGAAGTTCGCCTCGCCGTCGTAGAGCGCGATGTATCGGCCCCCCGGGTAGTGCCCGTCGAGACCGGTGTCGAGGAAGAGGCCCACGTCGCCGGACAGCACCCACCCATGGCTGTCGGTCGGGCCGGGGGTGGCCGCATAGGCGAAGCCGCCCCCGAGCTTGGTCTGATCGAGGAAGGTCCACTGCCGGGAGTAATAGGTGACCGACGCGAGATTGATGGCGAGGGGAGAGTTGACGTTGGCCGGCTCGACATGTGTGCCCGAGTCTGTGCCCGAGTCCGTGCCCGAGTCTGTGCGCGAGTCCGCATCGGCACCGGCGTCCCTGCCCGAATCGGCGGGACTCGTGTCGGAGCCGTCGGTGCAAGCTGCGCCGCCTTGGAGAAGCGCTAGTCCAAGGACCACCGCATGCCAGGTCGGGTATGTGCCCATGAGATCTCCTCCCTGGGAGCGATCCTACACAGGAGAGCAGGGTCCGCGCACATGCCGCGTGCATCGCTCGTCGGACGAAGCAAGCTGACCTCTCCGCTCCGATGACGGGGTACAATGGCGGCCGTGCTGCGCGGGACGACACTGCTAGCCGCCCTCGTCTGCCTCGGCGGCTGCGGCGAGCCCGGATCGATCACCGAGCTCGTCGTCGGCGCCGACGTGTTGGGTCTCGAAGTGCCCGAGGAGGTCGAGTCGCTCCGCTTCGAGGTCGTTACCGGTCCTCGCCGGGCCGACATCCAGCAGATCGTCGTGCCCGTGTCGCCTCGCCAACGGTTCGCGGCGTCGCTTCCGGTCTCCTGGGGGTTGTGGGAGCAGGATCAGGGGGACGCTCCATTCGAGGTCGTGGTGTCCGCGTTCGCCTACCTCGGACAGGAGGACCGGGATGGCCCGATCGTCACCCAGCGTGCCCAGCTGCGGTTCGTCATGGGCGAGGTGCGGCACGTCTGCCTCGTGCTGGACGCGAGCTGCGCCGGCATGGACTGCGGCGCCGGCGCGACCTGCGCCCTCGACGGGGCCAGCCCCCGGTGTGTTCCGATCTGCGTCGACGCCGAGCTCATGCCGTCGTTCCGGAGGAACGACGAGCCCTGCACCGCGGGCTCGGGCCTGGTGGATGTGGCACGGACCGGCGCAAGCTGCGCGCCCCTATGGGCGGCTGACGGCGGCTGACGGCGCGGCCCGCAATCGGATACGCTTGCCACGTGATGCGGCGCGCCGGACTCAGTCTCGCCCTGCTGGCCCTCATCGTGGGCAGCATGTCGGCTGCCGTGGCGCAGGACCGGCACGGTCAGCG
>Ga0214473_10001376_pt1 | contig 32396 bp, 37 predicted proteins | sample RVTome_7_FD_203509 | JGI IMG/M metagenome (GOLD analysis project Ga0214473, IMG submission 203509) | Soil microbial communities from uranium-contaminated site in the Upper Colorado River Basin, Wyoming, United States - RVT98D197 | ecosystem: Environmental > Terrestrial > Soil > Contaminated >...
CGGCGACCTGTGGCTGTTCACACTGACAGCCGGTCATTTTCCGAACGAGTCGACGGCGATATCCTGGCTTTCGTAGACCGGGACTTGCATCAGCAGGCCCGTCACGCTCAGCACCTCGTAGATCCGCGGGGAGGCGTTGCAGAGCTTGAGGCGGCGAATCTTCTGTTCCGGATCCCTGGGGGTAAGGAGCTTGTAGGACTTTTGGATGGCACGCAGGCCGGCGCTGGTAATGGTGTCCAGCTCACGCAGATCGAGTAGAACGTATTCGGCGCCTTCGGCCGCCGCCTTCTGAACGGCCTCTACCAGGAGGCCTTCGCCCTGCGCGTCGAGCCAGCCGGCGAGGTGAAAAACGGAGATCTTGGGGTCACCTTCGGGCTGTTCGTGTGTAAGTCTGAATTCGAGGCCCATGATTGCCCTCCCCGGATCTTAGATTGTAAGTCCTTGATTGCAGAGTGGCTGGCCGAGGCAGAAGGCCGGCCCGGATGGCGAGAAGCACGGCGAGACGCTCATGACAGACGGGCCGCGCCCGACATACCCTGGAGGATTCGGCCCAAGATCACGGCACGCCAGATACGCAAATAGACGACTGCCCCGTTCGTCGCGCTGCACCCAAGAGCTTCTCTGGGCCTAAATTCTACCCGCTATTCCGCACGGCCCCCATCTTCCGGGCGAGATAGGCGAGGTACAGGGCGATGGAGCCGGCGACGGCAGTGTTGAGCGACTCGATCCTGCCGCGCATGGGGAGCCGCAGCAGAATGTCGCATTTCTTGCGCGTCAATTCGTGGAGACCCTCGCCTTCGGAGCCCACGACGAGCGCGAGCGCGCCGCGAAGGTGACGATCGCTTTGATGGTCAAGTGTTTCGCCATGCGGATCGAGACCGACCATCCAAACGTCCTCCTTCTTCAGGGCGTCCATGGCTTGCGACAGATTCGTCGGGGCAATAAACAGGTGTTCGGTGGCACCCGCGGAGGCGTTGACGACGGCAGGCGTCACCTCCGCCGTGCGCGCCAGGGGAATGAGGATTCCGTGGACGCCCGCACTCTCCGCCGTGCGCAAAAGGCCGCCGAAGTTCTGCGGGTCCTGCAAGGCGTCCAGAATCAGCAAGAAGGGCAGCTCGCCGGCTTGCTGTGCGCGTTCGAGGATGTCTGCCAGGTCCACATAGGGGTACGCGCTGGCTTCGAGGGCGATACCCTGGTGATTGACATCCTGCGGATCGAGTTTCAGACGCGGCAGCCGAGTGACAGGCAGCCGCTCAGAGGCGGCAAGTTGCAGGATGTCGTTGATGCGTCCCGTTGGTTTGACCGTTTCCGCGACCTGGAGGGTGAAGAACTGGCGGCGTTTGCTGCGCAGCGTTTCATACACTGCGTTGCGGCCGTAGATGATATCGCGCATGAGGTGATTGTAATTGATGCCGCAGAGCTGACGGCGTCCCGGGCTTGCCCCGTGGCGGGCACGCCGGAGGGGTCACCAGGAGGCTTTGATCAGATGCTCATACCGATCCAGAAGAGACCAAGGGCGAGGAAGATCGCGAGCGTAATTGCGTTGATGACCAAGCCAGCGATGGCGAGCGGGCGATTTGTGCCTTTGGCCCGCAAGGCCGCAACAGCCAGAGTGACGCCCACCACTACGACGGCGGCGCTGATCCAAAGCAGCAGGACCATTGTGTTGGAGGCGCCTTCGTTGAAGTCGGCCCCCGTAACCCGCCCGGAGACGTAGAGGAGAGCCCACGAGATGGGTGCTGCGATGCAGGACAGCATCTCCAGACGGGGAGCGGTGCTGGGCTTAACGGGAGGGCGAGTCATGTTGGCGTGATCAGCCATGATGTGTGTTCGCCGACGTTAGGGCGGCGTCAGGCCAGATCCATGACGCTGTCAAGACCGCGGCGCAGGCCGACGAAGGTCTGGACCCGGCGGATCGCCAGGAGGGCGCCATCCACGTACGGCTGGGCACCGCTGCCCGAGTCGTGTCGCAGGGTCAGCCTCTGGTCGGGCATACCGAAGATGGTTTCGACGGAGATCGTATACCCCGGAAGCCGGATGGAATGAACCTGCGAACCTGCAAGTCGGGCGCCGCGGGTCTCGGCGATCCCCTGAGTCTCTTCCAACGGCACGGTGAGTTCTGACGGACGGATCTGCGAAAGACGGAATGCCAACTCGCGTACCGTCCCGCTGGGCGCGTCCTGCTTGCCGTCGCTCGCGTAGTCAATAATCTCCCATTGCGGGATGAATCGAGCGGCAATCTCCGCGAATCTCTGCAGCAGAACGGCAGTCAACGCGAAATTCCCGACGGCCAAGACGGCGCGCTTGTGTCCCTCCGCGGCCGCAGCCAACTCTGCGAAGTCGGACTCCGACAGTCCGGATGTGCCGATCACGGCATGTGCACCGTGATTCAAAGCTGCCAGGACATTGGCTTTCGCCGCCTCCGGCTTTGTGAATTCAAAGAAAACATCGCAAGGGTGCGCAAGCGCTTCGTTCGCCGTGGCATAAACGGAACTCCCGAGGCGTGGCTCGCCGAGCACGTCGCCCAAGGTTCGGCCGGCATGCGTCCGCGAGACTGCAGAGACGAGCGAAACATCATCACATTGAGCGATGTTGCGGGCGAGGGCAGATCCGGCCCATCCCGTGGCGCCTGCGAGACATACTCGAATTGTCATGGTTCCTCTCGATCTTGAGGTGCAGAGCGGGGGTGCGACTCTGGGCGTTCTCCGCGAGGCGTTATGAGGCAGATCGTCCGGATACAACCGAGGCAACGAGCGAGGGTGGAGCGGCGAACGCTCCGCGCGTCAAGGCTGGCGCTGATGGCTCGCATTTTTCAAGTGCTCACACGGCGTTCGCGCGCTGGCCAATTGCGGTCAAGGCCCTCGGTGCATTCGCCTAGAGCGGGAACTTGCCGGCCGCGTCCATGACGACCGGGCCATGGCCGGGCGAGTGCCCGGCGGTGTCGATCACGTCGGGGATGAGGAATACGTTGTCGGCAATCTTCACAACATGCAACTCCCAGTACAGGCATGGAGCCGAGGCCCAGGATATGTTCACGCCGCCTGATCGTGCGGCCTTCGGCCATGCGGATGGTCGGCGGAGCTGACAACTCTGATGAGGATTTGCGGATTGTACCGCAGCTCATCTCCCGCGCCGCGTGCCTCGAATCGTGATAAAGTGCTTTTGGGAGGGAAACGGTGGACTTCTTCAAGGTGTTGAAAGAGCGACATTCGGTACGTCTCTTCCAAGCGCGGCCGGTCGGAGCCGAGAAGCTGCAAGCCATTCTCGATGCGATCAACCGGGCGCCCTCGGCCGGAAACTTGCAGGCGTACGAGGTCTATTTGGTGCAACAGGCGGACCGTCGAGCTGATCTTGCCCGGGGCGCCGGCGATCAGGAATTCCTGGCTCAAGCGCCAATCGTGCTGGTGTTCTGCACGCACCCCATGCGCGCGGAAACAAGGTACCGGGAGCGCGGCTCGGAACTCTACTGCATCCAGGACGCAACCATCGCATGCACATTTGCGATGCTGGCGGCAACCGCCCTCGGATTGTCGAGCGTGTGGGTGGGGGCATTTGATGAGAAGGCGATCCGGGAAATCATTGGGGCGCCGCGCGATCAGAGGCCCGTGGCAATGCTGCCGGTCGGCTATGCCGCCGAATCGCCGCGCATCCGGGAACGGCGTCCCCTGGCGCAACTTATTCACCAAGTCCCCTAGGGAAGGAGGATGCCTCGATGTCTTCGCCGGTCCTGATCGTCACGGCAGTGGAATCCGGCTTTGGTTTTCTGCTGACCAGCGCCGTCTTGTTCGTTGTGATCGCGCGCGGACGGCGGGCCTATCACTACCTGTTCAGCGCGTTCCTGTTGATCTGCGTGATCTGGGATCTGGGGATCTTCCTGAGCATGCTTCGAAACGCGCATGTGGAAGAGCTTGACATCATCGGCCGCATTGCCATTACGCCGTGCATACTGATCCCGGCGCTGATCTTCCACTTCTCCAACCTATACAGCGGCCGCCCAATCAAATGGGCAGTCGCCCTGGTATGGGCGGCCACCTGCGTTTCCCTGTTTCTGGCGCTCGCCGGCGTCATCTACCAGATCGAGGGAACCTACACCTACCGCTGGGGGAGCATTTTCCGGGTGGCACCCAGTGCCGCCGACCCACTGGTCTTCGTGTTCTGGTTCGGCATCAATTTGTGGGCGTGCTGGCTTTTGTTCAAAAGCGCCCGCAGGGCAACAGGCACACTCGAACGACGCCATCACTACTATGTGCTGGCGGGCTTCCTGGCGGTCACGATGGCGGTTGTGAAGGCCCTGGTGACCATGGGAGTGGACGTATCGTTCCTGCTGCCGGCGGGCATGTTCCTGAACGATGTCTGTGCGATGGTGATCGGCGTGGCCATTGTCAAGGAGAGGTTGTTCGACATCACTGTAATTGTCAAGAAGGGGGCCATGTATTCGGTGCTGGCGGGACTGCTGATCTTTGTCTACAGTTTCTCCGAACATCTGCTGATCACGTATTCCGGAAAGCTGATCGGGGGCCGGTCGGAGATCGCCGATCTGATTTCGATCGCGATTGGCATTGCGATCTTGATGCCGTTGAAACGGCGAATCGAGCTTGGCGTCGACAGAACCTTCCGGCAAAGGACGTTGGAGTTCTAGCCAGACCCTGAGAGGAAGATGCGAAGGGTGAAGATGGGCACAGCGCCGAGGGATATCAGGCTCGTGCTGGGCGCGGCCGCAGTGATGGAATTGCTTTTTGGCTGCAGCCAAAACACAGCCGCGCAAATCCCAATTCCGGGCATCACCGCGCACGTCACGCCGCCGGGCGCACCCTCCGGAGTTGTACTTGATCCGTTTACCCAGGAGCGGCTCCGCCTCGTGCAGGAACTAATCGACGGCTGGGGCATCTCCGATCCAAATGTCCTGCGCGCGATGCGTACTGTGCCGCGACACGAGTTCGTCCCAGCCGAGTACTTGGACCAGGCCTATGAAAATCATCCGCTGCCCATCGGCTATGGCCAAACCATTTCCCAGCCGTACATTGTGGCGTGGATGACCGAGCTGCTCGAGCTGCAGCCCGGGGAAAAGGTACTGGAAATCGGTACCGGTTCAGGCTATCAGGCGGCGATCCTGGCCGAGCTTGGCACCGTGGATGTGTACAGTATCGAGATCGTGCCAGAATTGGCTGAGGCGGCGGGCAGGCGCCTAAAAGAACTCGGCTACGACAGAGTCCGTGGCAAGCAAGGCGATGGCTACTACGGCTGGCCGGAGTACGCCCCATTCGATGCGATCATCGTTACGGCCGCGCCGGACCATGTGCCCGCGCCGCTGGCGGGACAACTGACCGACGGCGGGCGGATGGTGATCCCCATCGGGCCGCCGGGTGGATATCAGAGCCTGTGGAAGTTCGTCAACGACAGAGGAGAACTGCGGGCGCAGAACATGGGTGAGGTGATTTTCGTGCCGCTCACGGGAACCGGGGCACAGGGCGAGGGCGGTCCGCCCACCTCCACGCCGTGAGGGCTGCAAGCCCGTAGCAGGCGGCACCGAGCCTGAGCACCCAACTGAATCCAAACGTCAGAGCCAGCAGGGCGGCCAGAATCGAGGAAACCACCGACGCGGCGCCGTTCACCGCCCAGACCCAAGGGATACTGCCTTCAAGAGGCTGTGAGTAATGGCTTGCAGGCTGCTCGGATTCCGTGAGCCGAATGGCGCTCGGGAAGGGGACGCCCATAAGAAACCCCACTGGAGCGAGGGCGAGGGCGGTGACTCCAAAACGGAGCGGCAAAGGCAGGCCCAAGGTCACGTCGAACAGCCGGCGAAGGGCGGGGGGAAGCGCGACGATGAGAACCGCCAGCGTCGGCAGCGCGAGCCGCAACGGAATGTGCGGGCTGTACCGGCTGCCGATTCCGGAGAAGAGCAATAGCGAGCACAACACGAACGCGACGGCATAGGCAGGCTGGCCGAGGTAGAGAATGAAGCCCTGCAGCAGAGGCAGCTCAACAAACATAAAGGCCAGGCCAAGGAGTCCAAAGTAGATCAGCTGACGCACGGGGGAACGGGAGCGGGAGTCTTGCAGCGGCCGCTTACGTACCGCGACTGGAAGAATGATCAAGACGCCGGCAAACAGGATTGCCATTATCAGAAGGGCCAGAATCAGGAAGTATCCCGCTCCGCCGAATGGCAGCCAGGCTGTGCCCAACTCCGCCAGGATCTGCGGCGTCTGTGTCCATTTGAAGTAGTGCGCGAAGAAAGGTCTGTCGTCCGTTGGTGGATGGACATCGTAGGCGTACGCCGCATAGAATTCGGCGCGGGGATTTGATTTGAGCAGCTTCACGTAGGTCTGGTAATACTCTGACTGCGGGAGAATGTTGTAGCGATTGGTCTCGCCGGCTGCAACGTCAGGGGCGTAGCTCAGGTCGAAGGCCCGGTCAGCGAGAAAGATCCGCAACGAGGACAATTCCTGCGCGCTAAAGGCGCCGTTCTTGAGAAGGATGGTCGCGGTGTTGAAACCACGGAAGGCGAAGATCTGAGCGGCTGGATCGGCGCCGTCGTTCTCCAAAGCAGTGACAGCCAAGGCGAACAGACGCAGGTCTTCGCTGGGCGGATCCTGCAACCAGCGTGTGGCGATGAACAGTCCGCCGGGAGTCAGATGCGCCAGGGCGTCGCGGAACGACTCCACCGTGTAGCGATAGTCTTCGGACAGCGTGTAAGCGCCGGAGCGCACCGGGTGAAATGATGAAACCAAAGACAAGACAATCACATCGTACGTGGCCCGGGCGCGGCGAAGATAGCTGCGCTCAGACTCCACGAACAACTGCAGGCGTGGATCCGTATAGACGGGCACAGCCTGGACAATGAGGGGATTCACCTCGACCGCTGAGACCGATCCCGAAGTCAGGTTCAGCGCCGTCAGCACATCGAGCCCGCCGCGCGGCTCAAGGACCAGTGCGTTGCCTTGCGGGCGCAGATAGAATGCGGCGGCATCCGGCATGAAGGGGGCAAAAGCGGGTTCGGTGTTGGGTCCGACAATGGGACTGAGATCGTCGCCATCGACCAGCAGCGCATCCAGCGCCGGCGGCAGTTGGAGATAGCGGTAGCTGAGACCGGGAAGGGAATGGAGTCCGCCGCTGCGGACGACATCCACGCGAGAATAGGCGTTCCAGCGCCGGCTGACCACCCGACTGTCGGGATAGCGGAGCACATACGAGAGACTTTTGTATGGGGAAAGGTCGAGGTCCAAGGGCGCAAACGAGTGCCCAAGCGCGAGGCGCAGGCTCAAGTCGAGGACGGAAAATACGAACAGCCCCAGGGCTGCCAGAATGAGAGGCTTGCGCGGCGCCTGTACGGGCAATGAAGCAACGATAGCTGCCGCGGCAGCCAGCGCCGAGCTCAGGGTAACAACGCCCTCCGCGCCCACGTAGAGCGGGCCAGCCAGCGCGACCAAGCAGCCGGCGGCCGCCCCGAACAGGTTGGCGGCATACGTCGTGCCTGCGGAGCGAGGCCAGGCGTTCAAAAGGAATCCGAGAGCGGTGCCCGAGAAGAAAAACGGGCTGGCGAGCAGCACGTAGTGCAGCAGAAGAATCCACAACTGGCGTCGATCCCATGCGACGCTGAATGAGTCAAAAGGGAGCGAGTTGGCAAGGGCGAAGGCGAGCAGAATGCTGATGCCAGTCGCGAGAGCCAGCCGGCCAAGAAACTTTCGAGGATCGGATTTTTGAAGGGCGGGGAAGATCGTCAGCGCCGTGCCGCTGGCGCCGAATCCGAGCAGGGCAATGCTCACGATCATGAAGGAGAAATGATAGAACTGCGCCACGGAGAGGAGGCGCGTCAGGTCGATCTCGAAGGCCAGTGTCGCCGCTGAGAGGAGGAAAAGAGCCTGCCAGAGAGTGCGGTGCTGGAGGGGTTGCGGGCCGACCGGGCCGAAGCCGGGTTGGCCGCGGCGTGGCTTGCCTTGAGAACCCGTCCCGGTGTTCCCCATGCGGGCATTCTACCCTGCCGCCCGGGACAAGCTTTTTTGTCTAAGGATTATAGGGTCTGGGGGGCTCCGCACCAGCGGGCAGGATTTCAATGCGGTCCGTGCTGATCAGGGCGTAATCGGCCGCGGAGACGTTCGGCACGGGAATGTTGAACCCGCCCAGTAGCGGAATGACCAAGCGCGTTCCGTCGCTGAGCTCCTCGCGCCGGGACGTGGTCGCGAAGTAGATGAAGGGAGTCTGCCAAACACCATCCCAATCCGCCGGATCCGGGGGCGGACTATTTATGTTGAGCGTTGCGAACAGGTAGGATGGGACACCTCGTGAGGAATGAACGTTCGGGTAGTCCAGGATCTTGAGATAAGCCCCGCCGGTGACGATCACCTCTGTCCGGATCGGCTTCGCGCCAGTGTTGCAGCCCGTGACGTAGTTGGCGTATCCGTTTTCACAGGCATGCTGGTTGGTCTTGAAGGCGTTGCGCCTGGTGATGTTCCCGAAAAGGTTAATCACGTCCCCTTCCAACATGTCGGGAGGCGCCGCCTTTTTCAGAAGGTAGTACCAATAGAACTGCCAGCCCTTGTCGAGCGGGACGAAGTCACCGCATTTCACAGTCTCAGGCAGGCCCCCCGTCCGTTCCGGGGCGCCGATGATTTCCGGTCGCGATACGCCATACAACTCGTAGTCATGCCTGACTCGGGCATATCTGACTCCCGGCTCGTCCGGGACGGCGGGCGCCTTGCGGAAGCTGGTCCGAACGCCGGAGCGATCGACGACCTCGAGGTGATCGATCATTCGGGCACGAACTTGTCGCGGGTGCCGTCGGAATAGACCACCTCAATGTGATGGATAGCGGGCGGTGCCGGAGGGGGTGCCGGCGGCGCGTCGGGAAGCAGATCAAACCGGAGGCCGTTAGGAGGGTAGATGTAGTTCGCGTACTGGTTGTCAGCGAGTTGGAGCCACCGGTAGGAAGCACTGCCAGGATGGTCCAAGTCATCGACGATGGCCGTGTAGTCCACGATGGTGTTTGGCAGGACCACGTTGCCCGTCGCGTTATCGGCGGTCACGCGCGGTTGGCGCCTGATCGTGATGGTCTTTCCCAGCTTTTCCTTAGCGCGCATGGTTTGTCCTCCTGGAGTCTACTTCCGCGTTGCATTATATCCGCTGATCCTCGTCGAGTACCGGGCAGCGCCGCAGCTGCAGCCCTGATGCATCAGGCAGAAGGCATGTGCTCAAGGAAACTTCATTGCCTGCAGCAAGGCGATGAACCCGGGATCACGGCGAATCCAATCGAAGCGCGGCTCGACGTTGCTCCAGACCAACCACGAGGAGCGTTCCTCGAGGGCTCTGCGCATCCAGGCGATGACCTGATCCCGATCCTTGAACCCGTTGTAGACGACAGCGATCCAATACGAAGGCACGTACTGGCTCCGGGCGCGCTCCTGCAGCTTCTTCAAAGTCCGGGTCGCCTCGTCGAGGCGGCCGGCGGAGGCGAGGCCGTGTCCGAGCATGGCGAGGGCGAGTGTGCTTTCGCCTGACAGCGTGACGGCGGTTTCCAGCTCCGTGATGGCCTCTGCGTACATGCCCTTTTCGAGATACGGGCGGCCGAACCAGAGGTGGGTAGCCATGAAGGAGGGATCGAGATCGACCGCCCTCTTGTATTGTTCGATGGCCTGGTCGTATTGGCGGGACAGGTACAGCACATGTCCGACGCCGGTATTGATGGCGAGCGAAAGCGGATCGAGGTCCTGGGCTTTCTCGATCTGTTCGATCGCCTCGTCAAAGCGACCCATAGCCTTGAGGTAATCCGCGAAGTAGTGATGAGCCGGGGCGTAGTTGGGATTGAGCTCGATCGCCCGTGCCAGCTCCTGCTCCGCGCCCGCCCAATCCCAGTCGTATTGGAACTTGATCAAGCCCAAAGAGGTGTGCGCGTCGGCCAGGTCCGCGTCCAGCGAAAGCGCGCGTGTGACAGCGTCGCGCGCCCTGGGGAACGCTTCGTTGGGGGGCATGAATTCCAGAAGGGCCAGGGCGGCGCAGGCATCTGCAAGGCCGGTGTGCGCCCGGGCGTAGTTGCCGTCGGACTTCAGGGCCGCTTCGAAGAAAATGATGGCCTGCTTCAGGTCCGGCTCGGTGCGTTTGTTCCAGAGCTGCCTGCCGCGCAGGTAGTTGACGTAGGATTTCGTGCTGCGTGTGGTGGTGGCGGCCCTGACCGGCGGCGCCTCCGCCAGGACGTGTTCGCGCAGGGCCTCAGCGATCTTCGCGGCTATATCGGATTGGATTCCAAATACATCGCGGAGCTGGCGGTCGTAAGTCTGCGACCAGCGCGGCTCCTCATTGGCGGTCTCGATGAGCTGCACGGAGATGCGGACCGTTTCACCCGCCTTGCGCACGCTGCCCTCAAGAACCGTAGCGACATTGAGCTCGCGTCCGATCTCGGCGATGGGTTTGTTGGCGCCCTTGTAGCGCATGATGGACGTGCGAGCGATGACGTGCAGGCCGCGAGTCTGGGAGACCGAGGAGATCAGCTCCTCCGTCATGCCGTCGGCGAAGAACTCATCGGCCGGGTCGGCGCTGATGTTTGTGAATGGGAGAATGGCAACGCGGCCGTGCGGCGAGGCGGCACCCAACGACGTGCGCTGTCCGAAGCCCGAAAGCCGGAAGATCTCGACGGGCGTGACGACATTTTTGAGCGGGGGGCGTCCAAGAGACTCAAATGTCTGGGGGATGTTGCTGATCACGGCGGCGTGGACTGCCGCGCTGATGCAGACACCACCCGGGGGTGCGAGCGGTTCTATGCGGGAGGCCACGTTCACCGCGTCGCCCGCGATATCCGCCCCTGTATGGATGACATCGCCCACGTGAATACCGATGCGGATCAGGATGGGCTGTTGCTGCGGGCGCCTCGCATTGGTCTCCTTAAGCGCCACCTGGATCTCAATAGCACATCTCACGGCCTCCAGCGCCGACGGGAACTCCAGCAGAAAGGCGTCGCCGATGGTCTTGACCTCGCGACCATTGTGGCGGGGGAGGAGAGACCGGACAGTCCCTCGGTGCTCCTCGAGCAGCCGGAGGGCCAGCGCTTCGTCCCGCTGGCTGAGCGCGGTGAAGCCGACCATGTCTGTGAACATGATGGCAGCCAAGCGGCGCTCCGGGTTGGCGGGCGTGGAATCAGGCATTCAAGGGGCGGGCACTGGGCTATGTGGAGGCGGACTTCGGAACCACTACGTCCCGTTCTTTATCATCTGCCGTGCGACCTGCGTGAGTTCGTGTGCGGAACGCAGGGTCCCTTCCCCCACCTCGCCCAGCATCTGCGAAAGCTCGAGCAGGCGCGGTTCGCCTTCCAGGCGTTCGACGCGTGTCAGCGTGCGGTTGTCTTGAATCAACTTCTGCACCTGGTAGTGCTCGTCCCCGAAAGCGGCCAACTGAGGCAGGTGCGTGACACAGAATACCTGATGGTTGCGCGCCAGATGCCACAATTTGTAGCCGACGACCAGGCCGACGCGGCCACCGATGCCCTGATCGATCTCGTCGAAGATCAGCGACGGGATCTGGTCGGCGCGCGCGAGGATGTTCTTGAGGGCCAACATCAGACGCGAGGTCTCGCCTCCGGAGGCGATGCGCGCGAGCGGTTTCAGTCCCTCACCGGGATTGGGGGCCACCAGGAATTCGACCCGATCCAAGCCGTCCTGATCGAAAGCCACGCGCGAACCGTCGGGCAAGGAGGCGCCGGCAGGATCGGCCCGGGTCCGAAACTCCACACCGAATCGGGCGGCGGCCATCTTCAAATCATCGAGTTCGATCTCGATCTTCTTGCCCAGCTGTGCGGCGGAGGCCTTGCGTTTTTGCGAGAGTTCCTGCCCCTGCTGCGCGACCGTCTTGAGCAGGCCGTCTTCCTGCGCCACCAGGGCTCCAATGCGCTCGCCCGCCGTGGAAATATGCTCGAGCTGCTTGCGGGCATCGGCCCCGAATGTCAGGACCGCCGAAATGTCGCCACCGTACTTGCGCGTCAGGTTGTGTATCAGATTGAGACGTTCTTCGACTTCCTCGAGCCGTTCGGGGTTGTATTCGATCTGATCAAGGTAGAGGCGCAGGCTGCGCGTGAGTTCCGCCAGCGTGTCTTCAAGTTGCGCGGCCTGATTCGCCAATTCCTCCTGGGTGTGGTCAATCCTGGCGAGGCTGGCGAGCGCCCTGGATGCCTGGCCCACGAGATCCGTGGCGGGAGCCGCCTCCGCCGACCCTTCATCCAGAAGCGACAACGCCTCCTGGGCATGGCCTGCCAGCGACTCGGCGTTGGCCAAGCGGTCGCGTTCCTGGCGGAGGTCTCCCTCCTCACCCGGCTTGAGCCTGGCGGCCTCGATCTCGTCGGCCTGGAATGTGAGCATCTCGGTGCGCCGGTCGGCGTCGGCCTGCGCCTGCCGCAGTTCGTTCAACTCGCGGCGCACGCCGACCAGTTCCTGGTAGCTGAGGCGGTAGAGGCTGAGCGGCGCGTCGATGTCGGCGTAGCGATCCAATAATCCCAAGTGCGCGTGCGGGTCAAGCAGCGACAGGTGCTCCGATTGCCCGTGGATGTCCACCAGTGAAGCGCCGACTTCCTTCAAGAGTGAAGCCCCCACAGTCCGGCCGTTGAGGCGAGCCACGTTGCGTCCTTCGCGCCGGACCTCGCGACTGAGGGTGACGTAGTCGGGATCGTCCAGGAGGTCCTCGCGCTTGAGCACCGCATGGACGGCGTCTCTCTCGGGACCTGCAAGATGGAAGACACCCTCGACCAGGGCGGCATCGGCGTCGGTGCGGATGACAGTGGCGTCGGCCCGCCCGCCGACCAGCATATCCACAGCATCCAGGATGATCGACTTACCGGCTCCGGTTTCGCCGGTGAGGATGATCAGGCCGGGGCCGGGCTTGAGGTCTAGCCGATCGATGATGGCGAAATTCTGAATGCGCAGTTCGGTGAGCATGGTGTTTCCGTGGGGCACGACACGAGGCGCCCCTTGTCGCGGAACCTATCTGCCGAGTTTCATGCCGGAAATCTGTGTGTAGGCGGCTGGCACTGCCATGAAGAGGTAGACCACTTCCCAGATCGGCCGAAGCAGTGAGCCCAAGCCTCCGGTGCCGGCGATTAGCAGCGGAAGTCCGGTAATCACCAATGCGGGCAGTGCGCCCGCGACTATGCCTGCGGCGGCCGTCAAGAAGAGCGGGCGCGAACGGCGATGCCCGATGAAGCGCAGGACCAGGTTGCCGATGACCGCTCCCGCACCGGGTGCGAGCAGGAGCACGCCGAGTCCAAAGAAGAATCCGCTGATGAGCACCACCAGCCAACTGGCAATCGCTGAGCCGATGGCCGAGGAGAAGAACGCGGTGATGTAGTCGTACCACAGTGCGGTGTCGAAGATTCGCTGCTGGCTGCGGATGCATTCGCGGCAGCGATAGCCGGTCGGTGTAAGCACGGCGTCGTCGGCGCAAATGGGCCGCTCGCAGCGGTTGCAGCGGAGCGTAGTTGCCCGGTTCGGGTGGACGTAGCAATACAAAGTCCCAGGTTCAGTCACGAATCATGTGCCTTCTGATGAATTACCCTTCGACTTCAGCGGTTCGCGCTTCCGCCCAGGGGGATGCATATGGTCCTGTTTTGCGCCCCAGAGATTACAGATGCGGTTGGTTCATGTGCGCGTTGAGGTTACGGTAGAAGTACCCGGGATCCCCAAAGCGCACGAAGCGCGCGGCGTACTCCGCCGCCCGCACATCCACGCGGTCGTTTTCGTCGAGGTCGATGGCGGACTGACCGTCGACGCTGAGCACGGTGTTCCCACTGCGGACAGTGATACTGACAGACGAGCCCTCGGCGAGCACCACGGCCCGGTCCACCGACAGATGTGGCGCGATCGGCACCAGAAGGATGTTGCGCAAGTGCATAAGCCGTTGAGCCGGTGGGTGTGGCGGCGATCAGGCCGTCACAGACAAAGGTGGTGAGCGGCCTACCGTCGACCGTGGCGTCCAGCCTGACCGGGCGCAGTGCCAGTCCGCGGCCAACCACCACTTCATTGAGGGCCTGTCCGCTCTCCAGACTCATGTCACCGCGGACATGCTCCGCCTCCAACATCAAGCGGTCTTCGAGCCAACCCTCCCCGTTGAAGAGGCGGCCCAGCATCTCGCGCCATTCGCTGCGGTCCACCTGGATCAGGAATCCAAGGCGTCCCATGTTGATGCCGAGGATTGGCACGCGGCAGGGCGCGCAGAGATGGCCGGCGCGCAGCATGGTGCCGTCGCCGCCGAGGGCGATCAAGAGGTCGAACTCACCGGCCCGCACCCGGGCCTGGAGCGCTTCGTCGTAGATTGAGCCCTGCGGCGCCTCGTAGCCCTCCCGCCTCAGGAATTGCACAATGAGGTCCGTCTCCACGAAGGCCTCGGCCATCTTTGGGTATGAAACCACCACTGGCCGCTTGGGGATGAATCGGTCCGACATGGCGGGACTATTATAAGTGTAAAGTCGCGGGCCGCGCCACGGAACGGCAGTGTACCCCGTTGGATGACGCCAGGCGACGCTGGGATGCCTAGATGGGCTCGACGAGAATGTGGGCCGTAACGATGGGTCCCAGGACCGCGGTCCGGCCGCCTACTTTCACGGTCGAATTGTGATCGAGCGGGGAGTAGTCCGTTACCTCGATCTCTGCCCCCGGGAGCAGCCCCAGGGACTCTAAAAGGCGGAGCAACTGCGAATCCGGAGCCCTGATCGAGCGGATGGCAGCCTTCTGAAGTGGACGTAGTGACGAAAGCGGACGTGCAGCGTCGGGCGGCATCTTGAGGTCGGCGCTGGGTATCGGCTCACCGTGCGGATCGCGGGCGGGATACCCAAGGGCCGCAGCCATGCGATGCTCCAGATCCTCTGAGATCACGTGCTCCAGTCGCTCCGCCTCGTCATGCACCTGGTCCCAGGAGTAACCGAGGGTCTGCATCAGCCAGGCTTCCAGCAGGCGGTGATGTCGAATGACCTCCAACGCGGCCCGACGACCGGCGGCTGTGAGGGTCGCGCCCTGGTGCTTGCGGTAGTTGACCAGCGGCGGCTTGGCCTGGGCCAGCCGTTGCAGCATACCCGTGACGGAAGCTGGTTTGACGTGCAGTTCTTCAGCGAGGGAGTTCGTGCTGGCGATGCCGCCGCCCTGCGTCAATTCGTAGATGCGCTTGAGATAGTCCTGAATGGAGGTTGTGAGATGGGGGCCCATGCCTCGTCTCCTACTTGATCCAGAGGCCCGTTAGCCAAAGCAAGAGCATGCCGGCCAGCACCCCAGCCCATACCGTTACAGGCACAGCGCGCGGTCCCGTGTCTGTGCGGATGAGCCCCCCGAGCTGGTGCACCACTTGGAAGATGGCACCGGTGCCGATGGCGAGAAAAAGCACCGCGAACAGAGGTGAGGGCGCGAATCCACCGATCCACGAACCGATGATGGCGGGCACACCAGCGATCGCACCCATAGCAGCCAGGCGCCCAATGCCCGGACGGTCGCGCAGTACGGGCGCTATGATGCCGAGCCCCTCGGTGATATTCTGGATGATAAAACCCACCACCAGGAACGCTCCCAGGCTGATCTCGCCCACATTGTAGGCTGCACCGATTGCGAGCCCCTCACCCAGGTTGTGTAGACCGATCCCCGTGGCGATAGTCATGGCGACAGCCAGCCGCTGGTGGGATTCGGTACTCTGTTCCCCCGACTGGCGGCTCGCGATTACCTCGAGCAGCAGGAAGGTGGACACGGCCCCGATACCAATGAGACCAATCCCCTGGAATGCCGAGGCGAGGTCGCGGGCAGCTTCGAGGGCCTCTACCAGCGTGTCCAGTCCCAGAAAGATCAGTAAACCTGCAGTTGCGGCAAGCAGGAACGACATCGTCTGGCGACCCAGGCGTCGTAGAGCTGGAAACCAGAGAATTCCAAGGAAGACAGGAATGACGCCGACGTACAGACCGATCAGCGTGAAGCCCAAGAACGTGCGGCTGGACGGCTGCGGCGTTTCAAAGGCAACCGGGATGTCGACTCCGAACGGGATTGAGCTTCCGGAAAAGAGCGTGATGCCGTAGGCTTCCCCGAGTGACCACGGGTAATCGATATGCACGCGTGCGCGGCCAAGGCGCGCCACGCTCCCCGAAGGCTCCAGCTCAAAGGGCATGACAGCGTCATTGACGATAACTTGTGCAAGGGTGAGAGGGTGCGGTCCAGAGTTGCGCACATATAGGTCGATACTGCCGCGCCGCAACACGTAGCGCTCGACTGTGAGGCTCTCGATGGGAGCGGCCGACTGCAAGTCCGGCAGGGCGTTGCGCGACAGGAACAGTCCAATCACTCCGCCCAGCAGCAGGACGGGGATTAGGAACAGCAGCAGGGTGCGCAGCGTGAAGCGGGCTTGCGGTTCCATGGTTCGCCGCGTGTCCTATTCCGTCACTGCGAACATGCCGTTCCAGCCCAGTTCCGCGAATTCCGTGACGTGCGCGTGGAACATGTACATGCCCGGGTACCGGTAGCTGAATTCCAGGACTCCGCGCTGCGCCTGTCCCTGGATGACCGTATCCGTGAATTCCGATGGGGTCAAGCTCGTGCCTGTGGGGTAGTACTGAAAAAAGTTGGCGTGCAGATGGAAGGAATTCAGTGGATCGAATTCCAGGATGTTCACGAGGTAGACCCGAATCTTCTCATTTACGCGGATCGATATGGGATGATTCTGGTAGAAGAACGGTATGCCATTGACAGCATAAAAGTCATTGACATCATCGAAGTCGACGTCGAAGCCGCTCATCACCATGACCATCTCGCGATCGACCACCTGGCGCCCGCCTTTGGGATCCACGATGAACGCGCCATACAAGCCTTTGGCGATGTGCCGCGCCAGTGGAAACACATGGCAGTGGTAGAGATGCAGCCCGAAGGGGCCGGCGTCGAATTCGTAGGTGAAGCTCTGGCCGGGGTCGACAGAGCCCCCGGGTCCCGTACCCGGCACCCCGTCCATCACTCCAGGATGGAATCCATGGAAATGCATGCTGTGCGGGTGGTTGCTCCCGTTGACCATTGTGATGCGCAGGAGGTCGCCCTCTGTGCAGCGCAAGGTGGGTCCGGGAATGCGTCCATTGTAGGTCCAGGCCGGGAACTCAATGCCCGGAACGACTTCGATATTCTTGTTGATCACGGTGATCTTGTATTCGCGCAGCGTCCGACCGTCTGCCAGGGTCGAAACCGTGCCGTAATCGAAATCGATAAGCACTTGCGCGGGATCGAAACCGTTCTTTTCGATGTCGACATCGCCGGTTCCAGGCAGGGGGTCGCCGTCGTGGTGCATCTCCTGCATGGAGGGAAGGGTCTTGCGCCGGACAGGGCTCCCGGTGCGCGCTGCGGCGGTCGCGCCCCCAGCGCCGAGGAGCCCCATGCCGCCGATCTTGAGGAAATCCCTCCGTGTCAGGCTCTTTTTCAAAACACCTCTCAAATCAGTTCCGCGTTAATTAGGGTAACCTAAACCCTATTTTAGCCTGCATCGTTCGAGTTTGTCAAGGCCCGGCGGCGATCAAGACCGCCAGTCGCAGAGGGGGAGTCAGAATATCCTATGCCAGGCTCTGATCACATACCCGCCTGAAGCCGCATTTACGGCAGCGCGCCTGGTCTTCGTGCGAGCGGCGGACATTCGTACGCGTTTCGTCACGGCGGATCTCGGCGAGCTGATCGAGCAACGCAGATTCCAGCTGCGGCGCATAGTCGACGGCGAAATCCCGGCTGGAGTAGTGAATGATTCCATACGGGGGTCGCTTGCCATAGGTCTTGTCCACCAGTAGGCAATAGGCTGCAACCTGAAAGATGTGCGAATCGTACGGAGCGTCCGGCGTGCGGCCCGATTTGACCTCGACCGGAATGACCACCCCGTCCTGCTCCACCAAATAGTCCGGCTTTCCCGTCAGCCCGAGCTCTCTGGAAAAGAGCGGCTTCTGGATGCGGCCCCAGGCGCGCGTATCCGTATAGACGATGCGACCGCCTGGCAGACCTGCCTGCGCCCGCTGCCGGCTGGACTGCCACAGCAGGACGCCGGCAGTAATAATGAAGAGAAGCGCAAGATAGAGCATGAGTGGGCTTGGATGTGATCGCGCGGGGACTTTCGGGCACTGCCCGGGCGCGATGTATCGTGCCCTTACCCGCGGGCTTCAGCCTGCCGGACGACCTTCTTGACGCGTGCCAGACCTCCGCCGGAGAGATCAGCCTGCCTCTTTTTCAGCACGTTGACGAATGCCGCCTTGTTCGAAGCATTGACCGCCACCAGGATCTTCTCCGAATGCTGTGCCACGTCCTTCGGGCGGCAAGTCTTGAGATGATTCAGAAGATAGGGGAATATGGCTTTGCTGAACTTGTCGCTGCTGGAAGCTGCCCGCGCAAGGGCCAGCACGCCGTTGTCGACCGTGATGACCGAGCCTTGCCCCATCGCATGCTTGATGTCTTCGTGGTGGGCGGAGACCACATCGGCCTTCAACTCCGCCACCGTAGACAGCGCGATCATGCCGCCCCACACCAGACGATTATTCCTGCTGTTCAAGAGCTTGACGAAGTCCTCCGCATATCCGGCAACCAATGGCGGGTTAAGGTACCCCACCTCGTAGAGCACCTTGACGCAGTCTGCCTGTATGCCTTTGTCCTGGTTCCACAGGTTTTGAGCGATCTCGCGGATGCCGGCGCGGTCCTTCCTGGCTGCCAAGTCGCGCGCCAACTCCTGGTTGGGCACCTCGTCGCGCCGGTTTCGAAAATGGGCGATGCGCTCCAGTGCAGACATAGACCCTCCCTATCGCAGAAGCATGCGGGCCAGTTCGCTGGCAATGAGAGCGCCCGCCACAAGCAGCAGGGCGTATCCGGCGAGCTGCAACATGCCGGCGACCATCACCTTCCGGCCGTGCTGCAGGTGCAGCTCCGTGCCGCCCGCCAACTCCGCCTGATTTTCCGATTCGACTCCCTGCTTGCGGTACCACCAGGCCCTGCGGCAATAAAGGTACGATCCGATCTCGGAGGCGCGAATCACAGGCGGCATTCGCGGGAGTATAGCACAAGTATTCTAATAGTATATCGCCGGCCGGTCGCCTCTACGGAAGGCGTCGGCAACCGACACTACTTCCGGTGCCAGCGGAGGGGCTTGGTCTGCTCCCGGACCAGGACCTTCCTGGCTTCGAGGTCCAGCTGGACGGTCTTCATCCACCAGCCGATCTTGCCACTATCCGGGAACAGGGTTTTCGGCGCATAGGCCGCCACGCCCTGCCACATTTCGGCTTGCGTCATGCCCGGAGCCTTGCGGGGCAGCATCTTCAGCATTGCCTTCCGCATGGCGTCGTACATGGTGGCGTCGACCTTGTGGGTGTAGCCGGGAACGTTGACGTTGTGCGCGACGATCATTTTGCGGCCCGCGGGCGCTTGTTTCTTTGTTGCAGCCTTCTTCTTTGCTGGCATGTAAATTCCTTTCCGCCAAGGCTTCAAGTATAGCCGCAGGAGCCAAGCCTGATGGGCTTGATGCTCCTCTGCCAACCATAGACGAAGCCTGGGCGGGCCAGGCCGGGCTCGCGCTGCGTCGCGGCCGACATGGCGAGATGCTTTCCTGTGCGCGGCTGGCAGGCGGATCAGAACGAAACAGAGGCGCCGATGGGGCGCCTCTGTCGCTGCTTCAGCTTGCTTGATTGTTGGCTTGGCGGCTAGCTGGTGAGATTCTTCAGGCCGAACCGGATCTGATTGCGGATCTGGTACAGGAACTGACCGCGCAGCTGATCCAGATACTGGCCAAGCGTCTGAATGGTCGACTGCCCCTGCGCGGCGTCGGTCACGGCGCCTTTGCTGTCGAAGCCGGCGTGTGTGCCGACCAAGGCATGCGCTTTGCCGAGGATCTCGTTGACGTCTGCGAGGGACATGCTCTTTGGACCCGCGAGGCGCACGGAATCACCCCTAACTCGATCCATATCCAAGATCTTGTCGAAGCGGCTCAGGATGGCGCCGTCGAAACTGAGCATCGAGGTCTCAGCCTTCCAGCCGCTCTGCAGTACAGCAGAACTCGGCTGGGTGGAGGTCGCTGTCGGTGCAGGGCTTGCGGCAAACGCGCTGGTCACGGCGAACGAAGCCAGGGCCAGTGCCGCCACAGTCGAGAGCGCAGCGGCCTTGAACGGAACCAACATCTTTGACATAGCAACCTCCTTTTGTGTGTGCTAGCTGTGTTTCCCACAGCGGGCTGTATTGAACCGCGTCACACTAAGAGATATCAGAAAGCCATATCAAGCCGGGATTAGAGATTGCTTCCAAGGAATTAATTTGTGAGACGCTGCACGTGCAGGCCTCGGAGGCCTGGCGCTGCGCACAGAAAACACGCCTGTCATCTCTCAAACGGGCTTGCTTGTGCTCTGATGATGACAGGGAGATGACAGGCGTTTCCGGCAGGCGGGATTGCCAGTTAGCAGAGTCCTCGCTATAATGAATATCCCTCGGCCCGGCCAGTTGTTGGCAGGAGCGCGGCACTAGGGGAGAACGGATCGAAGGGTTGCGGGCGGGTAGCTCAGCTGGTTAGAGCACTGCTTTGACATAGCAGAGGTCGCAGGTTCGAGCCCTGTCTCGCCCACACAGAATACAGACCTCCGAGTCGCGGAAGAGCTCGGAGGTCTTGCTTTGGTGGCCTTTTTCCGCTTGACGTGTTCTCAATTGCGCATATAATGGGCGAACATACAGAAACGCTCTGACCGGGACGAGTAGGCGCCTTGGGGCCTGACAGAGAGAAGAGACCGAGTACTGAGAGCCTCTTCCGGGAACGGACCGCCGAACACCACCCGCGAGCGTGATGCCGAAAGCGCCCAGCGACAGGCTGTCCGCAAGTAGGCGGAACGGCAGGCCCCGTTATCGGCCCAATGAGATGTCCCGTGCGTGGGTTGCATGCGGGACAAATCGGGTGGAACCGCGTGAACGAAATTCTCGCCCCGTGTCCGGGCGAGTTTTTGTATTAAGCCGAAGGGAGCAAGAATGTCACACATGTCATCTGAGAAGTACGAGGAATCAAAGCTGTACAAGATCCGGCATTCCGCGGCGCACATCATGGCGCAGGCTGTCCTGGAAATGTTCCCCGACGGAAAGATCACCATCGGACCACCGGTCGAGAACGGCTTCTACTACGACTTTGACCTGCCGCGCAACCTGACGCCCGAGGATCTGCAGCAGATCGAAAAGCGCATGCGCCAGATCATCGCCGGCAAACACGACTTTGTGAAAAAGGTCGTCACGGCTGGCGAGGCGCGGGAGATCTTCAAGGATCAGCCTTACAAACTCGAGCTCATCGACGGGCTCGAGAAGGGCGGCTTCGATGAGTACGGCAATCCGCTGCAGGAGAAACCGGAAATCTCGATCTACCAGGACGACACATTCGTGGACCTGTGCCGCGGCCCGCACGTCGACAACACGAAGGACATCAAGCCGGACGCATTGAAGCTGATGTCGGTGGCCGGTGCGTACTGGCGCGGTGATGAGCACAACAAGATGCTGCAACGCGTGTACGGCACCGTGTGGGAAAACGCGCAGCAACTGAAGGAGTACCTGTGGCAGCTCGAGGAAGCCAAGAAACGCGACCACCGCAAGCTGGGCAAGGAACTGGAAATCTTCTTCTTCGATGATGAGGTGGGCCCGGGGCTGCCGCTGTTCGCGCCGAACGGCGGCGTTATGATCGAGGAGATCGAAAAACTGGCCAAGGAAACGGAAGAGGAGGCGGGCTATCTGCGCGTCCGCACGCCGCACCTTTCGAAGGAGGACCTGTTCATCCACTCCGGGCACCTGCCCTACTATGCCGAGAGCATGTACCCGCCGATGGAGCTCGAGGGCGTGAAGTACTACGTCAAGCCGATGAACTGCCCGATGCACCACAAGATCTTCGGGTCAAAGCCGCGTTCGTATCGCGACCTGCCCATCCGCCTGGCTGAATACGGCACCGACTACCGCTACGAGAAATCAGGGGAGTTGTTTGGCCTGATGCGCGTGCGCTCGCTGCAAATGAACGATGCACACATGTACGTCTCGGAAGACCAGTTCGAGCAGGAATTCCTCGGCGTGGTGAACCTGTATCTCAAGTACTTTGCGCTGTTTGGGATCGAGAAATACGTGATGCGCCTCAGCCTCCACAGCAAGGAGGGGCTGGGCAAGAAATATGTGGACAACGAGAGGCTGTGGCTCAAGACGGAAGACATGGTGCGCCGTGCCATGCAAAACGGCAAAGTGCCGTTCGTCGAGGCCGAAGACGAGGCCGCCTTCTACGGCCCCAAGGTGGACGTCCAGGTGTGGAGTGTGATCGGCAAGGAGTTCTCGCTGGCCACGAACCAGGTCGATTTCGCCCAGCCGGCGCGCTTCGACCTCAAGTTCATCAACAAACAAGGCCTTGAGGAGGTGCCGCTGTGCATCCACCGCGCACCGCTCAGCACCCACGAGCGGCTGATCGGATTCCTGATAGAGCACTATGCAGGCAACTTCCCGGTCTGGCTCTCACCGGAGCAGGTGCGGGTGATCCCGATCACAGACTCGCAGAATGAGTACGCCGAGAGCATCGTCAAGGAACTGCGCGGGCAGCATATACGCGTCAGCGCGGACATCAGCGCGCAACGGATGAATGCCAAGATCCGCCAGGCGCAGATCATGAAAGTGCCCTATATGCTGGTCGTAGGCGAAAACGAAATGACGGCCGGGCAGGTCTCGCTGCGCGTGCGCGATGGGTCGCAGAAGAACAACATCGGCCTGGCCGAGTTCGTCGCGAGCGTGAAAGAGAAGATTGCCACGCGCTCGCCGGAGCTGTGAGGCCAGACGGCGGCCCCCTCAACACGGATGCGGACCTCGGACCTCGCCTTCCAGCGCTTGCATGCTCAGCATCTCCTGAAGCCGGACTTCGATTCGCCCGCCGATGTCGTGCGCTGGTTCGGCGCCGTCCAAGCTCAGGACTACCTTGCCTCGCTGTGCGCCATTGGCCTGCGCATGCGCCGCGGCACGGAAGCGACGGTGGAAGAGGCCATCGCCAGCAAGAGCATCGTCCGCACGTGGCCCATGCGCGGCACGATCCACTTTGTGCCGCCGGAAGACGCGCGCTGGATGTTAAGGCTCATGGCGCGGCGCGGAATAAGCAGCAATGGCGCCATGTATCGCCGACTCGGCTTGACGGAAGCGGTCTTCGCGCTCGCACACAAGGTCGTCGCGGGGGCATTGCAGGGCGGCCAACAGCTGACCCGTTCTGAGATCTACCGAGTCCTCGAAGGATCCGGAGTACGCACGGCGGGCGAACAGCGCGGATTGCACATTTTGGGATATCTCGCCCGCGAGGCGCTGATCTGCTTCGGGCCGCGTCGGGGCAAACAGCATACCTTCACACTGCTTGAGGAGTGGCTCCCCGCGGGCCGGCAGCTGAAGGACGACGAGGCACTGGCCGAATTGGCCGGACGCTACTTCGCAAGTCACGGGCCAGCAACGAGCCAGGATTTCGCATGGTGGTCGGGGCAGACACTCAAGGATGCCCGAGCGGGCCTGGACGCCGTCCGCACCGCATTGTATGCGCAGTCCGTGGACGGACAGGAATACTGGTCCGGTTTCGATCCCAAGTCGCTTGCCCCGGCTGCGGGGCAGGCCTGCCTGTTGCCGGCGTTTGATGAATTGACTGTCGGCTACAAAGATCGCCGGGCCCTGTTCGGAGGCGCCTCCACCGCCGCGCCGGGCGTCGCGCTGGGCCCGAGCATCATCCTGGACGGTCGGATGGTCGGCAGTTGGAAACGGACGCTAACAAAGGAGGCCGTGGCCGTAGAAGTAAGGCTCTTTGCTCCGATCAACAAGAGACAGCAGGCGGGCCTGGCAAGCGCCGCCTGCCGCTATGGGGAGTTCCTTGGCGTGCCGGCGCGTTTGGCAGCGTCGCGTCGTGCATCGCACTGACCGTACTACCAGCGGATGAACATCCCCTCTCTCCGGACCCCGCACCTGCTCCTCCGGGCATGGACGCCCGACGATGCCGAGACCTGGTTCAGCATCATGCAGGAAGACGGCATCCTGCGCTACTTTCAAAATCCGGCACCGCCGCCGCGCGAGAAGGCCGATGCGTACATGGCGCGTCACCTGGCTCACTGGGAACAGTACGGCTACGGTCATTGGGCAGTGGTCACGCAGGACGACGCGCTCATTGTCGGCTGGACGGGGCTTGAGCACCTGCGCGAATTGGGGGAGACCGAGGTCGCCTATCTGCTGAGCAAGCGTGTCTGGGGACATGGATATGCCAGTGAAGCTGCCTGCGCCGCGATCCGCTTCGGCTTTGAGACCGTGAGACTGGACAGCATCATCGGCCTGGTAGCCGAGGACAACAGCGCCTCGATCCGCGTGCTCGAGAAGTGCGGCCTGCGATTTGCGGACCGCGTCACGGTATGGGGGATGTCGCTGAGGCGTTACCGGATCCAGCGGCTGCCGGAGGCGACAGACGCAGCCAGCACCCAGGGGAGCCTCCCGCTGCGTTGACGATTCGCGCCCGCTCATGGTATTATTCCGGCGCAACCCAGCCTCCGGCTGGATTTGCGTCTATGTAGGCGGCAGAGTGATGTCCTGCCCAAGAAGGAGAGGCCTATCAGCGCAAACGATTTTCGAGTGAACGAGAGCATCCGGGCGGCAGAAGTGCGCCTGATAGGCAACGACGGCGGCAACGTGGGGGTCGTGACCATCAGGGAAGCCCTGCAGATGGCGCGGGATGCCGAGCTGGACTTGGTGGAAATCTCGCCGGGAGCAGATCCCCCGGTGTGCCGGGTGATGGACTTCGGCAAGTTCATCTACGAGCGGGCCAAGAAGGAAAAAGAGGCCAAGAAGGCGCAGACCAAGATCGAGGTCAAGGAAATCCGCCTGCGCCCGAAGACCGCTTCCGCCCACCGCGGCTTCAAGGTCGACGACGCCCGCCGCTGGCTTCAGCAGGGGCACAAAGTCCGTGTGACGGTACGCTTCAGGGGCCGCGAAATGGACTACCCCGAGATCGCCCTCGAAGACTTGAAGGAAATCGCGCAGTCGCTTGCCGACCTCGGCACGATTGAGCAGGCGCCCATGATGGAAGGCCGCACGATGCACGTCGTAGTGGCGCCCGGAAAAGCCTCGCCCAAAAAGAAAGACAAGGCCGAGGCGCCCGCGGCGGCTCCGACGGAAGCGAAGCCTCCGTCGTAGGCGGATCGACCCGCTGCCGTCGAGCATAGACTCTCTGAGGAATCACACTCACCGTTGCCCCGCGCCCGCGGACGGTATGTTGTCCACCCGCAGGGGCATTTCATTCTGAAAGGATCGACCCGTCGTGCCACGCAAAGTGAAAACCGGAAAGTACAAGCTCAAGACCCACAAGGCCACCGCCAAGCGCTTTCGCCTGACCGGAAGCGGCAAACTGGTGCGCACCAAGGGCGGAAAGAGCCATCTGCGTCGAAATCGATCGCGCCGCACGAAGGCGTTGCTGGCCGAGATGCAGACTGTGAAGGGGCGCAGCATCATCAAGAACGTCAAGCGTCTCGCACCGAATATGGAGAAATAGTATCTAGCTGGCAGCGCGAGCGCATGTGCCGCGCGGCCAATCAATCAGGATCGTTCGAAGGTACTTTCGTTTCTTGTCGCAGCTCCTGGATGGATACAACTGGCAGCGCCGGCCCGGCCTGCCGCCGTCCAGAGGCTTGCAGGAGGTAAGGCATGACCCGGATCAAAGGTGGTCCCCACAGACACCGTCGTCACAAGAAAGTCCTGAAGTTCACCAAAGGCCAGCGCGGCAGCAAGCACCTGCTTTTCAGACGGGCCAACGAGGCCATGTTGAAGAGCATGTGGTACGCGACGCGCGACCGGCGGATGCGCAAGCGCGACCTGCGAAGGCTGTGGATCGCGCGCATCAATGCCGGCGCCCGTCTCAACGGCATAACCTACAGCCGTCTGGTAGCGGCGCTCAAGAAAGCCGATATTGTCCTGAACCGCAAGATGCTGGCGGACATGGCCGTGCGCGACCCACAGGCGTTCGCCGCCGTCGTGGCGAAAGCGAAATAGTCTCAGGGGCAACGGCCAGTCATTGGCGGTCTGTGAAATGTGGGGCAGGTGCTGAGCCTGCCCCTTTTTTGTTTTTCCGGGGGAGTACAATGCCCACATGAATATCGTGCTCGTCGAACGCGCGCTTCCGGACTCGCAGATTGTGCAAATCGTGCAGGGGGATCTGACGGCGGAAACTACGGACGCGATCGTCAATACGGCCAACGAACACCTGATGCACGGGGCGGGTGTGGCAGGTGCGATCGTACGCGCCGGCGGGCATGTGATACAGGAGGAATCCGATGCGTGGGTTCGGGAACACGGCCCGGTTCCGCATGCGCACCCGGCCTGGACCTCGGGCGGCAGGTTGCCCGCGAGGTACGTGATTCACGCGGTTGGCCCAGTCTGGGGCGAAGGCGGGGAGGATGCAAAACTGGCTGCGGCGGTCAATGGATCGCTTCAGGTTGCCGATCAACTCAAACTCGACTCGATATCGTTTCCCGCAATATCCACCGGTATCTTCGGGTTTCCGACGGTGGAGGCCGCACGCGTGCTATTGTCGGCCGTGAGGGCGTATTTCCTGCGAAAGGAATCCGGCATCCGGAGAGTACGCTTTGTGTTGTTCGATGAGCCAACGGTCGAGGCGTTCAAGGCCGTCTGGAATGAGGGCCACACGTAGTTGACGATGATCTCCTCCTCGCAGAATTCAAGAATCAAGCTTGCGCGCGCCCTGGCGGGACGGTCCAGGCAACGCCGTGATGGCCAGGCCTTCATTGCGGAGGGCGTCCGCTTGGTGGAAGAGGCGCTGGCGGCGAATTGGCCGTTCCGATTTGTATTCCACACGGATGGACTGAGCGCCCGCGGCGTGACGCTGCTTAAGCGCGTCCAGGAGCACAAGATCCAGACCGAAGAAGTGGAGCCCGGTCTGCTCGCAAGCATCAGCGACACCGAGAACTCGCAGGGCATCCTGGCCGTCCTGGATTACCAGCCGATTGCCGTTCCGCAGGCTGTCGATTTCGCCTTGATCCTGGATGGCATCAGGGAGCCCGGAAATCTCGGCACGCTGCTGCGCACGGCGGACGCCGCAGGTGTGCAGACGGTGGTGCTGGCGCCGGAAACCGTGGATGCTTTCGCTCCCAAGGTCGTTCGCGCTGGCACGGGCGCCCATTTTCGCTTGCCCATACAGTCGATGGACTGGACGCAGATCGGGGAACTTGTCGACTCAATGGATCTGAGCCTCTGCCTGGCTGACACGCATGGGAAAGTGTACTGGGAGACCGACTTTCGACGGCCGCTGGCGCTGGTCATCGGCGGTGAAGCCGAGGGCGCGAGCGAACAAGCGCGTAAGGCAGCGAAGCAGACCGTCAGGATCCCCATGCAGGGCAAAGCCGAGTCGCTCAACGCCGCCGTGGCCGGTTCCATCCTGATGTTCGAGGTGGTGAGGCAAAGGAATGCCCGAGGCTGAGCATTTTGGTGTCCGTCCGTGTTGTGATGTTTGAAAGAGCCGCGTGAAGATTCGAGCCATTACGTACTTCTGTAACCCGGGTTATCCGCCCCGTGAAAAGGCACTTCGAGCCGGATCCGAGTTCCTTTTGCGAGCCAAGGACACCTATGGAGGAGCGGGCTACGAGGTGCAGACCACTCGCCTGGCCACGATTCCCTTTGCACAACTGCTGGGGGAAAAGCACCTGGATGACCTGCCGCGCCTCGCCCGGGAGTTGGAGCAACTTATCCGGCAGGCGGAAGTCGGATACCTCTCACTCGGGCCTGCATCGCCCCACATGCCGCGGAGCTATGACGTCATTCCGGAAGCCGTCGCCGCGACGCAGAACGTCTTCTTTGGCGGCGTCATGGCCGATCGGCGGCATGGACTTGATCTGGCCGCGGTGCGCCGGTGCGCGCAGGTCATCGTGCAATGCGGAGCAATCGACCCAAACGGGTTCGCCAACCTGCGCTTCGCCGCCCTGGCTAATGTGCGCGCCGGATCACCTTTCTTCCCCGCGGCCTACCATGAGGGAAGCGGGACCGCCTTTGCGGTAGCTACCGAAGCCGCGGACCTGGCTGTCGAAGCCTTCAAAGAGGCGCCGAACGTCGATGCAGGCCGCCGATCACTGGTCGCGCAGATGGAAAAGCACGCCAGGGCGCTCACTCGTGTGGGACGGGACCTTGAACGGGAGCCGCGCACACGACGTCGAACCAGGATCGCCAGCCGAAAATCGCCACGCTTCCTGGGAATTGATTTTTCTCTGGCACCCTTCCCGGCAGAGAGTATCTCGCTCGGCGCTGCTTTCGAACGGCTGGGAGTGCCCAAAGTCGGACTGCACGGATCTCTGGCGGCTGCTGCCATTCTCACCGAGGCCATCGACCGGGCGCGATTCCGGCGCGCAGGGTTCAGCGGCCTGCTGCTGCCCGTGCTCGAGGACGCCACGTTGGCCGCCCGGGCCGCGGAAGGCGCATTGACCGTCAAGGATCTGCTGCTGTATTCCGCGGTGTGCGGCACGGGGCTCGACACCGTGCCGCTGCCGGGCAACACCAGCGCTGAGCAGATCGCGGCCGTGCTGCTTGACCTGGCGGCGCTGGCCCTGCGGCACGACAAGCCGCTCACCGCGCGCCTGATGCCTGTTCCAAACAAGAAAGCCGGCGAACCCACCGGCTTTGACTTCGACTTCTTTGCCAACAGCAAGGTGATGTCGCTGGATTCCGACGGTCTCCAGGGGCCGCTCGGCGGCGGCGACTCCTTCCCGCTCCGAGCTCGCTAGTTCTTCTGGCCCCCGGCGTCGGCCCTCCAATATGGGCCTCCACCTCCTTCGCGGTTCATGAAGCCGGATCCCACCAGCTCACGCCGCAGGCTTGCGGTGTCCTCATGGAATCGGGCGAGGATGCGGTTCACTTGCGGCTCGCTGTAACGCCTGCCAAGCTCGAAGGCGGCGAGCACGTGTCTGAGAACCGCTTCCAGCTTCTTGCGCTGCGCGGGTAACGTCTTCAGGCTGCCGTCGGGCCGCGAAAAGTCAGCCACTACTTTGCGGTCGTAGGCATCCAAATCCATGTTGTGGAAAGTAAGCGTGAAATCCTCGCGCTTGAGCAGACGCCGGGCCTGCTGCTCCAGAGATTTCGGCTCCAACTGATAGACGCTGTAGTAGCCCTGCGCCCGCGCGCTTACAAGGCCCGCTTGTGCCAGCTTCGCCAGATGGTGCGAAACCGTGGAGGGCTTGACAGACAGCAGCGCGGCAAGCTCCTCCACACTGTAGGGCTTATGTGCCAAGGCGCCGACGATCTTGAGCCGGTTGGCGTCGGCCAGCGCCTTGTAGAAGATCACGAGCTCCTCGGTGGAACCGGTTTCCTGTGGCATGGATCGGCCTCCGTAAAACTAATTTCACATATATCTAATCAAATTCTACCGAGGCTTTCGCCCGCTGTCAAGGCCGGGGCGGCAGCCCGAGGCATGCAAATAACCGGTAGGATCCCTGCGTTCGGTCTGCAGGCGGCTGCGTGCTTGCCGGACGGTGTGAAAGTGAACCAGACCGATTCGGTTATAATTCCGAGGTAAGAGTTGGTCCTCATCCCTTCCTGGAGGCGAACTGTGGATCTCTCGAAGCACGCGTTCTTTGAGGGGAGAATTGTTCCACTTTCCGAAGCGAAAATAAGCATAGCCACGCACGGCTTCCTCTACGGCACATCCGTTTTTGGGGGTATGCGCGCGTACTGGAACGCGGACAAGAAGTGCGTGTTTCTGTTCCGCCCGTACGATCACTTTCGTCGTCTGCTGCACTCCGCCCGCATGCTGAAGATGGAGACCAAATACGACGAGGAAAGCCTGATCCAGCTCACCCTGGACGTTCTGCGAACGGACGGGTGGAAGCAGGACATCTATATGCGACCCACGTTCTACAAGGCGGACCTGGGCATCGGCGTGCGGCTGCACGACCTGCGAGACGAGTTCAGCATGTTCGTAATGCCGATGGAGAAATACATCCAGAACGATACGGACGCGCACGTCACGATCTCCTCGTGGCGGCGGATCGATGACAACATGATCCCGGCGCGCGGCAAGGTGGCCGGTGCGTACGTCAACTCGGCGTTGATGAAGACGGACGCGGTGATGAGCGGCTTCGACGAAGTCCTGGCGATGGATGGAAACGGCCACATTTCCGAGGGCTCGGCGATGAACGTCTTCATGGTACGTGACGGCATGCTGGTCACGCCTCCCGTGACCGACAATATCCTCGAGGGCATCACGCGGCGCTCGGTGATGGAGCTGGCACGCGCTGAACTGGGCCTGCCGATCGTGGAGCGCTCCATCGACCGCACAGAGGTCTATATCGCCGAGGAGATGTTCATGACGGGGACGGCGGCCGAGGTGACCGCCATCACGAATGTCGATCATCACCCCGTGGGTGCCGGCAAGATGGGCCCCATTACCACGAAACTGCGCACCCTCTACAGCGACGCGATCCGGGCACGCATCCCCAAGTACGCAAGCTGGAACGTGGCCGTATAGCCCGGGCGGTCTTTTGAGGCTCCGCCGCAGGAGGCATCCTCGTGGGAAACGCACTGTAGCTGCTCGCGGGTCCAATCACCTGAGCCGTCGTCCAGGTTACCTGCGCGGCGGGAGTTTCTGGGTGGCGTCAGCAATGCCCGAGCCGACGATTGCTGATGGTGGGGGAAATATCTCCGACGTGATCTCCGGGCCGTCTGATTCTCTCCGTCAAGACCGGCAGTGACCGCCCCGGCGATGCGGTCGCGGATTCCAAGTGAATGCCGTAGAATAGGGCCGGGAAACAGCCGCAACACCCGGGGGGACCTCGCGGCAGAAGTCGTACATGGCTTTGGAGAAGGAGGGCGCCATGACGCAAACCATCTCAGCGCCGACCGCCGATCCTGCCGCCCAACGGACCGCGCGTCTGCTCGAAATCATCTTTCCTCCACCACGCCACTTCGGAATTCGATTGTGGGAGGGGACCGAGCTGCCCAGCGAGGCGCCTTCGCCGTTCAGCCTGGTACTCCATCATCCGGGCGCGATGCGGCGTATGTTCAAGGCGCCCGTGGAACTTTCACTCGGTGAAGCCTTCATCCGGGGTGATTTTGAGATCGAGGGTGACATCTTCTCGGCTTTCCCACTGATGGAAGGGATCGCTGCGCGGGCGTTGGGCATCGGGGAGTTAGTGGAGCTTGGCCTTGGGTTGCAGGCGCTGCCGAGCCCGAGCCGCGTTCCACTGCAGGGGCGCGGCCCGCTGCAGGCGCGGGGAACGGTCCATTCGCGGCAACGCGATCGCCAGGTCGTCCAATACCACTACGACGTGGGCAACGAGTTCTACGCACTGTGGCTTGATCGCAACCTGCAGTACTCGTGCGGCCATTTTCCGACGGGTACCGAGGACCTGGACTCGGCGCAGGAACTCAAGATGGAGCACATCTGCCGGAAACTGCGCCTGCAAGCCGGCGAGCGGCTGCTGGATATCGGATGCGGCTGGGGCGGGCTGGCGCGCTACGCCGCCTCGCGACACGGCGTGACAGTGCTGGGAGTCACGTTGAGCAAGAACCAAAAAGCCTATGCGGATGAGGAGATCGCCAAGGGCGGACCGGCGGATGTCCAGGTTGCACTGATGGATTACCGCGATCTCGGCGACGACTCCTTTGACAAGATCGTGAGCGTAGGCATGTTCGAGCATGTGGGACGCTCGCATTTGCCGGAGTACTTTGCCCAGACATACCGCCTTCTCAAGCCGGGCGGCCTGTTCCTGAATCACGGCATCTCGCGCCGGATGGGGACCGGAGCGGAGCACCAGGGACTCCTGCAGAAGTGGATCGTGGGGCAGAACACGTTCTCGCAGCGTTACATCTTTCCGGACGGAGAACTGGAACCGATCAGCGACGTCAATGTGCTGGCCGAGGGCGCCGGCTTTGAGGTGCGCGATGTGGAGAATCTCCGCGAGCACTATGCGATTACGCTGCGGAACTGGGTTGCCCGGCTGGCGGAGTGCCGGGAGCAGGCGATCAAGGCCTCGGACGAAGTCACATACCGGACCTGGCGGCTTTACTTGAGCGCCTCCGCCTATGGCTTCGAGTCCGGCAATATCAACGTCAATCAGACGTTGCTGGCGAAAATGACAGCGCACGGGAAAGCCAATGTTCCGCTGAGCCGGGCGGATCTGTATCAGGCGTAGTTGCACCTGGAAGCAGCGGCCGATCTCACGCCTGGGCTCGGCGGGCGCTTCGACGCGGGGGAAGGTTCGCGGGAACCCAGCGATCAGGGCGGCCGACGTCTGAGGTCAGAGCCCGCGCGAAGGCAGGTTTGCCAGGACGCGCCACGAGGCTTCAATGCGGACTGGGCCTGTCCTATTTCACAGGTCCGTCGGCGGCGTCTGGGCGCGGTGCCGGAATCCCGCAACCGGCGCGGAGATTGGGGTTGATATCTGCAGGACCCATCCG
>Ga0214473_10001377_pt1 | contig 32386 bp, 33 predicted proteins | sample RVTome_7_FD_203509 | JGI IMG/M metagenome (GOLD analysis project Ga0214473, IMG submission 203509) | Soil microbial communities from uranium-contaminated site in the Upper Colorado River Basin, Wyoming, United States - RVT98D197 | ecosystem: Environmental > Terrestrial > Soil > Contaminated >...
GATATCCTCCTTCATGGGATTGCCAACCCATGTCGCTCCGTTGTCCGCGGCCATCTTCATTCGCTCGGCGATCTTCTCCGTCATGTAGCACGTCCGCGCGCCCTGGGCCCTGGCGACGGTCATGCAACTCAACCCAATAGGCCCGGCACCGAGGACCGCCACATCCGCGTTAGCGGGCAGATGCGACTGCTTGACGGAATAGACCGCGATGGCCAGCGGCTCACACAAAGCTCCCTGCTCCATCGTAAGCTTGCCCTTCGTGGGGAAGCAGCACTCTTCCGGCATGACGATGAACTGGCTGAGACAGCCGTCGCCTTGTCCCGGCGTTCCCAGGAACCTCAGTTTGAAGCAGGTATTCTCCCGGCCGCGATTGCACTGGTCGCAGTCGTGACATGAGACGGCGGGCTCGACGACCACCTCGTCTCCGACCCGCACCCGCTTGACCTTTTTTCCGACGCGTGCCACGGTCGCCGCACACTCATGGCCCACGATGAACGGGAACTTGACGATCTGGGAACCGATCCGGCCCGTCTCGAAGTAATGGACGTCCGAGCCGCAAACCCCCACTTCCTCGATCTTCAGCAGTACGTCCGTGTCCTTCTCTATCTTCGGATCGGGTACTTCCCGAACCTCCATCCGGCGAATGCCGGTCAGCACAGCAGCTTTCATATAGTACCGAACTCCCTTGTTTGAATCACCCTAAGAGCCTCTACAGAATGGGAGCGAAACAGCACACCGCTCGCATGTCATTCCCGCGAAGGCGGGAATCCAGAAACCTATCGTCGTGGACCCCCGCCTGCGCGGGGGTGACATGAAGCCGTGGATTCTGTTAGAGACCCTAAATATTGAATCGGAAGTTGATGATGTCACCATCCTTCACGACATACTCTTTGCCTTCGAGCCTCATCTTGCCCGCCGCCTTGACCGCCTTCTCGTCGCCCAACGCCTTGAGGTCGTCGTAGGCCATGGTCTCGGCACGGATGAAGCCCCGCTTGATGTCACTATGTACCTTGCCCGCGGCATCGACCGCTATCGTGCCGTTCTTGATCGGCCAGGCCCGCACTTCGTCCTCGCCGACGGTCAGGAAGCTGATCAGGCCCGTGGCGGCGTAGCAGATTCTTACGAACTTGCCAGCAGCAGACTCTTGAATTCCCAGATCGGACATGAACGCCTTGCGGCTGTCCTCGTCCAGTTGCGCCAGCTCGAGCTCGATCTTGGCCGACAGCGTCACGACCGGCACGGACTCATCCACGGAGCCACCGAGATCGATCTTGCGGTCAAGGTCGTTCTCGCCCACGTTCACCACCACCCCAATCGGCTTGAGCGTCAGGAACCCGAGTGACTTGATCATGGCCCGTTCCTCCTCCGTCTCGACCGCAGAGCTGATGGGCTTTTCCGACTCGATCGCCTCCTGCAGCTTCTTCTGCAGGGCAAGCTCGACCTTGTCGTGGGCCTGGGTTTTGGTCGGCTTCATGACCTGCTTTTCGAGCTTCTCGATCCGCGTGGTCACGAGTTCCAGGTCCGCCAGCAGCACCTCTGTCCGCAGCTCGGACAGGTCGCGCTTGGGATCCACGCTGTTGCGATAGGCCGGGACCGCCGGGTTCTCGAACGCCCGGACGATGAAGACGAGCATGTCCACCGTTCGTATCTGGCCGATCAGCCGCCTGGCAGCCGCTCGACCATGGTCGCTGGTGAAGTCGAAGCCAGGCACGTCCAGCACGTCAATCGTCCCGTGAACCGTCTTCTTGGGCTTATACAGCTTGGTGAGCCAATCCAGCCGCTCATCGGGCACCGACACGATGGCTTCCTCAATGCCTATCGCGCCGCCCGGCGGCATCTGCTTGCCGCTGATCGCGGTGAAAATCGTGCTCTTGCCCGACTGTGTCAGTCCCAGCAATGCTACCTGCATCTCATGCTCCAGACTTATCGTACACGCTCGCCCCGCTTGCATCATACGCCACGACGGCGGGGAAATCAACCACATTGAGCCGGCGGATGGCCTCCGTGCCCAAATCCTCGTACGCAACGATCTCGGCTCGGGTAATGTGCCGGCTCAACAGGGCTCCCGCCCCGCCGAGCGTCGCCAGGTGCACGGCGCCATACTGCTGCAACGCATTGCGAACCTCGTCGCTGCGGTACCCCTTGCCGATCATGGCCCGCAACCCGCGGGCGATAAGCTTGGGACTGAACGGGTCCATGCGGGCGGAGGTCGTCGGTCCGGCGGCCCCAATGACCGCTCCCGGCCGGGCCGGAGTCGGACCCACGAAGTAGATGATCGCCCCTTCCAGGGGGATGGGAAGCTCCTCGCCGCGATCCAGAGCCTCGCACAGCCGCTTGTGAGCCATGTCCCTCGCCGTGTAGAGGGCCCCGCTGACGGCCACTTCCTGCCCCGCTTTCAGCCGGCGCACCTCGGCCTCACTCAATGGCGGTCGCAACACAATCATCCCATCCGATCTCCTCTGGCCGCCGGCATCGCCGGGAACTGCCCGACTCCACGCCGGCTATTGCTCCTGATCTGCCCGGAATCACGACAAATCGTAAGTGTACACGAAATCCACAGCCCCGCGAAATGGAAATCTCAAGGCGATAGGAGTGCTTTCCCGTGCCAAGAAGCATCCGCCCGGCTTGCCCCGACCCATCTTCTTCTTGCGCAAACAATGACGCGACGATCACGCTTGACGGGCACCACAGAACCGTTTAGAATAGGTTTCGTGGTTCCATTAAGGTGAAGCCTATGAGGCAACGCGTTCGATTTGACAAATTATTGGAGGCAGTGGAGAGTCTGCCCGACGATGCGCAGGCGGAGCTTGTGGACGTGATTCGTCGTCCGCTGGCCGAGCGAGGACGCAAACGCATTGTCCGAGAAGTGCGGCAAGCGCGCAAGGAGTTCGCCGAAGGCAAGTGTTCCCCGACCACCCCCGACGTGATGTGCGAGATCGAATCGTGAATCGTATCCCTGTGCATCCTATTCTGAAGGACATGAAGGCAGGCCATTCCGTTAGTCACAGCCGGAGCGACGAGACAATCGAGGCGAAAGCCCGTTGGTTCCAATCTCTCTCCCTTTCCGAGCGGATGGATATGCTCTGTGCCTTCACGGACTTGGCATTGTCCGTCAACCCCACATTGCAGGAGCGCAAAGATGCTCAACCGGTTGCTGGACGTATTCAAGTCCTTTCAGCAACATAACGTCAGATATGTGGTGATCGGAGGAATTGCATCCGTTCTATATGGCGTCCCGCGCGCCACGTTCGACATGGATATCCTGATTGAAGGCACTCCGGAGAACGCCGAACGGCTTCTGCGTGCCCTGCTTGATGCCGGCCTCGGCACGGCGGCGCTCACTTCGGCGGATGATCTGCTCGCACACGAGATCACCATCTTCAAAGACCGGGTCCGCATAGACGTGCAGACCTCCACCCCTGGCCTGAGTTTCAAGGAAGCATGGGATCATCGCCAAGTCATGTCCTACGAGGGACAACAGTTCTATGTCGTGTCCAAGGAGGACCTCATACGCTCAAAGCGTGCCGCTGGGCGAGACATCGATTTGAGCGACGTTCGCCTTCTGGAATCGAACGAGACGAAGCATACAGAACAAGCCGGGCCTGATAGCAGACAATAGCAGCAGTACATTGCCCAGAAGACCAAAGGTGTTCATATGGACTTGGTGATTCCCCCAGAAGTTGCCGGGCGGCTTGGTTACTATGTATATCTATACATTGACCCACGAACCCATAAACCGTTCTATGTGGGCAAAGGCCAGAAAGACAGGGTTCTGACTCACCTGAGTGCTCGTGGGGAATCACGGAAAGCACAGATTCTCAACGAGTTGGCTAGGACTGGAGAGCAGCCACGAATAGAAATCCTCGCGCATGCGCTGCCTTCAGAGGAAACCGCACTGCGAATCGAGGCGGCGGTAATCGACCTTTTTGGTCTTGATGATCTCACCAATCTGGTCTCGGGCTGGCGCAGCATCCAACTGGGAAGAATGCCACTTGAGGATCTCATCTTCTACTATGCTGCGAAACCCGTCGAGGTTGCCGACCCGGTTCTCCTAATTCGAATCAATCGACTCTATCGCCACGGAATGTCGGCGGCAGAGCTCTACGATGCCACACGTTCGGCTTGGAAACTGGGGCGGCGGCGAGAAAAGGCCAAGTATGCATTTGCAGTCTTTGAAAAGGTTGTGCGCGAAGTCTATGAGATCGAAGGCTGGTACCATCAGGGAGCGACTCCTGTACAGTCTGACGTTCATGGAAACCGCCCACCAGCTCGTGCCAATCGCTGGGAGTTCACAGGAAGAATTGCCCCCGAATCAATAAGGTCTCGCTACCGCGGTGGATCAGTCGCTACCTATATCAGCAAGGGTCTGCAGAATCCTGTCGTATACGTCAACTGTTAGTCCTGCCCAATGCGACCCGCACATGAGATCGAACACACAAGGAGAGCATAATGATGAGGCGGATATGGATGGCGATGGTGGTCTGGGGGATGATCCAGGCTGTGACGTTGGCGCAGCCGGAGCCTTCGGCCGGGGAACTGCCGCGATGGCGGGGATTCAATCTGTTGGAGATGTTCATCAAGGGCAGCTCGACGACGCCTTTCAAGGAGGAAGATTTCAAGCTCATCTCGGACTTGGGTTTCAACTTCGTGCGGCTGCCGATGGACTACCGCTTCTGGATTCGCAACGGGGACTGGGCCCGGTTCAATGAGACGGCCCTGCACTGGGTGGACCAGGCGGTCGAGTACGGGCGACAGTACGGCGTGCACGTGTGCCTCAATTTCCACCGGGCGCCGGGGTACACGGTGGCCAGCCCGCCCGAGTCCACCAGCCTGTGGACCGACGCCGACACGCAGAAGGCCTGCGCCAGTCACTGGGCCCTCTTCGCCAGGCGATACAAAGGCATCCCCAACAGCCGGCTCAGCTTCAATCTTCTCAATGAGCCATCGAACATCGATCCCAACGTCCATGCCTACGTGGTCGGACTGCTGGTCGAGGCCATCCGCGTGGAGGACCCCAACCGCCTGATCATCGCCGATGGGATCAACTACGGCGTGACGCCAAGCTGGAATCTGATCCCGCTGGGCGTGGCCCAAGCCACGCGGGGGTATCAGCCCTTCACCCTGACTCACTACAAGGCCGGCTGGGTCAGCGGATCGGACCAGTGGGCCGTGCCCATGTGGCCGCAGCCCCTGGGATGCGCCGGCTACCTGTATGGACCGACCAAGCAAGACATACGATCGCCGGTGATCATCGAAGCGAACATTCCGCAGCCGTTCACATTCCATGTCCGCGTCGGGACCGTGTCGCACTCCGCGAGGCTGGAGGTCTCCGTGGATCGCGGACGCGGGACCGCCTGGCATCAGGAGTTCAAGCCCGGGCCGGGCGAGGGGCCCTGGAAGCAGGTCGTGTACATGCCCCAGTGGAACGTGTACCAGAACATCTACGACCAGGACTTCGCCATCCCCGTTCCCGTGTGCCGGCGGGAGATCCGACTGGACAATACAGTCGGAGACTGGCTGACCATCACGCAGATCGGATTCGAATTGCCGGACGGTCGGTCGTTCTCCCTGCCGGTGAGCCCCCGCTGGGGCGAGGCCCACCACATCCTGCGGTTCGACCCGTCAAATCCGGCTGGGGCGTTCCAGAGCGATGCGGCCATGGACCGCCAGTGGCTGTGGGACAATTACGTCGCGCCCTGGGTCCAACTCAAGGAGGCCGGCGTGGGTGTGATCGTGGGCGAGTGGGGCGCATACAACCAGACGCCCCATGACGTGACCCTGCGATGGATGGAGGACTGCCTGCAAAATTTCCAGCAGGCCGGGCTAGGCTGGGCCTTATGGAACTTCCGAGGCTCGCTCGGCGTGATGGACAGCGGCCGGGCCGACGTGCAATACGAGGACTTGCACGGCCACAAACTCGACCGCAAAATGCTCGACCTCCTGCGACGCTACTAACCCAGATGGCTTGCCTACAGCGAGCCGGTTGCATGAGTCGATAGGCCGTGCTACTATCTTCCGTTGTGGCAAAGAGATGTGCGTGTTGGAAATGGAGGATAAGTCCAAATGGCACCCGATCCGAAGAAGACAGCACGAATCGAGGAAGTCCAGACGCTCCTGGAGGCGTTCTCGCGGGAGCATCTGACGCCGGAATTGGCCGGCTGTGTCCGAGAGCTCTGGAAGCAGATCGGCAGAAAACGCAACTTCATAATCACCGGCGGGAGGAAGGAGGTCTGGGCCAGTGCGGTGATCTATGTCATCGCCCGGCTGAATTTCCTCTTTGACCAAAGCAATCCGCACTACCTGCCGCCCGATGTGATCTGCAACTTCTTCGACACCAAGAAATCGACCGTCGCGTCCAAAGCCGCACAAATAGAGCATGCATGCCGGATCAGAATGGGACAGGAGGGCCTGTGCAGCCCCGAGATTTCCGATTCCTTCACCTTTCTGCAGTTCCCAAACGGACTGGTGGTGAGTAAGAAGATGGCGAAGGATATGGGCATGCTGTGATATCCCGTTCGTCTATTGAAGATGCACGCGGCTGCGAACATACATAATGGGGCGATACAAGATGTGTAGTCTTGAAATAGGCGGCGTGATTGCCCGTCAGATATCCGTTCTGCTCGTGTTGGGATTTGGGGCGGGGGTGTGTTGCGGCGAATCGTCGGCGTCACAGCCCGGTCGACACTTTGCCATCGAGGTCATCGACGAGCAGACGGGGCGGGGCGTGCCGATGGTCGAGCTTCAGACGACCAGTGCGGTTCGCTATTACACGGATTCTGGCGGGCTGATCGCGTTCTATGAGCCTGGGCTGATGGATCGAAGGGTCTTCTTCGCCGTCTCGGCCCATGGCTACGAGTTCCCCAAGGACGGCTTCGGCATTCGCGGCATCGTCCTGGAGACCAAGGCCGGCGGCAGCGCGCAGCTCAAGGTCAAGCGCCTCAACATCGCCGAGCGGCTCTACCGCATCACCGGCCAGGGGATTTACCGTGACACCGTGCTGCTCGGCCGCAAGGCACCAATCGCCGAGCCGCTGCTGAACGCAGAGGTGACGGGACAGGATGGCATTCTCACGGCTATCTATCGCGGCAAACTCTACTGGTTCTACGGCGACACGGGCAGGCTGGCCTACGCGCTTGGCAGCTTCGCCATGTCCGGCGCCACAACGGAGCTGCCGGACAAGATCGACCCATCGGTCGGATTCAACCTGAAATACTTTGTCGGCAAGGATGGCTTTGCCCGGGCGATGGCCCCAATCGGGGGCGAGGGCGTGGTCTGGCTCTTCGGCGTAGGTGTCCTGCCCGACGAGTCCGGCCGGGAACGCATGCTCGCCTACTTTCAGCGGCGACGAGGACTGGGGGCCGTACTGGAGAACGGCTTTGTCGTCTATAACGACGGGAAGGACGCGTTCGAGAAGCTCAACAACGTCCCCCTTGACCCGCCGCTCTATCCCACAGGCTACCTGTTTCGCGTCAAGCAGGATGGGGTCGAGTACGTCTATTTCACGACACCGTACCCCGCGCTACGCGTCCGGGCGGATTGGAAGTCGTACCCGGACCTCTCCGCCTACGAGGGTTACACCTGTCTCAAGCCCGGCACGCGCTACGGCAGCAAGGACGATGTCCAGCTTGACCGCGACGACGGCGGCAAGCTCGTCTGGGGGTGGAAGAGGGACACGCCCCCGCTCAATCCCAAGGACCAGAACGATCTCGTCGCCGCCGGCAAGATGAAGCGAGAGGAATCGCCCTTTCGCCTGCAGGACGCCGAGGGCGGCAAGCCGATCCTGCTGAACAACTGCTCCTGCTTCTGGAACGACTACCGCAAGAAGTACACCATGATCGCGTCGGAGGCCATGGGCGCGACAATGCTCGGCGAGGTGTGGTACAGCGAGGCCGACCGGCCCGAGGGACCCTGGGTGCACGCCAGGAAGATCATCACGCACGCGAACAAGCAGGGCGATGCTCACGACTTCTACAACCCGACGCAGCACCCGTGGTTTGATCGCGAGGGCGGCCGGGTGATCTACATCGAAGGCTCGTACGTCAACACCTTCAGCGGTAATCCGCACCCGACCCCCTACTACGAATATAATCAGATCATGTACCGTCTGGACCTCTCCGACCCGCGTCTCAAGCTCCCGGCCGAAGCGACGGCCGAGCGATAGCGGCAAATCGACAACGATGGGCCACAGAGGACACAGAGGCCACAGAGAAAAAGCAGTGGGAAGGTGGGAGGGTAAGAACGTACGAAGGTAGGAATTGGACAAGGCATTCCGACCTTCTTACCCTCTTCACTTCTTACCGTCATCTACACTCTGTGTGCTCTGTGACCTCTGTGGCAAAAACTCGCTTTTCCCTCTCCAGACACATCGGCCGCGAGTTCGTGATGATTCCGTTGAACTGACGGATGCACGGTGTTATCATTGGCCAAGTAGTGAAGGAGAATCGAACGTGGGGAGCGCGTGCGACATATGACGTATGATGTTCAAATCATCCGAAAGAATGGGAAGAAGGAGTTTGCTGTTCTCCCCTATGCTGACTTCATCAAGATTCAGGAGGATTTGGCGGACTATGAGGACCTGCGCCGCCTTCGTGAGGCCAAGGAGTCCGAAAAGGGGGCCCCAACAATTGGATTGCGTGATTTGAAAAAGAGTCTGGTACGTCGGATGAATCGCCCCGGCAAACGCCATGGAGTCCGGCGATGAGTCAAGCGATATAAATAGTAATCAGGTGGTTTCGGCGGAGGCGAATTGTTTTTTGTGGAAGTCGCGGTAGAGGCCGCCGCTGGCTATGAGTTCGTGGTGGGTGCCGGACTCGATGACTTTGCCGGCGCAGAGGACGAGGATTCGATCGGCATTGATGACGGTAGAGAGCCGGTGGGCGATGATGAACGTGGTCCGGCCGACGATCAGGCGTTTCATGGCGCTTTGAATCAGGTGCTCGGACTCCGGGTCGAGATTGGCCGTCGCCTCGTCGAGGATGAGGATCTTCGGGTCCTTGAGGAACGCGCGGGCGATGGTAATTCGCTGTCGCTGGCCGCCGGACAGGGCGTTGCCCCGCTCGCCTACTTCGCTTTCGAATCCGTTGGGCATGGACGTGATGAATTCGAGGGCGTTGGCCGCCCGGGCCGCCTGGATCACCTCTTCATCCGTGGCCCACGGCTTGCCATAGAGGATGCTCTCGCGAATCGTGCCGCTGAAGAGGATCGGGTCCTGCAGCACCATGCCGATGTGCCGACGGAGGGACTCGACCCGAACGCTGCGCACATCGTGACCATCGATGCGGACATGGCCGGCACAGACGTCATAGAAGCGAGGGATCAGGCTGACAATGGTGGTCTTGCCCGACCCGCTGGGTCCCACGAGGGCCACCCGCTCCCCCGGCTCGACGTGGAATGTCACCCCGTGCAGGACCGGGCAGCTCTGGTTGTACGCGAAACTGACGTTATCGAACTCCACCTGGCCGCGAATCTGGGGCAGGTCGATCGCGCCGGGGGCGCTGATGATCTCAGGCTTCTCGTCCATGATCTCGTAGATGCGGTCCAGCGCCGCCATCGCGTTGGCGTAGACCACGTTCAACTCGGAGAACCTCTGCAGCGGCAGGTACAGCGGCGAGAGGTACATCGTCACGGCGATCAGCTCGCCGACGGTCATGTCCCCGCCGATCACGCGGTAGCCACCGAAGGAGATGACGATCAGCGACGCGACGCCCGTCAGGGTCCCGGTGATGGCCTGGTTGAGGCTCTGGATGAGGATTCGCCGCATGTTCGTCGAGAACAGCCGCTCCGAGTCGGTCTCGAATCGCTTCTCCTCCGTCTGCTCCTGGGCGAACGCACGAATGATGATGCTGCCGGAGATTCGCTCCTGGGCGCTGCTGCTCATCGCCGACAGCTCGTCCTGGACCTGGCGGGTCGTCGCCCGGATCTCAGTGCTGAACCGTCGGAAACAGAACAGGTACATGGGAAACGTCCGGTCTTGTTCCGCTGGAAGAACGAGGCGCTCATCCGCAGGATGCGGTAGTAGAGATCGCATCGCATCTTGAACACCGCCCGGTGGCCCGCCTTGTCCGAGTAGAGATGTCGGATGTAGACGAATGGCGCGTAGACGAAGATGAAAACGGCCATCATTCCGCCGGCGTAGAGCAACAGCTCGTGCAGCTTCTGGCTGCGTGTCAAGTGCGCGTCGAGAAAGACGTTGTCCAACAGGTGCCGCGTGACCTGCGGCACGAGCAGCGGGACGGTGAACTTCGCGATTCCACCCGCCACCGCGAGAGCCAGGTACTTCGTATACGGCCGAACGTACCCCAGAAACCTTATAAAATTATGATGCCTTGCTGCCATCGAAACTATTCTAAATTCACTGCCCCGCTCCCTTTGGATGCACACGCCCATATACAGGGAATCCATTATACCGAGCGATTCGGGCGAATTCAATAGCCTTCCGGACACATGTACGATCGTACTCCTGGGATTGCACGAGGCCAACAGATAAGCTATTCTCTCGTCATGTGACGAACGAGTTATCTTGTGCCATCTGCAACGTGGAGAAGAGAAATGCTTGTACGTTGGCCCATGGTCCTTATGCTCACGTTGTCTGTAGTCCCGCAAGCAGAAGCCAGACTGCTGCACGTGAGCCAGAAGCCACTCGCCGGCATACCGTCCGACAGCCAGGTTGGGACAATCAGCCAGGCCGTCACGCAGCTCAAGCCGGGCGACACTGCCCTGATACACGGCGGTATCTACCGCGAGAGAGTCACAATCGATAGGAACGGCGAGCCGAACAGACCCATCACGATCCGAGCGGCCGAGGGCGAGCAGGTTGTCCTCACGGGCGCCGACCGCATCACGGACTGGTCGCCCGTGCCAGGCGAGGAACGCATATACAGCACACCCTGGCCGCACAAATTCGTCGCATGGAACAAGAGCCAGGCCCATCCGGACGACGATTACCACCGGCTCATCGGACGCTGCGAGCAGGTCTTCATCGACGGCTACCCGCTCCGCCAGGTGCTGGAACGGGACAAGCTCAGTCGCGGCACGTTTTTCGCCGACACCGAAACTCAGAAGTTCTACATCCAGCCCGCTGACAGCCAGGAGATCGCCGGCGACAAGGCCATGGTGGAGGCCTCTGCTCGCGACCGGATTCTCGCTGTTAAAGGGGACTATATCCACGTGAGGGGCATCCGCTTCCGGTACGCCGCTAACCACGCCCAGCAAGGCGCCGTCGAGTTCTCCGGCAATCACGTCACGATTGAGGCCTGCATCTTCGAATACACCAACGCCAGCGGAGCCGAGTTCAAAGGACAGGACATCAGCGTCCGCAACTGCACTTTTCAGCACAATGGCCAACTCGGTTTCGGGGCCAATCGCGCCCACAGGCTGCGGATGGCCGGCTGTACCGTGCGGGACAACAATATCAAGGGATTCGATCGCGGCTGGGAGGCCGGTGGCAACAAGATCTGCATGACGCGCGGGGCCATCCTGGAAAACAGCACGTTCATCGAGAACCGCGGCAACGGCATCTGGTTCGACATTGGCAATGAGGACTGCGAGGTGCACAATTGCCTGATTGCACACAACGAGAACGCCGGCATTTTCTATGAGATTTCCTACAGCCTGCACGCCCACGACAACGTCATCGTCGGCAACGGGTTCGCCTTCACCCCCGGCGCCTGGGGCGCCGCCGCCGGGATCAGTATCTCCAGCTCGCCCTTCTGCATCATCGAGCGGAACCTCATCCTTGGCAACAAGGAGGGCTTCAACTTCCGCGAGCAGCTCCGCACGACCCCTCGCATCGACAACAAGAAATCCGAGCCCGTCTGGAACCACGACGAGATCGTTCGCAACAACGTCCTGGCCTGGAATCGCGACGCCCAAGTCTGGGGCTGGTTCGACGTCACGGACGAACGCCACTGGCCCAAGTCCCTGCAAACAAACGCGCTCGTAGTGACGCCGTCAGGCGTTTCTTCTCAAGATGCCCTCACGGGCACACTACAAACAGGCCTGTCGCTCGAAAACCTGAAGCTGACGTTTGAAGACAATCTGTACTGCCCCGGTCCCGGCCAGGGGCTCTTCAACTGGGGCGTCCCGTGGAAGAAGAACAAGCGATACGAGAGCCCGGATGCCGTGCAGCAAGAGCTGTCCCTGGACGGGGGCAGCAAGGTCGCGGAATTCCACACTGAGGATTACTCCGCACTCGATCTGCGGGTCCCGCCCAACACCCCCGCCATCAAGATGGGTTGCTACCCTCAGGGCAGCGTCCCCGGCGTCTTGCTTGGAGCACTTCCATAGGCATCAGTCATGCAGCTATTTTTTGTCGGGTGCATTTTCTTGCTCGGCACTTCTCTGCTGATTCTGTTTGGCCACGTCCAAACGCCGTTTCTGATGCATTTCAAGCGCCTCTCTGGCATCTCTGGCGAGCCGCTCGTCCTTGCTCTCAAGATACTTTTCCAGATGGGGTACCGCTGTCAGATCACCCGTGGAGCCTAAGGCAGATAGAATGTATCCAGTGAAGACGCGGTTCGGCTCGGCGAGCAACGGGATCGGATCGGGGATCGCCTGGGCAGCCGGCGGTCCGATATCGTAGAGAATGAGCACAGCGGGATCGAGCTTCTCGCCAGCAGGGGCAGTGCGCAGGACCTGAATGAGCGCAGGTACGGCATCCTTGCCGAGGGCAGCCATAGGCTGTCGCACGGCCCACAAGTAGGTGCCCTTGTCACCCTTGGGGGAGGTACTCTTCAACAGATATCGAGCTAGAGCCTGGGCCTTCTCAGTCGGGTCCTTTGTCACCAGAGATCGCCGCCATTCACGGGAGTTGGCCAGGCCGGTTTTGATATCAGTCATCAGGTCACCGATCGTCTTCGGTATCCGCCATTGTGAAGCCTTTGCAGAAAGGAGAACGTACGGGCCTGGATTCATCATCTGCCTATAGCCGTAGCACGTTAGATCATCGAACCAGAACAGTCCGCAACTGCCGCATTTCCCATTATCCTTGATGGTGGAAATTGACTCCCATTTGCCCGTCTTATCCTGGACGAGAAACAATACGAGGTTGCTTGTTTCGAGGGTCTCGGCGCCGTCGCGAAAGCCGTTCCACGGGGTTCTGCTATGTTCATCCAGCCGCGACACTTCTATTGTTCTGGATTCCTTCCTCAGGAGTATTGAACTCTTATGGATCTTGTCAATCCGAACATTGTTTGTGCCAAGACAGGTTCCTTCGATGATGGCCTCCGCTTCGTCACACATGGCGTCGACGGTGTAGCAGGGAAACATTTCCGCCCACAGGACTGTGTGACGGGCGAGGATCGCCACAAACGAGGCAAGCAGAATACCTGTTCCAATCCGCATCGTTATCCTTTCCATTATGTCGAACAGTGATTGGACTGCCCCACATGAGATGCGGAGTTCTGTTCTCCTGCCCCTATGACGCGCCAGTGCGCCTCAATCGTATCTGCCGACAGATCAGCGCCGCAATCCCATTCGACGAAATACCCGCCATTGGAAACCTTCATGAACTCGCCGGGGTCGCGAAGGTCTTCAAACGCTTCATATTCCAGATAGGGACTGACGTCAAAACGGCCAACACGACCGTCGTCTGCAACGATGGACAAGATCCAGTTCGGTTGTGGACAGACTTCGATGATTCTCATTGGTCAAGCCCTTTGATCGGGAATGGCTTCTTGCCATTGACAGCCAAGTCCCAGTCGGCAAGCAAATCTTCTCGATGAATCTCGATCCATGCGATGACCAGCTTGTGCTTGTTCAGCGGCAGTTCACCGGCCAATAGCGTTCCGTCAGGGATTGAGTACACGGCTACTTTGCCCTGGTAGTCGGCATGGATGTGTGGCGTGTGGTGTTTTTCGGCATCACGAAAGAACATCCGAATGAGAATCCCATAAAACATGGAGATGGTTGGCATCCCGTTCTCTCCTTCTTTCTGTCGCTGGCAGGATTTCCTTTTGCATCCAGCGGGCCGAAGCCGAACCACAGCCGGTTCAAAGACCACCTCACTAGCCCCTTCCCGCAACAATCGCTTGCAGTACTTGCCACGCACGGCCCTGGAGTAGTCAAAGTCGTATTCGGACGCAGATCATCACGATTATGACCCGATCTCATGTTCCTTCCTTTCGTGCAATGATCATACCACACCACGGCGGACAACGCAAGATCGCCATGAACGAACCCTTCCGTCGCGAGCAGTTCCGCTGGACAGCGCATCAATCATGTCGCAGGGCGACGACGGGGTCGACTCGGGCGGCGCGGCGGGTGGGGAGGATGCCGGCGGCGAGGCTAACCAGGATGGAGAATGCGATGGCGCCGAGGCAGAGCCACCAGGGGAAGCTGAAGTAGTCCATGCGGGGGGCAGCTTGCCGCGACATGAAGGCGTTGACGACCTCGTTGATGATCATGCTGACGACCCAGCCGAGGATCAGACCGAACAAGCCGCCGAGCAGACCAATTGTGCCGGACTCGAACAGGAAAATCCGCTGCACGTCGCCATCCGTGGCCCCCACCGCTTTCATGATGCCGATCTCGCGGTAGCGCTCCAGGATGGACATGACCATCGTGTTGACGATGCCGAGGGAGGCCACGGTGACGCCGATCATGCCGACGGCGATCAGGAACATGTCCATGATGAGAAAGCCGATCCGCATCTGGTCCAACTGGTCCATCAGGGCAAACGTCCGAAAGCCCCGCGACTCCAGTTCCTTCTTGACAAGGGCAACATCCTTCAGGGATTTGACCTTGACGGTGACCGATGGGTAGTTCGCCACATCACCCGCAGGCCGGAAGAAATCCCAGATGCTTGTCAGGGACAGCTTTCGCATTCCGCCGGCCGCCTCGGGGGCAATATATACATCGCTCATGCCGCCGAAGGGCATCCGCTCGGCCACGCCGGCAATCGTGAAGCGGTAGCTCTCGCGAGCGATGGGCAGGGCCTGCCCGCCCGGCGAGAGGACCATCCGCAGCAGGTTGCCAAGGCTGAGATCCAGGGACAGTGTGGCAATCTCAATTGGCCGGCCGACGGCCCCTGGCAGATCGCTGACATTGAGCCGCTGCAGTAACGCGTCGCTGATGATCAATCCATTGGGCTCATTCGCGTCGTAGCATCGCCCCGCACGCAGCGACATCGGTCCCGAGCGGCAAATGTCGGCCGACAAGACCTGGACCAGCGTCAATTGTTCCTTGTCCCCCAGGCGAATCTGGGCCGGAAAACGCAACTCCGGAAACACAGTCTCCACCCCATCGATCTTCTCCACCTCCTCCAGGAATTCGCTGTCCAGCCGGGGCGCATTCGCGTCGGCAACTCCATCTCCTTCCGCCCGCCATCCCTCGTCGTCGGGATCATGATGATGCCGGGGTTGACGAAGACTGCCGCGAGCGTAGACGTTGATGTAGTTGAACAAGTCCAGCTTGTTGAATTGTTCGGTGACGTTCCTCTGGATGCCTTGGCCGAATGCGAACATGCAGACCAGCGCCCCAATCCCGATCACGACGCCGGAGGTCGTAAGGAACGTGCGCAGCTTCTTCTTCCGGAGATTGGCGCACGCCTGCTCGATGTAGTCCGCGATCCTCATGGTTTCGGCCTCAGTGTCTCTCGGTCGATCACGGCCCCGTCCTGGAGACGAATCATCTCGTGGGCGAACTCGCGGAGCAGGTCCTGCTCGTGGGAGATCATCACGACGGTCAAGCCTCGGTTCCTGTTCAGGTCGGCCAGCGTCTCGACGATTTGGCGGGCCGTCTTGCTGTCGAGGTTCCCCGTGGGCTCATCCGCCAGAAGGATTTGCGGCTGGTTAACCAGGGCCCTGGCAATCGCCACCCGCTGCTGCTCCCCGCCCGACAGCTCCGCCGGACGGTGGTTCCTGCGGGCTTCCAGGCCCACCGCGTGCAGAAGCTCTGCGGCATGATGTAGCCGCACCTTCTTGGCCACGCCGGCGAACAGCAGCGGCAGGGCCACGTTTTCGGTGGCGGTGTAGGCATTCACCAGGTTAAATGACTGAAAGATCATGCCCACCGTGTTGCGGCGGTACAAAGCCAGTTCCTTCTTGCTCAAATCCGAGATCAACCTGCCGGCGACGCGAATACTGCCCGAAGACGGCGTATCCAGGCCACCCAGCAGATTCATCAAGGTGGATTTGCCCGAGCCGGAGGCGCCGGTGATGCCGACAAGCTGCCCGCGCGCAATCGAGAGCGTTACATCCCGCAGAGCAACCACTTCAACGGCTCCGGTGACGTACGCCTTCGTCAGGTCCTTTGTCTCAATGAAACCGTCAGCGCCCATGCTTGAGGAGGAACTCCTGCAATCCCTTCAGATCATCCGAATTGAGCAGATCGACACCCGCCGAGAGCAACTCCCGCCACACCGCCTCCCTGGCGGCCGATCGCAAATCCGGCGTCGCCCAGAACCGGACGAGCCTGCCTTTAGCGTGGGCCCTCTGAACGATATCAATCAGTTTCTGTCGCTCCTCCGGAGGCATCGGCCCATCCCCCCGCCAGGTGAAGTGCCTGCTCCATTGGTCGCTGATCAGGGGGATGAGATCGGCCGGAGCGTCGGAATCCAGGTCGGTCAGGCGTCCATCATAGCCCGCGTACCGGACGGGCTGCGAGCGCATCATCTCCAGCGGCCGGTTCCCCGATACGACCACCAGGACCGCCCCATCCTTTCGCCCCTGCGGGCCAAAGGTGGTCAGTATGTCCCGGTACTCCGCAAGGGTTTCGTGCAGCTTTTGATAGGTCGGCTCGGCGGCGGACTTGATGTCCACGAACAGAAGGAACCGCGAGCCACCGCGATATACATGGCCTTCATTGGCAGTGACCCGCTGCCGCAAAGGGTCGAGATAGATCAATCGTAACGTCCGTTCAGGACTGACCTTATTGGGATCGTGGGCCACGCAGAGCTTGTCGCCGACGAGGAATATGTCCGCCTCGACGCTGGGGAAGCCGTGCTCGATAGCCGCGAGCAACGGCGGGTCGTGGAGATAGTCATTATGGGCATGCGCATGAAGCAGCGGGATGACACCATGCTGCGATGGCGGAGAGGACTGCATGATAAGCAGCAACCCGGCGATACAGGCTATCCTGACCATACACGCACTCCCGTCATCACGTTACCGATAGACCCGCGGCTCTGGCGCCTCCGCCAACACGATACCCGCCCCGCCCTCCGGCGGCAAGAGGCAAGCCAATCCGGGCGGATCGGGCGAATGAAAGTCTTTTCTTCTGCAATATACAGACGTGGGTTGCACGTCTGTACCTGCGTCTATAGAATGAGCCGCAAGTTTCAAGTGCGACGTTGCTGCTTGAGACCTGAGACTCCGCACTTGGGACTCCAGACTCATTGGAGGTCTTCGATGAATCGGTTAGCGCCCCTGCGTACTATCGTCATTGCGATCCTCAGCTTAGCCGCCGTCTCTCCACTCTGTTACGCCGAACTCAAAGAGACGGCGATGGTCCCGATGCGGGACAGCGTCAAACTCGCGACAGATGTCTATCTGCCAACAGGCGATGGCCCCTGGCCGACCATCCTCGTCATGACGCCCTACAGTAGGAAATCCCTCGCGTCATTCGCTCCCGAAGTCAACAAGCGGGGCTACGCACTGGTTTCGCAGGATTTCCGGGGTCGGTTCGACTCTGAGGGCGTCGATTACCCGATCTTCTCGCATAACGGCTGGGGCGAGCACCAGGATGGGTACGACACGGTCGAATGGATCGCCAAGCAGAAATGGTCCAACGCCAAGGTCGGCGGGTTCGGCATCAGCGCCCCGGCCTGCGCACTGAATATGACCGCACCGAGCCGCCCGCCTCACTTGACTTGCTCTTATGTTTCGGTCGCCTTCTCCAGCATGTACCCGCAGGGCGCTTACCCGGGCGGGGTCTTCCTCAAGAGCATGCTCGAAGACTGGTTCAAGATGACCAAGTGCGACCCGAAGAACATCGAGATGATCCGAGCCCACCCGAACTACGACGACTACTGGAAGCAGATGGACCCGGCGCGCGTGGCTTCACAGGTGAACGTGCCGACGATGTACGTGGGCGGCTGGTATGACATTTTCAACGCAGGCAGCATTGACAGTTTCGTGACAGTCAATAAACAGGGCGACGTGGGGGCCCGCGGCAAGTGCCGACTGGTAATGGAGGCGTATGGGCATGGGCGCAACGAGGACCTGGTCTTCCCCAACGCCGCACAACCTCCGGCCGCCGATCCGTGGAAGTGGTTCGACATCTGGCTGAAAAACGACGGCAAAGGGCTCGAGGAGATTCCCGCCGTGCAGTACTTCGTCATGGGCGATCCGGCCGACCCCAACACGCCGGGCAACAAGTGGCGGACCGCCGCGGATTGGCCTATCCCTGCGGAGTCGGTCAAAGTCTACTTCTACCCGGATAACAAGCTGAGGCTCGCTGCCCCGCAGGAGATGTTCGGCTCGCTCGCCTACAAGTACGACCCGAAAAACCCCGTCCCGACCATCGGCGGTCCGAACCTGACGATCAGCAAAGGCCCCATGGACCAGCGTTCCGTCGAGGAGCGGACGGACATGCTTCTGTTTACCTCCCCCGTTCTCGACAGGTACGTCGAGATCACCGGGCCGGTCAAGGTCAAGCTGTGGGCCTCCTCGACCGCACCGGACACCGACTTCACCGCCAAGCTCTGTGACGTTTATCCTGATGGCCGGAGCATGATCGTCCTCGACGGCATCATCCGAGCCAGCCACCGCCATTCCCTGGAGAAGGCCGAGATGATGGAGGCCGGCAAGATCTATGAGTTTGAGATCGACCTGTGGTCCACGAGCCTGGCCATCAGTCCGGGGCACCGCGTCCGCGTCGCCATCTCATCAAGCAATGCCCCGCGGTTCGAGCCCAACCTGAACACCGGCAAACCGTCCGGCTCGGACGACAAGACCGAGGTGGCCACGAACACGATCTACATGAATGCCGACCATCCCTCGCATATCCTGCTGCCGGTGGCCGCCCATTGAGCAACCGGGACAAAAAGAAAGCGAGGCCCTCATCGAGGATTGCCTCATTCCGCTAATCGAAGGAGCCACGACGATGAGAGCCACGCTTCTGCCCGGAAATCCACACGGGGACTTTACCGTCCGAGCATCCTAAGCCGGCCGTACTGCCCGGCCTGACAATCCGCTGTTACAGGTAACCCTGCGCCACCATGGCATCCGCGACTTTGATGAAGGCGGCGGTATTGGCGCCGCGCACGTAGTTCACGAAGCCGTTCTCCTTCTCCTTGCCGTAGTTGATACAGTTCTGATGAATGGAACACATGATCGTCTGCAGTTGTTTGTCGACGTCCTCGCGCGAGCGGCGCATGCAGCCTGCGTTCTGGTTCATCTCCAGACCAGACACTGCGACACCGCCGGCGTTGGCCGCCTTGCCCGGGCCGTACAGGACCTTCGCATCCTGGAACACGTCCACGGCTTCCGGCCGGCTCGGCATGTTGGCCCCTTCGCTGACGCAGTAGCAGCCGTTCTGAATCAACGTCCGGGCGTCGTCTTCGTCGATTTCATTCTGAGTCGCGCTCGGAAATGCCAGGTCGCACGGCACGGACCAGGGGCGCTTGCCGGGCAGGTACTGGACGCCATTGAAGTGCTCCGCGTACTCGCGAATACGACCGCGACGCATGTTCTTCAACTCCGTCACCCACGCCAGTTTCTCCGGGCCGATGCCGGCCATATCGATGATCGTGCCGTCCGAATCCGACATCGAGATCGGCTTGGCGCCCAGGGCGTTGAGCTTCTCCACGGTGTACTGGGCCACGTTTCCAGAACCCGACACTGCAGCGGTCTTCCCCTTGACGCCTTCGCCTCGCGTGGCCAGCATCTCGGTGGCAAAATAGACGGCGCCGTACCCGGTGGCCTCCGGCCGAAGGTTCGAGCCGCCCCAGCCCACGCTCTTGCCGGTCAGGGCACCGTTGAACCGATGGGTCAGGCGGCGGTACTGACCGAAGAGATACCCGATCTCCCGGCCGCCCACGCCGATGTCCCCGGCAGGTACGTCCGTATCCGGGCCGATGTGGCGGAACAGCTCGGACATGAACGCCTGGCAGAATCGCATGACTTCGCCATCGCTGCGGCCCTTCGGATCGAAATCGGACCCGCCCTTGGCCCCGCCCAGGGGTAGCGTCGTCAAGCTGTTCTTGAACACCTGCTCGAAGGCCAGGAACTTCAGCAGCCCGAGGTTGACGGACGGGTGGAACCGCAGGCCGCCCTTGTATGGGCCGAGCAGGCTGCTCATACGAATGCGATAGCCTCGATTCACGTGGACCTGTCCGCTATCATCCGCCCAAACCACCCGGAAGATGATCACATTCTCGGGCACCACAAGCCTCTCCAGGACCTTGACCTCGCGATAGGCACGATTGCCCAGCACGATAGGCATGACCGACTTTGCCACCTCGCCGACCGCCTGATGGAACTCCACCTCGCCGGGCGACTGGGCGATGACCCGCTCCATGAAGGCGTCCACCTGGCGGTCAACTGCCGATTGTTCTTCGGTTCGTGACACTGCAATTGTCATACATTCTCCTCTTACTTCCGTAGTATCATCTCATGTCTGATGGACTTCGTCCCGATGCGGCGAGCACCGTCGGACAGGGCGTCAGTGTTTCCCATCACAAATTCGCTGGATGGAATCCAGGTAGTGCTTCAACAGCCAGAACTTCTCCAGGAACTCGGGCCACCCGCACGCAGGGACGAAACCCCGCGTGGCCTCCGGGACGATCAGCCCGCCCCCGGTGGTGATCTGCTTGAGCTCACTCCACATTTCCGCCCAGACCTTATTGGCATCCTGCGCGACCGACCCGGATACCTTCAACAGGTGCTCGAGTTGGTACAGCGGCGTGAACGGCAGCACCGTGGGTTGCTCGTCTGGTATCGAATCGCCGTATATCCTTCTCTGCGGCTCTGCGGTCATGGCAATCTCCCAGTCATCACTGTGGTCACCCGTATCCCACCACCTGCGCGGTGGAAAAACACGTCTCAGCACAACAACCAACGTACAAGGCGCATTGTAGCAAGGCTGCGGTGCAACCGGTCCCCAACATGAGACACATAGGTTCCCCAGAATCCCTGTGGTATTTTTGACACATGGAATACACATGGATATGCTATCTACTATATAGCGCGTGATATCCATCCTCACTGCCAGGCAAGGCGTAACTGCTTGCCCATGCAATACTTATGACCACTTTCCCTTGGCCTTGAAAAATGCTTGCCTTTTTCCCGTCGGGCCGGCATAATGGACTTGTCACAGAGGCGTTTCGCGGCTATGTATGCATTAGATGGGTAATCGTGATGGCCAATGCTCCTACTCGTGCTCAACTGCTGAAGCAACTCGACACGCTGCGAAAGCGTATCGCGGCGATGGAGGCGGGACATCCCGGCGGACGATCACAGTCCGAACTCGAGATCGCCCTGCGAGAGCGCATCAAGGAGCTCGATTGTCTCTATACTATCTCGACATTCAGCGAAATGCATTTTCAGGCGCCGGGCCGCTTCCTGCAAAGCGTCGTGGATTGCCTGCCCAAGAGCTGGCAATTCCCGGAGCACGCCTGCGCACGTATCAGCTACGGGGACAGACAGTACATCACACAGAACTTCGCGGAGGGCAAATGGCGAATGGCCTCCGATATCGTCGCAGACGGCCGGCCTGTCGGCGTGGTGGAGGTCTTCTACCGAAAGGTCGTCCCAACATCGGAGACCGGCCCGTTTCTCAAGGAGGAGTATACCCTGATCCGGGCCGTCGCCGAACGCGTCGGCAGCGTCACGATGCACATGAAGGCCCTGTCGGACCTGCGTGCTGCGCATCGCGCCATCCAGAGAGAGCACCAGGCGCTCCAGGAGGCCAACATTGCCCTGCGCGCGGTCCTGTCCAGGCTGGAGGAGGAGAAGCGAGGAATCAAGGCGTCCATCGCGGCCAATATCCAAAAAGTGATCATGCCGATCGTGTTCGAGCTGGAGCTTGAGGTCACCGGCCGCCAGCGCTCCTATGCCACCCTGCTGCGCAGGAGCCTCCAGGAAATCACCTCGCCTTTTCTCACGCAGATCGCACGGGACCACGTGCAACTGACGCCCGTCGAGATCGCCATCAGCACGATGATTCGCAATGGTCTCTCGACGAAGGAAATCGCGCAACTGCGCTGCATCTCACCGGCCACGGTTCGACGGCACCGCGAGAACATCCGCCGCAAGATCGGACTGAAGAACCGCAAGGCCAATCTCGCCACGTACCTGCAGGCCTCGATTGCAGGCGAGTCCGCTCCCCCCGCGGATGCGACGGCACAGTCCGCGGATCTGCCCGCCGAAGAGCCATTCTCGTTCCACGGTTTGGACACGGGTGATCTATCCGTACCCGTGACAAAGCCGCGCCTATAGATACCTTGTCGTGTTCCCCTGCCACACCCACGGCCGGCCGTACGACACCGAAGTCATTTGCCCGCATAGGGCGCAAGTTCACGCTTCAAAATGCGCACCAGGGCGGGATCGCCACGCTCGTAAATATCGGGAATATCCAGGCAGATGATCTTCGCCGAATCCTGTCCGTATTTCGTCTCCATCTCCCACACCATGTAATCCTCCATGACAAAGATGAGGTCGGCCTGATCGGCCATTTCCTTGGTCACCGGACGGGCACTGAACGGAGATATGCCGGCGGAACTGACCTCGACATCAAGGCCATTCCGGGCGACCATCTTGCGGAACACGTCCGCCGCCGTCGGGCTGCGATTGATGTTGGCCGCACAGACAAACAGGTAATGCCGGCGTGTCTCGCTCATATCGCTATTCCATCGGCAAGCTCGCGCTTGCCGCTGCCACCCCAATCTTCGTTTTGAGGGAGGCCAGCAGTCTCTCACCCCGCGCGGCGGTCGTAGGCTCGATAGAGCAGGTCGAGCTCCGCCTGCTTGGCGTCGTAATCCTGCTGCAGCTCCGCGAACCGGTCGGGATTGCGATACACCTCCGCGTCGCCGAAGCGCTGCTTCAGGCCCTCCAGTTCGTGCTCGAGCCGCAGGATCATGTCCTCAAGCTGGTCGATGGAGTACTTGTTGAAGCGTTTGAGCTCGTCCGGTGTTCTGCGCTCCGCGATTGCCTGCTGGCCCTCGGTCTTGTGTCCTTTGTCTTCCGCCTTGCGCGCGGCGTCCTGCACTTCCCTCTGGGCCTCGATGCGCTGGCGAATGATAGAGGCATAGACCGAGTAGGCGAGCGATGCGTTGATGAACTCTGTTTTGCCGAGGCGACGATTGCCCAGCTCATCGGTGCCGATCACGAGCAGTTTGTCCACGGTGCGGTCGAGGAAGTAACGGTCGTGGCTGACGGCGATGATTGTCCCGGTGTAGTCGTCCAGGGCGGTTTCGAGCATCTCGCGGCTGGCAATATCCAGATGGTTGGTCGGCTCGTCCATGACCAGCACGTCGGGCTCGGACAGCACGAGCTTGCAGAGCATCAGCCGGCTGCGTTGCCCGCCGCTCAGCTCGCCGCAGAGCTTGAACACGTCGTCGCCGCTGAACAGGAACGCTCCGAGTCGGTGGCGGACCTGCTCCGGCACAAGCTCGGGATTGGTGCTCCATGCCTCGTCCAGAACGGTCCGGGTCGGGTCGAGCACGTCGCCATGCTGGTCGAGGTATCCGACGCGGAGGCTCGGTCCCATGCGGATCCTTCCGGCGGACGGCTCCGTTTGGCCGAGGGCCAGCTTCACAAGAGTCGTTTTTCCCGTGCCGTTGGGACCTGTGATGCCGAGCCGCTCGCCCTTGAGAACGTCGAACGTAAGATTCTCGAACAGCGTCAAATCCCCAAACGATTTGCCCATTGCCTCGCAGCGAATCACGAGGTCGCTGCCGCCGTCGGTCTCCGCGAACGAGAATCGGATCGTCTTGGGCTCGATCGGCTTGTCGAGGAAGTCGGGATTCTCCTTGAGCAGGCGTTTGAGGCGGATTTTGCGGCCGCGGGCCGTGCCGCGCATGCCTTCCTGGTCCTTATTGCGGGCGATGAAATCGCGCGTCCGCTCGATCATCTCCGCGCGGCGGGTATACTCGCGCTGCTGCTGCAAGCGGACGGTGTCCCGGGTCTGGATATAGTTGCTGTAGTTGCCGTGCCAAACGCAGGCCTGCCGGTTCTCCACTTCGATGATCTTGCAGGCGACGAGATCGAGCAGGTACCGGTCATGGCTGATGATGACGGCGCCCCCACGGTAGTTGCCCAGGAATCGCTCCAGCCACTCGGTGGCCTGCAGGTCCAGATGGTTCGTCGGCTCGTCCAGCAGCAGCAGGTCAGTCTCGAGCATAAGCACCTGGGCCAGTCCCAGCCGGGACAACTGCCCGCCGCTCAGGGCGTTTGTCTTGGCGTGATGCAGTTCCGCCTCAAGACCGAGGGCTGCAAGCGTCATCTGGATACGGGTTTCATACTCGTATCCGCCGGCAATCTCGAATTCGTGGCACAGCCGGTCGTACTGCTTCATTTTCGCCTGCAGGTCCGTGCCGGCGAGGCTTTCCATCTCATGCGAGGCATCGTGGATCGCCTGCTGCAAGCGGAGCAGGTGTTCCACACCGGCGTGCATCTCTTCCAGGACGGTCCGCTCGCCGCTGAACGTGGCCTCCTGGGGCAGGTACCCGATGCGAAGCCCCTTTTGCCTGATGACCCGGCCGATATCCGGGGCGGTCCGGCCGGTGATCAAATTGAGGATAGTCGTCTTGCCCGAGCCGTTGGCGCCGACCATGCCGACCTTCTCGCCCGCATGGAGCTGAAGGTCCAGCCGGTCCAGCACGACCTCCGAGCCAAACGATTTATGAACATCCTGTAACGTTACAATGGCCATTTCTATTCCGATGGCGTGCAACCAACAGCACACCTTGCAAGGACTCCTCATCCTCCGCCTGCAGGATCCATCGCCTATGGTATCGGCCGGAGCCGTCGGATTCAAGTGCCGCTTCGGACACCCTGCAAAACACCCGGTTACGCCGAAAACTCGCTTGCAATCGTCGTCCCGCGGTGGTTTACTTCAATAATCTGCCGGGTACGAACGTCTTACGACACGTACGATCAATGGATCGCCGGAACATGTCGTTAGGATTCGCTCTGCCGCGGTGGAGGCAGTACAGGTATTACAAAACTGACGGCCGGCTTGTTTGTAGATCGGCTGTCTTGCAGGACGGGAGACATACCATAGACGTCGCATTGGAGAGCTCAACATGGTGAGAAGACGAAATCTGACACGACGAGAACTCCTCAAGAGTTCGGCAGTAGCGGCTGGGTCCCTGGTGTTATCAGGGGCGGCCGGACCTCTGGCTTTTGCACAGGGCAGTGACGCGATCCGCGTAGGCGTGGTCGGCTGCGGCGGACGAGGGTCCGGCGCGGCTCACGACTGCGTGAATTCCTCGCCGGGCGTGAAGATCGTTGCTCTGGCGGATGCCTTTGGCGACCGCCTCAAGGGCCTCAAGGACGAGTTCAAGGTCGCCGACGACCGCTGCTTTGTCGGCCTCGATGGCTACAAACAGTTGATGGCGCTGCATGAGGTGAACCTGGTCATCCTGGCGACGCCTCCGGGCTTTCGGCCGATCCACTTTGCCGAGGCGATCCGGCAGGGCAAAAATGTGTTCATGGAAAAGCCAGTCGCCGTCTGCCCCGCGGGCGTCAAGATGGTGATCGAAGCATCCGAGCTGGCGAGCCAGAAGAACCTGGCCGTCGTCGCCGGCACGCAACGACGTCACCAGCCTGAATACGTCGAGACCATGAAGCGAATCCATGACGGCGCCATCGGCGACATCGTCACCGCCCAATGCTACTGGAACATGGGCGGGCTCTGGGTCAGCGAGCGTCAGCCGGGCCAGAGCGATGTCGACTGGCAAATCCGTAACTGGCTGTACTTCACATGGCTGTCCGGCGATCACATCTGCGAGCAGCACGTGCACAATCTCGACGTGATCAACTGGGCGTTCAAAGACGCCCTTCCCGAAACGATCCACGGCCTGGGCGGCCGGCAGTTCCGCGCGGACCCGAAGTGCGGCCACATCTTCGATCATTTCGGCGTCGAGTTCATCTACCCCAACGATGTGCGAACGATCAGCATGTGCCGCCAGATCGAAGGGACAGAAGGCAACGTCAGCGAACGGGTCGTCGGCACGAAGGGCGTCACGAACTGCTCCGGCGTGATCGCGGGCGAGAACGCATGGCGATACACGGGGCCCCGCGGCAACGCCTACGTCCTGGAGCACACGGACCTGATCAAGAGCATCCGCGACGGCAAGCCGCTCAACGAAGGCAAGCGAATCGCCGAGAGCACGCTTTGCGCGATCATGGGCCGCGAATCCGCCTACTCCCGCCAGCAGTTCAAGCGTACATGGTTCCTGAGTCGGTGCACTCTGAACCTGCTGCCGCCTGATGGTCTCAGGCTCAGCGATGCCAAGCCCGTGCCTGCCTTTGCGATCCCGGGCCAGTACGAGTTGTCCGGATGGGTGCCGGAGCAGAGAGCACGCGGAAAACGCGGCTGAGTCACCCGTTTGACGCAGGTGCGGATTGAACGAATATAGACGCCGAACGAAGGAGATTTCGAATATGTCATCACACGCGAACAATGGGATATCCGGGACCAACGCGGGCGTGGCCGGCGCGACGGTGGCTGCCGTGCTGGGGCAAATGGCGCACGCTCAAGGGTCCGACAAGATCAAAGTGGGTATGCTCGGCTGCGGCGGACGCGGCAACGGCGCCATCCAGAACTGTCTGGAAGCCGATCCGGGCGTCGAGATCATCGCTCTGGCCGACCTGTTCGACGATCAGGTCAAAGGGACACGGGACCGCTTTGCGAAGAATGAGAAATTCAGAGACCGCGTCAAGGTCAACGACGATCATCTATTCTGGGGCTTCGATTGCCATGAGAAGCTGGCCAAGTGCGAGGCGGACTTGCTGCTGATGGCGACGGCGCCGGCGTTTCGCGGCCGGCAACTGATGGCCGCCATCAAGGCCGGCAAGCACGTGTTCACGGAAAAACCCGTGGCGACGGACGTAGCCGGCTGCAAAGAGGTGATGGAGGCCGCTCGACTCGCCAAGGAGAAGAACCTGGCCATCGTGGCCGGCACGCAGCGGCGCCACCAGACGTCGTATGTCGAGACGATGAAGCGAATCCACGACGGCGAGATCGGAGAGCTGGTCGGCGGCCAGTGCTATTGGTTTGGCGGCGGCATCTGGTTCAAAGGCCTGCCGCAGAACAGCCAGATGAGCGAGTTGGAGTGGCAATGCCACAACTGGTACCACTTCACCTGGCTGTCCGGCGACCAGATCTGCGAGCAGCACATTCACAACATCGATGTGATGAACTGGTGCTTCAATGGTCCACCGGCGAAGTTCACTGCGGTCGGCGGCCGCGGCTGGCGCAGCTATAATGATGGCCAGATTCAGACTGCCAAGGAAGTCTGTAAGAAGTTCAGCAACGACAGCGAGCAAGGCTGGGAGAAGTACAACGGCGACATCTGGGACCATATTTACGCCGAGTTCGAGTACCCGAACGGCGCCCGCTGCCTGAGCTTCAGCGGCCACAGCCCCGGCACCGGACGTAACGGCGAGAAGATCGTCGGCACCAAGGGCGTCAGCAATTGCAGTGGGAACATCACGGGCGAGAAGGCCTGGTCCTTTCCGGGCCGAGGCATCGATCCCATGGTGCAGGAGCACAAGGACCTGATCGCAAGCATCCGCAGCGGCCAGCCACTGAACGAAGGCCAGCGGGTTGCCGAGAGCACCCTGACGGCCATCGGCGCACGCATCGCCGCCTGTACCGGCCGCGTAATCACCTGGGATTGGCTGATGAACACCAGCAAGCAGAACCTCGTGCCAAGGGACATCAAGCCGGGAGCGGGCCTGTTCCATCCCATCGCCACCGGCCGCGATGAGCCGGTGTAGTGCCGGAACGTTCAAATTGTCTTCACTGCAGAGGCCAGGGACCGGATGTAACGCCAACCGATCCCCGGCCCCTGATTTCTGAGGCCCACGGGACTATGACGGTGTTGTGCCTGCTTTGCCTGCTCGTGTCGTCCCCTGCGAATCCACGTGACATTTCACCGGCGATTCCTGAAACGATCCGCGAGTTCTTTGGACCACCGCCGCAGTTCGCGAGTGATTTTGGGCAGTACAGGTCGCCACTGGAGTCTGAGGACGGCACGGCTGTCAGGACCCCGGCAGACTGGCAAAAGCGGAGGCAGGAAATACTCGCCACGTGGCGTCACCTGACAGGCTCCTGGCCGCCGCTGATCGAGAGGCCCGAAGTGCAGTACCTGGAACAGACGCACCGCGACAACTTCACTCAGCACAACGTCACGATCGAGATCGCCCCCGGCAAGCAAACAGTGGTCGGCTACCTGCTTATTCCTGACGGAAAGGAACAGAACCCAGGTATTCAAATCCGCAATCCGCAATCCGAAATCCGCAATCGATTTCCCGCCGTGCTCGTGGTCTTTTATGATGCGGAAACCGGCGTAGGTCTGGGCAAAGAACTGCGTGACTTCGGCTACCAGTTGGCCAAGCGAGGCTTTGTCGTCCTGTCGATCGGGACGCCGGAGTTCGCCAGCCTCAAGCCGCCGTACAAGCCTCTGTGCGAATCCGTCGAAGGCAAGCCCCCGCTCCAGCCGCTCTCCGCCCTCGCCTATGTCGCCGCCAATTGCCGTACCGCGCTCGCAAAGATGCCCAATGTCGATCCCAAGAGAATCGGCATAGTGGGCCATTCCTATGGCGGCAAGTGGGCGATGTTCGCCTCCTGCCTCTACGAGAAATTCGCCTGTGCCGTCTGGTCGGATCCCGGAATTGTCTTCGATGAGGGCCGGCCGAATATCAACTACTGGGAACCCTGGTACCTCGGCTGGGATGCAAGCTGGCAGCGAGAGCGAGGCGTCCCGAGCGACACGAATCCTCGCACCGGCCCCTACAAGACGATGATCGAGACCGGCCGCGACCTCCACGAGTTGCACGCCCTGATGGCCCCCCGCCCGTTCCTCGTCTCAGGCGGCGCCGAGGACCCGCCCAGGCGATGGCAGGCCCTCAACCACACCGTCGCCGTGAACAGTCTTCTGGGCTACACGAATCGCGTCGCCATGACCAATCGCGACACCCACGACCCCACGCCGCAATCCAACGAGCAACTTTACGCCTTCTTCGAGCACTTCCTGAAATCCACTCCCCCTGCCGGTTCTGGCCGACCTGCCACATCCAAGCCGTAAAGCTCTCCCGAATGCAATCAAACACTGGCACAACTTATTGGCCTTTGACTGGATATATGAAATGGCTCACAGCGTGAGCTCGTAGGGTGAGTCCTTGACCCACGCGGTTGTTCGAGCAAAGCATCTCCTGACTTGGGACCGGGATGGCACGTGGCCTTCAAGCCATCGGGCCCATCTTGCCGATAGAGCTTCTTCCGCTGGCAGACCGCTGCTGGCGAGACGCCCAGGATCCCGGCGACCTCGCCCGGCCGATGGCCCGCGTCGAGCAGTGCGATGGCTCGGAATCATTGACGTTCGAGTGCTTCGGGTGTTCCTGGCGTTCTCATGCATGATTCTATCGACCATCAACGGCTATTTCGTTTAACTATTCAAAGGTCAATAGATGACCGCCACTGGGCTATTCGTTTCGTTGTGGGCGCCGAGGTTTGCCCGCAATGCCTGCGAGAACCTCCGCCGCGGGACAGCCTACTGTTTTGCCTGCCTTCACCTTCCGGACGTGTCTGTGAATCTCGGCCTCTTGTTCAAGGCTCGATTCATAGGCGGCACGATCTTCAAGGCTCACGATCGTGCTTTGCTGCAGCGACAAATCAGCATCAACTACGGCGCGTGGCAGCTCTTGATGATGTAGCCGCCGGACTTCTCTTCGGGCTCGAGTTCGAGGATTCCGCGGGCCTGTGCCTCCTCGAGCAACTGGCTGAACGACCGGACGCCGTAGTAGGACTCGCTGAAGCCGGGCTTGCGGCGTTTCAGGGTCTGCTTGATCATGGAGCCCCAGATTTTCTCGCCCTCCCCGCGCTCTTCCACTAAGGCCTCGTAGGTCTCGACGATCCAGTCGAAGGCCTCCTGTTTCTTGTCCTTGACGGGCTTGGCGGCTTTGGCGGTCGGGCCTCGGGACGGCTTGGAACTCGCCTCCCTGCCGGCCTCCTTCCTGCGGGGCGGCTGACGGCGCACAAGATCGTCGTAGTAGATGAATTCATCGCAGTTTGCGATCAACAAGTCCGACGTCGAGTTCTTGACGCCGACGCCGATAACGATCTTGTTGTTCTCCCGCAGCTTGCTGACCAGCGGCGAAAAATCAGAGTCGCCGCTCAGGAGCACGAAGGTGTCCAAGTGCTCTTTCGTGTAACAAAGGTCGAGCGCATCGACCACCATGCGAATATCGGCGGAGTTCTTGCCCGACATTCGCACGTGCGGAACCTCGATCAGCTCGAAGGAGGCTTCGTGCATCGCCGGCTTGAATGCCTTGTAGCGGTCCCAGTCGCAGTATGCTTTCTTGACGACGATATTCCCCTTGAGCAGGAGCCGCTCGATCACCTTGCCAATATCGAATTGGGCGTAGTTGGCCGCTTCAACGCCCAACGCGATATTCTCGAAATCACAAAAAAGGGCCATGTTCCGCGTCTCAGCCTGATATGCCATGCCATCGTTCCTTCAATAAAAGGTCCCCATGCTCCATTTTCCTGAGAATCGTTTTCTCCAACCGTCATTTCCTTGTTCACGGCACTGCCATCCTAATACAAGTGCAGATCTGATGCAAGTAAGACTTGGCAAATGACTGCCGGCTGCGGATCTTAGAACAGGTCGTTCATCAGATCGCTTCTATCTATTCTGAAATGGGCGGCGAGATCATTCAAAATACCGCTCAACGTGCCGATTTTGAGACAATCGTGCGAAGGGAATAGTGATGTGGTGTTCGCCTTGCAGCGTAGTGGTGACCCGAATATGGCTGCCCGTCTGCCGGGTGATTCGATAGCCGTATTTCTCAAGACGTTTCGCGAGTTCTCCGCCGCTGATGTCCCTCGGAAGCTTCATAGCGCCATGACTTCATCTTTTACCATATGCAGCCGTGCGATATGAGGGCGGTCCTTCTCATCGAAGTGGCATTTCACCGCATCCTTGATGTTCTCCTTCAACTCATCCAGGGTCTCGCCTTCGGTGGTGGATGGAATAACCGAGCGCTCTGGCGGTATATCCGCCTTCATCGGAGTTCTCAACAATGAATATGATCTCACTCATTCAGCTTGGCCTCAATATCGGCGAAAACCTTCGTCGCCGGACGACCTGCCGCTTTGTCTGCCTTCACCTTGCGGGCACGCCTGCGAATCTCCGCCTCTGGCTCAGGGCTCAATTCGTAGGCAGCAGGATCTTCAAGGCTCATGATCAAATCATGAGCAAGGCTCGCACGCTCGCCGACAGATAATGCCATCGCTTCTTTTCGGACCTGTTCCTTTGTTTTCATGATTTCACTATACTACTGGCACAGGTTCGTGTCAATCCTCTCCCGTCTGGCTGGATCAGGGAATTCAACTCTCATCCATGTGCCTGCTGATCGATCTCCTGGAACACCTGACTTGCGGGCGACGACCCCATTTCCCCTCGCTCAAAAGCGTTAGTCCGGTCTTCCGCTTCCTGTGCCCAAGCCGCGTCGATGTCCTTGCGAGCCGGGAATTCGAAGCTCGCCAGTATCCGCTCGACCAACTCCGCTCGCTCCACAGGCGGCAAATTCAGCACTTCACGAAGAATCTGTTCGCTCTGCAGCGTCATAAAGCAACTCCTGCAATCATGCCGCTCTTGTACTGACTCTTATGCGAACCCGATTCACGTAGGACTACCGAGCGATGATCCCCCGCCGCCGAATCAGATATGATATCCGGGATTCTCATCCGAGTCCTGCCCTCTCACGGTCTATCTTCCAAACGTCCAGAGGATCTTGTCGATCTTCCTTGGAGTCCACTCAACGCTGTCAAAGATGTGGTTGTTCTCCGTTGTCTTGCGCTGTATGACATTGATAAGAAGCACTCCATCCTCAATGGAGAGGTCCCTCTCATTCATCTCGTCCAGGACATCCGCTTCAGGAAGACCCCTTACTCCGCGAAGAGCTTTGACGACGAACTGGTCAACGGTGGCGAATGTCTCCGAATACATGAGCGATAGCAGTCCCGAAGCGCCTGCAGTGCCAAGGCCCCTGATTTCCCTTGCGATCCCCAATGCGCCCCTCACGTCAGATAGATCAACCTTGAGCAGACACTGCTTGATCAGGTCCAGGTCGTCGAGCTTGTCTTTATCGTTGCCGTTCACGAATTTCATTCAGCGTAGCAGCGAGGGAGCGGCTTCTTGTCGGAAATGGGCGTTGAGGGCGTTGCAGAAGAATTCGAAGACGCGGCGACTCTGTTGGCGGCAGGTTGCGATCAC
>Ga0214473_10001378_pt1 | contig 32336 bp, 31 predicted proteins | sample RVTome_7_FD_203509 | JGI IMG/M metagenome (GOLD analysis project Ga0214473, IMG submission 203509) | Soil microbial communities from uranium-contaminated site in the Upper Colorado River Basin, Wyoming, United States - RVT98D197 | ecosystem: Environmental > Terrestrial > Soil > Contaminated >...
AGCTGAAGAAGAGAATAGCTGCCGGGATCAGTTGGAGAAGAACGATAATCGCTCCGATAATGATGAAGATCCAGAGGATTGTCCCGCCTTCTTTCATGCTGATAGACCGTGCAAATGCCGGAGAAGCTATCAAAGTCATCAACCCCACTGCCAACCCAACCTTTAATCCTTTCATTCTTTTTTCCATTTTCGTTTCCTCCTTTCTTTGATGTTCACCCTAAAACATTGCATTTGGCATGCCAAAAGATAGATTATTATTTAACTATTTGAAATTATTGAATTTTATAAAAAATTAGGATTGGTGGGGAAGGGTTTTTGAGGCTTAAATAGATATTTTAAATATACATATTTGGGAATTTAATTTTTTTATATTTTATAAGTAACTAAAATTATTAATTTTAATTGATTATAAAAAATTTATACATAAAGTCTAAATGAGATAAAAAAAATATACAATAAAGAAATTAACCCTACCGGCTCATTTTATAGCCATAACCTGTGTCCATTCTCTTTCAACCAGAATCTATGTTTCCAGTAGTCAGGAAGGATGGTCTCTAACGAGGTCCAGAATCTTTTGGAATGGTTCTTTTCTTTTATATGAACAAGTTCATGAATCAGGACATAATCAATAACGCTCAAAGGCGCCATGATCATTCTCCAGCTAAAAGATAATCGATTATCTCGGGAACAGGATCCCCAACGGTGCTTTGCGCTTGTTATTTTTAACCCTTTCGGAACCAATTGAAGTCTATTACTGAAATAATGGACTCTTTCTTCAATCCTCTCTTTTGCCTCTCTTTTATACCATTGAGTAAAAAGATCCTTGGCTTTTGCTGCATGACCTTGATCGATGAGGAATTTACCAAAGGATAATTTGAGTGGAATCCCTTTAGGGTGGGTATCTCCTATTTCTAAAGGATACGATTCTCCTAAATATAAAAATTTCTCGCCAGGGATAAATGCTTTATTGGGTTCCTTCGTAAACTTTTCTTTTTCTGATATTTTTTCAACGATCCATGACTGTTTTTCCTTAATAAATTTTTCTATCTCCCCTTTCGGGGTATGATAAGGGACGTAAATGACGATTCTCCCATCTTCTTTAATATGGAGGGATATCGTTTTCCTCCTTTTCTTACTTCTGATCAACTGAAAATTAAGACCATTATGCATGGGTCATGTAATTCATGTAATTTTTATTAACTAACTTATGGAATATTTCCATATCTTCCAGAAATCGATTCATAAATTCAAGCATAGATTGGACTCTTTCCGGCTGGCCAATAACCGCATCGCTCCCAAAAAGTATTCGATCTTGATACTGTTGGATAAAGCTCTGATAGGATACCGGATCTTTTTCCATAAAAGATACCAAAGAGGATATATCCGTGTAACAATTTGGATATTTATCTAACAGAAAGGCTATGCCCCGTCTGGAAAATCCGAAATGGGGGATATTAAAATTGGTCTTGGGGTAACTCCCGATCATTTCTTCAACAAAGTTTCCATGTTTTCTCAAATCAACATGCATCAGAATCGGCATACCCTGAGAGGATGCATTTTCGATGATCACCGATGTAATTTTCTCTGATTGCTTGCCTGTTCGGCCAAGGGTTTTTTCCATGCCCCCTATTCGCAGTGTTGTATCTTCTTCTGGAACATAAAGCAGCTTAAGACCGTTAAACCCCCCCTGCTTGTACATTTTGATTTTCTCTTCAATATTATTTTCCATAAAACGAGCATCTAAAAAGGGGACGATCTTCAGGTGATGGGGTAAGTTCATCGCAGCAAATGGGTCCCTTTGATTTTCAATGGCCTCCCGGGTAACATAGGGATGGTAGGCCCCAGGGATCATCTTCAGATAAGTATCTATTTCGGTAGGAAATTCGCTTATCACCAGGATATTCATACCTGCAAGACCGATCTTTTCTAAAAGACCAATTTTTTGCTGGAGTTTGTGTAAAGAACCGTCATAAAAGAAGTGAATATGGGCGTCATAATATTTCATGTTCAAATGTCTCCTTTAGGACAAGGAAGACCTCACTATCATCATCCTTTCTTTAATATCTCAAAAATCTGATCCCGATAGACTTGACTTTTTTCATCAGCAGGGATCACCTCAATCCCTTGAGGAGAGGTTACCCCTAAACCAAGTTCTACCGCCCTTGCAATCTGCTCCTGTTCAAATATTTTTGGTTTCATAATGTGTTCATTGCTTCCGAGAAGTTTCAAAATGGCCACTCCGACAGCATCGATGGCCACCCGATCGGTTGAGGCGAAGAAGACCTCTCCTTTTGCATGCTTTCCAGTCATGGGACCTCCGTCCACAAAGGCATCGACTCCGTCAAGGATGACAAGAGCAGGTTTAAAAGGCTCGTTGATCTCTGCAATCATCTTCCGTTGATGAGGAGAATTATGAAGCTCTCCCATATATTCATATCCATGACGGGATGTGGGGACAACACCGACATGGAGCTTTAAGGATAGGGTGAATATTCCTCCGTACTGATGGGTCTTCAGGCAGCAGGTGGAGATGAGGCATTCTGCATCAAGGACGGGCCGTGCAATCCGAAACCCATTCGGCCAGTGGCTCTTCTTTGGTTTGAATAATACCCAATCCTTTTTATCAAGATCGTCAAAATCAATGACTTTTACATTCAGTTTATCGAGAATGGGCAAAATTCCTTTTTTCTCCATCACCTCACGGGTCAAGGGATAGCTTCTCTCTCCAAGACTGATTGACTTTGCGTCCATTTCCCAGATCTCTTCTATTAACGCTACTAATGTATCATTGTGCGTGGAGCCTGGCGTGATATCTGCGGTGTTGAAATTAGGTTTAATCAGGACATTCTTCCCTTTGGCAGGATTAATATTGAGTGCTTTCAAAGATGTCTTTACTCCGTTTTTCCGATTATCTGTCTTCACCAATGCAACACGGCTTCCTGTGCTGGACATGGCTGCACCTCCATCCATATTTAGAAACAAACCCCCTCCAGCTACTCCGGTATACTTTAAAAAATCCCTTCGACTGACTCTCTTCATCGTCTTCTCGTTTTTTTAGACCCGCCCTCTTCTAATGATTAAGATTTTTTGTGGGGCTCTCGGTCGTATCTCCCCTGGTCAAGACAGAGGCTGCATCGCGACTGTGAACACCATTGGCAGAACTTGCAGTCAGTGCAGCAATGCTTCTTATCCTTGCTCTCTTCCGGACAGCAGAGAAGTCCATAGGGCGTTACTTCAAAACGCACTCCATCTTCATAAATAAACTTTTTATCTCCATCAGCCATTCGTTAAATCCACTATCTCTTCACATCTAAATTGAAAAGGGGTTTAAATAGAATTATAAGATATTCTTCTTCCAATTAACCAATTATCTTTGCAAAGTCAGGAATGAATGTTACGAAGGACTTATCGATTAATTCTTAAGGTAGCTAAAACATGGCTTGGAGAGGTTTAGGTGATTTATGAATACTCACCATTCCAAAGGGCTTACATGCTATTTGACGACTCTATCGTCATTTGGCATGCCAAATGACGAAATAGATGTCAATATTTATTTTCTACCGTAACCCTTTTAGGGATGGTTTTGGTCTTTTGGAGCGGAGATGTTTTGAAAAAAGATTGAGAAGGTGTGAGCGAAGGCAAGAAAAGAGAAAATACCTTAAACTCAATTGGGATTATACGGCCGCCATCATTGGATGTACCGGGGCAATTCGATGTTTGGTCATAATTACCTCCTCAGTGATAATCGACAATTTCCACCTGTGCAGTATCTTCTTTAGGCCGCCTTTTGGATTTCTTTAGCCTCGTATTCAGGAAATATGATAATAGCGGGGTGGATGTCAAAAGCTTTTGCTAACTGTTCTACACGCTTTTTGCCAATTTCTACCTTTTCGTTTTCTAAGAGGCTAATATTCGTTGGGCTGATGCCCGAACGCCTGGCAAGCTCTGCCTGGGTCCAGCCTTTTAACTCACGAAGCATTCGTATGACCTCACCGGTCGTCAGTTTAGCATGCGCTTTTGCTGGTACAAATTCAGCTTGTCCACGAGTTCTCATAAGTCCTCCTAATAGTTGTAAAACCAGTGCTCCCTGCCTCAATTGCGGCAACGTTTTTTAGGATGACACCGTCACGAATTTCCCTAATATTTGAACTCCATCTGAGGGTTTCCTTTTTGAATTATATCCTTAATTAAATTCACAAACCTTGTTGCTGTGTCCAAGGCATTAGATGCTTCTGATTTTGAGATCGAAATATCAATCTCATAGGTAAAAATATTCCGTTTCCTTCTCATCCGGTCAAACTGCTCTACAATCACCTTAAACTCTTTACCCAAGAAATGCGACATAAACTCCACTACGGTTTTATGCTGATACCCGTCTGCCGGCCGGAATCCCTTCAATAAAATAAATGCCCTTGCAGCATGTAACATCGCAAGATAGGCCACTGTATAAGCGATCCCCTCATCAATATTTATATTGGCTTTTGCTGTTTTTAAATCTTTGCGCGCGCGTAGGATCAATTTTTCAACGGTTCTTAGATCAGATTTCTGTCTCCTCAGCAATCCCTTTGATAGAGACTCTTCTAAGAATTCCTCATAGGTCATTTTGGTTTCCAATAAGAAATATTTTGGGATTTTTAACCAGATCCGTAATAAAGGGATCTTTATCTTTCACTTTATGTTTGAACTCATCCCTTCTGAATATGCTGTAATTGATCTCTCTTTTGAGAACCTTCTCCAGCCTGTTTATCTCTCTTAAAAGCCTATTTTCATCGATCTTACCTATGACGAGCAGATCGATATCGCTTTTTGCAGTTTCTTCATGTTTTGGAAAAGAACCGTAGATAAAGGCAACCTCAATCCCCCTCATCCTGCCCAAAATCTCCCTTAGCAAACCTTGGATGCCGATCGTTTTAAATACGATGCTTTTCAACTCATCAAATAAGGGATAGGATTGATTGAGAAGATAATACCTCAGATTTCCCTTTTTTCTGGATAGAAAGAGGCCATCCTCTTCCAGTCGGGTCAGTTCTTTTCGAATCATACTGACGGGCGTCCGGAGAATCCGTTCCAATTCTCTGAGATAGTACTCTTGATCAGGGTTGGTAAAGTAAAGCCTGAACAGTTCCTTTCTGGTCTTTGACTTAAATATTTTAGAGATGTCCATAAGGTTTGTAATATTTTTGTATTACAATCGTAATCCGTTTATATTACAATGTCAATCGAATTTTATTCTGCTGCTGAGATAAAATGGGCGAAGGATATCTCTGAAAGTACCTGGTTCAAAATGAAATCAATGAGGAACGAACAACCTAATGACTTGTCTTCCTTTGAGCTTTGCCTGCCCGCCGGAGCTTCAGCGTAGGCGGGAGCTTTCAGCTTTGATCTTTACGCTATGCTCCATGCGCCATGCCCTTTGCGATCTTTTGTCTGCAGGTCCAACTTTTTTATGGATGACATCGAAGCGAAACTTAATTTTAGGCAATACTGATTTGTAGGCGTTTCCCTAAGGCTCCGGCAACGCGCTCTAAGGTGGATAACTTGATATCCTCTGCATGGTTCTCAATTCTTGATATGGCAGTCTTCCTAGTCTTGAGACGGCGAGCTAACTCCTCCTGGGTTATTCCTGCCTCTTTACGAGCCTGACGGAGAACGACCCCAATTTTGAACTGCTCGTAACCTTGATCGAAGCCTTTGGCAAATGCTTTGTCTCTTTTTTTCCTCTCCTTAATATATTTTTTTAGGTCGCTCATTTAAACCCTCCTTTTAAGAAAATCTCTTCGATAAGCTTCTGCCCTCTCTATTTCACCGGCAGGAGTCTTTTGACTTTTTTTAACAAATCCATGGGTAAGTACAACCGAGTTATTCATAAAGAAACAAAAGATGCGATAGGATTTGAGCCAAATTGAATTCTGCATTCCCAGATATCCTCCGTTCCTCCAAGCTTTTTGAAATACGAAGCCGGCACAATATCCATATCTTCCAATAACCCGAGAACCCAGACTATCTTCTGTGCGACTTTTCCAGGCAAAGAATCGATAAACTCTTGGACTGGACATTTACCATCAGCAGTTCTATAGAAGATAACTGTTCTGTTCACAAAATCATGTTAACTTGAATGTTAACCTCTGTCAAGGGCAATTTAACCTGGTTTAAAAAGCGAACTCAGAAACTTAGTCAGAGGGAGGAGAAAGAAGTAGACTGAAAAATGGAAGCACTTCAAAAGAATTGTGTTTCCAGGAGAGGTAAACCCCGTTAGAAATCCCAGTCGTTACGACTCGAAACCGAGCGGGGCATTAGATCCCGCCAGAATTATTCTAGAATGTAATCCCGCTGCAGCCGCCGGCCCGGAGGGAGCAGCAGGGCATTATTTCTAACGGGGTAAATATCATTTCCTATCGTGTGCTCGACAGCGCACCTTGCCGGCCAGTCAGGCGCTTTGGGGTTCTTGACTTCAAAATGAAGTCAGAAGTGACTGCATTGCTTCGAGGCTCGTAACTCAATAACTAAATAATAGGGCCAACTTTTTTTTGGATGTCACCTTATATTTCAAGAATTCAGTTCTTGTATTTTTCAAGAAAATTTACCCACATCTTCTTGATTAACGGCAAGAATTTTTTGTTTCTTGAGTGGTGATTTTACCTTTCCCACAAGAGAGGCAAATTTACGCGGGGGTCCTGTTTGAAAGGTTTCTTGGGCATCCTTCAATAGGTCTTTCTGAAGTGGTGAAGAAAGATCTGCATTCTGGACTACCCTCTTGAAACGCTTCCTCATCGGATCTGAGATCTGGAGAACATTTCCTGGAGGATCATAAAGCTCAAAAACCATCTTCCAATAGATGCTGGTCAATTCCACAGCCTGAAAGAAAAATTTCATATAATCTTTGAAATATTTGCTAAACTTTTCAGAGGAAAGGCCGTCGTTCTTTAGATCTTCGTAAGCCGTCTTATAGGGGCCGATCCATTTTATTCCCCTTAAGATTAAAAGGAGACCGTCAACCCAATCCTCAATCTCCTCTTCCCTCGGATAAATCCCATGACTTTCCACAAAGGCCCGCTGAATAAAATAACGAAACCAGTCAGGCGCATTCTTGGAGCTTTGAGGATCAAGGTCAACCCAGAGGTTAAAGGACTTATCCATGAAGTCTTCATTGGGATAAAGGGTATGAAACAACCCCACATCCTGATAAATTTCGCATTCTCGGTGGATTTTCCGATTCTCCCCTCTACGGTAATAAGGACCGGCAATATCATTTACCAGAGGATGAATGATCTGATCGGCGGCCATATGGGAAAGATACCCGCAGGCAAAGGCAAATTTGTCTAAATCGTTACCTTCCCATTCCTGTACCTCCCAGCGAGTGTCCTTCCATGTCAGTTCAATGAGCGTAAGAGGAAATTGGTTAGGTTCCCTCGAGTGAAGAAGGTAAGACCATCCATCGACGCCGAGCGGTTTATCCGATTGCTCGAGGAGAAGGCTTTTCATTCCTTCCCACTGGCTTCCATAATAAGATAAGTCTGGACCGATGGATCCAAGATTGAGATAAGGTTTTCTTTCATCCGCATCAAGGATGTTAATGAACTCTTCATACTCACCACCATCCTGAAGGACTTTTACGGCTTTATTACAAATCAACAGATGAGCAATATTGGCTGGCATGATTGTCCCCTCTCAAAAATAAGAACCCGTCGCAAAGAACTTTAGGACACCAACTTTTTTATGAATGCCACCAGAGTTTCTTAAATAATTAGTTTGTATCTATCTGTTATTTAAATAGAATATGAGAACCGTCCCGAAGCTCGTTCAAATTCGAGAAAAAGGTCGGTTTGCAGCATATCGAAGATTAGACTGTTTGGGAAAGCAGATTTGAGGTAAGTCGTCTTTCCCGTTTTCCTTGGCCCCCACAGGAAAGCGGACCGGCCTTTCGGCAGATCATCTTCAGCAATCGATCAATGATTTTTTCCATGGACCGTACTCCATTTTAGTCTTACTAAAACGGAATGATATCCATTTTGGATAATTTCGTCAACTAAAAAAACCACTCCATACTTTACCTCCCTGGACTGAGTTCCCCAAATGGCTGAAATCCAAACTAAAAACTTAGCCTCCTGAAGTGGGGAATCATTGGGGCGGAGAGATTTAAGAAGACTTAAAAGATGTGAGCGAGAGCAAGAAAAGAAAAAAATAGTGCTTGTCTATTTGTTAGCGAAATAAATAATGTGAACCCTTCCCCGATTGACACACTTGTTGAAAACTATCCTCGTACCGCCCCAAAAAAGGTTGCAGATAATTATTTACTTCGGTTTCATTCAATTTCATCCCGGTTACCTTTCTGAATCAATCCGATAGGCAGAAAGAAAATTTAATAAAGTAGTCCGGAAGTATTTGTTAATTAAATAAAATTTGAGAAACATTACTAATTTCCACAATATGGACAAATATATTTAATGACTTTTGAGGTTCGAACAGTTTCCTTCTCTTCTATCGATTCCAAAGGACTGGTACCGTTCCAGATTTCACGGATTAGTGTCTGGAATTTCCGTTTAGATGTGCTATACATACTCCCCCGTGCTCCCTCATAATAGCAATTGAGAGCGGCAAGTGCCTGTCCAAAGCTCAGTGCAGCATCAATATCCTTTGCATCAGCTTTCTCAAAACCTTTTCTTCCAGCACTGCCTAGTAAGTGAATAATCCCTGCACTACACCAATCCCCGGCCCCAGCAGCATCCTTCAAATTCACCACCGGATATGACCTCATGGTTTTCCACTTTCTTCTTCGTTTTCCATTTCCATCGATACGATATCTCAACCCTCCAGCACCAAGCGTTTCTATCTCCAGTGGAACATTTATTCTCTCTATTAGTTCCTGGGCATGTCCAAGTCTTTCATGGGAAAATTTTACGATATCAGCAACCTCAAGACATTCATAAAAAAGCTTCTTATCCTTTATGCCCGACGGTTCAAACACTATAAGAGCTCCTTTACTCTTGTTCATTTTGGCAAGTTCAATCGAACTTCGTACAATCCGGTCAAAATAAAATACTTGGGATTGGGGTATCCGCATGCTAATTTGTCTAATATCCCTAGCCAAAACAGGTTTATATCTCGGGAACCACGAACCGCAATTCGGACAAACCCACTCAAAACGATGCCACGGAACGCCGCTCCTTCTAGTCCCTATTTTTTCGATGATTATAGGGGTGTTGCCAGAACCGTTTCGAGAGATTAGACTGGTTCTCACCTTCCATTTTTTTAAATCCTTTACTAGTTCCTCTGCAGCCACATCATCTCTCAGCCTTGCAAGAGGGTAGGATTTCCACCCTAAATAGGAAAGAATGGTTAGGACATTTCCACATGATCCTCCCGTCCATAATTTGGGTGGGGACTTAGGATCTCCGTTTATTACAACATCAAGCGCAACAAGCCCTGTTCCTATGCACACCGGCTTCGGATGCTTAAATTTAAACCACTCTTTATGGTTCATAGCAATTTCCCGCCAGCCACAACTCAAATAGCTCAGCACTGCTATTGTTTTGAAGCGACTCTTCTTCATCCATATGATAACCATTTGATTCTACATTGGCTATTCCTACAAGAATATTCTCCCCTTTCGCCTCATATGCCGACAATAGGGCACCTATCGAGAGCAATTTGCTTGAAAGTGCTGAAATTATAATTTTACATCCCCCCAATATTGCTAATGATTGATTGTAGTGATTTATAGTTTTTTTAATTTGGCGGTATACTTGAAACGGATTTTGCTCATCGGCATAAATAATATTTCGGGGTTCAATAGGGATAGTATCAAACAAAAAGCGCCTGTATTCTCGTATAAGGTCATCTCCTCTACGGGGGTTTTGCGAGGGGAAAGGCAGAAGTGGGCAGACTTCTTCAGGTTTAACAAAATCTCGAATCTTAGTAAGTTGAATCTCTTTGCCTTCACCCAGTATAGGAATCCATACCTTTGGCATTCCTTTATTTGCTTCCAGATCTATAGCACCAAATCCATGAAGGTAGTTAGCGGTATCTTCTATTCCTTCTTCATGGATCCTGGAATCAAGCATATAATCTTCTGAAACAACGACATGTAAGTTTGGAATAATAACATCCTCACCTGACGTTTTCATTGTATCAATTAATAGTAATATCTTATGAATTAAAGGGAAATATATGCTTCGTGGCATGGCACTTATATCTATGATTATGTCACTGTAGCGAGAGAGTTGATCAAGGGAGTTAAAGGCACGTGCTGCACTTAGTGAGGTAATTCGACGCTTGTCTGGAGACCATATCTCAATCTTGCGAGTGCTAATATTCCCTCGCCGGCTCTCTTTTATTAGATCAGTTAACGTAGCCCAATTATCCTTAATAAGTTCCTTATATTTGTAAGAGGGTGAGTGTGAACCTTCATCGTATGTAAGAGCAATACAGTCGCGTAAACCATCACCCCCAGTACCCATAATCACACGTATTGCTTGACACATTCTTGGGTCAAAACCATGCCCTAGGATAAATATAACATGGCGGTTTCTTAAACCCAAAAATTGCTTCCAGAACTCTTCGAACTGATCCCCATGTTTAATAAAATAATCCGACCAACGTCCAGTCAAAAGAGGTCTCCTTTAGGTTTGGGTGGGTGAAATCCTTTCTCTATCCAGTGGCAAAGTTCTCTCAGAGATTTTTCACGCCATCCTCCATACTGTAGAGGAAGATCAAAATGAACACAAAACATTCTATTAAGATAGAGAACCATCCATCTTTGGCCCTTGCATTTATAGTCCAAAACAGGTTCGAAAATATTGTAAGACAGGCAAGAGGCGATAATGCTCGCCAATCGTGCAAAGATGTCCTTCTCGAGAAACTTTGGGTCCCTAAGCTTTTCGCGATCTGACATTCTTACAGCTATCCCGGTCACTCCTGGGGAATACGGGGCATTGGATTTATATGTCTCCCATTTGCAGAAATTACCTGTCGATTCGATAAGTGACCGGATATCATTTGGTCTATCAACTCGGTGAACGATTTCATCCCATTTCCTGCGAACCGTCTGTTTAACGATTTTTTCCTGTCTGTTGGATTTAACTTCCGGCATTTTCTTGGAAAGCGATAAGAGCGAGGCTGATGCAACTCCCTCGAATAATTCTCCCGACAGATCTAGAAACTGTTCGATATTTGCTGAAGCCATTGAGCAAAGACGGGTAAAACCATAATAATATGGCAATCCAAATTCTTTAGATATAAAGAGTTCCGCTGCCGTACGGACATCAGACTGGTCTTGTGTTTGTAAGTTTTCTTTAGTAAGTTCAATAAAACCAAACGTTTTTTGCTCCTTAAGAAGATCGCGCTCGATAAGGATCTCGAGTGTCCGCCAACCAAGTAGCTTATCGACAGGCGTACCCTTCGTTGACTCCCTCAAGGTGATCCACTCTCTATATTTTGGCTTTGCGTCTGCAAGAGCACGGACGCGGCCTGACACGTGATCAAGTGCCGTGGTTACCTCTGTCTTACAATCCTTCCAATCAAATGTTTCTTCGAGGCAACCAGCAAATGAAGCAATTTCTCCTTCCGATGCAGATTCAGCCCTTTTATCTGCTACATTTCTTGCAAAGGATTCAAATCGTTTCCTATGATCCTGCCAATAAGATTCCAAATAAATCAAATTCCAGTCCCGCCCTTCAGTATTTCCAGGAGATAACAACTCATCTGTACTGAGAGCCTCAAGTCTTTCAGCTATCCATACCTTAGTCGGAGCCCTGAGATCAACTATTAGGGATAGTAGTTTTTTCCGTTGTAGTGCTGTAAGTTTTTGGACATCATCAAGCATAACCACCACTCGCTCCGCAATAGGAGACCCATCGCACAACAAAGAGTGTGGTCTAAGTAGCCACAAACCAAAAAGAGAATCGTGACCAGAAAGGTGATCTTTAATAGGTGGTACTAAATTGTCTATGCTCTCACAAATATTTTTTTCAAGCTGAGACGCCCAGTCATAATAGAGGCGTCCTGAGCCCTTGTGTGGTACTCCGGGCGGCAAGTGTACTTCTGGGGGGCACTCTAACTGAAGCTTTTCAAGATCTTCTGGGTAGTTATATCTCCTCAGCGTCAAGGCGGACCGTAGGATAGCCAAAACAATTCTCACATTAAGCAATGATAATAAGAGCCTTTCTTTTCTAGCATTATCAAGGTCTAGGTCCTCCAGAGAGGCATAATTGTGTGCACACGACAAGAGTGCCGCAAGCACACAAGGGCCTTCATCATTTATCGCTCCTATCTCTTTCATCCTTGCATATATATCTTTATACTGCTCAAAATCTTTATATGAGTACACCGTAAGCAAGGCATTCGGCGTGAATAGTCGAAGCAAAGATGTTTTCCCTGCGCCCGGTGCACTACGAAATACGTTGATTCTGTCCCAAAGTGTATCAGGAAGGATATCAAGAATGCCCGGACTGAATAACCTGAGAAAATCTCTGTCTGAGCCAATTTGTTCTGCGAAACGTATATAGAAAGGATTCCTCAGCCCTTTCATATGAACTCCTTGTGTCGAGGAACACGAGGGAACAATCCACGGAACGAAGCATCCTCATAGGCCCAAAGCAAGGCTAGGGAATTATTCGGCGTATTATGGGACAGCACGAGAGGGAGACGACAATCACCAAAACCATTCCTAACATCTTTTCCCCCTTGCTTTGTATGCTTGTCTTCCAGATTCTCAGCGTCATAATAACTATCATTCTTACATAATTCTAGGATCTCGGAGTCTTTCTCTGGCGATAAGCAGGAATCTTTGCTAAGCTGATGAACGGCGACAATTTCTGGAATTGGGTATGATTTATCCCAAAGTTCAGGTATTAGGTTCCGAAGATAAGTTATTGCTTGCAAGGTAGAACTATAGAGGACAAGGTAAACCGTAGTCTGTGTAATATCAAAGAGTTTTGTTAACGGGCTTTCTGGATTTGTTGCCTCAGCATAAAGTCTTGCTATCTTACCACCAAAGCCATCCTTTTCTCGCCGCAGATATGTTATACCACTTCCCGCGAAATCATCTAAAAGAAACACTATCTTGAACCGAACCTCTTCTTGCTGTGGCTTTCCCTCAAGAAGCTTTTGGAGATCGCTTTTAAGTTCGGAGACCATATCATCGGCGCGTTTATCTGATATTTCATAGGTCTGATATACCTGTTCATGCTTTACTTCGGACGTATTACTGCGCCTAAAGGTATCCGTATGTGCACCGTCACTTAGGCCAAGAAAAAGACTTTGTCTCCGCAGTGCCTTGAATGGGGTACTTTGAGTTATTTTTGTTAACATGTATTCGGGAATTCTTGCTGCTATCGCAGCTTTTTTTAGAATAATAGGCCGAATTAAATCAGGATATGCGGTTATAACAAGATGTGCCATTTCAGCTCCAGAGATAAAAATCATCCTGTTCTTCACGAAGTGATAGGCAATCCGTCTTTCATTAATAGTCTTAAACTGACGTAACCAAATGGCTAAACTCTCGATGAAACGCATGCCTGGCGAGAACTGTTGATATTCATCGAATTTATAGGCTCCAATAGCCTGAAGATCAGGTCGCTCGGAGGTTACGTCATCCTCTTCCCAACCCATCACTTTTGCCAAAAGTAATTCGGCTAAATTATCCTTCATTGCGACACCTATTATGTTTTATTGGGGCGATAACACAACACGCCTCCTTCGATATGTAGGCTTTTCAGGTAGCCTAATGTAGCCTGCACACCTCGATGTCCGGCCTGGCTCAGATTCCAACAACTATCGGGATCAGGAGAGACCGTATCTACGCTAACTGAGTAAGGAGTGGAAAGAAACTCATAATCGTTACCAGGCCATTCACCCCTATCTCCAATACAGAATGCAACTCTGGGATTACCGATTTTTTTTGCAACCTCTTCACAAGCTAAAACAAGATCCCTTTTAGAAACACCCGGTGCCAAAACATCTATTGAGTGACTCGACTCTAAAACTTGGATACCAGAAACTTTCGTTTTAGTAACAATATTAAGTAGAATTGCTCTGGTCATCTTCCAAAAAGCAGCGTTCCCAGGTTCCACAGTAATTTGCTTAGGACGGAACTCGTATTTGGCCAAACGATGAAATTGCTGATTACCCTCCAAAGAATCTTTGATTAATTGCAGTGATGTATGGGGTGGGCTTGTTTTGTCAGGGTGGTCTTGGTCTTCTAAAAAAGCTATGTCCGACCCGTTGTAGTATCCAATCAGAAGTTTTTCCCAATGTTTTTTCGGAATCGAGCGCTGAAGATCAATTCTAACAGATTTGCCTCGGCCCGTGGCAATGCCTAAAACAATTCCTCCTCTCAATAGGCGCACAAGTTCCTGACCAATTTCATTCGATAATCCGCTATACCGTTCATCTGGATCACAAAGAGTCCCATCATAATCAAAAACAACAGACCCAAAAGCAGTCCGCTCTATTCTTTGGAGGTATGCTCGATACGCTTTCCTCCAATATTCAAGGTCTTCTATCTTCATATTCGCAAGAGACGAACTTTTGCTCTTTCTAATAATAGCTATTCTCTCTTTTTGATCCATTCCGTGATGCAATTTGTGCTTGCTATTTAATGAAGGTCGGAGATTATATATACGACGACCAAACTTCGGCACCCCAGGCATTCCTGGATCAATACCCCGTACGTTCCCTACCAAATAAACCAAGCATAGCATCTTAACAAGCAATTCAAGGCTTCCGATTGGCCCGGTTTTATCCGTAGTAATTTGAAGTATTGGTATTTTTTTAGGGATAATGTCGAGTGTTCTCTCAGCAATTTCTCTTTCCTCTGGTGTGATCAAGGCAATAATACCCGTTTCGTCTCCTCGCTTGGCAAGCCAGTGATGCCGTCCATGAGCAAAATTTCGATAATCAGCTATTTGAATGTTGCTCAAAGCCGCTTCTGTAAATTTTGACTCAGCATCTATTGCGACTGGGAATCCCCATCCTCCATAGAGTACTACCAAAGTATTTTTCTCAAGTAGTGGGGGGGCGAGAATCTTAAACTCTTCATAATTCTCATGAATATATGGAAGGTTTTGCTGGAAAGTGTAGTCTTCTCCAAACGACTCTTTATAGGCTCGGATTAAAATAATAATAAACGCCAAGAGAGAGTTAGTAGCGAGAAACCCATCTTTTCCAGATGGAAGGTCGAAGTCAAGAAGGGAGGAGTAACGAAATTTCTTGGAAAGAATCGCTAAGGGGCTTTCGGTTCTCAAACAAAAAGCCATAAGTTGACGTGGTTCTGAAGTCGCTGCAAAACGAAAAGCAGATAGGATATCTGTATTACGTCCCCCGGCACTCATAATCAGCACGCTTGTATCCTGTATTGTTTTTTCAGTAGAAATAAAGTCGAGTGGCGTGACTCCCTTTGACATCATTCCCACTCTTTGATGAAGGAGAGCAGCCATACAAGCCGCCGTCAATGAACCACCAGACCCTACGGCGACCAAAGGTAAATCATGCGAGGCATTGACAAAGTAACAAAGTTTCTCGATCGGTACTTTAAGCGCCCATTCATAAGTTTGTTTTAGATTTCGCAATTCTATTGCATATGGTTTACCCATGATTATTCGCAAATATTTCCGTTAGAAAGGAGTTAGTTAATACTTCAAGCACGAAAAATATATGACCCTTGATCTAAGAAGAGTTTACCAATTCTTATAAAAAAATCAAAATATTTTTTTTGCCGGTGTCTTCAAAGCCCTTGATCACCTTCTTGGGTTTCAGATTATGAAGCGATGCCATTTAGGCATCTCTCTTTTCTTGAGGATAAATAGAAGCGTCCCTTTAAACCTTTTCACCAGGAGACCTTTGACCGCAACTAATAAAAACATTTCCTGGCATAGCGAACTTCTCTTTTCTGATTCTTTGAATTTTCTTTCATTTTAGGAACGAGTAAGGAATCTCTATTCTATTCATGGATAAAATTCTAACTCCTCAACGATTTTATATCGATCGACAAGCCAATGTTGGATGGTATCTCTAATATCACCGATCATTTCAATATCCCAATCTATCTCACTTCTTGAAGGATTAAGCCTTTTCACGAGATCGTAAATCTCGTTGTCAACAAAATCCTGGCGCTTTATTTGTTTGTCACCAAACCTTTGCATATTTACCCCCTATCGTATTACCTACCCTTTTTTACTCTTTGACTTCATAAAGCTAACCAAAAATTCTGAGGCACTCTGTATAACAACACCACCGGTAAGGCTCGGATTATTCATAAAAGGGCCGAAGTCCTTGATATCTCCTGTGAGCAGATGAGACGCCTTATAATGGATGGCGGCTTCGAGAATAGGGCGGTCCTTTTCTGGAAGAATTACTGGACAGTTTCGACCTGGTCTGGAAGGGACTTTTATAACCGTCGCCATTAATGCTTCAAATCTTTTCAAATAGTCTGGAAATTTGATTGAAATGTTACGACGGGCTTCTTCAATTGCATAGGAACAGGACATCACTTCCCAATATCCCCGGGCTCCAAGGTCAATGATGAGCGCTGCTTTTCCAGAAGGATTATGTGCAGCTGTGAAGAGGACATTTGAATCAAGGAATAGGCGAATCAAGATCGCTTCCTCAGGCGTTTTAAAAGGGCAGTCCGCTCAGCAGGTTCAAGACGGTCTTCTTTGTCCCACTGGGCAATATCTCCGTCGGAATAGGTTTCAATTTCGACTACGGCTGCAGGTCGTAACACTACGACATTCTCCCTTTCCTCAAGGGTTACAATTCCTCCGGATTGGATGCCCAAGCGTTTTCGTACTGAAGAAGGAAGAGTAATTTGCCCCCGACTGGAGACCAAAAGATTTTGGCGCATATTTCCTCCGATACCAAGGATTTCGAAATTCAGTATAACAGAATTTCAGTAATTCGTCAAATATTTTTCCATCCCGACCCAGGGACCGCCATCTTCGTGGTGTCTGGCAATCGTAATAAAGTATTTTCTTCCTTCCTTAACATCCTCCACCCTCTTCCTCAACTCTTTTCCTTTTTTATTCCATCTTCAAACTTCATCACCGAGTCACGATTACCTGATCCTAATTATCTTTTGATTTTCATCAGGGATAAAATTCCAACTCATGAACAATTTTATATTTATCAACAAGCCAATGTTGGATTGTATCTCTGATGTCAGCGATCATTTCGATGTCCCAATCTATCTCTTTGGTTGACGGAACAAGCCGTTTCATAAGATCATAAATTTCATTATGAAGCACCCCGCCCGCAGGGCTTCCCGGAAATGAAATGTCATTTTTGATTGTACCTCCTTAATCGGTAAACCCCGTTAGAAATTCCAGTCGTTGCGACTCGAAACCGAGCGGGGCATTAAACCCTGCCGGAATGCAACCCTCAACCTCGCTGCAGCCGCCGGCCCGGAGGGAGCAGCGGGGAATTATTTCTAACGGGGTAAACTGGATTTAATTTTCTGAAAAGCGGAATCGCCTTTTAAGACCATTCCCTTTAGAAAATGGGATTACTTTGTCATGCTGGAGCCGACCCACTACAATACCAGGTGCAATACTCAACTCTTGGGCGAATTGTTGAATCGCTGTTAGGGTAAATTGTCCGGCCTTCTTGAAAGTCTGATATTTGTCAAGAGGGATTAAGAAATCCTGAGCAAACTGATCCGCCTGGCACTCTTTATCGTTACTGTTTGTTTCTCTACAACCTTCGCCTTTGGCTTCAATAAAGACATCTCGTTTCCCATGGAGAAGGATGTGGCCAACTTCATGAAAAAAAGTAAACCAAAGGTGATCATCGGTTTTTCCACGAAGGCTTAGCTGTATCAAGGCCTTAAGTGGGGTTAACCAACGGGTTGCGCCATAGACTCGAGTGCCAGGCAATCCCCGAACAAAAACGACGACAACTCCCGCCTCGGCACAAAGTCTTATCATTCTTTGTTCAAACATTTCAGGAGATTCTATTGTAAGGGGCCGGATTTTATCCAATGATTTCCTGAATAAACTTAGATTATAAGGCTTGCATTCGGTTTTCTGGGCTTCAATTTCTCCCTGACGTAGCCAGGCAGCGACTGCATAAGGATTTCTTTGAAACGAAACTGATGATCGAAAAGCAGCTTGAGGGCTTTGCCAGAGTGCTGTCCATTCCTCTACGCCAGCCACACCAAAAAAGTTCAGGAGAGCTTTCAACTTTTTGACAGGAGAATTTTCTTTAGCCAACCATCCGAATTTCGTAAGTGCAGCAGTTGGGAATTTCTTAAGCCACTTCATCTGGGGTTCGAGCCTCATTTCTTCTTTCAATCGGGCTAATGTTTCCTGGTAATTCCGTTCAAGGTTGCTCCAAAAAGATGCAGGAACCCCTAACACCCTTTCAAATTGCAGAGCCGTTTCAGCAGTGATCGCGGCTTTCCCAGAGATGATTTCATTTATGGTCTTTTTAGGGCGGCCAGCGCGTTCTGCCAGTTGAGCCTGCGTCATACCTAAGAATTCTAAAGTTTCACGCAAGGTCTCCCCTGGTGGGACTGCATAATTCGGTTGGAATGATCTGCCCTTTACCTCAGCCATGGATATCCTCCACTTCCAGGACTTTAACTTTCGTTATCTTTTGCCAGTCTAAACCGCCATCTCCCTTTCGCGGTGTTTCCTCGTGGTCAGGAACGACTATTAAACGGTAGGGATGCTTTACATCAAGCGAGATTTGCTCAGCCCTATCCCCTGATAATTCATGGGCCCTCACCTGAGGAAGTTTCCTCAAGATTTCGAGATTTTCTGCTGCAGCAATCTCGGTTAACCTCCGTGCTATTAACTTCGCTTGTTCCGCACCCCACCGGCGCTTAAGGGCCTTTTCATCGCATAATTCTTTCTCAAGTTTCTTGCTCTTAAATGTTATTAACATGGAAGCAATTTTTTGTCAAGAAAGATATTAACCCCTAAGGTTAATAACTTTTTTTGGAGATGTTTTCTCCTTTTCGTAAATCTCGTTGTCAACAAAATCCTGGCGTTTTATCTGGTCTTCGGTAAAGTTCTGCATATTTGACCTCCCCCGAGCCTCAAAGTAATTTTAAAAATTTTTCTTCAATTCGCTTCGTCTCTATTCTTTATTAACCTACCCTACCCTTGCGCTAAACTCAGTTTACAATCTTCATTTCTAAAAGTCTTTGGCGTTCGTGTTCTACTTCGGCCTTAAGGACCTCAGGGTCTGGGAAATTGGAAGCAACCTCGCACGCACTTGGTGCGATTTCTCCCCTCTTCTCTCTATCAATTTGGCACACGGTGTGTTCGAAATCGCAGCAGATTGGCTAGACACTGAATAGCCATTTAGGCAGCTCTCCTTTTTTGAGCTGCTTCTTTCTTTAATTCCTCCAGGACTTCGAGATGACCCTTTATGGCATCTCTGATCATATCCAATGCTTCTTCAACACTATCCCCTTGTGAAGAACATCCCGGGAGCTCCGGACATTCAACCCAATAACCCCCATCCTCAAGGTCTGGATGAAGAATAACTTTAAAACTTCTCTTTAATACATTAACCATATATTCCCTATCCATTGTCATTTTAGAGGTTTCTCCTTTTAATTCATTGATTAACTCTCCAATGGCAATAGAAAGAACATATTGACCCTTCTTGAGGGTATCGATAATTTCTCTGCTTTTATTTGTGAGAACAAAGATCGTCTCCCCATCTGTTAAAAATCTGAGCTGGGCCAACGGTTTTTCAATCTCGGGAAGATGTTTTCTTAGAAAATTAAGACTCTTTCGTATCTTCTGTAATGATAAACCCTGATCTCTCAAAAATTTTGCTACCTTAAACTGGATGAGATCCGTAAACGAATATAACCTCATCGAGCCGTACCCAGAGGCTTCGTTAACTGAAGGCTTAATAAAGTTTGTCCTGTCCCAATAATCAATTACCCTTAAAGGAATCCCTATGATTTTCGAAACCATCTTTGAATTGAAAGAATTGCTCAATTTAATTACCTCCTATGATTATTAAATTCATTTATGTATTTATAAATCCAAGGTGAAGCAAAAGTCAAGAATTTTTTGGGGCGGCAAGTTCTCTTTTACCTTATTAGGTAAGACCAGGTTGTTAAAAAAGCGCTTGCCTGCCACAAAGCCAGAGGAGGATCAACAACACTGAACTTTTGCATTATACATAAGCGGCCTGATCAATAACTGACTAAAAACGGCAAGAACCTGACAGATTGTATCCTTCTCTATCTCCTCCTTCTTTTGTAGAGACAACTCTTATCTTTTTTCTTAATCCGGTTCTCCAAGCTCTTTTAGAATCTCAGGAAGAATTGAATCAAGAAATTCTGAAGGGGTCACGACATGAAATGGATATTTGTCAAGTTCCTTCATCTTTCCAAAGTGCTGCTTATCACCGGTCACCAAATAATCCACTTTACTCCGGATGGCCGAAATAAGGACTGGGATGTCCTTCTCTGCAATCTTTCCAGAAAAGTCTCTTACCTCCTCGGGCCGAGGGAGAGGGATGACCTTTAGGTTCACCTTGGGGAGATACGATTTGTACAAGAAGAGAAGACCGGGCATTTTCTTTTTTAGATTTCGCTCGATTTCGATCAGATTGTATCTCCCTGTTGCGCCAACGAGAAACGGGAGTCCGAGGCTTAACAGGTCGAGAAGTATGCGCGGCGCACCCCTCTCTGAAAGGAGGCCAGAGAGAATCACATTTGAATCGAGGAAAACGCTAACGACTTTTTTTCCCATAAGTCTCTCGGTATAGCTTTTCCCGTTCTTCTTCGAGCCCCGCCAGGAGATCTTCTAAAGATAGTCCGGATGCCTTGAGGATCTTCTTCACCTCTCTTCTCGCTTCGTCCAGTTCAAGCCTTTTAGGGGTGATGATCACCGAATCCCCCACCGGGATGATCGAAACGACCTGCCCTTCCTCAAGATGACTCGTCACCCTTATTTTTTTGGGAATGGTCACCTGACCACGGGACTTGATTTCTGTAGTTGATGGTTTCATGATTTGCATGTTACGCCTCCCATATTCTATCTGAATTCAGAATATCAGAATTCTGAAAAAATTGCAATGGCCAATACCCCGTTTCTCCCAAAGAGCCTTCCAGTCTGCTGAATCAACAAGACGTTATTACCCTCTTTTAGAGGCAATACCCTTTCTTCCTTAAAAACAGAAGAATTCGAATTTCAGATTGGAAATTAAAAAAATCCCCGCTTAAATCATCCGCTTGCCGGCAGGTCAAAAAATTTCCTACCCCGATTCTAAATCCGGAACTCGATCAGGAAGGGTCCTTGTCGGCCGCAGGCAGCGCGGAACGTGTCGGCAAAAGTCTCCAGGTTCTCCACCCGAACTGCTTCCACGCCCATGCCCCTGGCAAGCCCTACCCAATCGAGGTCCGGACGGCCGAGGTCGAAGAGGGTGTCTGAGGCACGTCCGGGTGTGGCGCCTGTCGCGCGCAGCTCGCCGTACAGGATCTTGTAGACTCGGTTCGCAAAGACCACGTCCACCACGTCGAGCTTCTCGCGGGCCTGCGTCCACAGGGCCTGCAGTGTGTACATACCAGCTCCGTCAGCCTGAAGGCAGACGACCTTGCGGTCAGGGCAGGCCACTGCAGCGCCTGTGGCGCAAGGAAAGCCGTGGCCGATCGCACCGCCGGTGCTCTGGACCCAGTCATGGGGCGGGGCGTTGAACGTGGCAGGGAAGACCGCGCGGCCGGAGGTGACCGCATCATCGCAGACGATCGCGTTCTCGGGCAGAAGCGCGGCAAGCGTCATCCCGAAGGCTTCGGAATCGAAAGGGCCGGTCGCGATGGTGGGCTTCGGCCCCTCCTCCTCGATCGGTACATTGCGCGGCGCGCCGATCTCGTCCGCAAGCCATTGCAACGCGGCCACTGCGTCTTGCTCGGGTCGTGCGAGCAAGTGGATCGCGCAGCTTTCTGGCGCCATGAGGCTGGGCTTTCCAGGATAGGCAAAGAACCCCACGGGTGGCTTTGCGCCGACGAGGATCACATGCTTGAACCCCGCGAACAACTGGAGAGCTGTGTCCACCACATAAGGAACGCGATCCACCGGCGCCCTGCCCCGACCGCGAGCCATGCGTGGAACATGTGTCGGCCCACGAAGCATCGCTCCGGTTGCGTGGGCAATCCGGTAGGCGGCTGCGAGACCCGCCTCACAAAGCGCCTGTCCGTTGAGCAGCATCATCGTTGGCTCTGACGAACGGAGGATATTCGCCGCTCCCCTAACCACCTCCTGCGCCACTTGCGGCCTTGGTGCCACGGGCAGCGGCAAAGCCGGGCCGCTCGCCTCGCCCCAGACCACATCACCTGGCACGATCAGTGTAGCGATCTGTCCCGGAGGACTGGCTGCAGCCTGCACTGCTGCCGCGGCGTCAGAGGCAACCTGAGACGCAAGGCTGCTCGTCCTGACCCAGTGCGACACCGAGCGTGCCAGCCCTTCGGTGTCCGCGGTCAGGGGCGGATCGAACGGACGGTGAAAGGTGGCCTGGTCGCCGACGATATTCACCATCGGCGTGTTCGCCCTGCGCGCATTGTGAACGTTGGCAATACTGTTGGCAAAACCCGGTCCGCAGTGGAGCAGCGTCATCGCGGGTTTCCCTGCCATCCTTGCATAGCCGTCGGCACAGCCCGTGACAACGGTTTCAGCCATGCCGAGTATGCAACGCATGGTCTCAAGCTTGTCAAGGGCAATGACCAACTGCAACTCGGTGGTGCCTGGGTTGGCGAAGCAAACCTCGACACCGGAGACGATGAGGGTACGGATCAGACTTTCTGCGCCGGTCATACTGTCCTCACTTTAAAATTTATTTAAAATCCTTCTTCCATTAGCTTCATCTCTATTCTTTATTGACCCACCCTTCCCTTCCAAAAGTCTTGATCATCTTCTTGGATTTCAGATCATGAAGAGTTGCCATTGAGTTTTAACGGGTCGATTCTTCTGATTTCATGAATGAGGTCGAAGTGAGGATCGGTGGAGATGATCTCTTTTATCCCGTTGTGGATCATGGTGGCAGCATGGACAGCATCACGGGGTGTGATCCCATTAACCCTTTTTAAAATTTCAAGGGCCTTATCTGTGTCCACAACCCTTACCGGAAAAATATCTGTGCAGAATTCGATCATCGATTGATAGGCGATTTCGCCGAGGGTTCTTCTTTCTATGGAGAAATACCGATAGAGGATCTCCTGGAGAACTTCTGTATTCGTTACTCCGAGAATTTCTCGAGACTTGATTTTTTCAAGGAATTTTTTGCAGGGTTCACGAAGAGGATGAGGGCTGCCGATGGAATACATGATCAGATTGGCATCGATAAACAAGACAGGTGGCGTACTTATCGGCATGAATATTTCCCCTCAAGATATTCGGCTTCCCATTTCTGATAATCCTCTGGGGCTGGAACTTCAGGAAGTGATAGAAGCCGGTCCACGGCTTCCGCAATCTTCTGCTGCTTCTTTTTCTTTAGGTGGTATTCTTCTATAGCTTCACGGACGAGGGTACCGAGCTTTTTATGATTCTTTGAGGCAATCTCTTCGAGGTCTTTTAACTGTTGCTCGGTCAGTAACACTTGAACTTTCTTCAAATATTTTGCCATATAAACTCCCCCGTTATTATACTCTTTAAAAAAGAGTATAATACAAATATTCTTTTGTCAAGAATATTTTATTAGCAAGTGATGTTGGACTGACGTCTACCGTGTGGTGTCTCAATAACGGCTCTGCAACAATCTGAGAGCTGTCATTCTCGCTCCGTATCAAGTACAGAGTAAACTCCAGCGGGAATCCAGACTGAAAAGGCTGGATTCCCCCGTATCAAGTACGGGGCAGGCTTATCAAGTCCGGAATGACCAAGTGTGTAAAATCATTTTTGAGACAGTGCAACAGTTCTCTTAATGCGGTTATAAATCTCGATGAAAATGGCTCCGTCATTCCACACCGTATTGGTGGCGGTAGGAGAGGATATAATTTTTTACATCTTTCTTGGTCTTGTAGATTCCGAAGTGGCCTTCGCAGAGAATATCAGCTTCGAGGTCGAGTAACTTCTTGGTGGAGCGGCCATAGTCTTCGAGATTCGAGCCAAACTCTGAAAGCAATGGCCCGTGAAGGTCCTGACCAAAAAGAATTCGTTTTCCATCCTTATCCAAGTAGATGCATATCGATCCCGGAGTATGACCCGGTGTATGGAGAGAGATAATTTCCTGTTCGCCAATCTTTAATATTTCCTCCGGAGAATTGAATTTCACATCTACTGGAGTTGGAGGAAAATCTGTCTGATACCATTTGGCAGCCGTTAAAATCGGATCCCCAGTCTCAACAGGAGGTGCATCTAATTTATGGATGTAAATCTTAGAGCCAAACCTCTTTTTAATTTCCGGGACACCACCAATATGATCGATGTGACAATGGGTTAGAAGAATCTTGCTCAGATTCTTACAGTTTAACCCTAAACTTTGAACATTATTAATAATCTTCTCAACACTCCACCCTGCCCCAGTATCAACTAATATGAGTTCCTCCAAATTCATGAGATAAACGCAGCCATCTCGACCATCTGTGATATCCGGACCTCCGACAATAAAAATATCTTTTATAATCTCTGATGGTTTCACTTGCCCTCCGTAGCTTCAGCAAAGGAGGATGGACGCTAAAGATTCCAGCTACCCCCTCCTCAACTCCTCCTTCACCCTTTTATAATCTGCTAAGGTAAACCCATCCCACTGGCAAGGGAGTATGGAATTGTTATGAAACAAGGGTTCGTTTTCAAGATCGAATTTTGACATTCTCTTTGCTTTTTCAAACAATGTGGTATGAGGAATAGGAGAATATTCAACCAAAATTGGTTTTACACCTGCTTCTTTTACAAAGGCAATACTCTCCTCCACCTCCCCTACCCTTTGGCCTGGTAATCCTATCATTATATATACACCCATTTTTTCGCCTGAGTACCCTGCCCTTTTTAAATATTTGATCGCTTCCTTGAACTCTTGATTACCCACCTTCCCCCCGGTTTCGATCTGTGTCGCTTTATTCGATGTTTCAAAGCCCAGACGAATGGCTTTAAATCCTCCTTCAAATAACAATTCGGCAACCTCTTTATCTATCTCTTTAATATGGATAGCATTGGGTGTATGAAAATTGCAGTGAATTCCCCTTTTCAGGACCTCTTTCATGATAGGAATAAAATGTTTAGATGTCTCGATGAGAAGGGCATCATCATAGAAGGCGATATTATTGACATGAAATCGGGTCGTCCAGTATTCAATTTCATCTACGACTTTGATAGGGTCCCTTCTGGAGAAACCATTTGTTAAAAAATGAGAAGCGCAATAAGTGCATCTCAATGGACATCCTCTCGTGGTAGCAAGACATACATAATCGAGCTTGGGATAGAGGTCGAAAGAAGGATAGGGCAATTCCCCAGTTCGGAGTTTTGAGTTCGGAGTTCGGAGTTTAAAACTAGTTAAATCTGAAATTAGCTTCAAAACCTCAAATTCCCCTCTTCCTTTGAAGACGATATCCACACCCGAATGTTTCTGGGCATGTTCATAACAGAGGGTGGCATAGATACCTCCAAGAATAATTGGGGCCTTTTTAAAGAATTTCTTTGTTATTTCAATTAGTTTGAATACTCCTGGATACCAGTAGGTCATCCCTGAACTAACACAAATGAGATCTGGTTCTTCAAGAAATGATAGTCTTTTCAACAGGATTTCTTCGGGAATTCCATACTGGCTGTAATTTCGTGGGATGGATTTGAGCGGAAGGGGCTTCCCAATCTTTGTCTTAAAAAACTTCCCGTCACAATATCTATTTGTTTTTATTAAGAAATTTAGGCAATCGACCAGCGTGGCCCGAAACCCACTCTCTCTTAAGAGGCTGCCGATAGAGAGAAGACCGAGGGGCTTTATCCAAAAATTATAAGCCGCAAAATCGGTGATCCATGGGTTGAGAAGGAGGATGCGAGGGGTATGTTTCACGTGAAACATTCCTACCCCCCATCCCCACCTTCCCCCGAGACTGTGTCGTAACCCTGTTTTTGTCACCCTGAATTTATTTCAGGGTCTCATAACTCATTGATTTTATGAGATGCTGAAACAAGTTCAGCATGACTTTTTTACCATTTTCCCCTTTGTGACACAGTCTTCCCACAAGGGGGGAAGGAAGGTTGGGGGTTTATTTACCTATACAGAATTGTTCGAAGATTCGGTCCAATACCTCTTCGGTTGTCGTCTCTCCAACCATTTCGCCAAGGGCTTCCAATGCCGATCGGAATTCAAAGGCAATGAACTCAAGGGGGGTACCCTCTTCCAGTCCCTTCAGGGCATTGGAAAGATTATCCCTCGCCTGAGCAAGAGCATTCTTGTGGCGAATGTTTGCCACGATAAGGTGCTCAGGGGTTGCCCTTACCTCCCGGTGAACCAATGAGGTATAAATGGTCTTCTTCAGTTCATCAATCCCTTCGTTTTTCAACGCGGAGATCGAAACAACAGGATCATTCTCAAATCGGCTCTTCACATCTTCAAAAGAAATTCTTAAGGGAAGATCGTTCTTGTTGATAATCACCACCCTCTTCTTTCCTTTGATTTCTCCGAAGATTCCCAAATCATCTCCATCAAGCTCTCGGCTTCCGTCAAGCATCAACAAGACGAAATCAGAGTCAGCCACCCGTTCTTTCGCCCTCCTCACCCCTTCCTGCTCAATGGAATCCGCGGGTTTTCTCAGGCCTGCCGTATCCATCAAGCGCACAGGAATCCCATAAATATTCAGGACCTCTTCAATCACATCCCTGGTCGTCCCCGGGATCGGGGTGACAATGGCTCTCTCCTCTTTCAATAATACATTGAGGAGGCTCGATTTACCGACATTCGTCTTTCCAATAATTGCACAAGAGATCCCTTCGCGAAAGATCCTTCCTTCCTCATAAGAGGCAATCCACTCCTCCATCTGGCGGATCATTCCCTCCAGGTCTCTCTTCATCTCCCTAAAAGCAATGGGCTCGATTTCCTCCTCTGGAAAATCGATGTGGGCTTCGATCAGGGCCAGGTGCTCTATCAGCCTTGTTTTGAGTTCGGCCATTTCTCTATACAGCCATCCTCTCAGTTGCTGGTTGGCGATCTCAAGGCTTGTCTGTGTTTTTGCCCTGATCAAATCAATCACAGCCTCAGCCCGGGTGAGATCTATTCTGCCATTGAGAAAGGCCCGCTTCGTAAACTCTCCTGGCTGGGCCATCCGGGCCCCCTCTTTCAACACCAACTCCAACACCTTCTGCAAAATGAAGTACCCCCCATGACAGTGGATCTCCACAATATCTTCTCTGGTATAAGTCTTTGGAGATTTCATCAGAACGATCAACACTTCATCAACAGGATTTCCACTTTGTGGATCCAGGATTTCCCCATAATGGAACTGATGGGGAATAAACCGGAATTGGTCTTTCTTGGGCTTAAATAACCTCCTGGCGATGGGTTCGGCTGAAGAACCGCTGATGCGGACAATTCCAATACCACTCTCTCCAAATGGAGTCGATATGGCTGCAATCGTCTCTTCTTGATAAGGCGGGGTTTTTTTTGAAGAATTGAATGGGGAGCCTCTGTTCACTTTTACCCCGTTAGAAAGCCATGCTGTTCGCCCCATTAGAAGTAGGTTAGCAAAGGGAACTCCTGGTTAATAATGAAAAATTTCTAACGGTGTTTATTCAAGTGTTTTCAGGATATTATCCCTCTTGCTTCATTGGGATGATCTTGATTTTCTTTAACTCCCCCTCTCCAAGGCTCTCTGTTTTGAGGGAAGGGTCTTCTTTAAGGGTAAGGTGAATGATTCTCCGCTCAAGGGCATTGAATGGGCCAACGGTTTGGGAACGACCTGTCCTTTTGGCCTTTTCCCCCAATCGTTGGGCCATCTGGGCCATGCTATCCGCCCTTCTTTTCCTGTAGTCGTCAACATCTAAAACGATCCTAATAGAATTTTTCAGCTTTTTATTGACCATTCGGTTGATGAGCAGTTGAAGCGATTCGAGGGTGCGGCCATGTTTTCCAATGAGGATCCCTTCCTGATCTCCCTTGATCTCCAGATAGAGTATTCCTTCTTTTAAAAACCCCTCGATCTCTGTCTTGACCCCCATTCGCTCCAGCAATTCTACTGTGAGCTGCTTCGTAATCTCAATTTCTTCCAAGATTCAAACCTCATGTTTTTTTATTCATGTAATACTGATGAGCTATGGATAAGACATTATTGATCAACCAGTATATTACGAGACCGGATGGGAAATTGAGGAAGAGAAAGGTGAACATCACCGGCATCAGCAGAAACATTTTGGCCTGCGTTGGATCGGCTGCCGTGGGGGTCATCTTTTGCTGGAGGACCATGGTGGCACCCATGATGATTGGAGTGATATAGATGGGATCTTTTGCGGCAAGGTCCCTCATCCAGAGAAAGAAGGGAGCATGTCTCATCTCAATCCCAATCTGAAGAGCATTATAAAGGGCAATGAATACCGGAATCTGGATGAGCATCGGGAGGCAACCACTCATGGGGTTGATCTTCCTCCTTTTGTAAAGGAGCATCATCTCCTGCTGAAGCTTTGCTTTATCATTCTTGTGCTGCTCCTTGAGCCGGGTCATCTCCGGCTGTACCTTCTGCATCTCCTTCATCGATTTCATGCTGATCTGTGTCAAGGGAAGGAAGATGATCTTGATCAGAATGCTGAGGATGATGATGTCGAGACCAAAATTTTTAGTGACGGTATGGGTGAGCCTCAAAAACCAGAGAAGGGGTTTGGCAACGATCGTAAAGAAACCAAAATCTACCATTTTTTCCGCGCCAACACCCAATGCTTTCAACCGGTCTTCGTCCTTGGGACCCAGGTAGATCTGATATTGAACGGTGACTTTCTCTTTGGGTGGAATGGAAATAGGGGAGGGATTGAGATCTGCCTTCAATAGGTTCTTCTCGGTCCCTTTTACTGACAGGGAGATCTCTTTTGATGGGGGGGGGATTAAGAGGGCGGTGAAATATTCACCTCCAAAGGAAAACCATTTAATTTCACCTTTCTCTGTGGTTTCGAAAGGCTCGATGGCCGTCTTCGTCTGGGTTCCACAACCGGGGACGCAGCCAGAAGCGCCTGTTCCACCGAACTCCTTTTTCTCAACCTTTTGATTCCTGAAGTAGGAGTATTTCAAGCCGTAATCCTTGTTTTCTTCTTTCGCCAGTTTTGCCAGCTCAATTTCTCCGATCCATTCAAGTCCCAATTGACCCGAGATCTCTTTTGAAGAATTATTTTGAACCTCCACCTCCAGATTGATGGTATATAGGTCAGAGGTAAACTTTAAGCGTTTCAATATCTTCAATCCGCTTTCCAGGCTCTTTGAAAAAGTGATTTCACCTTTTTCACCGCCTTCAAGCAAGCGGAGTTGGTCTCGATCTACCTCCCAGTTTCCCTCGGAAGGGGAGGGGCCCAATTCCTTAAGGGTGAGCCCTAATGGGAGTCCTTCTTCTTTACTGGTATTGACCAAATCGAGGGGAACGGGTTTTTTGGGTTCTTCCTCTTTTTTGCCTAAGATGGTCTGAACGAACTGGATCAATTTTATCGTCAAGGCAGACTCTTCTACTCTGTCTTCATATTTCTTAAGTCTGAAATGTTTTAATCTCGCATCCTCAGAGGTAAAGACTGCCCAATAGTTCTGGGTCTCTATAGAGATCTCCTTTTGGGGGATAAGCCTTTGCTTCGCAGGAGGCTTTGATTCTTTAATGCTAATGCGTTCCTTTTTTTCGGCGGTTTTCTCCGGAGAAGCAACCTGTTCTTTCTTTACCTCCTGGGTTTCCGGCTTAGTTGGCGTAGGGGGAAAGAACTTTGATTGAATGACAGTCCAAAGTAAAATTACAATAAATGTCAATAATATCGCAAAGATAGCTCTTTTTTCCATATCTCTTTGCCCTAAATCTCCTTCCTAATATTTTTTGATCATTTCGGGAACGGGGTCGAACCCGCCAGGATGAAAAGGATGGCACTTGATCAGTCGCTTGAATATGAGCCAGGCCCCCTCCACGATTCCGAAACGTTGAATCGATTGCAAAGCATAAGAGGAACAGGAAGGAGTGAAACGGCAGCAGGGCCCAAAGAATATTGAAAGCGAATGCCGATAGAGATGGATCAGAATGATGAGTCCTTCTTTGGCCAGCCTATAGATCATTCTCTTTTTCATAAAACGAAGAGTCCTCTTAGTTCTTCTTCCGCTTCCTGATATCGATGGACTGAACACCCCTTTTTAACCATCAAAATGATATCGTAAGAACCATTGATCTGATGCTTGTGAAGGCGAAAAAATTCACGGATATAGCGCTTCATTCGATTCCGAAAAGTGGCTGGACCAATTTCCTTTTTTACGACAATTCCCAGTCGGTGAAACGTGTTCTCACTTTTCTGTTTAAAGAGGATAAAGTTCCTGGAAGGAAGTCTCCTGCCTGATTTCATCACCCTTCTGAAATCCTGAGGATGAGCGATCCGCTCCTTTTTTGTAAACCTGAAGGATCCTCTCGCGGCGACCCTCATCATCTATCCGTAGAATGGACTCTTTTACCCCGTTAGAAATAATGCCCCGCTCGAATTTCTAACGGGGTTTGCTGTCCTCAGGAAATTAGGGTTTAAACAGTCAACCTCTTTCTCCCCTTTGCGCGCCTCCGCTTTAAAACATTTCGACCGCTTTTGGTACTCATCCTCTCCAAGAATCCATGGGTCCGTTTCCGCCTGAGGTTGCTGGGCTGATATGTCCTTTTCATCGAATCCCTCTTTGTTAGGGTGGCTTATTTTTTGAAATGATTAAACTTTCAATTTAAACCATATTTATGATTCATTGTCAAGATTCGCTCTTAATTTTGTTGACAGAAGAGGTGTTTTTATATTAAGTTTTTTCAATGAAATTGAAACCCTCCACCCAGAAGGGTAGGGCTTCCCGGAGATGACAAACCACCCATCATCTTGGCCTTTAACTTAAATAAAAGGATAAGTTAAGGGGTTCTTTCCGGCCACCTATTATTTCAGGAGTTTCCATGAACATTGCTATCGAGCACATCCCTGTCAATATCGAAGACGAGATGAAAAAGTCCTACATGGACTACGCCATGAGTGTCATCATCGGTCGAGCCCTGCCCGATGTGAGGGATGGTCTTAAACCCGTTCATCGCCGCATTCTTTATGCGATGAATGAATTAAATAACGATTGGGATAAACCCTATAAAAAGTCTGCAAGAATCGTCGGCGATGTGATCGGTAAATATCATCCCCACGGTGACATGGCTGTTTACGATGCCATCGTCAGAATGGCACAGGATTTTTCCCTCCGTTACCCGCTGATCGATGGCCAAGGGAACTTTGGCTCCATCGATGGCGATCCCCCGGCGGCCATGCGATATACGGAAATCCGGATGTCCAAACTCACCGCCGAATTTCTGGCTGACATCGATAAAGAAACGGTTGATTTCGTCCCGAATTACGATGAATCGATGGTTGAACCCTCGGTGCTCCCCTCCAAATTTCCGAACCTCATCGTCAATGGTTCTTCCGGAATTGCCGTGGGAATGGCGACCAATATTCCTCCCCATAACCTCACCGAAACCATTAATGCCATCATCGCCCTGATCGAAAACCCTGAGATCTCTTTCAAGGAATTGATGGGCCTCCTTCCCGGGCCTGACTTTCCCACCGGGGGCTTTATTTATGGGAGAGAGGGAATCCGCCAGGCCTATGAAACCGGAAAGGGCGTGATCCAAGTCCGAGCGAGGGCGCTCATCGAGAGGGATCGAAAAGGGGAGCGTGAAAATATCGTCATCACCGAGCTTCCTTATCAGACCAACAAAGCCAAGCTCATCGAAAGGATCGCAGAGCTCGTTCAAGAGAAAACGATGGAAGGGATTTCCAATATCCGGGACGAATCGGATCGGGAAGGGATGAGGGTGGTCGTCGAGCTGAAGCGCAACGAGGTGGCCGAGGTCATCCTCAACCAGCTTTATAAACATACCCAGATGCAAACCTCCTTCGGGATCATTCTCCTGGCCATCCACCAGAATCAGCCGAAGCTCCTCTCCCTCAAAGAGATGCTCCACTTCTTTGTTCAATACCGCCAAGAGGTCGTCATCCGGAGATCCCGCTTTGAGCTCAATAAGGCAGAGGCCAGGGCCCATATCCTGGAAGGCCTGAAGAAGGCGATTGACCATATCGATGCCATCATCGCTACGATTAAGGCCTCCAAAACTCCGAAGGAGGCAAAAGAACGTTTGATGGAAAAATTCGCCTTTTCGGATGAACAGGCCCAGGCGATTTTGGAGATGAGGCTCCAACGGCTCACCAATCTTGAAC
>Ga0214473_10001379_pt1 | contig 32318 bp, 26 predicted proteins | sample RVTome_7_FD_203509 | JGI IMG/M metagenome (GOLD analysis project Ga0214473, IMG submission 203509) | Soil microbial communities from uranium-contaminated site in the Upper Colorado River Basin, Wyoming, United States - RVT98D197 | ecosystem: Environmental > Terrestrial > Soil > Contaminated >...
GAGAGCTTCGCCCGGGAGGTGAGCGATCGCCTGGCCATCCCCGTCATCGCAGCGGAGGCGGAGCGGGCGCTCCCCGACTGCGACGTTCTCTGCACGGCCACCCCTTCGACCGAGCCGGTGTTCTCGGACGAGCTTCTGAAGCCCGGCCTACACATCAATGCCGTGGGCTCCTACAAGCCGGAGATGTGCGAGATCCCCGGGGAGACCGTTGCCCGGGCCCGGGTGATCGTGGATTCGCGGGCCGCCTGCATGGCGGAGGCCGGAGACCTGATCCGGGCGATCGAAGCGGGGCTGATCGACGAGAGCCACATTCACGCGGAAATCGGAGAGATCGCGGCGGGCACCCGCGAAGCCAGAGCCTCCGAGGAGGAGATCACCCTCTTCAAGTCGGTGGGCAACGCGGTCCAGGACCTCTCGGCTGCGAGTCGGGCGCTCCGCCGGGCGGAAGAGCTCGGCCTCGGCGTCGAGATCTCACTCTGACGATCGGAATCAGGCTTTCACCTTCGCGTTCGGCGTCCCCGCCCACTGGCTGATGCGCCGAAGCTCGGGCCGCGGGATCTAGCCGGAGCCGACGCGAAGAGGGCGCTCAGAAGAGGAAGCCCCAGTCCGCGTTGCAGAGCCACCCGCCGTTGATGTCGACGGTCGCCCCGTTGATGTAGGAGGCCTTCTCCGAGCTCAGGAAGAGCACCGCGTGCGCGATGTCGGCCGGCGTCCCGATCCGCCCGGCGGGAACGCGGGTCACGGCCTTCTCGTAGATCTTCTCGATCGTCGCCTGATCGAGTCCGGCGCGCCTGTAGATCGGCGTATCCACCCAGCCCGGGACGATGGTGTTGGCGCGGATCCCGGGGAGATCGCGGACCAGATGCAGCGTGAACTTGAGCAGCGCCGCCTTCGCGGTCGAGTAGAGGAAGTGGTGCTGGGTGTGCTCGACCCTCGCCGCCGAGGAGGAGACGTTCAGGATCGAGGGGTTGGAGGATTTCCGAAGCAGCGGAATGCAGTGCTTCACCATCAGCATGGGACCCTTCACGTTGACCTGATAGTGGAAGTCGAAGTCCGCCTCCTGCATGGTCTCGAGAGCGACGAGCCTTCCGGAGCCGGCGTTGTTGATCAGGGTATCGAGCTTGCCCTGGGTCTCGCCGACGAAGCCCGCGAGCGCGGCCACCTGATCCTCCCGCGTGACGTCGCAATGCCTGGCAAGGAAGCGCGCGCCCAGCGTCGCCTCGGCCTCGGCCAGCGAGGCCTGGTCGAGATCGGCGCCGATCACGATCGCACCTTCCTCCAGGAAGAGCCTCGCGCTCTCGAGCCCGATTCCCGAAGCCGCTCCGGTGATCAATACGACATGTCCTTCGAACATGATTCCCTCAGCGCGGGCCGCCCGCGCCTTGCTTCCAGAGGGCGGAGCTTCCCTTGTGCCCCAGGTACTTCGGCCGGCCGTCGTCGAAGTCGATCACCCGGGCGCCGTAGAAGATGTGACAGGTGGGCTCGAAGGCCGGCGGGACGCGCGGCGGAAAGCCGAAATCGAAGAGCGGCCCGAATGCCATGAACATGCGCCGGCCCTCGTCGGCGACCGGCGATCGGCACCTCCGGCAGCTGAGCCTGCAAGGGAGCCTGTGGCCCGAGGTCTGGCTCTCGGCGTGGTAGAAGTGGAGATCTTCGATGCCGCGAACGAAGCGCACGTCCGATTTCTCGAAGAGGACCGCCCACTGAAAGGGCGCTCCGTGCAGGGACCGACACTGGACGCAGTGGCAGATCTTCGAATCGACCGGGTCGGCGCGGACCTCGAAGGCCACCGCACCGCAGAAGCACTGGGCCCGATACTTCGCCGAGAACGGTGAGTCGTTCGCGTAAGGAGGCTCGCCCTTCCAGCTCTGGCTCTCCGTCGCCACGATCCCGAGCATACCACGAGAGGAAGAGGTGGCCGGACCGAAGCGAGGAATCGGCGACCGTGCCGGAGAGTCGGTGGCAGTTCCTGGCGGGGGGATTGACGAGGCCGCGCGCCGCCGGCATACAGTGTTCGCGCTGGGATCCTTCAGCCGGGAGGTGCGCGGTGCAGCGAGTCAAGGGCGCGTGGGCGGATGCGTATCGCAAGAAGTGGAGCTGGGACAGCGTGGCCTGGGGGAGCCACTCGGTCGACTGCTACCCCGGCGGATGCCCCTTCCGGGTCTACGTCAAGGACGGCAAGGTGATCCGCGAGGAGCAGGGCGGGACCTTCTCGCAGATCGAACCGGGCATTCCCGACATGAATCCGATGGGCTGCCAGAAGGGAGCCTGCTGGAGCCGCCAGCTCTACGGCCCCGACCGCGTGACGCAGCCTCTCAAGCGGGTCGGCGCCCGCGGCGAGGGGAAGTTCGAGCCCGTCTCCTGGGACGAGGCGCTCACCGACATCGCCGACGCCATGCTCGACGCCATCCAGGAGCAGGGATCGGAGGCCATCCTCACCCTGATGACGCCCGTGTGGCCGCCTCGGGAGCGCGGCTCTTCGCCGATGTGCTGGGAACCCCGGTCACGGACGGGAACGCCGAGTTCCACGACTTCAGCCCGGGCTGGCACCTGACCTGGGGGCTCTTCAACCCCGCCTCCACCATGGACGACTGGTTCCTCGCCGAGCTGACGCTGATCTGGCACGCGAACCCCGTCTACACCAACATCCACTGGTACCACTACGTCGCGGAGTCGCGATACAACGGCGGCGAGGTGGCGACGATCGCGCCGGACTACAGCCCCTCCGCGATCCACGCCGACTACCACCTGCCCGTCCGGATCGGGACCGATGCTGCGCTCGCGCTCTCCATGTGCAAGGTGATCGTCGATGCGGGGATCTACGACCGGGATTTCGTGAAGGAGCAGACCGATCTCCCGCTCCTGGTGCGAAATGACACCGACCGCTTTCTGCGCGGCTCCGACGTGAGCGAGGGAGACCGCGACGATCAGTTCTTCTGGCTCGACTCCCGCTCGCGGACCGTCGCGCCCGCACCCCGCGGCACCCTCGCCTCGGGCAACTTCGATCCCGCCCTGGAGGGCTCCGCGAGCAGCGCCCTCCGGGATGGAAGCCGGGTCGAGGTCGAGCCGGTCTTCGAACGGCTCAAGAGGCTGCTCGTCGACTACGAGCCGGAGAAAGCCTCTCGGATCTGCGGGATCCATCCGGACGTGATTCGAAAGCTCGCGCGCAAGGTCGCCACCCGGAAGACCAAGATCTTCATCGGCTGGAACTCCGGCAACTACTACCACGGCGACCTGATGGAGCGCTCGATGGCCCTGCTGCTCGGGCTGACCGGCAACTGGGGCAAGAAGGGGACGGGAACGCGCTCCTGGGCGATCGGCGGGTGGGACGGCTTCGTCTTCCTCTTCAACAAGACGCGCCTCGGCCCGGAGGCGGCTCGAGAGCAGCTTCAGAGCATCTACCAGATGCAGAGCCTCGTCACCCGGCAGGATCCGACCATGACGACCGAGATGGTCGCGAACGCCGTGGCGGCGATCAGCCCGGAGCTCGGAGGCATGGGGCGCATGATGCCCCCCGCCTTCGTCTGGTACTACCAGTACGGCTGCAAGGAGCGCTGGAACAACCCCGACAACCACGATCCCTCGATGAAGCGCAGCTTCGACGAGTACATGAACGAGGCGATCGAGAAGGGCTGGTTCCACGAGAGCTACGCGAAGACCTACCGGGAGGTCGAGCCCCGCGTGCTCTTCGAGTCGGGTGAGGAGCTCCCGGTCCACAAGGAGACGCCCGGGCACGGCGGGCCGAAGCGCCGCTTCCTGATGACGAGCGGGCACAACCGGTGGAGCATCCACTCGATGAACCTGATCAACAACATCATCCAGAACACCCACCGGGGAGAGCCCTTCGTCTTCATCAACGATCGGGACGCCGCGGACCTCGGGATCGGGAACGGCGAGAGGGTGAAGCTCGTGAACGACGTCGGCGAGATCCTGATCGCCGCGAAGCTGACGGCGGCGTGCCGCCGGGTCAGGCGCTCGCGACCTCCCGCCTTCCGCCCCTCCCGAGCGCCGCCTGCAGGCGGTCCATGTACAGGTAGAAGACCGGCGTCACGAAGAGGGTGAGGAACTGCGAGAAGAGGAGGCCGCCCACCACGGCCAGCGCCAGGGGCCGGCGCGATTCGGAGCCGGCGCCGAGGCCGAGCGCGATGGGCAGGGTCCCCATCAGGGCCGCCATGGTGGTCATCATGATGGGACGGAAGCGGATCACGCACGCCTCGTAGATGGCCTCCTCCGGTATCTTCCCCTCCTTCCGCTGGGCCTCGAGGGCGAAGTCGATCATCATGATTCCGTTCTTCTTCACCAGACCCACCAGCATGATCACGCCCACGAAGGCGTAGATCGAGAGGTCCATCCTGAAGAGGAGGAGGGTCACGAGGGCGCCGAAGCCCGCGAAGGGCAAGGCCGAGAGGATGGTGAGCGGGTGGATGAAGCTCTCGTAGAGGATCCCGAGGACCATGTAGATCACGAGGACCGCCAGGAGGAGCAGGAGTCCCAGCCCCTTCATCGACGACTGGAAGGCCTGGGCCGTCCCCTGGAAGGCCGTGGCGATGTGGGCCGGAAGGACCTCGCCCGCCGCGGCCTGCACCTGTGACACCGCGTCGCCCAGGGCCGTGCCGGGGCGGAGGTTGAAGGAGAGCGTCACCGAAGGGATCTGCCCGGAGTGGTTCACCGTCAGGGGCCCCAGGTTGTTGCTCAGGTCCGCCACGGCGTTCAGCGGAACCAGGCGCCCCGAGGAGGACTTGAGGTACAGGAGCGAGAGGGCCGCCGGATCCAGGCGGTACTCGGGCTTGAGCTCGAGGATCACCTGGTACTGGTTGTTGGGCGCGTAGATGGTGCTGACCTGGCGCGAGCCGTAGGCGTTGTAGAGGGTGGTCTCGATCTCCTCGGCGGAGACGCCGAGCGCGGCGGCGCGGTCCCTCTGGATCTCCACCTGTACCTGCGGGTTCTTGATCTGGAGGTCGCTCGCCACGTCCATGAGTCCGGGAAGGGAGCGGAGCCTCCGCTCCAGCTCCTGCGCGCGGGCGAAGAGCTCCCGCGTGTCCGACGAGAAGAGCGTGAACTGGTAGAGGCTCCTGGTGAAGCGCCCCCCGATGCGGATGGGCGGAGGGTTCTGCAGGTAGACGCGGATCCCGGGGATTTCGGCGAGCACGGGCCGCAGACGCTCGATGATCTCGTCGGCGGTGGCCGAGCGGTCGTCGCGCGACTTCAGGCGGATGAAGAGGAAGCCCGCGTTGGCCGCGCCCAGGCCGCGCGCCCCCGCGCTCGACATGAACGCCTCCACGCCGGGGTCGGCCCGAACGACCCGGGCCACGGCGCGCTGGTGCTCCACCATGGAGGCGAAGGAAATGCTCTCCGCGGCCTCCGTCTGCCCGAAGAGCTGGCCCGTGTCCTCGCTCGGCAGGAAGCCCTTCGGCACCACGCGGAAGAGCCACACCGTGGCCAGGAGCACGATCCCCGAGAAGGCCAACACCGCGCGGCGGTGGGCGAGGGACCACCTGAGGCCCCGCTGGTAGAGGGCGATCATCCCTTTGAACACCCTCTCCGACGCCTCGTAGATCCGCCCGTGGTGCACCTCGGCCTGGTGCTTGAGGAAGCGACTCGAGAGCATCGGCGTGAGGGTGAGCGACACGAAGCCCGAGATCAGGATGGCCGCGCTGATGGTGACGGCGAACTCGCGGAAGAGCCGCCCCAGGATGCCCCCCATGAAGAGGACGGGGATGAAGACCGCCGCCAGCGAGAGCGTCATGGACAGGATGGTGAAGCCCACCTCGCGCGAGCCGTCGAGCGCGGCCTGGAGCTTCCCCTTCCCCATCTCCATGTGGCGGACGATGTTCTCGAGCATGACGATGGCGTCGTCCACCACGAAGCCCACGGAGAGCGTGAGGGCCATCAGCGACAGGTTGTCGAGGCTGTACCCGAGGAGGCTCATGACGGCGAAGGTGCCCACCACCGACATCGGCAGGGCCAGGCTCGGGATGACCGTGGCGGACACGTTCCGCAGGAAGAGGAAGATCACGAGGACCACCAGGCAGAGCGTCAGGAGGAGGGTGGACTTCACCTCGTTCACCGAGTCGCGGATGGATTCGGAGCGGTCGAAGAGCCTCCGGAGCGAGACCGAAGCGGGCAGTTGCGCCTCGAAGGTGGGGATGAGCTTGCGGATCGCGCCGGCCACCTCCACCGTGTTGGTGCCCGGCTGGCGCTGGATCGCGAGGACCACGGCGCGCTGGTCCACGAACCACGCCGCCGTCTTGTCGTTCTCCACGCTGTCGAAGACGCTGCCCAGCTCCTCCAGCCGGACGGGGTGCCCCTCGCGGTAGGCGACGATGAGGGGACGGTAGGCCGCGGCGCGCGTGATCTGGCCGTTGGCCTGCACGGTGAAGGCCTGGTCGCGCCCCTGGAGGGTCCCCGTGGGCAGGTTCACGTTCTCGCGCTGGACGGCAGCGGAGACGTCGTCGAGGGAGATGCCGCGGGAGGAGAGGGCGTCCGGGTCCACCTGGATGCGCACGGCGTACTTCTGGGCCCCGTACACCTGCACCTGCGCCACGCCACTCACCATGGAGATGCGCTGGGCGAGCAGGGTCTCGCCGTACTCGTCGAGGTCGCTGAGCGGCAGGGTCGGCGAGGTGAGGGCCAGGATGAGGATGGGCGCGTCGGCAGGGTTGACCTTCTGGAAGGACGGAGGGGCGGGCATGTCGCGCGGGAGCTGGCGGCCGGCTGCGCTGATGGCGGCCTGCACGTCCTGCGCCGCCGCGTCGAGGTTCCGGTCCAGAGTGAACTGCAGGGTGATGTTCGTGAAGCCGAGGCCGCTCGTGGAGGTCATCGAGTCGAGCCCCGCGATGGTGGAGAACTGCTTCTCCAGGGGCGTGGCCACGCTCGAGGCCATGGTCTCCGGGTTGGCCCCGGGAAGGGAGGCCGACACCTGGATGGTGGGGAAATCCACGTTGGGCAGGTCGCTCACCGGGAGGAGCCGGTAGCCCATGATCCCGAAGAGCAGGATCCCGGACATGACGAGCGTCGTCATGACCGGGCGGCGGATGAAGAGCTCCGCGAGGTTCATGGACGGACCGGCTCCGCGCCCGCGTCGAGCCCGGTCTTGACCTCCGCCCGCGCGCCGGGGACGAGACGCAGCTGGCCGTCCGTGACCACCGTCTCGCCCTCCGCCACGCCCTCCTCCACCACGATCTCGTTGCCGAAGCGCGCCCCGACCTTCACGTTGCGCATCTCGACCGTGCCGTCCGCCTTCAGGAGGTACAGGTAGTCGCCCTTCTGCCCCGACTGGACGGCCTGGCTCGGAACCACGACGGCGCCCTTTCGCGTGGAGAGCGTCAGGATCACGTCCACGAACTGGCCGGGCCAGAGGGCGCGGTCCGCGTTGGCGAACTCCGCCTTGAGGAGGACCGTCCCCGTGGCCTCGTCCACGGCGTTGTCGAAGAAGGTGAGGCTGCCCACGACCGGCGGACCTCCCGCCGGGGCCGCCTCCACCTCGAGGCTCCCCACCTCCGCGTACTTCCTCACCTCGGCGAGGCGCCTCTCGGGCACCGTGAAGGCGGCGAGGATGGGCGAGACCCGGTTGAGCACCACGAGCCCGACATCGTCGTTCGCCTTCACCAGGTTGCCCTCGTGGACCATGAGGCGGCCCGTGCGCGCGTCCATGGGCGCACGGATGGTGCAGTACTCGAGATCGAGCCGGGCCTGCTCCACGGCGGCCTCGTCGGCCTTCACCCTGGCGGCGGCGGCCCCGGCCTCCGCCACCGCGTTGTCGTACTGCTGGCGGGTGGCGTAGTCCTTCGCGACGAGGCCCGCGTAGCGCTTCGCCTCGGCCTCCGCGCTGGCCGCGAGCGCCCGGTCGCGCTGGAGGTCGGCCTCGGCCTTGCGCAGGGCGGCCTGGTAGGGCCGCGGGTCCAGCGTGAAGAGGACCTGTCCCTTCTTCACGTCCTCGCCCTCGCGGAAGTGGACGCTGAGGAGCTCGCCGCCCACCTGGGCGCGCACCAACACGGTCTGGACCGGCTCCACGGTGCCGATCGCCCGGATCTCCACGGGAACATCCTTCACGGCCGCCCGCGCCACCGTCACGGGGACGGCGGCCGGCGGAGGCGCCTCCTCGCCGCCGCACGCGGCCAGGAGCAGGAGCACAAGGGCCGCCAGGAGGTCGGGAATGCCGCCCACCCGCGCCTTGCAGCCCCCGAGGGCCGCCGCGCGGGGCTCGGTGGCGGTCTGCATCAGCATCTCCATCGTGGCCAGCGGGCGCTCTGCCTTTCGCAGGGCGTAGTAGCCGAACCAGCCCCCGCAGGCCACCACCTGCTCCAGCCCCCGGAGGGCCCGGCCGGACGGGGCCCGCTGCGAGCCAATGGGAGACCTGCGGGAAACTTCCCGCTAAGGTGTCGGCCCGAGCGATCCATCTCCTGGTGACCGGGCACCGTCGATCCTCGCTGATCACCAGGGGGAAGGCATCCGCGGCAAGCTGCGCCTGAGCGACGTCTTCGAGAAGGTGTGCGACGGCATCGAGGCCTGAAAGCTCTGATCCGGGCAAGAGGTTGTGACCGGTACCTCGCTTCAGCAGATACCAGCAGAGAAGGACTGCGCGGCCATGGCACTAGAGACGGCGGAAGTGTCGGCGGGGAAGACCCTCGAGGCACCCAGGAAGTTCGTCTTCGACTGGAAGAGGGTGTTCTTCATCCTCCTGGGGCTCTTCGTCTTCTTCGCCTTCTATTTCATGAACGAGCTGCCGGACGCCGTAGACCCTGCCGGCAGGCATTTTCCACTGCCGCCTCAGGGCCGGATGGCCCTGGGACTGTTCCTGATGGCGGCCATGTGGTGGATCTTCGAGGTGATGCCGATCGGCGCGACCGCCATCGCCATCGGCCTGTTTCAGGTCATCTTCGGGATCCGGCCCTCGGATCAGGCGCTGAAGGATTTCTTCGATCCCTCCGTATGGTTCATCTTCGGCTCCGTGGTCATGGGTGCCGCTTTTTCCCATTCCGGGCTCACCCGGCGAATGGCCTACAAGATGCTGGTCGTCGTCGGTGAAGACACCAGATTCATCCTGCTCGGGACCTTCTGCATCATTGCCGGCATGACCCTGCTGATGGCCCACACCGCGGTGGCCGCGGCCATGTTCCCGCTCCTCCTCGCCATCCACTCCCTCTACAGCGACACCGGCGAGCCCACCAAGTTCGGCAAGGGTCTCTTCATCGGCATGGCCTGGACCGCCGGCGCGGGCTCCATCATCACCTACCTGGGCGCCGCGCGCGGCGTCGCCGCCGCCGGCCTGTTCAAGAAGTTCACCGGGGGCACGGAGATCGGCTTCTTCGAGCTCTCCTACTACATGGCGCCCCTCGGCCTGCTGATGGTGCTCATCATCTGGCTGATCGTGATCTTCTGCTTCAAACCGGAGCGGCCTCGCATCGAAGGGCTGCGAGCGAGGGTCACCGAGCTGGCCAAGGGACTCGGCCCGATGAACGGCAAGGAGAAGCTCGTCCTCGCCATGGTGGCGGTCGTGCTCGGACTCTTCATGATGAAGTCCTTCTCCCCCCTCCCCTTCTTCAAGGACATGGACCGGGCAGCCATCATGATGGTGTCGACCCTGGGCTTCTTCCTCTTCAGGGTCCTCAGCGTCGACGAGATGGAAGGCATCCCCTGGAACATCATCCTGCTCTTCGGCGGGGCGATGAGCATCGGCTACTGCCTCTACGACACCAAGGCCGCGGAGTGGATGGCGGTGAGCTGGGTGAGCGGGTTCCAGGAGGCGCCCTGGCTGCTCTTCGTGCTCGCCATCGCCTTCTTCGTCCTGTGCCTCACCAACTTCATCATGAACGTGGCGGCAATCGCCATCACGCTCCCCATCTCCCTCGTCATCGCCGGCTACCTGGGAGTCGCACCCCACGTCATCTTCTTCGCGTCGCTCGCCACGGCGGGCATGCCCTTCAACCTGCTGATCGGCGCGGCACCGAACGCGATCGCCTACGAGAGCAGGCAGTTCACCGCCGGGCAGTTCTTCCTCTACGGCTGGATCCCGAGCATCGTCCTGATGGCCTTGCTGGCGGTGTTCTGTTACTTCGTCTGGCCGCTCATGGGGATGCCGGTGCTGCTCGAGTGAACCGGGCGCCGTGACCCCCTGCGAGCAGCTGGGGTGATCGCGATCGGCACCGCCTCGGTCATCCACCCGACCATCACCCAGCCGAGAGCCACGGCGAGACGGGCTGCGCGCGGGTCGGGGACGTCTTCCCGTGCGTTCTCAGCAGCGAATCGGGGCGAGTTGCAGATGGGTGTCGCCCGACATGGCGATCGCCTTCTCGGCCTGTCATTTGGACGATTGACCGGCGAGGAAGCGGAGAAGTAGAGTGTGCGATGAGAGACGACCAGGTGGCCGACACCGAGGCCGATGGAGCGAGCGGGGCCGTGCATACGCGGCGAGTGACCAGGAGGACGAGGTCTGGTGCCGGCGGCCCTCCCCCGCGCCCCCCGGTTGCCGCGAACTGCGTCGCAAAGGAGACTCGAATGGACAGGTCGTTCATGCAGAAATGCGGAATCCTTGCGGCTGTGGCGCTCTGTATGGCGACCCATCTTCGCGCGGAGCCTCGCATCGACTTCAACGGCGACGGCTATGCCGATCTCGCCGTGGGGGTTCCCGATGAGGATGACGCAAAGACCACGGACGCTGGGGCAGTCAACATCATCTACGGTTCGGAGAGCGGCCTGACCGAAATCGGCAACATGTTCTTCACCCAACGAACCAAGGGCGTCCCGGGGAACAGGCAGAAGGGGGCGAAGTTCGGCAGGGCGCTGGCGGCTGGCAACTTCGACGGCGATGGGTTCACGGACCTGGCCGTCGCGGCCCCTCTCTTCGACCAGCCTCACCTGCGGGACGCCGGGTATGTGGTGATATTCCACGGCGCCCCCAAGGGTCTATCCGGATCACGGGCCAACGGCCTCATCTGGCTGGACTCGATGGCCAGGAACAGCAACTTCGGCGCAGCCCTCGCCGCCGGGGATTTCGACGCCGACGGTATCGACGACATTGCCGTCGGCGCGCCCGAATTCTGGAGCGATCAGCAGATTACGCCTGGATCTGGACACGGCGCCGTGTTGGTCTGGTATGGGTCGCGTTTCGGCATGGAGGGGATGCAATTCTGGAGGCAAGGCGAGGACGGGCTTAGCGAGACGAGCGAGTACCGTGATCAATTCGGCTCGGCACTCGTCGCAGCCGATTTCGATGGCGACGGAGCCGACGATCTCGCCATGCCCGGGAACGGCGTAAAGGTGTACTTCGCGGACTCGGATGGGCTTCCGATCTGGCCGAAGTATCTGGACGAGTTCTTGATGCCAGGGCTCAATCAGGGAGACGACTCGCAGGAGAGCACTGCCAGTGTTGGGCATGCCCTGGCAGCGGACGACTTCGAGGGCCGTGGCAGCTTCGATCTGGCCATCGGCATCCCCGGCTATGACATTCCATACAAACACAATCTCCTGCTGATCACCGACGCGGGCGCCGTCGCCGTCTTCAGAAACACCCCCATCGTCCAGCACTCCGACCCGATGTCGGAGACGCCGATCATCCAATGGTCCCGGTCCCTTGATTTCTTCGAGGGAAACTACCCCTCGACGATCCACGAGGTCTTCGGCGCGGCCGAACGCGGTGACGGTTTCGGCAAGGTCTTCGCGCACTAGGCTGAACAATCTCCGAAGGGTGTTGACACCGAGCTCGCCCTCGGCCGTCTTCAATCGCCCCCGGCGCCAACCGTTGCGGTAACCGCGAGCCCCCTCCTCGCTGCGCTCGCAGTAACCGCGACCGAGCGCCTCCGTCTCGAGCGCTTCCTCGATCAGCGTTCGCACGGCGAGCTGCCATATTTCACGCATGCCGCCCTCCTCAGGTGAGTCCTGCAATCGCTGCCGAATTCGGTCGCTGGTCCGCTCGGATGCCGGTAGTCTTCGTGCCAAGCGGATGCCTCCTCGTCTCCGCCGCCAGGTCGCCGGCGGCTCTTCGGTCTCAGTCACCAACGAAGCTGCATAGACGACGACGGATAGAGAGATCGTCGGCGCCCCTGCCACCACGGCGCTCTCGCCTCCGACCTCCCCCCGGCGAGCCGCGACCGGGGAGCTGCGCCGCCGAATCGCACGCCGCCTTGTGTTCCCCGCTATTTGCCTCGGCCAGCTCGGCCATGACAGGGGGAAAGCCATCGGTCTTGCCCAGTTCCCCGCGGCAGTTTACAGTTCCGTCGCTATCGGACCTTGGGGAGTCCCGCGAATCGTTCCTGTCCTTCCACCACGCTGCGACGCTGGAAAGCGAGCAACACATGACGGCGCCCATCCACAAGACTGCCCAACTCGGCGAGCTGGTCGTGGCCGTGTTCGACGACGCCGCGCAGTACGATACCGATCCGGAAGCGGTCTCACGTATTGCCACACGGGCGGTGATGCACATCTTTCAACGCGCGCGACGCCGGCTTCATCGCTGGGGATCGCGATGAAGGGCGACGAGCAAGCGCAGCCCGAACGACGCGAGAGCGAGGAGCAGTTCCGGGAGCTGATGGCCCACCTCCAGCAGATCTTCTGGATCAAGAACGCCGCCGACGACGCAGTGCTCTACATCAGCCCTGCCTACGCGACCATTGCCGGCCGCACCTGCCAGAGCCTCTACGACGACTTCCAGACCTTCCTCGACGCCGTTCACCCGGAGGACCGCGTGCGGGTGGCCGCCGCGATCGTGGGTCAGCGCGACACCGGCGGATACGAGGAAGAGTACCGCATCGTGCGTCCCGACGGGGCGATGCGGTGGCTCTGGGCGCGGAGCTATCCCGTTCGCGACAAGCAGGGCCGGATCATGCGCTTCGCGGGCATTGCCGAGGACATCACCGAGCACAAGTCGCTGGAGGAGGACCGGGCCAGGCTCGCGGCCATCGTCGAATACTCGGAAGACGCCATCGTGAGCATGTCGGTCGACTGCATCATCATCAGCTGGAACCGCGGCGCCGAGCGCCAGTACGGCTACACGGCCGAAGAGATCGTCGGATGTTCTCTGTCCGTCCTGTTTCCACCCAATCACTACCAGGAGTACCTGCGGATTTTGGCGAACGTCAGGCAGGGCAAGCCGGTGGCCGCCTACGACACGGTGCGGCAGCGAAAAGACGGAACCCTCATCAACACGTCCGTGAACATCTTCCCGATCGAGGCCAGGAATCGCGAGATTGTGGGCGTCTCGAAGATCAGCCGTGATCTTACGGCGATCAAGAAACTGGAGACCCAATTCATCGCCGCGCAAAAAATGGAAGTGGTCGGCCAGCTCGCCGCCGGAATGGCGCACGACTTCAACAATCTCCTGTCCGTCATCCGGGGCCGCAGCGATCTGATGCTGGCGACACTCGGTGCGGCTGCTCCCCTGCGCAAAGATGTCGAGACGATTCGGCAGGCGGCGGAGCGCGCGGCCGGGCTGACGCGCCAACTCCTGATCTTCAGCCGCAAGGAGAGGGCGACCCCCGTCGCGCTCGACCTGAACGACGTCCTGGGAAGCCTGGACCCGATACTGCGACAACTCATCGGCAAGAACGTCGATCTGACGGTAGTCCGCGGAGAGCATGTCAGACGAGTGAAGGCCGAGGCCGGCTATCTCGGACAAATGCTGTTGAATCTCGTTGTCAACGCCCGCGACGCCATGCCCGACGGCGGCGCACTCTCCGTCACCACGAGCAACGCCACCTTGGACGACGACTACGGCCTCTCGCATACCGGAGTGCCTCCGGGCGAATACGTGCTCGTCACTGTCTGCGACACGGGAACGGGCATGACCGATGAGGTCAAGGCCCATCTGTTCGAGCCGCTCTTCACGACGAAGCCGGAAGGCAAAGGCACGGGTCTGGGGTTGGCGACCTGCGACACCATCGTCAAGCAATTTGGCGGTCACATCGACGTGTGGAGCGAGTTGGGCAGAGGCACCACGGTCAAGGTGTACTTGCCGGCAGTTGGCGGACCTCGGGATCTCTCGCCGCAGCCGCCCAGGACAGGAACGGCCGGCGACGCTCGGAACTGAGAGACCGGTGGTGGCCGATGGCGAACGTGCCGTGCGCAATCCGGCCAGCGGGGTGCGTGCGATGCCGGACCGATGACGTGGCTGTGGGTTGCCAACTCGGATCCGCCTCGCTGCGAACCTCCGTCTTCCCGCTTCGCGACCACTTTCCACCATCGTCATCCCCGAGTTGAGCACGTGCTCCAGGATCGCGTCGTGATGCCGCTCGACACCTACGACGGCGCTGGGATTTGGGAGCGCTGGATCGCCCCCTTGATGTGTTCCCCGCTATTTGCCTCCGCCAGCTCGGCCGCGATAGGGGGAAAACCATCCGTCTTGCCCACTTTCCCGCAGGAGTTCAAAGATGCTGCGTCATCGGACGTTGTGTGGACCCGCTGTCGAGTAGCCCGGGGCGGTTTCCCACCCCGGGCCCTCTTCAGATCCGGACGAGGACATTTCGACCATCCGGCTCCTCCGCGGGTGCGACTCGCTGCTATGAACCCCAGATCCGGACCGTGATCTGAGGTTGGGGGAGTGGTGGCTGATGCACAAGGTCGGCGAACCGCTCCCAGGTGAAATGCTTGCGCTGGCTCCGATGGCAAAGCCATTTGTACCAGGCTCGCCTCGCCGCCTCGACGAGCAACAGCAAGCTGCGGAAGTTGCCGCTGCCGCCGAAGTAGTCGAAGTGGCCTCGCAAGCGTCCCGCGAGCGCAGCGTGCTGTGCCTTGACCGGATGGTGTCGATGGCGACGACACCCATCGTAGATGGACTGAATCGCCCGTCTCAGGCTCGCACGCCGAGTCTTACAACACCATCCCCAACGATGCTTCCGGGAACGGGCCCAATAGAACGTGAGCCCAAGGAAATCGAAGGTCGCCGGACCTCGACCGCCCTTCTGCCCCGCCGGCGGGCGCCGAAAAGGCAGAAGCCGCGTCTTGTCCGGGTGCAGGGTCAGCCCGAAGCGCCCCAGCCGCTTGCCAAGCACCGCCATCACACGCTGGGCATCTTCCCCCCGCTCGAAGCCGATGAGGAAGTCATCGCGGCTCCATCTCCCCTTTGACCAGCAGAGCCTGGTCGCAATATGGTACTTATCCCCCGGCTCTTCCCGGGCCGGTCTCCGGCGGCGCCCGGAGCGGCGACGCGCGGAGCGCGCCGCACGAGGAGGACGAAGTGACCAACCAGACCTACGACGCGATCGTGATCGGAAGCGGCCCCGGCGGGGCCTCGGCGGCGACGCTGCTCCAGAAGCGGGGCCTGCCCTGCCTGCTGCTCGAGAAGAACAACCTGCTCGGCGGCAAGATGATCAGCATCGAGAAGGACGGATACGCCTACGACCTCTTCCCGCATGGCCAGGTGCCGATGCGCGGCTCGGCCTTCGAGCCGATCTTCGAGGAGCTCGGCGTCTCGGACGAGTTCGTGCCGGCGCTCGAGCCCGACGATCCGCGCGACATCATCACTCTGCTCTACCGCCGCGCGGACTGGAAGGAGTACCGGCGGGTCGTCCAGGGGCAGGCGCTCGCGGATCCGGAGCCCTTCTTCCGGTTGTGGGACCTCGCCGACGCCGAAAAGGCGGCCGCCATCGGGGTCATGACCGAAATGGTGACCATGCCCGACGAGGAGATCGAGAAGCTCGACGGGATCACCATGGACGAATGGCTGTCGCAGCGCGACGTCCCCGGCCCCGTCTACAACTACCTCGGATTCCATGCCAACGCGTCGCTCGCCGAGCCCCTCGACCTGGTGGCCGCCTCCGAGCAGATCACGATCATGAAGCAGATCATGCTCCAGGGCGGCGGAGGCCAGTACAAGGGCGGCTTCGGAATGCTGAGCCGGGTGATGTGCCGCGAGTTCGAGAAGAACGGCGGCACTCTCATCAAGAACTGCAAGGTGGATCGGATCGACATCGAGAACGGCTCGGTCACCGGCGTCACGACGCCGCAGGGAGCCTTCCGCGCGCCCGTGGTGGTGAGCTCCGCGGGCATCCAGCCCACCATCCTGAAGCTCTGCGCCGCCGAGCACTTCGACAAGGCGTACCTCAACTACGTGCGCGGCCTCGTGCCGGGCTGGTCCTTCACTTCCATCCGCTACTTCCTCCGCGAGCCGGTGATGCGCACCGGCATGTACGTGATGTACTCGGACGACTCCTGGCTGAACGTTCCGCGCTACGAGCGGATGAAGAACGGAGAGATCCCCGACGAGGTGATCCTCTTCATGGTGAACCACAACTTCTACGACGAGAACGCGGCCCCGCCCGGAAAGCAGGTCCTGGTGAGCGGAACCGTCTGCTCCGCCAACCCGGAGGCCGAGGAGATCGAGGCGCTCTGGCGCGTGATGGACCGGCAGATGCAGGAGCAATTTCCGGAGATCTGGAACGCCTGCGAGCGCCGCGAGTACAACGGGCCGAGGGAGATCGCGGACCTGACGCGCGACTCGGTGCTCCCCGGCCAGGGCGGCGAGTGCGTGGGCCTCGCTCAGATCGTGGGCCAGTGCGGATCGATGAAGCCCGACTCGAAGACCCCCGTGAACGGGCTCTATCTCGCCGGCGCAGACGCGGGCGCCAAAGGCATGGGCACCCACCAGTCCGCGCTCTCGGGCACCGGCGTCGCCCGGAGGGTCCAGCAGTACCTGCGCGGCCGGGCGAAGATGCGCTAGCGGCGCGAGCGGACGCGGGCGGCGCCGATCACACTCGCACCGAGCGCGGTGGCGGTCGTCCCGTGGGCGTACTCGCGAACCAGGACGATGACCGGCATGCGGCTGCTCGAGATCGAAATCCATGGCGCACACGGGATCGTTTCTGGAGGCGTGAAGGGTGCGGTCGAATCCTGGCGGGATCCCGATACCCCGACCCCATCGAGGAGGCGCTCGTGATCGGCTGGGTCCTCAGCCTCAAACGCCTGGCCACCCTGCTTCCCCCATCCGCGGAGCCCGTCTGATGCGATTCATCGATCCTGGGAGCCGCGCATCGCGCAGCGAAGGAGGGGAAGAAGCTCCTGCGACGCGGCTCGAACCGGCCGCAGAGCCCCGGATTGACCCTCGATCACGGCGTTTGTCAGCAACCTGCTAACCGCTCCCGATACGAATCCCTTGGAGGGAGCCTATGACCCCGAAGACACTCAACAGCCAGAGGATCACTGCGATGATCACGACGACATTGAGGATCTTCTTCATGGTGGCCTGCATCGGTATGTAGCTGTTGATCACCCATAGAAGCACCCCAACGACGACCAAGACAACCACCAAATGAATCAACGGCATAGTGTTTCTCCTTTGATGTTCCTCGTGTTCCCATCAGATGAGGGTATACCGCGTCCCCCTTTGCTGAGTTGACTACTGCGTCCCGGATCACGCCAGCGGCGATCCGCGTCGGCGATCGAGCAGCGGGCGCGAGCGGTTGACGTAGGCGGCGAGGAGGAGCGCGATCACGATTGCCGCGATCGCGATCAGCAGCGCATACAGCCAGCCGATGATGCCGAGGACGAGGGCCTGGACCAGCGCCGTCGCCGCGATGCTCGCCCCGAGCAGGAGCAACGCCGCCGCGGCCCATCGCTGCTGGCGCCAGACTCCAATGGCGGCGAGGATCGCGAGCACCGCCTGCAGCGCGAAAGCGAAAAACAGCAGAGGCGACGCCAGCCCGGGCAGCATCGCGATGGCGTAGAGCGCGTGGTACACGCCGTACGCGGCCAGCGCGATCGCGAGGAGCAGTAATGCCGTGTGTCGTTCCACCTCCGCACCTCCGGTTCCGTTCTCCGACCTCGCGCAAGTATGCCATAGCACGCGCCCAGCCAGGGACCCCTGGACCGGGACACCGGGAAGCGACGCGGAGCGAGGAGAGCGCGCGAGGGGCCGCCCTCAGAGACCGCGATCCTCGCGCTCCTGGCGATCCTTGTGATCGTCGTGGCGCTCGCGACGGTCGTCGCGGCGTTCGTGACGCCAGAAGTACCCGGGCGGCGGGCAGGCGGTGGGGATAGGAACGATTCGCGAGGCTCCCCAACCTTCGATAGCGACGGAACTGTCAGCCCCCGCGGGGAAATGGGCGCAACGGACGCCTTCCCCCCTATCATGGCCGAGGCCGGCGAAGCTTTACCGCGCGACCTGGCGCGGAACACAGCCTCCAGGAATTCCTTGCTCCAGCGGTAGTAGAGGTTCGCCACGACGCCTTCGCGGCGCCACAGGGTCGCGATGCTCACCTCGCCCCGTAACCCCTCGAGCACACGGGGACCCTCGAGGGCGTGCCCGTCACCGCAGCATCATGGACGCGATCAGCCCTACCTGCGGTCGCGCCGGTCGTCGCGATCGTCGTGCCGGTGGCCGTCATCGTCGTACCGGTCGTCGCGATCGTCCCGCCGGTCGTCGTGATCGTCGTGCCGGTGGTCGTGATCGTGCCTTCGGAAGGACGCGAAGCAGGCACTTACCGCGACCGACAAGGCGCCGATTCCGGCCAAGAGAAGCGTTCGCCGATTCATGTCCCGGCCTCCTGGTGAGTGTCCTCGGACGCGCATCGTAACACAGGGGCCCAGAAGGAGCGAAGAGCGTTTCGGGGGGCGAGAGTCCCTCTGCTGGCAAGGCAGCTAGTCCACCGTGATGGGAATCCGCTGCGGGCGAGCCTCTTCGGACTTGGGCAGGCGGAGCTCCAAGACGCCGTTCTTCATCTTCGCCTCGATGCGCTGTGTATCGATTGCAGTCGACAGCCGGAAGCTTCGCCGGAAGTTGCCCACGTTGTACTCGGTGTACGCCGGCGTGAGGTCCGCGTACTCGTCGGTCTTCACTACACCCTCGATCGACAGGGCTCCGTTCTCGAGATGAATTTCGACCGAGCTTTGGTCGACGCCGGGCATGTCGGCCCACAGCCAGAGTGAATCCTCGGTCTCGCGGATCTCGACGTTCGGAAGATACGTCCGACCGGGCCGCGTCTGCTCTTCGGCGAGGTCGCCTTCTTGCTTGACGGTGACTTGGTTCGACATGAGTCGATCCTCCTGGCGAAAGGATTTAGGAAGCTCGAACGGTGATCCGCTGGGCCTTCGCCTCGTCGCGGAGCGGCACGTGGACGCTGAGGACGCCATTCTTGTAGTCCGCGCTTGCCTTCGACGGGTTCAGCTCACGAGGCAACTCGACGGAGCGGCTGAACTCTCCCTGCCACCTCTCGTTTCGGTGCACGGCACCCGGCCCGCTTTCGGAGCTGCGTTTGCTGCTGAACTTCAGGCTCTGTCCCTGGCTCTCGATCGAGAGGTCTTCGGGGGAGAGACCCGGCACCTCCATTCGGATTACATATCCATCGTCGCGCTTGAAGATGTTCACGGGAGGGAAGGCTCCTTGGCCCACCACGCTGGAGGCGAACCATCCGAGCGGCTGCTGAACCGTCCTCTGGAGCTCCTTCTGCAGTCGAAGCAGCTGTGCGAAGGGGTCCAAGTTTGAAGCCAAGACTGACCGCGCCATGGAATTTCTCCTCGTTCTCCTCGACGTCTCCGAGGTCGCCTGAAACGTCGAACTGACTCAGGTTCGACCTAAACCTGGTCGAAAACTAATTCCCGATGGCAGACTGTCAAGGAAGGCCCGCCCCCCGGTGTGGCTCCGGAATCGGGCTGGAAAGCGCAGCCCGATCAAGCGCTCAGCGGGTTGCCGGCGGCGGTGCCGAAGGTCTCGCGACGATAGGCGGAGGGGACCCTACCTCGCAGGGCGGCTGCCACTACAGCCATCAGGACATCGATTTCCGCCGGGTCGCGGCTTTCGGTCCCGGAAGCCGCCGTCTCAGGTAGGCGGCAGAACATCCCTCGCGGGTCCCGGACGGCCGACGTGGTAGCCCTGTGCGTAGTCGACGCCGCTCTTCGCGAGCAAGAGGGCGGTCTCGGCGTCCGCGACGAATTCGGCGATCGTCTTCTTGCCCATTCCCCGGGCGATGCCGACGATGGCCCCGACCACGAGCTGGTCCATGGGACTCGCGACGATGCCGCGGATGAAGTCGCCGTCGATCTTGAAGTAGTCGAAGGGCAGGGACTTGAGGTGGTGGAAGGAGCCAAAACCCACGCCGAAGTCGTCGAGCGCGAACCGGCAGCCGCGGGTGCGAAGACGATGGGCGAACGCTTTGGCCTCCTCGATGTTCGCGATCGCCGTCGTCTCGCTCAGCTCGAAGACGAGACACGCGGGATCGATTCCCGCGTCCGCGATCGCTTTCTCGATGAGCGCGGCAACGCTGGGGTCGGCGATCGACTTGCCCGAGAGGTTGACGTGAAGCACGAGCCTGCGGCCCGCTTGCGCATGTTCGGCGATCAGCGCGATCGCCTGGCGCACGACCCAGCAGTCGATCTCCTGAATCAGGCCGAATCGCTCGGCGACGTAGAGAAAGGAGCCCGGCTGGAGCGGCTCACCGCCATCGTCGGCGCGTAGCCGCAGCAACAGCTCGTACTGGAGCACCTCGTTCCGTCTCAGGTCGATGATCGGCTGACAGTAGAGGAGAAAGCGCTCCTCTTCCAAGGCGCTGCGGATCCGCTCCGCCTCGGCCAGCCGCGCCGACACGTGCTCGCGGTGCCCTCCGCTCGGTCTGTACATCACGACTTGATCCCGACCCGCCTGCTTCGCTTCGTACATCGACAGGTCGGCGCAGGCCAGAACCTCCGCGGCACTGAGGCCATCGAACAGGGCGACCCCGACGCTGGCGGTGACACGGATCGAGTGCTCGCCGAGCACTGCGACGTGCCGGCGTAGGGTCGTGACGACCCCGTCCGCCACGAGCTGCGCCTGGTCGGCGTCCGCCTCCGGCAGGAGCGTGGCGAACTCGTCTCCCCCCACCCGCGCCAGGACGTCCGTCAGACGCATGCGATGCCGGAGCGCCCCGGCGACGCCCTTGAGGAGATCATCGCCCGCCTTGTGCCCGAAGGCATCGTTGACGTCCTTGAAATTGTCCAGATCGATCACGAGCACCGCGCCCTTGGCGCGGTAACGCGCGGCCCGCTCGACCTCCCGGGCCAGCTCCTGCTCGAAGCGACGCCGATTGTAGAGCCCGGTCAGAAAATCGTGATCGAGCAGGAACTCCAGGCGGGCCGCCATCTCCTTCCGCTCCGAGATGTCCTGAACCTGCGAGATGACGTAGAGCGGATTGCCTCGGTGATCGCTGACGAGCGAGACCGTGAGCGCCACCCAGTGGTAGTGGCCCCAGGCGTGATGATAGCGCTTCTCGGTCTGGTAGCTCGAGATCCGGCGGTCGAGGAGATCCCGAAACAGATGGGCGTCGCAATCAATATCGTCGGGATACGTGATGGCCCGAAGCGTCGTCGCCTTGAGCTCGTTCCTGGTGTAGCCGGTGATTCGACAGAGGGCGTCGTTGACCTGGAGCCAGCGGCCATCCATGTCGACGAGGGCCATGCCGATCGGCGCACTGGCGAACGCGCTCTCGAATCGCGCCTGGACCTCCTGCAGGCCCCGCTCGGCGGCACGCCGCTCCTCTTCCAGTCGTTCGCGATCCGCGAGCTGGCGGAGCAGCTCTGCATTGGCGGCCGCGAGGACCCTTTCCGCTCCTCCATGCGCGTCGACTTTGCGCTGGAGAGCTGCGCGGGCAACTGTGGGCGAGGCGGAGCTCGCGAGGACGCTCGCCTCGAGCGGTGCCGGGTCGCCGCGCAGCGCCTCGAAGAGACGCTCGAGCCGTCGCTGTGCTTCCGCAAGCCGCTCCCTGCCGCGCTCGTCGATCCCCTGAGGCCGCCCCGCTCCGGCGGACGTCAGATCCTCGATCCAGGCGGCAGCGTACTCTTCCAGTTGAGCCCGGGCGCTGCGAATCGCGTCCTCGAATTGGCGCAGTGCCGCAGCCTGCCCGGGGCGGGCCTCGCCAGAAGAGCCGGGTTCTTTCTTGGAGTGCTCGGAACCCGCCATGGGCACCCCGAAGAGGTCTGGGGAGCTGATTTCTCTTAGCATGCGAAGCGGCAGGCGGCAAGAACTATGATGCTTATCCCCCCTCCAGCACGACGCGCGCCCGGGCGCGGATGTCGCGGGAGGAGCTGCCGACGCGGATCTCGAACTCGCCGGGCTCCGCGACCCAGCCGCCGCGCGCCGGATCGTAGAAGGAGAGCGCGGAGCGGGTCAGGGTGAAGCGGACCGTCTTCGTCTCCCCAGGCTCGAGGGCAACCTTCGCGAAGGCCTCGAGCTCCTGATCGGGGCGCGAGAGGCTGCACTCGAGATCGCGGAGGTAGAGCTGCACCACCTCGCTTCCTCCGCGCTCGCCCGAGTTGGTGATCTCGACCGATACCCCGAGCTCGCCGTCCATCGCCATCCTCTCGCGGTCGAGGCGAAGCTCTCCGTAGCGGAAGCGCGTGTAGGAGAGGCCGTGGCCGAAGGCGAAGCGCGGCTCGATCCGCTTGCGATCGTAGTAGCGGTATCCGACGAAGATGCCCTCTCCGTAGAGGACCTCGCCGTTCTCGCCGGGATAGTTGAGGTAGGCGGGGTTGTCTTCGATCCGCTTGGGGAAGGTCGTCGGGAGCTTGCCCGAGGGATTCACGTCGCCGAAGAGCACGTCGGCGAGAGCGCTGCCCGCCTCCTGGCCGGGATACCAGACGTCGAGCACGGCGGGGACCCGGTCAGCCCAGTCCATCGCGACGGGCGAGCCGGCATTCACCACCACCACCGTCCTCGGGTTCGCCGCGGCCACCCGCTCGACCAGCTCCGCCTGGCGGCCGGGAAGCTCCATGTCCTCCCGATCCCTCCCTTCGCCCTCCCACTCCTCGTCGAGGCCGACCACCACCACCGCCGCGTCGGCCTCGGCCGCCGCCGCGGCGGCGCGATCGATCAGGTCGTCGGGAACCGGGAGCAGCGCTCCCAGCCTGAGTCCCGCGATCGCGGGATTCTCGCGGCAGTACTCGATCCGGATCTCGCGCTCCTCGCCAGCGCGCGCCTCGAGCTGCGCCTTCCGCTCGATGGTTCCCGCGCCGAAGTAGGAATCGCCCCGGGTCCGCTCCGTCCAGTTGTCGATCACCTCGATTCCGTCGACGAAGAGGCGGCTTCGGCCGGCGCTGGTGAGGCCCAACGTGTAGGCGCCGTTCTCGATCGGAGCGAAGGTCCCGGTGAAGCGCACCGAGTGGACCTCGGGATCCGACTTCGGCTCGATGCGCCCGAACCAGGTGAAGTCGATGCGGGGCGATCGCGCGACCAGAACCGGATCACCGGCGAGATCGGGACTGCCGAAGTACGCGACCTCGAAGCCGGAGGGGAAGAGGCTCGCGTCGGCGGCCGGCAGCACCTTGTGGTTGGTGCAGCCGCGCTCGTAGCGGACCGCGACCCCGCCGCCGCAGGCGGCGCGGATCCCTTCGAGAGGCGTCACGGTGTAGTGCGGGGTCACACCGGCGCTCCCCCCGCCCTGCACGTGGGCGGCGCCGGCGCTCGGCCCGATCACCGCGAGCGTGCGGATCTTCCGACGGTCGAGCGGCAGGACATTCGAGTCGTTCTTGAGCAGCACGATCGCCTCGCCCGCGGCCTCCCGCGCGAGCCGCCGATGCTCGGGCCGGTCGATCGACTCCTCGCGAGCCTTCTCGGGATGATCCAGGATGCCCGAGCGCAGCGTCGCCTCGAGGAGCCGCCGCACCGCCGCGTCGATGCACTCCTCGGCGACGGCCCCCGCCTTCACCGCGTCGAGGAGCTTCTCTCCGCGATGACGCGGCGGCCCGGGCATCTCGAGATCGAGCCCCGCCTGGGCCGCCTGGGCGGTGCTGCGGGTGCCGTACCAGTCCGAGACCACGAAGCCCTCGAAGCCCCACTCCCGGCGAAGGATGTCGGTCAGGAGCCGGGGATGCTCGGAGGCGTAGGTGCCGTTCACCCGGTTGTAGGAGGCCATCACCGACCAGGGCTTCGCCTCCTTCACGGCCACCTCGAAGGGCGCGAGGTAGATCTCGCGGAGCGCCCGCTCCCCCACCTGCGAGCTGATCGAGTTGCGCTCGAACTCGGAGTCGTTGCAGACGAAGTGCTTGATGCAGGCGCCGACGCTCTGGCTCTGGACGCCGCGGATGTAGGCAACCGCGATGCGCGCGGTCAGGTGGGGATCCTCCGAGTAGCACTCGAAGTTGCGCCCGGCGAGGGGAGAGCGGTGGATGTTCACCGTCGGCGCCAGCAGCACCTGGGCGCGCTTGCTGCGCGCCTCCTCGGCGAGCGCGGCCCCCACGCGCTCTACCAGCTCCGGGTTCCAGGTGGCGGCGAGCGCGGTGCCGCACGGGAAGCAGGCGGCGGTGGTTCCGCTCTCGTACTGGCCGCCGCGTGCGCCGCAGGGACCATCGGTCATCTTGATCGGCGGGATCCCGAGGCGCGGGACGCCGGTTCCGTGCCACTGGTCCGAGCCGGCGAGCATCGAGACCTTCTCCTCGATGCTCATGCGGCCGAGCAGGTCCTCGATCCGGTCCCTCATGGTTCCTCCGTCGCTCGCTCGAGCAGGCGCCGCTTCGCGGCAAGGATAGCGGCGGGGGGTGCTGCGGTAAGGATGCAGCCCGCGGCACCCCTCAGCTGAAGAGAGCCTCGCAGCCGGTTCCCTCGAGCATGCGGTCCACCTGAGCGCGGTCGCCGATAGAGAGCGCCGAGCGACCCTCCCGGAGCCAGCGCAGGCACTTGGCCTGGTAGGGGAAGCTCCGCTGCACCCAGGGGCGCCCATCGATCTCGCACCTCACCTGCTCCTCGCCGCGCGCGAGCGCCGCGGCATTGGCGAGCAGGAAGGGTGCGTAGACGCGTCCCACCTCGGAGAGAAGAGCGCGGACGCTCTCGCCGAGCTCCCCGCACGGCGTCCAGTCCGCCTCCGAGACCTCGAGGTTCCCGAGATCCTCCACCTGATGGAGCCAGGCGATCACCCGCGGCGCCTCGTCCGCCGCGACGGCCGTCGAGGTGGGATCGAAGAGCGCGAGCTGGCTCAGCTGCCCGAAGAGGCCGAAGTCCGAGGCCCCGGGGCGAGCGCCCATCAGGAAGGGCTTCACCTGAAGGTGTGCATCGAGGAGCTTCAGCAGGCGGCGGTAGCTCTCCTCGATGGTCGGCCTGGTGACCTCGTTCGAGCCCACCAACGCGAGGCGCCCCACCTGCCTCTCGCCAAATGCCTGGCAGAGACGCGCGATCCCCTCGCCGTGCGCGGTCACGTCCCGCTCCAGCGGCAGGACCAGAGAGGCCTTCCTCGCGTCCGGCGGGTAGGCCCACCGGTAGTGGAACATCGCCTTGGTGAGCCACTCGTCGGCGTAATCCTCGATCAGTGAATCGATGAAGGCGACCGCGGGATCCGGATGGATCACCCTTCGCTCGGCGTAGAGATCCTCGAGGCGGCGGATCTGCGGCGTCGAGTCGATCATCGCCTGGTCGCGAGCACCGCCCGCGCCGGGAAAGACCAGAACCGGGATCAGCGCGACCGCGACCTCGGGAATCCCCACGTCCTGCGCCGAGCCGCGCAGGATCCAGCGAAAGGGAATCCGCCGGTAGCGAAGCACGGCGCGCATCTTCCGGCTGTAGGGCGATCCGTGAGCGCCGACGAGCTCGAGGGGTGCAGTGCTCATAGTCTCCTTCTCTCCTGGCGGGACGCCCTCCACCACGGTATCGGATCGAGCCCCCGAAGCCGAAGAGCGGGCGCGCGGCTAAGATGGTCGCGGAGGAGAAGACCCATGCGCGATGAGCTGGTGCCGCGGAAGGAAGAGATCCTCGGGTGGATCGAGCGGATCTACGCCCAGGGCGTTCGCAGGCCGGGATACCCCGCCGATCGCTGGGCCGAGGAGCTCTGCGCCGAGCGCTTCCGCGCCCTCGGGCTCGAAGCGGTGCGCCTGGAGCCGGCTTTGCTCCCGTACTGGGAGCCGCGCTCCTGGTCCCTCCACGCCTCGGGCGCCGGAGGCGAGATCGAGCTCCCCTGCTTCCCCCTCCCCCACTCCGCTCCCACCGAGGAGATCGAGCTCGAGCTCCTGCCCTACGATCCGAAGTCGCCGGCCTCGGTGAAGGGGAAGGCGTCGCTCCACGAGACGGCGCTGCTCCGGATTCCTCCCGCTTCGCCCGTCACCGGCGGAAGAGCCGTCGAGGAGGTGAAGGGCGGCCTCGAGATGTCGGTGAGCCCGGGCGGCCGTCTCTTCGACGCGCGCGGGAGCTTCGAGGGCGCGCTCCAGGTGCTCCCCTTCGGCCCGCGCTTCCAGTGGGTGATGGAGCCCGCCATCGAGGCGGGCGCCGCCGCCTTCATCGGTGCGCTTACGGACTATCCCGGCGACTCCTGCCAGTACTACGTGCCCTACGACGGTGTGGCGCGGCCGATCCCGGGGTTGTGGATCCGCGGCAGCGACGGCGCGCGGCTGCGATCGATGCTTCGAGCGGGATCGGTCCGGGTGCGGCTGCGGGTCGACTCGGTCCGCCGCGCCGACCAGGAGTGGGTCGTGATCGGCTCGCACCACGACGGCCCCTGGTCCTCCGCCGTCGAGGACGCCTCGGGAATGGCGCTGGTCTTCGCGCAGGCCGCCTACTGGTCGAAGCTCCCGGCGTCGGAGCGTCCGCACCGCCTGGTCTTCCTGCTCAACTGCGGGCACATGGCCGGCGCTGCGGGGTGTCACGCCTTCCTCGACGCCCACGCCGCAGATCTCGAGCGCATCGTGCTCGAGATCCACCTGGAGCACGCCGCCCGCGAGTTCGTCGAGCGAGAGGGCGCGCTCGTCCCGAGCGGCGAGCCGGAGACGCGCTGGTTCTTCACCAGCCGGAACCCCGCCCTCGAATCGAGCGTCGCCGAAGCCTTGCAGGCCGAGAAGCTCGACCGCTCGCTGATCGTGCCACCCGACGTCTTCGGCGAGCAGCCGACCACCGACGGAGGGCCCTTCCACCGCCGTGGCGTACCGCTCGTCAACTACCTGACGGCGCCCTTCTACCTCTTCGACGAGATCGACCGGATGGACAAGATCGACGGGGCGAGCCTGGTTCCGGTGACCCGGGCCGCCGTCCGCCTGGTCGAATCGACCAAGGGCGTCTCCGCAGCATCGATGCGCTCGGGAATGGCCGTCTGAGCCGGCGCGCAGCCGGGATGCGAAGAGCCGATGCCGGCGGCCGGAGCTACCCGCCGACCTCGTACATCTCGACCCGCGAGGCGTCTCCCGCGCGCGCCGCCGCGATCTCCTCGTTCCGCTGCTCGGAGTAGCGATCGTTTCGGCGGGCCCAGACCCCGCGGATGATCTCCAGCAGCTCCGCGTCGGAGGCGCCCTCTCGAAGCGGCGTCTTGAGGTCGCGCCCACCCGAGGCGAAGAGGCAGGTGATGAGCGAGCCCGCGGCGGAGAGACGCGCCCGGGTGCAGTCGCCGCAGAAGGGTCTCGTGACCGAGGCGATCACCCCGATCTCGCCGCCTCCGTCCCGGTAGAGGTAACGACTCGCCACCTCGCCGCGGTAGTTGCGATCGGCGGGAGCGAGCGGGAGCTCGGCGTCGATCCGTTCGACGATCTCCGCGGCGGTCACCACCTTCTCGGGGTCCCAGGCGTTGCGCGTGCCCACGTCCATGAACTCGATGAAGCGCACGATGTGCCCGGTGCCCCGGAAGCGACGGGCCAGATCCACCACGGTGTGATCGTTCACGCCGCGCTGGACCACGCAGTTGATCTTGACGGGGGTGAGGCCGACCCGCTGCGCCGCATCGATTCCGGCGAGCACGCGATCGGGGCCGAAGCCCCGGCCGCTCATGCGGTTGAAGACCTCGGGGTCGTGGCTATCGAGGCTCACGGTGACGCGCTGGAGGCCGGCGTCCTTGAGCGACTGGGCGAGATCGGCGAGGAGAAAGCCGTTGGTGGTGAGAGCGAGATCCTCCACCCCCTCGATCGCGGCCAGCCGTTCGATCAGCCTGGAAAGCTGGTGGCGGATCAGCGGCTCGCCGCCCGTGAGCCGCAGCTTGGTGGCGCCGAGCGAGACCAGGAGACGCGTCAGCCGCTCGATCTCCTCGAAGCTCAGGATCTCGTTCCGGGGAAGGAACCGGTACTTCCGGCCGTTGCCGTCCTTCGGCATGCAGTAGGTGCAGCGGAAGTTGCAGCGATCGGTCACGGAGATGCGCAGGGCGCGCAGCGGGCGGCCGATCGCATCCAGCTCCGAGGTGGAACTCACTCGATGTCACTCCACTGGGCCCGCGCGATCCGCTTCCCCGCGACCCGCCGGCTTCCGCCCGACTCGGCTGTCGGGCTCCCCCGAGGAGGGCCGCGGGGATGGCGAAGAATCTGGACTGATCCGTATAGTATCGGAACGGGCCGAAGATGCACGCGGGGTTCATCATTCAGCCGACCTACCGGGTCCTGGGAGACGGACCCGTCGTCCAGCTATTCGGCCGCCTCGCGACCGGCGAGCCCTTCCTGGTCGAGGACGATCGCTTCCTTCCCTACTTCTACCTTCCGAAAGAGCAGGAGGCCGCGCTCGACGCCGAGCACGACATCCGCGTCGAGGCGACCGAGCTTCGGGACCTCCGGGGTCGCGAGGTGGTGCGGGTGATCGCGCGAACTCCCGCGGCCATTCCCCACATCAGGGATCGACTGCGGGAGCGCGGCTGCGAGGTCCTCGAGGGGGACATCCGCTTCGTCTATCGATACCTGATCAATCGGGGAATTCGCGGAGCGCTCAGCATCGAAGGTCCCCACCAGATCCTCGAGGGGGGCCTCTTGCGCTTCCGCAATCCCGAGATCCAGCCCTCGAGGATCCGCCCTGCCCTTCGCACCCTCTCCATCGATCTCGAGACCTCCCCGGACGCGAGCCGGATCTTCTCGGCCGCCCTGGTGGGCTGCGGCGTCGAAGAGGTCCACCTGGTCTCGAAGGAGCCCGTGGCGGGTGCCCGGGATCACCCGGACGAGCGCCTGTTCCTGGCCGGAGTGATGGCCCGCATCCGCGAGCTCGACCCCGACATCGTGGTGGGCTGGAACCTGATCGACTTCGACCTGCGGGTGCTGGAGCAGCGCTGCCGGAGCCTGCGCCTGGCCTGCCGGCTGGGTCGGATCGAGGGGGAGATCCGCTTTCAGAGAGAGGCGAGCTTTGCGCGCCAGAGCCGGGCGGAGATTCCCGGGCGCATGGTCCTCGACGGGATCGCGCTGGTGCGCGACGCCGTCCGCCTCCCGGACTACCGGCTCGACACCGCCGCGCGTACACTCCTGGGGCGCGGCAAGCGCATCGATTCCGAGCTGCCGGATGCGGCGCGGGAGATCGAGCGGATGTACCGGGAGGAGCCGGCGGCGCTGGTGGACTACAACCTGGAGGATGCGCGGCTGGTCCACGAGATCCTCGAGAAGAGAGGATTCCTGGACCTCACGATCGAGCGGAGCCTGCTCTCGGGGATGCAGCTCGACCGGGTCGGCGCCAGCATCGCCTCCTTCGATCTCATCTACATTCCCGAGCTCACCCGGCGCGGCTTCGTCGCCCCCAGCGTCGACGAGAATCGCAAGACCGAGATGGTGCGGGGCGGCGCGCTTCTCGAGCCGACGCCCGGCCTCTATGCCAACGTCGCCGTCTTCGACTTCAAGAGCCTCTACCCGAGCCTGATACGCACCTTCAACCTCGACCCCCTGGCCAATGCGCGGGCCGGCGAGAGCGCCATCGAGGCGCCCAACGGGGCGCGCTTCTCGCGCTCCGAGGCGGTCCTCCCCGAGGTGATCCGCGAGTTCACCGAGCGCCGCGATCGGGCCAGGGAGCTCCGGAACGAGATGGCGGCGCAGGCCATCAAGATCATGATGAACGCGTTCTTCGGGGTGCTGGGAGCGGCCTCCTGCCGCTTCTTCAACCCGGAGATCGCGAACGCCATCACCAGCTTCGGCCAGCAGACCCTCCACTGGACCCGGGAGGCCTTCGAGGCGGAGGGCGTGCAGGTGCTGTACGGCGACACCGACTCGGTCTTCGTGCAGCTCCTCGGCGGCGAGCGGGCCGAGGCCGAGTGGCTTCGCGACCGGGTGCAGAGCTGCATCGCCGAGAGGATCCTCGCCCGGTATCGCGTCGAGCCCCGGCTCGAGCTCGAGCTGGAGAGGATCTTCCAGCGGCTTCTTCTGCCGCGAATGCGCGGCGGCGGCGGCGGCAGCAAGAAGCGCTACGCCGGCTGGGCGGATGACGCTCTCGTGATCGTGGGCCTGGAGTCCGTGCGCCGCGACTGGCCCCGGATCGCGCGCCGCCTCCAGGAGGGGATGCTCGAGCGCCTCTTCACCGATCGGGAGGTCCTCCCATTCGTGGAGGAGCTGGTGGAGAAGCTCCGCGCCGGCGAGCTCGACGGCGAGCTCGTCTACGTGAAGCGGATTCGAAAGGGATCTCTGGATCGCTACACCGCCACCACGCCTCCGCACATCCGCGCGGCCCGCAAGGCCGGCGGGGCGGCCGGCCCGGTGATCCACTACGTGATCACCCGGGATGGACCGGAGCCGGTCCTCCCCGGAAGCCCTCTCCCCGCCGGAATCGACCGCGGCCACTACCTGGAGCGGGTGCTGCGCCCGGTAGCCGACGCCATCCTCTCGGAGATCGGTCAGAGCTTCGACCAGGCCCTGGGCGTGCCCCAGCAGCTCGAGTTGATCTAAGCGAATCCGCGAGGTGCCGGGGGCGGATCCGTGCCTGACGACCGCGGTCCCGTCGCTTGGTGGTAGCGTTCGCTTGCGAGCCGCGCTCGCAGTCAGCCGAAGGCGAACGGAGCTCAGAAGGTCGCGGTCTCCGGAGGCTCCGCGATCACGCGGTTCTCGATGCGGCCCACCCGCTCGATCTCGATCGCCACCACGTCGCCCTCGACCAGCATCCGCGGCGGCTTCCTCGCGATTCCCACCCCGGCCGGCGTTCCCGTCGAGATCACGTCTCCCGGCTCCAGGGTCATGACCGTGGTGAGAACCTCGATCAGCTGGTAGCAGTCGAAGATCAGGTGCTTGGTGTTGGAGCTCTGGCGGATCTCGCCGTTCACCCGGGTCTCGAGATCCAGGGAGTGGGGATCCCCGACCTCGTCGGGGGTGACGATCCAGGGTCCCAGCGGACCGTGGGTATCGAAGGACTTGCCGAGCGTCATGGTGGGCGCCTTGACCTGCCAGTCGCGCACGCTCACGTCGTTCATCACGCTGAAGCCGGCGATCACCTCGGCCGCGCGCTGCCTGGGAACGTGGCGACAACGCCTTCCGATCACCAGGGCGAGCTCGCCCTCGTAGTCGAGGGCGCCGGAGACCCGGGGCAGGTGGATCGGATCGTGCGGCCCGCTGATGCAGGAGACCTGCTTGTTGAAGAAGGTGGGAAAATCGGGCCGCTTCCTTCCCGTCTCCTCGATGTGCTCGGCGTAGTTGAAGCCGATCGCCAGGCACTTGCTGGGGCGAACCGGCGCCTCCAGACGGACCTCGGAGAGGGCGACCCGGTGGCCCCGGGCCCCTCCCGCCTCGGCCGCAGCCGAGAGAGCGGGGCGGCCGGCCTCGAGCAGTGCGCGCATCTCGCGCGGAAGATCCGGGGCGGCCACCGCGAGATCCACCACCTCTTCGCCGGCGACGACCCCGAGGCGGGTCGCGCCGGCGTGCGTAAAGGTGACGAGCTTCATGGTCCAGTTCCTCCAGGTCGAAATCCGAGATCAGCTCCCGATCTTGTGTTCCAGATCACGGTCGCGAGAGGACTCGTCGGCTAGAGTCGGTTGGTTGGAGCGATCTCCACGTTCCTTTCACGACTCCTTCACACGCGCCCGCCGAAACCGCGGTAAGAGTAACCCAGGGGCTTCGAGACCCATGGGAAGCTGAGGGAGGGACCCCCAAATGACCCTGCCGCCCGAGACCGCCGAAAGACTCACCCACCTGAGCTCTGCCCTGGATCAGCGCGTGATCCGCGTCCGCTTCGAGAGCCAGGCCTCGCTGCTCGATGGATTCGCCCTCGCCCAGAGGGAGAGCTGGATCGAGGATTGCGAGGTGATTCCTCAGAGCCTGGAGCTGGTCATCCGCATGGCGGGGGGATTCCGGATCCAACCCGACCCGCCCGCCGCCCCGCGCCGGATCGAGTGGGGCGCACCCAGCATCGCGGGTCACGCCTAGCTCCTTCCACCCGCTCGCTCCTGCGGCGTCCGCGAGCGCCCTTCGAGGCTAACCCTCGGCCTTGGGGGGGCCGAGCGCGGCCTGGATCTCTCGCAGCTTCGCCTGGATCCGGAGCGCATTTCGGGGCCCCATCCGCAGCAGGTGACGCTGCGCCTGGCTCGAGCCTTCGAGATCCTCGTCGGCATACTCGTAGAGGTTGCCCACCCGCCGGAGCTCCACCGGAGCTTCGATCGGGGGAGCCTCGAGGAGCTCGCCGATGGCCCGGCGGAGCGTCTCCTCGAAACCCCCGTCGGGGAGACCGAGGTCGGTGAAAGCCGCCCCGAAGAGCGGTGCGAGGAGGCGATGGACGCGGACCAGCGCCGGGACGTCGAGCGAGG
>Ga0214473_10001380_pt1 | contig 32282 bp, 19 predicted proteins | sample RVTome_7_FD_203509 | JGI IMG/M metagenome (GOLD analysis project Ga0214473, IMG submission 203509) | Soil microbial communities from uranium-contaminated site in the Upper Colorado River Basin, Wyoming, United States - RVT98D197 | ecosystem: Environmental > Terrestrial > Soil > Contaminated >...
CGGGACCGCACGCGGCGGAGCACGCTCCGTCGCCAAAAGCGGGAGCAAGCTCCCGCACTCCAAACTCGCCCTCCGGAAAGCCGAATGGCTCGCTCAAAAAGAGCGCGAGTTCCGCGACTTGATCCTGAAAGCCTACCGCGCCGAGCCATTGCTGGAGGCGGGCTTTTTCCACGGCAAGACCGGCGCGCGGCTGGTGGTCGTCGGTCCGATCAACCTACCAGTGGGGCGGCTGTTCGTGGAGGAAGTCATCACGGAATGCCGCAAACGCGGGGCGACGCGCGTCGACGTGCTGGCGTTCGAGTTTGAGATGGGCCTCTTCCCCGCCGTGCTGGACGAGGCAAAGCACAAGGGCATTGACCTCGCGCCCAAGACGATTCCGCCGGAAGTCTTCGAGAAACGTGCGGTGGAGAAGGGCCAAGTGCGTTTCCACGACGTGGCCTACGTCGAGGCCACGCCGCGTTTCGACCAGAAGAACGCACTCACCGTGGCGGTCGAGCTCACGGATTTCTCGGTCTACTACTCGCAAGGCCTCGTGGACGCCATCGCCGCCGATTTGAAAGAAGGCAAGAGCGAGGTCGTGTGCGAACAGGGCCAGCTCCTCAAGGTGAGCAAGGACAAGCAAGGCGTGATCACGCGCGAGGTGCTGACGAAACGATGGACGGACTGGGTGGATTACTGGGCGGTGGATTTCAATTACGAGAGCCGGAAGGAAATCATCAAGGTGGCGAAGAACCTTGGTGTGGAAGGGCAGCTTCCCGGCACGGCGGACACCGGTGAGTTCATTGAGTTTGAGGAGCGCTGGACGGGTGCCTACGTCTTCGAGAACGAGTGGCAGAGCTTTCGCACCCGGCAGAACCGCGACCTGGAACTGACCAGCGCGACGCATACCTACGTCAAACCCGGCCGCTACGTCGTAGCCGTGAAGGTGATTGACATCTTCGGTAACGACACGATGACGCTCGTGCCTCTCACCGTGGGGTGAGGGTTCAAAAGGAGCCAGTATCAACGCTTGACGAACATCAGGAAGCCGTTGCCGGGGATCACTATGTTGAGGCGGCCTTGGTTGGAGGGGGCCTGCTCGAGGTCATCACTCGCCCCTACGGCAGTGGCAGCTAGCCCAGTGGCTTCGCCGGCCCCTCACCTCGCCGGAGCTGCTTGTAGCGGTAGCAGGAGACGACGTGGTCGTTCACCAGGCCGACCGCCTGCATGAACGCATACGCGCCGGTCGGTCCGAAGAATTGAAAGCCACGGCGAGTGAGCTCCTTGCTGATGCGCTCGGAATCGGGGGTCACCGCAGGGATCTGCGACAGCTTCGTCCAGCGGTTGTGCCGCGTCTTGCCGCCGACAATATCCCAGAGGAGCGTCGCGAGGCTGCCAAACTCCGCCTGGACCTTCAGCGCCGCCCGCGCGTTCACGATCACCGACTTGATCTTGGCCCGGTTGCGCACAATGCCGGGGTCCTGCGTGAGCTTCTCGATGTGCGCCTCGGTGAAGCGGGTGATCTTCTCGAGGTCGTAGTCGGCGAAGGCCCTTCGGTAACCTTCACGTTTCTTCAGGACGAGCTCCCAGTTGAGACCCGCCTGCGCTCCTTCGAGGACGAGGTGCTCGAACAAGTGTCGGTCGTCGTGCGACGGCGTGCCCCACTCCTCGTCGTGATAGGCGATCAAAAGCTCCGTCTTCGGCCACTCGCAGCGCTCGATCGGCATATCGTTCTCCCCGTTCATCTCGCCACATCCATGGTATTTTGTGTGCGCTGAACACTATGCATGCCCTTCACCTGGCCGCTGGTACGGGGGCGCTGGAGAAAGAAGACCGACCCCACACCCAAGAGGCAGAAGAAGGCGAGCAGGCGAAAGTTGTCGATGAAGGCCGCGAAGGCCGACTGCTGCAGCAGTGTGCCGTAGAGAGCGCTCAGAGCCTGCTGCTCGGGCCACAAGGCGCCGCGTGTGGCCAGGGCGGCCTGACTGCCGGCGAGCCACTGCTGGTAGGCGGGGTCGAAGGGCGTCAGGTTGCCGATCATGAGCGCCTGATGACGCTGTGCGTCGCGGGCGAGAAAGGTTGCGATCAAAGCGATGCCCACGCTCCCGCCGATGTTGCGCATCAGGTTGAAAATACCGGTAGCGTTGCCGATCTCCTCCTTGGGCAGCCTGGCCATGGTGATGGTGGTCAAAGGCACGAAGATCATTCCGATCGCAATGCCATTGAGGATGGTTGGCCAGAGGACGGCGGCGGTAGAGACCTGCAGCGTAAAGTGGCCGAACTCGAAACAGGAGTAGCTCAGGAGCAGGAAGCCGAGCCCGATGATTACGCGGGCGTCGACGCGGGTGAGCAGCAGGCCGCAGGTGAGCATGGCCGGGATCGAAACCAAGCCGCGCGGGCTCAACGCCAGGCCACTCTGCAGCGCGGGGTAGTTGACCAGCGTCTGGAGAAACAGTGGCAGCATCACGGTCACAGAGTACAAGGCGACGCCCAGCGCAGCTATCATGATGGTGCCGGCCATGAAGGTGCGATCAAGAAACACGCGCAGATCGAGGATAGGATGCTTTACCCGCAGCTCGCGCACCAAGAAGGCGATGAAGGAAAGCACGCACACACCGGAGGTGACGCAGATCCACGTGGCTTCGAACCAGTCGTCATCCTGGCCTTTGTCGAGCACGACCTGCAGCGTGCCGAGAGCGATGGCCATCAACACGAATCCGATGTAGTCGATCCGTGGGCGCGCTTGCCGGCGCAGATATGGAGGATCTTCCATGAAGGCGTGAGTCATGATCAAGGCCACCGCGCCGACGGGCAGGTTGATGTAGAAGCTCCAGCGCCAGGAATAGACGTCGGCGAGCCAGCCGCCCAGGATAGGGCCGATCACTGGAGCGACCACGACCCCAACCCCGAATACCGCCATCGCCAGTCCGTGTTGCCGCTGCGGAAAGCTCTCGAACAGCACCGCCTGCGAGATCGGCTGCAGGGCGCCGCCCGCCAATCCCTGCACCACACGAGCTGCCACCAAGAAGCCGAGGCTCTGCGCCACGCCGCACAGCGCCGACGACCCGGTAAACAGCACCAGGCAAGTCATGAGAAAACGCTTGCGTCCGAAGAGGCGGCCGAACCACCCACTGGCGGGCAGCACGATGGCGTTGGCGATCAGATAGCTGGTCAGCACCCAGGTTGACTCGGTGGTGCTGGCGGAGAGACTGCCGGCGATGTGTGGCAGCGCCACATTGACGATCGACGTGTCTAGCAACTCCATGAAGGTGCCGAGCATGAGCCCGGTGGCGATGAGCCACGGACTGGCGGCTGGACGCCAGTCATCGGCCGCCAACTGCTCAGCCGCCAGAGCCGTAGCGGCCGGATCACTCATGGCACGTCTTGCGGTTGAGCATCGCCCGTGACGTCCCGGCGGACCTTTTCAGCGCGCCGCCTGTTGCGGTTGGCCGGGGAGCAGCCGCGGACCTTCCTGGCGGCTGGTGTCGATGGTGACACGCAGCGACAATCCTACCCAGAGGGGACGATCGGCAGGTGGCGGCGTGTCGAGATTTATGCGCACCGGCAGGCGTTGCACCACTTTGACCCAGTTGCCGGTGGCGTTCTGAGGAGGCAGCAACGCAAAGGCAGCGCCGGTGCCGGGGGGCAGGCTGCTGACGTGCGCCGCGTAGATCACCCCGGGATAGATGTCGGCCTCCACCGTGGCGGGCTGGCCGACACGGACATCGGTTAGCTGTGTCTCTTTGAAATTGGCCTCGATGTAGATGTCCTGCAGCGGAACAACGGCCATCAGCGGCTGGCCCGGCTGCACGCGCTGCCCGACCTCGATCATGCGTTTGGCGATCACGCCGGTGGTGGGCGCCTGCAGCTCGGTGTACGAGAGGAGCAAGGCGGCCTGATCACGTGCCGCTTGCGCCTGACGCACCACAGCGGCGCTGGTTGCCGGGCCATCGAGCGGTATGCCGAGGCTTGCCTGGCCGCGTTCCAGCTCGCGTTGTGCCTGCGTGTGACGCGCCTCGGCCGCACGCAGCGCCGTTTGTGCGCGGTCCAGTCGGTCGGGGGAGACGACGTCGCCTTTGGCTAGCTGCGCCGTCCGGGCGTAGTCGAGACGAGCCTGGGCCAGCTCGGCCGCGGCGACTTCCCGCTGGCTCTGGGCGCCGCGTACCGCGGCGCGCCCCTGCTCGACTTGCTGCATTGTGCCGGCCAGGTTGGCCTCGGCCTGGCGCAAGCCGAGATCATAATCGGCGGGATCGAGCCGGACCAGCAACTGTCCCGCGCTCACCGGCCAGTTCTCCTCCACCAGGAGCTCGGCGACGGTACCTGCGACGCGCGGGGTGATCTGCGCCACGTCGGCGTGCACATAGGCATCGTCGGTGCTGACGTGAGTACGGTAGAATAGCCACCAGCGCAGGCCGACGACGACGGCCAAAATCGCCGCAGCGGCCGCGGCGATCAAGAAGCCGCGACTTCTCCAAGGCTCGAACTGAATGTCGTTATCTTCGGTCACGGCGTTGATTCCCCGGTGTCACCCAGCAAGCCGGCGACGCGCTTCAGTTGAACGGCAGCTACGGCACGCGCATAGCGGACGCCGGCTTGATTGGCTTCAGCCTGTGTCCTTACGGTCAGAGCCGAGAGCACATCCAGGTTGGTGGCGACGCCGGCTTCGTATTGGGCCGAGAGGATGCGGTAGCTCTCGCGCGCGAATTCCACCTGGCGCTCTGCCGCCGACAGCTGGGCGTCGAGAGTGCGGGCGGTGACGTAGGCGTTGCGCACTTCCACCTCGAGGTCCCGGCGGAAGCCGGCGACTTGTGCTTCGGTCTGTTTGACCAGTGCGCGCTGCTCGGCGAGGTCGAGGTGGCGCGTGCCGCCGCCTTCAAACAAGGGCACCTGCACGGCGAAGACCAAGGTCCAGTAGCCGTCCAGCTCGGAAAAGGTGGTGTGGTTCAGGCGAGCGTAGTTCCAGCGCGTGCCGACACTCGGGAGCAGGGCGGCCAGGCGGCGCTGCTCCTCGGCCCTGGCGGCGGCGAGTTGCGCCTCCTGTATGGCCAGATCGGGATTGCCGCTATGGGCGCTGGTTACGAAGGGCTCAGGCGCTGCCAGATCGAGCGCCGCCGGCGGCGGTTCGGCGACCTCGAACGCCTCCTGCGTCGCGGTCAGGCGGCGCAAGCGGTCAGCGGCCGCCGTGACGCCACCCGCCGTTGCGACGATTTGCTGCTCGGCCTGGGCCAATTGCGTTTGTGCCCGCAACTCGTCGCTGCGCACCGCCTCGCCGGCGGCGACACGGGCGTGCGCATGCGCCACCTCGGTCTGCGCCAGTCGGCCGGCTTCGGCGGCGACACCGGCCAGAGCCTGAGTCCGTAGCAGGTCATAGTAGGCCGCGGTCACCGCCAGCAGCACGTCCTGGCGTGCAGCCCGATAGATGCTGTCGCTGGCTGCGATCTCCGCCTGGCCGAGACGGCGCAGAGCCCAGAACTCGTGTGTATAGAGCGGTTGCGTTACCGACAAAATGCCGCGCACAACGTCTTGCGCCACTACGGTGGTGTTGAAACTCTCCGGCAGCAAGCCGCCGAAAGAGGGGAGGGAGATCGGCTCGCGCACGCGCGTGTAGCTGCCGGTCCCGTGCACTGTCGGGCCCATGGCTGCCCACGCGCGCCAGGAGGCCACACCGGCGCGTTCGCGCCCCGCGCGTGCGGCGATCAAAGCTTCGTGCGTTGCCAGCGCACGGCTGCGGGCTTCTTCGAGCGTCAGGAGTGGCGCCGCTTGCGCGCAGCACACGCCCCAGCTGAGTGCGATGACCAGCCACCAGCTCACGCCGACCGGCAGCAGCGCAGCCATGCCCAAGGCTCGACGGAGGTCACGTTTGTGTGGACGCCGGGCAGTCGAAGCTGTTTCCATAAAGTGAGTCGCATCTATCATCGCCCTTTCACCGCCGCAAGCGCACGCATAACGCAAAACAGTGCCGCCGGTTGCAGTCTGGGGAGAACACGCAAGCAGGAGAGGGAAAGCTGCAGTGAGCGTTCAAAGTTCAGCCGCAGAACGGCTACGAAATCCCGGTAGCACATTTAAAATCGCCGGTAGGTTTGCGTGCCCCGCTGATTGTCAGCCGTGGCCTGAGCCCTTATGACTAATCAATAAGAAGGAAGTCACAGTTAGCTCAGATTGGCAGACATAAAGTTAGAAAGTCAACATCAGTCAGTGAGTGCAGCACGGCATAATGCCGAAGCCGAGCGTCGCTTGACAATCACCTGCTGGACCGGTCAAGACTTCAACCGACTAACCAGACTATCGGAAATCTTAGCAGGAGTTGAAGGGGCTACTCGGTAGATAGTGGACCTGGCGTTTATGGCTGGCGCCGAAGCAACAGCACTGAGAATCGTCACGCAGCTGAAACCGTGGGTCTATCCCGCCGACAGCCAAGCCGACCGGCTCTTCTTCGAATACCTCGACCGGACGTGGTGGAAGGGTTGGAGGCCCAAGCGCGGTGCTGGCGCACCTTGTTCCGCTGGCACGGTCAACAATTGCGACCAGCCCCTCGATACGGCCCCTGAACAGATGGGGCCTACTCGGGGCGAACGGAGAAAAGCTTCTGAAATCAAGCCGGAACCGTTCACCCCGAGTAGCCGCCCGTATTTGGCGGCGTATCGAGGGGTGGCCGCCGGGAGAAAATCGACAGTCCCCTTTGCTGCAGGAGTTTTGGCGAGCGCCGCGGCGGAGGGGGCAACTGTGTTCGCGATGGAGATCAAAAGCCACGAAGCCGTCACAGCGCTGAAGCAGGCTCGCCTTATTGCGCATAGTATAACGACCTTTCCGCGTCCGGTGGAGTTGCGTCCCGTCCCCTGCCATACTCCGCCGCCATGCGCCCGGGGCTTTCCACACGCATGCTGAGCGGCTTGGTGGCCGGTGCCGCCCTCGGCGTGGCCGCCCACGTACTGGCAGGCGAGTCGGCGGTGCTCGCGGCGCTGATTGCCAACGTGATCGAGCCGATCGGACAGATCTTCCTGCGGCTGCTGTTCATGCTGGTCATACCGTTGATCGTGTCGGCGCTGGCGCTGGGCGTCGCCGAGTTGCGTGACTGGCGCCAGCTCGGCCGCATAGGTCTGAAGATGTTGGCCTACACTGCGGTGGTCTCCGGCGTCGCCGTGCTCATCGGTGTCGGCTTGGTCAACGCGGTGCGTCCGGGTGCCGGGCTCCCCGCCGAGCTGCGCACGCGGTTGGCGGGGCGCGCGCTGCCGGCGGTGACGGTGGCGGACCCAGCTACTACCGGGGTCGACTTCCTGGTGCGGCTGGTGCCGAGCAATATCGTCAAGGCGATGAGCGACGGCGACATGCTGGCGGTGATGGTGTTCGCGATTTTCATCGGTGTCGGCCTGGCCCTTAGCCGGAGCGCCGCGGCGCGCGCCTTCGAGACCGCGCTGCAGGGGTTGTACGAGGTCGTCATGCATTTGCTCGGCCTGGTCATTCGCATGGCGCCGGTCGCCGTCGCCTGCCTGCTGTTCTCGCTCACGGCGCGGCTCGGTTACGACGTGCTGCGCCAGCTCGGCTGGTACGTTGCGGTGGTGGTCACCGGCCTGTCCCTGCAGCAGTTCGTCGTCTACTCTCTGTCAGTCCGCTGGCTCGGAGGCATGAGCCCGCTGCGCTTCTTTCGCGCCGTGCATCCGGCAGTGGTGACCGCCTTCTCCACCGCTTCGAGCAACGCCACACTGCCCACGGCCCTGCAGGTGGCCGAGGAGGATCTGCACCTGCCGCCGCAGGTGAGCCGTTTCGTGCTCACCATAGGCTCGACCGCGAACCAGAACGGCACGGCGTTGTTCGAAGGCGTGACCGTGCTCTTCCTGGCCCAGTTCTATGGTGTCGAGCTGGCGTTGGCGCAGCAGGTCATGGTCGTGTGCATCTGCATCCTCGGCGGTATCGGCACGGCCGGCGTGCCGGCCGGGTCGATACCCGTCGTGGCGATGATCCTCGGCCTCGTTGGTGTCCCGCCTGACGGCATCGGTATCATCCTCGGTGTCGACCGGCTGCTCGACATGTGCCGGACCACCGTCAACGTCACCGGCGACCTTGCCGCCGCCGTCGTCATTGCGCGCGGCGAGCCTGTGTAAGCCTCCGGTGCCTAATAACTTCCTCTCCAGACCCGGATCCGTTCGCACTCAACTAGTAACCATCCGAATGTTCTTTTCTTGCAAAGATTTTCCTGCTCGTGCTCAGCGCAGCGGTGCTCGTGATCGTCTCCTTCGGCCATGTCCGCCGAGTACGAGTACGTGTATGTACGTGTACGAAGTGGGTTGCGGGCAGCCCGCGCTGAGAGAGGACCGCTGAAGTTCTAGCCTTCGTGCAAACCAGGTTGCCCTATGTTACAGCTCCGTTCTGAGATTTGTGCGTCGTTCAGTCGTCATCTCCCTGGTCCTGATAGCTGCCGCTGCGCTGGGCGCATGGCTCCTTACGCTACTTTTGCGAGTTCCGAGCCAGGAGCGGCGAGATTACGAGGCGGGAGCACCGGCCCCGCAGCCACAGCCGGCAGCAACCCCGACGCCAGAAGACCCCTCCGTCGCGGCGTTGCGCCAGCTGACCGAGTGTGAGCACCGCGCGCGTAACGAGGAGGCGCGGGTGCGTTGGCGCATCTTGGTTGACTTCTATCGCCGGCGTGCTTACGAGCCCGCTTGGACTACCGCTGCCGGGCTGTCAGAGGATGCAATGGAGCTGCTCTCCGCAGTCCAGGAGGCGCAGCAAAACGCGCTTGATCCGACCGATTACCGCATTGCAGCCGACGCCGGGCCTTCGCCGGCCAGCGTTGCAACGGTCGAACTGGCCCGTGCCCGGCGCGACGTCATACTGACTGAGCTTTTTATCAACTACGCGCGCGACCTTTCGCGCGGCCGCGTCATTCATCCCCGTTTCTATCCGAGCAAAGAACCCGACGTGGGTGCCGGCCTCGAGCGCGCCGTCACCCAGCACCGGGTGGCCGAGGTGCTGGCGGAATTGACACCGGGTCACCCGGGCTACCGGCGCCTGCTCGCCGCCGTGTTCGCGTACCGCCGTATGGCGACACAAGGTGAACCGCCGCTGCTGGCGGAGGGGCCCTTGTTGAAAAAGGGCGAGAAGGATCCGCGTGTCGTCGCCCTGCGCACCCGCCTGGTGGCTTTCGGCGACCTCTCTCCTCAGGCACCACGCGAGCCGGGCAAGAACGCGCAGCGGGTGTACGATCGCGCCGTAGAGGCGGCGGTCAAAGCCTTTCAGCGACGCCATGGTCTGGGAGTCGACGGCCAGGTCGGCGAGCTGACACGCGCTTTGCTGAACGTACCGATCCTTGATCGCGCCCGCCAGTTGGAGCTCAACCTGGAGAGGTGGCGCTGGTTGCCGGCCGATCTGGGCGGCCGTTACGTGTTGGTCAACATTCCAGACTATCGCTTGCGTGTAATCGAACGCTCGGCCTCCGGAGGGGGAGAAACCGAAGCCAGTGTGCTGGAGATGCGCGTCGTGGTGGGGGTCGTCGAGCAGCCGACGCCGGCCCTGAGCGCTACCATCTCGCGGCTCATCCTCAACCCCTACTGGAACATTCCCCGCAAAATCGCCGAGCGAGAGATGTTCCCGCAGCTGGCCAAGGATCCGAACTATCTGGCGAGAAAGCAGATCGAGGTGGTGAGGCGGACGGATCATCGGCGCGTGGACCCGCTCACAGTGAACTGGCGAAATCCAGCCTGGCGCCAACACTATCGCCTGCGCCAGGAGCCCGGTCCCGAGAACGCCATGGGGCAGATGAAGTTCATTCTGCACAATCCCTTCGGGGTGTACCTGCACGACACGCCTAAGCAGCACCTGTTTGCGCAGCGCAAGCGCGCCGGCAGCCACGGCTGTATCCGCGTCGAACGGCCGAGCGATCTCGCCGTGTATCTGCTGGCCGATTCAGAGTGGTCGGGTGAAGGTATCACTACCGCGCTGGCAACCGGCGCCAACCAGCACATCGACCTGCCGCAGCAGGTGCCGGTACATCTGGTGTACCTCACCGCCTGGGTGGATGACGACGGCAGCGTGCAATTCCGCGACGATGCATACGGGGAGGATGCCGCGCTGGACGCCGCATTGCGAAAAGAATTCGGGTCGCTGCGCCTGCGCTTCTGCTTGCAGACCGCAACGCAGTGAGGCAAGAATGCAAGTTGTTGCTTAATCTCAATCAGTCTTAGCAACATAACAACCAACAACCTAACAACCTACCCTAAAGGGGGTGAGCATGAGCTACTGGTGGCGTGTACAGTTCGGACGTCGGCCGGGATGGATGAACGTGCTGATGGTCTTCTGCGCCTATCTGGCCTTCATCTACGTACCGTGGGACTTCCTTTTCAAGCCCGTCGCCCATGATGCCGAGGTCTGGTTCGGCATCACCTTCCGCGGCTGGGCGGCCAAGCTCACCGAGCCCTTGCATTGGGCCATCTACCTTGCGGGAGCCTACGGCTTCTGGCGTATGCGGGCTTGGATGTGGCCCTGGGCTGCGCTGTATACGTGGCAGGTGGCTTTTGCCGTCCTGGTGTGGGAGATCGGGGCAGGGCGCTGGTTCGTAGGTCTGGTCGGCGCAGCCGTCATTGGCGCAATCGGCCGCGCCTTGTGGCACTCCCGCTATGAGTTTGAGCGGCCCCGGCCGCCTTTGCGCCAGCGTTACGGAGAGTGGGCGGTAGTGACCGGGGCATCAGCCGGCATCGGGGCCGAGTTCGCCCGCGCCCTGGCCCGCGAAGGGATGTCTTGTGTGCTCAGCGCCCGCAGAGAGGATCGGCTGAAAGCTTTGGCCGCCGAGATTGAACAAACTTACGCTGTTGCCACACGCGTCGTTGCGCTCGACCTCGCTGATCCCGCCGGGGTGGAGCAGCTGGCCGCGGCAGTGGGCGATCTGGAGGTCGGTGTGCTCGTGAACAATGCCGGCTTCGGCTATGCCGGGCGCTTCGACAAGCAGGACCCGGCCAGGTTGAGCGAAATGATCCGGCTCAACTGCATCGCACCGGTCGTTCTGACCAGGTTGCTCCTGCCCGGTATGCAAGCGCGTGGCCGCGGCGCGGTCATCATCACCGGGTCGGTTGCAGGCGCGCAACCGGTGCCGTTCAACTGCGTATATGGCGCTACCAAGGGCTTCGACCGACTGTTCGGCGAAGGCCTGTGGGGCGAGTTGCAGGGGACGGGCATTGATGTGCTGGTGCTCGAACCGGGGACTACCGAAACCGAGTTCCAGTCCGTGGCAGGAGAGATCGCCCATCCGGGCGAGTTGCCGGTGCAGGTGGTCGACGTCGCCCTCGACGCCCTTGGGCGCCAGCCGTCGGTGATTTCGGGATGGTTCAATTGGCTGCGGGCCAATGCCGTTCGCCTGGCGCCTCGTTCGCTGGTGCCGATGGCGGCGGCGGAAGTGATGGCCAGGCGGATGCCCGCGCAGATGAGATAGAGGGCTTGCGGCTTGAGGGCTTGAGATGCTTTGCCCCCAAGCCCTCCAGATGCGAGCGCCCCACTCCAGGTCTATACTGGCATCATGGCAGTGTGCTCGCCGATGCCGGTACGGTTTGGTCCGCAGGAGATCGAGGCTCGAGCTCAACGGATCGGCCGTGAGTTGCTGGCCGGCGCCAAGCGGGCGCACTCGCACTTTTCGGTCCTGAACCGCTGGACCGAGGAAGTCCTCTCGTGGTGTGTTGGTGATACTTCGGTCAAGAGTGAGGTGCTGCGGCTGGTGGACGTGCTGCCTAGCCTGCACGGAAGCCGCCAGGTTGCCGGGCACGTGCGCGAGTATTTCCCCAGGACGATGACGCGCTTGCCCTTGGCGCTGCGGCTGGGCGCCACGCTGGCGCGACCCGGCCTGCTGACGGCCCCGGCTGTTGCCGCCGTCGTGCGCCAACTGGTCGAGCGGGTGGCGAGACAGTTCATTGCCGAGTCTCAGCCCGAAAACATCCATCACGTCATCCGCGCGCTCGCGGCCAAGGGGGCGACGTGCACCCTCGATATCCTGGGCGAGCAAGTGCTGAGCGAGGCCGAGGCTGATCATTACGCCGCCCAGTACGACGCTCTGCTGCAGGAAACCGCCCGCTCCTACGCCGGCCTGGCGGCCTCGGAACATCTGGTTACCTGTGGTCCCTGGGCCAACGTTTCGGTCAAGCCCTCATCATTGACCCCGCGATTCGATCCGATCTGCTTCGACGATAGTGTGCGGCGCGCCGGAGATCGGTTGTTGCCGCTTGCCAGGCGTGCCGCTGCCAACGGCGCCTTGCTGCACGTCGACATGGAACAATACGAGGTCCGCGACCTGACCGTGGGTCTCGTTGAGCAGACACTCGAGCGGCTCGGTTCAAACCCGGACCTCTGCCTCGGTGTGGTTGTGCAGGCATATTTGCGCGACGCGGACGACATGCTCGAGGCACTTCTGGCGTGGCTGGCTGAGCACCGGTGCCGCATGGCGGTGCGCCTGGTGAAGGGTGCGTACTGGGATTTCGAAACGGCGCTGGGCGCGCAGCGCAACTGGCCGGCACCGGTGTATCAGGACAAGACGGATACCGATGCCGCCTTCGAACGGCTCACGCTACGGCTGCTGTCGGCTTACCCGACAGTGACCACCGCGATCGCTTCGCACAACATCCGCTCCATTGCGCACGCCATGGCGGTTGCCGAGGAGCTCGGACTGTCCAAGACCCAGATCGAATTCCAGCTGCTCTACGGCATGGGAGAGGCCATCCACGCCGCCATCGTGGAACGTGGCTACCCGGTGCGGATCTACACGCCGATCGGCGAGTTGATTCCCGGAATGGCGTACCTGGTGCGCCGCCTGCTGGAAAACACGGCGAACGATTCCTTTCTCCGCCAGGATTTCAGTAACGAGCGGGCACCGGAGGAGCTGCTCAGCCCACCGCGATCGCGGGGGAGCGCTGGGCCCCGAGCCTCACGGCAGAAGACGACTTGGCGAGGGGAAGCGGTGGCGGATTTCGCTTCCGCCGAACAGCGCGACCGAATGGCGCAGGCGGTGCGGCATGCGAGTAACACAAGGGCGGAACACTACCCTCTCATCATCGGCGGTGAATCTCTGGACGGTGCCGTGGAGCGAACCGTCCGCAATCCGGCCCGGACGGATCATGTGCTCGGATACGTGGCGCAGGCCGGTGCCGCCGACCTCGATCGCGCCGTGCAGGTGGCGGCGCAGTACCAGGCCTCGTGGGGTGCGACAACGACCCGCGAGCGGGTTGCCTGTTTACGCCGGGCCGCCGCCTTGATGCGACAGCAGCGTTGCACGCTGGCCGCCTGGCAAGTCGTGGAGGTCGGCAAGACCTGGCGCGAGGCCGATGCTGACGTGGTCGAGGCCATCGATTACCTCGAGTATTACAGCGATCAGATGGAACTGCTGGCGCAAGGCCGGCCGATGGTCCAAGTGCCGGGCGAGCGCAACAGCTACCGCTACTTCCCCCGCGGTGTGACCGCCGTTATCGCACCCTGGAATTTCCCCTTGGCGATCCCCATAGGCATGGTCTGTGGGGTGCTGGTCGCGGGGAACACCGTCGTCTTCAAGGCGGCGGAGCAGTCGGCGATCATTGGTAGCCATCTCGTGCGACTGCTCCACGCCGCCGGCATACCGGCGGGAGCGTTGCAGTACCTGCCCGGAGACGGTGAGACCATCGGAGCGGAGCTGGTGCGTCATCAGACGGTGGCACAGGTCGTATTCACGGGTTCGCGCGCCGTCGGGCTCAGCATCATTGAAGTTGCAGGGAGGGTCGTCGCCGGTCAGCGCAGCGTGAAACATGTGGTGACGGAAATGGGCGGCAAGAATGCGATCATTGTCGACGATGACGCCGACCTGGACGCGGCGGTCGTTGGCACGCTGCTGTCGGCCTTTGGATACGGTGGCCAGAAATGTTCCGCCGCCTCGCGGGTTATCCTCCACGAGACCATAGCCGAGCGCTTCGTGGCGCGCCTGGCGGCGGCAGCGGACCGGCTCGTCATCGGTGACCCGGCAGATCCGCGCACCGATATCGGGCCGCTGATCGAGGCTGCGGCGCGCGAACGGCTGCTGGAGGCGGTGAGTACGGCGGCACAAGCGGGCCGCATCCTCTACCGCTATCCTGACGCACGCCTGCCGGCGCAGGGATATTTCGTCGGTCCGGTCATTGCGGGCGATCTCGATCCGCGCCATCCGCTGGCGCGCGAGGAGCTGTTCGGGCCGTTTCTCTGTGTGTTTCGCGTGCGCACGTTTGCGGAAGCGCTGGCGCTCGCCAACGACAGTGACTACGCCCTGACGGGCGGCGTGTACTCGCGCTCGCCAGCGCACGTGGGCGAGGCGCTGGAGGAGTTCGACGTCGGCAATCTTTACATCAACCGTCCAATTACCGGCGCCATTGTCGGACGCCAGCCGTTCGGAGGCCACCGTCTTTCGGGGCTGGGGACCAAGGCGGGAGGTCCAGACTACCTGCTGCAATTCCTGCTGCCGAAGACGATAACCGAAGACACCCGGCGCCATGGTATGCCGCTGGAGTGAAGCGGGCTAAGGCGTTCCGTGGCGCAACCCCGGGGCGTGCCGCGTCGCCCAAGGCAGCCGCTAACGCGGCAGGCTTGGGCTATGTTGATTGAACGCCTTCGGCGTAGTTTCCGGCGCACTGGACAGAGCCCAGTGCCACCAGACGCTGGGCTTGTTAATGAAGACCAAGCGGATCCCTTGGGACTGGCGCTTACCGCGTGTAAGATCCCGGCCATGCGAACCGGATTGGAACGGCTGCTGGATGAGCCCAGGCGCTGGTTGGGACGGGCCCGGGTTGGACTGGTGGCGAATCCGACCGCGGTCGACCGCCAACTGAGCCATGCCGTGGACCTTCTGCACCGGCATGCCGAGGTCGATCTGCGCCTGCTCTTCGGTCCGGAGCACGGCATCCGCGGTGCCGCACAGGACATGATCGGGGTGGCGGATGCGCGTGATACGGTCACCGGATTGCCCGAGATCAGCTTGTACGGTGAAACCTTGGAGTCGTTGTCGCCGACTCCGGCTCACCTGTCACAGATCGACGTGCTGGTATTCGATCTGCAAGACATCGGCGCGCGGTACTACACCTACGCCGCCACCATGGCGTTGTGCATGCGTGCCGCTGCATCGGCGGGTGTAAAGGTGGTCGTGCTGGACCGGCCCAACCCGATCGGAGGAGTGCAGATTGAAGGCGGCGGGCTGCAGCCCGGACTGGAGAATTTCTGCGGACTGTATCCGGTTCCGCAGCGCCACGCGCTGACCATAGGTGAGTTGGCGCGCTTGTATAATGATGCCTTCGGCATCGGCTGCCACCTGGAAGTGGTTTCCTGCGAGGGGTGGCGGCGCGAATGGTATTACGATGCGTGCGGCTTGCCCTGGGTGATGCCGTCACCAAACATGCCGACACTGGACACCGCGATCGTCTACCCCGGCATGTGTCTCCTGGAAGGAACCAATCTCTCCGAAGGGCGTGGGACAACGCGGCCGTTCGAGCTCTTTGGATCTCCGTTCATCGACGGCCTGGCTTTCGCACAGGAACTGCGGCGCTACCAGCTACCCGGGGTACACTTCCGCCCTTGCGTCATAGTGCCGGCCTTCCACAAGTTTGCCGGACAGCGCTGCGGCGGGGTGCAGCTGCACGTCACCGACCGGCGCGCCTTTGGCCCGTTTCAGACCGGACTCGCGGTCCTGCTGGCGGTAAAGGCTCTGTGGCCGGCACAGTTCAGCTGGCGCACCGAGCCGTACGAGTTCCGCGGCGACGTTCCGGCCATCGATCTCCTGACCGGCCAGCCGGCCGTTCGCCATGCGATCGATGCCGGCGCCACACTCGATGCGGTGATGCAGATTGCGTGCACCGGCCGGGAAGTCTATGATACCGCGCGCAATCAGGCCTTGCTGTACGACTGACGACTGGTCGTTGGATCATCCCGTGCCTTCGCCGCCCCGGTACCGCTTCGCATCCGTGGCCGTTGCGCTGTTCGGCTTCAGCCTCATGGTGTGTGGGCAGATCATCCTTGCCGACACTGACCAGGGGGTGGCATTTGCCGGGCGTGTTCTTGGACGCTTTGGTCCCACGGCAACCTCGTTTCTCATCGGCACGTTCGGACGCGGAGTAGCTCTGGCGTTGGGACTGTTGCTCTGCGGCGCCCTGCTGGTTGCGATCACGATCGGCGTTCCCACACCGCAGGCCGAGCCGCTTCGCGGCGCCGCGCTCCCGGCCAGGATACGGCAGGTGGCGCGCGGGAGAGCTGCGGTTGCGGGAGTGTTCGTGCTGGTGAGTCTGGTTTCGCTCAGCCGGCCCAATCCCGCGACCACGAGCATGATCTTATGGCTGGCGGCGCTGGCGGCGGTGTTTACGGTAATGCGGGCTCTCGACCGCGCCCGGTCGGTGGGTCTCGGAAATCCTTTCTGCAAAAGGGAGTGGGTGCTCCTGGCAGCCCTGGTAGCGGCGGACCTTTTCCTGGTCGCTCACGACCTGAGGCATTATCGTTGGGCCGGAACACCGGACGAGTCGTTTTTCTTCATGACGGCGAAAGAAATTGCCGAGGGTAGGTTACAGCGCTTCCCGTTGGGCGATGAGGGTGTGTTCGGGTACCACCCGATTCTGTCGTCGTACTACCAGGCGGCTTTCATGAGAGTGTTCGGGATGGACGTGTTTGGCTGGCGTTTTTCCTCGGCCGCCGCCCTCGCCATCTCGTTGCCCTTTCTTTATCTGCTCACCCGCGAGATCTGGAGCCCGCGTGCCGGCTGGATTGCGGCGGTGCTGTTTGCAGTCGCGCAGCCGGCGGTGGGGTTTGCCCATCTCGGGTACAACAACGTGCAAGTCTACCCGGTCATACTGGCGTCGTTGGCAGTTCTGGCATGGTCGATCCGCTGCCGCAGTACGGCGGGCGTGTACTTGGCCGGCATCATCGCGGGGGCCGGTTTCTACACCTTCTACCCGGCAAGACTCGCGCCGCTTCTTGCGCTCCTGCTCCTGTGGAGCCTGGGTCGCCAGTCGCTGAACATCATGCGGACGCAGTTGTGTGCCTTGGTGATTGGCATTCTGCTTTCAGGGTTGCCGATGCTGATCCACCCGGAGAAGTTGGTGGGCAACATGCTGCGGCAGACCGCGTTCATGAGCGATGGGCACGGTTTCAGTTGGCATGGGATCTTGACGTCCGTCGGGTTGCAACCGGACCGGCTCCGCAAGATCGGCAGCGACTGGCTGCAGTCGATCTTCTATGCGCAGTGGTCGCGATCGGGCTGGAATTTCGAATGGAATCCCGTTGTCGACCCGGTGATGGCGGCGCTGTCCGTGGTGGGGCTGTGGCTTGGTATCGTGGCCCTGTGGCGCCGGGCCGGCGCGCGTTTTGTCATGCCGGCATACGTATTGACCGCCTTCGCCGTCGGGGCGGTTTCCCAGTACGAAGTGCCGCCGCTGACGCGGCTGCTGACGCTGGTTCCGTTCACTGCCATGCTGGCGGCGATCGCGTTGGATCAGACGATGACGCGTGCCACGAGCCCGGGGAAGTGGGTGTTGCCGATCAAGCTGGCGGGTTGGGGACTGGTCGCGGCGGCGGTGCTCTGGAACGTGAAGGCGTTGCATCGCAGCATCTACGATGTCCACTACGGCTACGGCAACGGCACCACCAGCGAGCTGGTCCGGCTGACGCAGGCGCTGCCCCGCGGCGCTCGTGTGGTGTACGTTCAAAATGCCGACAACGACAGTTACAACGTCGATTATGTCCTGCACGAATACGCCATCGGGGAGCGGACCACGTACGTGAGACCGTTTGGCCCGCGCGCACTGACGGCGCTGGATGCCATTTCTCCTCCGTTCGCAGTCGTCTATGACTTGAAGCGTGCGCAGGAGGTGCAGGCGATAGAGCAGAGTCTCGAGCGCCGTTTTCCGGATGCCGTGTGGCACGATTCAGCGCCCGGCAAGCGGTGGAATCTGCGCTACGCCTCGGTGCCGGCCGGCTTGATCCCGGCGCCCCAATAGCGTCGAGCTGGTCTGCTGTTCCGCTTGACTCCTCCGGCACGCCTTGTTAGCGTCGTCGCACCGTGGTCAACAAAGTCATCCTCGTCGGCAACCTGGGTAAGGATCCGGAGGTACGCTTCACCGCCAACGGTCGTGCCTTCGCCAGATTCTCGGTCGCCACTTCGGAACGCTGGACGGATCAAGACGGCAACCGGCAAGAGCGCACCGAGTGGCACAACGTGGTCGTCTGGGGCAAGCAGGCCGAGACCTGTGGCCAGTACCTTTCCAAAGGGCGGCAGGTTTTCATTGAAGGATCGATCCGCAGCCGCCAGTACGACGACAAAGACGGCAACAAGCGCTACATCACCGAAATCGTCGCGCGCGATGTGCGGTTTCTGGGAGGCGGCGCCGGGCGCGGTACAGGCGAGACCGCGGGTGTTCCCCCTGGTGAGGACGTCGGACCCCCGGGCGAGGACGATATCCCGTTCTAATTCGCCCTGCGCGTGCGAGCGGTTGCTCCTCCCTGGACGGGATTGTTGCCGGGGAGTCGCCGCGGGTGTATTTTGCTGACGACAATGGCTTTTGCGAGACAGTCCTGGTCGTCGGTCGCTCTCCTAGTGCTGCCCCTTGGCTTGCTATGCGCGCCGACGGCTTACGCCGACACGCGCCATTATGTCCTAACTGAAGCCAGTACGATCACCTCGAGGGACGGACAAACCTCCACCACCGAACGACTCAGCGGAAGCTTCGACGTCACCGTGCTGCCGCTGTCGAGCGTGAACGACGTTGCGGCGGTAACCAACGTCAAGCTTGCCAGTCAGAGCTTCGAGGTGTCCGGCAACGGCTTCTTGCAGCGGTTCGGACGCGATCGCCAGGCGCTGGTGCTGGATGCGAGAATCAACGATGCGCCGGTGTGGCTGACCAGCGGCCGGCGCCAGTACGCCGATGCGACGAATATCACGATTGCGCTCTCCTCGTACGCGGGCAGCGGTCTCTATGCGCTTGCGATCTCCGCCGCCCCAGTCGACCAAGAGCCGCAGGACAGCGACGCCGATCATGTTGCGGACGGGCAGGACAATTGTCCGACTGTGGCCAATCCGGAACAGGCCGAAACGGACGCCGACGGCATCGGAGACGCTTGCGATCGCTGTCCCGATACGCCGCCCGATAGCCCGGTGACGACTAGCGGATGCAACGTGGCTCAGTTGTGTCCGTGCGAGGAGTCCCGGGACGGATCTCCGTGGCGAACCCAGAAAGATTATCTGCAGTGCGTCGTGCGCGCGGTGCGCGAGCTCTATCGCGACGGACAAGTGTCCAAGCAGGAGCGGCGAAAGATTCTGCGCCGCGCCGCAACTTCCGCCTGTGGCCGCACCGTTGTCGCGCTCTGTAAGTAGCGCGTTACGCTGGGCCTGTGAGCACCGGCCGCCCCTTCACTTGTGTTTGCCGCCGTAACCGCTGGTGGAGTCCACCGCCGATTTGGTAGCGGCATTCAGGTAGTCGAGGACCTTCGGGGGGTCGACGCGCACGTAGCACAGGTATGCTGCCGCGCCCAGAATGACTCCATAAATGAACTGTCGCATGTGTCTTCCGCCTGGCTCCCGATCATAAAGTAATTGACAGCCGCGGGTCAAAAGGCCGCGCTAAGGTTGGTCGCCTGCGTAAGACTTCGAACGGGCCAGGACTTGACGGCGAAGATGACGTGATGAAAGTGTTCGAGAGCACGATATCGTAAGTGAGCGGGCGGATCGGGGTCCAGCGACCCCGATCCGCTCCCTGCAACGTGGAGGATAGACAGAGAGTGTTGTACAGGAAGATCCTTTTTATTTGTCACGCCAACACCAGTCGGAGCGTAATCGCCGAGGCTTTGCTGAAGAAGATGTTGGCCGAACGTGCCTTGCATGACCATTGGTCCGTGATGTCGGGAGGCATTGCTTCCTACGCGCGCGACGGCGCACTGGTGTCGATGGATGCGCGTCTGGTTCTCCGTGAAGACGGCATCGATATCCCGGCGGACTCGGTGTCGATCGACCTCAAACGTAATCGCCATCTGATCGAGGACGCCGACCTGATTCTCGCCATGACCGACGAGCAGGTGCGCATGCTGCGCGAGGCGTTCCGCGAAGCGGACGCAAAACCAGTGTATACGCTGAAGGAGTTTGGCGGCAGCGCGGGCGATATCGAAGACCCGGTCGGGAAAGGAGACGCCGCGTACGTTGCCTGTCGCGACGAAATCAAAGCCTGTCTGCAAGCCGTGTTCGCGCGTCTGGTGGAACAGCCGGGCGGCCCGGATTGATCGAACTGGATTGTAGGGGCTGCCCTTGTGGCGGACCCGTTTTGACCTGTCTGCCTGGACGTGTGCCCTATCAGGGCGCCCACAAGGGGCGCCCCTACGATGGGTTGCGCGCTGGCGGTGACGATGTCAACCTGACAGTCATGGAAGAAAGTAGTTTTCACAACCCGCCCGATACCGTCATCTACGAGATCTTGTCGCGGCCGTGTCGCATTGCGGTCGTCGGTTGTTCCCCCGATCCCGTCCGCGACAGCTACCATGTTACCCAGCTGTTGATCGAGAAAGGTCACACCGTGTTTCCAGTCAACCCCTCGGCGCAGACGATTTTGGGGCGCTCCTGCTATTCCGCCCTGAGCGATGTCCCCACACCGGTGGACATGGTCGACATCTTCCGGCGCTCCGAATCCGTGGGCCCGATCGTCGAGGAAGCGATTGTAATCGGGGCGCGCATCGTCTGGATGCAACGCGGCGTGATCAATCCTGCCGCCGCCGCCCGCGCCCAGCAAGCCGGGCTCATGGTGATCATGGACCGCTGTCCGGCCGTCGAATACAAGCGTTTGTTCTGAAGCTGATCTGAAGATCCTGCAGTCGAGAGTTCATAGCTATGGCTGACCTGACGCCGGATGATTTGTCTTCCAAGAAATGAACTGCCTGCGTGTCCGCAGATCTGAGCAACCAGCTCTCGACTGTGAACCCACGTGCTCCAGCCCGGCCCGGGGTAGCATGCGCACCGGGCTTTGGGCTACATAGAGCGGGCAGGTTGCTACAGGGAGGATGGGTATGAGTACGCAGAACCCGAGCCAGCGCATCGCAGAATGGGTCGCACAGGTCCAGTTCACCGATCTTCCTCGGCGGGTGATCGAGGAGGCCAAGAATCAGATTCTGAGCGTCATCGCCGCCGTACATGCGGGCCATTTTTCCGACGCCGGACGCACGGTGAGCCGGACGGTGAAGGAATGGTCGGGCGGCAAAGAAGCGACCATGATACCCTCGGGTGAACGCACCTCACTCTACAATGCCATTTTTGCCAACGCGGCTTTAGGTGCGGCCCTGAATTATGACGACTACCTCTTCGGCGCGCCCACCGGGCAATCGGCCGTCCTGGTCACCCTGGCTCTGGCGGAGAAGATCGGGATCACCGGCAAGGACTTTCTGCTGGCGCAGGTGCTGGCGAACGAAATCGAAGGGCGGGTGGGCATCTCGGTGTTCGATGCGCCGCTGCACATGTACGCCTCGCCGTACACCCACTTGATCGGAAGTGCGGTGGTCACCGCCAAGCTGCTCGGCCTGGATGCGGCGCAGACCCGATGCGCCCTGGGGATGGCGCTGGCGCAGCCGACACGGCCGCTGGAAGCCGGCGTGTTTGGCTCGGATGCCAAGATCCTCCTGGCCTCGACGACGTCACCGATCGGCGTGCAAGCGGCACAACTGGCCGCCAACGGTCTGCGCGGCGGAGTCGAGATCATCGACGGCGAGCAGGGTTTCGCCCATGCCCTAGTCCAGCAGCCGCTAATGGGCGCTTACGAAGGGTTTGGCAAGGTGTGGCTTACGGACACGCTGTGTTACAAGATATATCCGGGTTGTGAGTACATCGACACCAGCATCGATTGCATACTGGCGTTGGTCCGCCAACATTCGGTCGACGCCAAGAAGGTCAAGGCCGTGCACCTCGGCGTCAGCCCGGCGACGCTCGAGATGGATCGTGTCGCGGCGCCCTATCTGAACGGGCCCGAAACACTCCCGGCGACGCTGAATTTCCACCTGCCGTACAATACCGCGGTGGCCTTGATTGATCGCGAACTGACCGCCCGGCAGTTCAGCCGCGAGCGCATTCGTGACAAAGCGGTGTGGGATCTGGCCGCACGCGTCAGCTTGACGCTCGATGAGGTGATGGCGCAGCGCCGGCGCGAATGGGCGCTGATCAAGAGTGTCAGAAATGAGACAGGGGAACATCACTCCATCGACCTGACCAATCTCGATCTCAGCAGTCACAAGATGTCGTGCGGGGCGCGAGTACGGATCGAGATGGAGGACGGGCGCACTTTCGAAGCCGAGCAGGAGGTGCCCTTCGGCGCCGCTGGGCGGCCGTACGACGAACGGCGCAAGTCGGTGGAAGACAAGTTCCGTCGCGAAACGCGGTACACCTTGCGCAAAGAGAAGATGGAGAAGGCGGTCGACTTGATTTTGCACTTGGATCAGGCGGGCTCAGCGCAATTGCGCGAGTTGGTTCGCCTGTGCTGTTCGGAGCGTAGTTAGCCACGCCTGCCACCTGTGAGCGAGTCGCCGCACCGATTGCAGGTGCCGGAGTGGGAGCACATTCCACATCTGGTGCACGGGTTCTTCGGACGTCGTGGGGGCCGCAGCAGCGGCGAGCCTGGCGCTCTCAACCTATCGTTCGATGTCGGTGACGCGCCGAGCTGCGTGCGGGCGAATTGGCAGTGTGTGGCGGAAGGTGTGGCGTGCGGGCTGCGGTTTCGTACCATGCGCCAGTGCCATGGCGCTGAGGTCGCGCGCGTCGATGAGGCGACGGCCGAGGCGCCGGAGGTGGACGGGTTGCTGACTTGTTCACGCGGGCTGGCGCTCTGCGTTCTCACGGCGGATTGCGTTCCGGTCTTGTTGTTGGCGCCGGGCCAGGGGGTGATAGCGGCAGTGCACACCGGCTGGCGCGGCACGGTGTCGGGAGTGGTTGGGCACGCGCTGGATGTTCTGGGCCGGGATTTCGACGTGCCGCCGGCCGGGATCAAGGCTGCGCTGGGCCCTGCCATTGGCGCCTGCTGCTACGAAGTCGAGGCGAGAATTGCCGACCAGGTTGAGCAGCGGTGGGGTACGATGCCCGAAGCGGTGATGCGCTATGGAGACCGGAGCCGCCTTGACCTGCGCCGGATCAATGCCGGCCTGTTGGCGGCTTCCGGTGTGCCGCCCGACCAGATCACCACCGTTGGGCCATGCACGCGGTGCGCCAACCAGGACTACTTTTCCTACCGGGCGGCGCCCCAGGGCCGTACCGGCCGCCAGCTGAGCTTCATCGCCTGGTCCGCACCGGGGAACGTCTAGCTTGGAAATCCACGGCGGCTTCCAAGCGCAAGAGCTTGGTGTGGCGGTCATACATCCCGCCCGCGAATCCGAAGGGTTGGAATCCCGGATTGGTGTCGAGGAGAACGTTCCCAAACTCGTCGTAATGCAACGCCTCAGCGCAGATCCGTGTCCAGCAGGCCGATTTGTGGTAATCAGAAGCTTCACCGAACGGATACGCTTCATGTGCTCCGGAGTGGTGGAGTGGTGATCACGCGCGAGCGCAGATTCGCCACCGCCTAACGGCTGCACGAACGTACGTCCCCAAGATCCCTGACACAGCGTGGCGTCAGGGGGCAAAGGGAACGCCGCTTAAGTACATAACCCCGGCAACGCCGCTTCCTGCCGGACTTGCGATCTCGTTCCAGGTCTCACCGGCATCGATTGACCGATAGAGTTTCTTCAGTGACGAGAACGCGTCGGATTCATAGACCCACTCTTCCGTGATCGCCAAAGCCTCACCGCTGGGGGAAACCGCAACTGAAATGACCGGAGCTTCCCGCCGGATCGGCGTGTACAAATCATCAGGGTTACAGATGGTCCTTGTATCCATTACCAGGCGCCAGTGCTCACCGCCATCACTCGATTTCCAGATACCAAGTTGTCCTATCGGAAAACCTCCGTTCGAATCCACGCGACTGGCGCGACCACCCGCCAACACCACGCTGCCCTCCCCGCTGATGTTGTTCCATGCCATGGTATATGTCTCCCATTTGCCATAACACGGCGGCTCGACCGTGACTCCCAACCCCGTGCACATGGTACGCACCCAACAAGCTGCATATGCGTCGTACAATGCGTCAAGGAGCATGAGGTCCGGCTCCAGGAAGTTCCCTGCACAGCAGGTCCCGCTGCAAGAGCAAGAGTTGGACGTAGGGAAAAGTTCAGGCCTAAAATATGGGTAGTACCCGCTGCAGTCCACTTGGCTCCCGACTCCCAGGTGTACGCAATTACATCCATCCGGAAGGGATTCGTCGCAAACCTGCCTCCACACGTAATTGTGGGTTTCGTGGTAGTAAGCGTTTTGGTAGTTCTGCCATTCTGTTGTGCACTGTGGCGCTGGGCTGGAGCCCGGCTCGAAATTCGGGCATGTCCACTGTGCCCCATCGATGAAGGGCTTCGCTTCCGACCACGTTCGGCCGTTGTCGGTCGAACGTAGCAGGCCACTGCCATCGCCCGTCTTTGCGCCCTGCGCGATTACAACTTCGTCACCTACGGCCAGTATTCCGGTCTCGGCTTGATTGGCTGCGAATGATGTTAGCGGCTCCCAGTTCTCGCCCAGGTCGTCCGAGTAAGCAAAGCCTCCGCCGAATGGAGGGTTTCGACCGGCAGTAAAGGCGGCCAAGAGCTGCGTACCACCTATTGACGTGACGGCGTTGAGCCGCCTATCTGGCGAGAATTTTTCCGAGACTTCGACAAAAGTGCGACCACCATCTGTCGATTTCCAGAGCAAAAGCGGGCGCGTTGGGTATCCGGAAGGGCGCATGCTATTCGCGAAGCTGGCGAACAACACTCGCTCGTTGATAGCGGCGCCTTGGGCTGAGCCGCGTAGCTGCCGTTCGTGTAAGGTATAATTCAAGGGACCGGGACCGAGCTGCTGCCATGAGCTATCTGCCGGCAGATCACTGGGGTGATATTGATACGTTGCAGCAATGGACATCAGCAGAAAAGAGTTGGAGATCACCTTTCCCACCACGGCATCTGGCTCTAGTCCCATCTTGCCGCGGAACACTAGAACGTAGCGGCTGGCGTTTTCCGGCGCCGTGAACCCTCCGACCCGCGTCGACTTCCCGGACTCCACCGGGATACCGGTTATCACGGTGCAGCCACTACTGTCGCACTGGTTGGTGCCCCAGCTCTGGGCCAACGTCCGCTCGCCGGCTGCGTTTTCCGCCCACAGTTCGAAGACACCGTAGAGGTTGTCCGGCCCCAGGTTCTTGATGACGCAGGGCTTGCTCGGATCGGCGTAGTCGCAGGCAAAGTCGATCTTGCCGCGGAAGAAGTAGTTGATCAGCCCCGCGCTGTAGCCAACCGCGCGGGGGATGAGCAGTTGTTGCGCCAATTCGAAGGTGTAGCAATTCAGGCTGAACGTCTTAGATTGTGAATGCAAGTCGAGGTCTGGATCGAATACAGATTCCGTCGACGTCATCGGGTTGATAGAGTCTTCTCCTGTGAATGCGTCGTGAACCGTGGTCTGAACGAATGCCAACAAACCGTGCGGCTGGTAGCTCGGGTTTGTCCACTTGCACGCTGGCAGGAGGTCAATTGCCGGCTGCCACCCCACCGCATCCTCGCCACTCGGATCAGGAAAACCTTTCATAGGGTCCCAGAGGATCCTGCCAGGCATGAAGGGATTCGAAACGAAGTTCGTCCCTTCGCTGACAAACCCACGATTACTGTAATCGGCGAGCCCTTTTCGATCCTGCACGTCGCTCTCGTTCGTGTGCGAGAATTTGCGCGGCGCATCGAAGCGAAAGGGGAGCGACTGATCGACCGGCCAATATACGGCTCCGTAGCCGTCGAACGGTAGGAAGCCTCTCATGTGGTCGGTATATCTCTCGTAGTAGGCGTGAACTAGATGAGAATCGTTCCGTGTATGTTGAGGTTGTGCCATGTCTTCGAGCACATGCATCACTTGACCGAGCGATCGAAACATCGATGCGAGGTTGTGGTCGCGCATAAACTGCGACGACGACGTCAAAGCGTCGAAGAAATACTGGTGTGCATCGCTCAGAGAAAACTGTTGGGTCCCGTACCATTGAACGTCTTCAAGTGCCCAGCTGGGTGCTGGCTCTCCTATGGTAAGGCCAAACGTGAGTCCCTGCCCGTTCAGTGGGTTGTAGAAATGATTGAACGGCCGCGGAATCGGGATGATGTCGTCCTCACGCACGGATCCCTCTCGCATCCAATTTCGTGGGGTCCCATTCGGATTCACGTCTGCGCGCGTTATTGTTTCAACGTCGAGTCCCACGTTGGGATCGATCCGCAACTGGGTGCGTAAATACGACTCAAGCACAGAGGAGTCAGCAGCATGGAGGGTAATATCCGCATGGGTTTGTACCTCGTACGCCATCGCGGAATTCACCCCCACGATCACTGCTAACAGGGCATTCCTGACTTGCCGGCACTTGACAGTGGTCGACATTCTACGGACCCTTCCTTGTCAGTCTATCAACGCCATCGAAGAAAGGCTTGGCTGCACTTACAGCGAGAGGGCTTTCCTTGAGCATCTCCCGGCCGAGCCTTGTGGGCATTTGGAGATCCCAAGCCGTCTCACTCAAAATATACTCGAACTCATGGAGCCGTTCGGCCGGTGTGCCTCGAAACGGCTCCAATTCCAGCTCCACGCCATCCCAATCAGACGCCCGCACGTACGTGTTCCGGGATCTCTCATTCACTTCTAAGCGTGCCTTGTACCCCATCTTAAACACCGCGAGTTCGGGGTCGCAGACATCGAGCCGCTCCGTCCAAAGACGCAGCCGCGGTCCCCAGCCCGGAAATGAGTAGTTGCCTTGGGCGTCCGTAACCGTCTCGACCACCTTCATCGGCGTCGATCGGTCAACGAAGAGCAGATAGTACGGTCGCCACTCGGCCACGACCACTGCACCCTCGATCGGCTGGAGGCTCTCAGCGTCGATCACGCGGCCACCGAATGGTTTCGCGAAATACACCAGCGGCGCGATGAGAGAGTTGCACCCCAGAAACAGCAGGATTGCGCCGAGGACTGCGTACAGCGATATCTTCTTGCGGGCGCTCATCGCAGTTCCTCACATCGCGGCGATGCGCCACACACCGTCGTCGCCCTTCTGGAAGTAGATGAAGAACACGCGGTCTTGGCCGTTTATTGTGCGATTGACCGTATACTCGCAGAGCTGAGAGGAGATCGAGGCGCGATGCAGGGATGAATACGAGGCCACAATGTCGGCCATGTGCGGCAGTAGCGCGTCAAAGACGCGGCCGTACTTGTCCTTGGCGGCGTCAGTGAGATAGCTCAGCGCAGTCTGTTCGTCGCTTGCGACCAACGCGTTGTTCATCCCGTTCCAGACCGCCGTGAGCATTGCGTCCATCGCTACGCCATCGAGCACCTCGATGGTGGCCGTAGCCGCCAGCGCCGTGCCCTGATCGTTCGTTATCGTGAGCCGCGGCGTGTATGTTCCCGGCGTGACGTACGTGTACTGCAGGGCCGCCTCAGGATCAGTCGTGGTGAAGTCATCGGCGCCATTACCGTCGAAATCCACTCCGATGCTTTGGACAGACTGGATTGAGCGAAAATCGTAGCGGAAGGTTACATCCAGCGGTGCCGGGCCACTTCCCGGAATGACGCTGATCTCAAGCGATGACGCCCGAGTCGGCAGCGGGGCCGCTGTCGGTACCGGGGGAAATGTGGGTGTGGCGGTCGGGATTGGCGTTTGGGTTGGGATCGGCGTCTGGGTTGGGCGCGGTGTCATGGTTGGGGTTGGTGTCCAGGTGGGTACCGCGTTGATCGCGAGCTGGTAGCTGCCTTGCGGAGTGCCCCACGAAAAGCTCCCATCAGCACTGCCATAGCCATTCACAACTACGGTTACAGTCTGCCCCGCAGCCATGGTCAGGAATGCCGGAGAGTACCACCCGGCATCGGGATTTGGTGAATAAAGATCGCAGGCGAGGTTAGAAGCGGCCGAACAGTTGTCGCGGACCTCAATGAGCGAGTCGAAATCAGACCCGTCGAGAGCGAACGTGTACCAACCGCTAGCCGGGGCAGTCCAACGGTACGCAACGTCAGGGGCACCGGAGCCTCCACAGAAACTTGCCTCCCGTGCATCAGTGGCGCCGGTCATGGTCCCGCTCGCGGATATAGGCAGCGCACTGCCCAACTCTATCTGTCCGCATTCGAGTACCGGCACCGGGCTGGGAGTTGGGGTTGGTGTCGGAACCGGATTGATCGAGAGATGATACGATCCCGCAGTCCCGTTTTGTGCGTCGACAACGATGAGGATCGTTTGGCCCGCATCGAGGGTGACCTTAACTCCGCTCCAGTTCGCGGGGTAGCAGCCCCAATCCAACCAACTCGGCTGGCAGTCCCCAGCGAAGAACCAGAACATCTTCTGCCCGAACAATGAAGAAGGGTCCGCGGTTGCTTCGATCGTGTATCTGCCGGCCGACGGCGCCGCCCAACGATATGTAACGTCCGGAGCACCCGACCCGTCCGCAGAGCACCCGGCGGTGATCCCGTGCGAGTCGGTGCTAAGTGAGGTATCACCGTCGACCGCAATTGGCAGCTCCGTGCCGAGATCTACCTGGACGCAGCTGAGATCCGGCGTGGCCGTCACGACATGAGTGGGGGTTGCTGTGGAAGTGGGCGTCATTGTGCGGGTGGGCGTCGGTGTACGCGTAAGGGTGGGGGTCGGCGTTGGAATCCGCGCCTCCGGCGATTCGATCATGAAAACAAAACTTCCGCTCTCACCCCACATGCCGTTGACTACGATCAGCACCTGCTGACCGGCCGTAAGGTTCAGTGTCACTGGCGAGCCGGAAATTGAGTTGGCGTAGTATTCGGCGCACGCCAGCTCGCTCCCTGCGCAACCGTTGCGTAAGGAGAGGATGCTGTTGAAATCTGCGCTGGTGAGCGTGAACGTGTACGAGTCCGCCGCCGGAGCGGTCCAATAGTATGTCTTATATGGCGAGTCGCTGCCCCCATTTCCGCAGCTGCTTCCACCACCTTTGCCGACACTACCCAGTGTGCTGCCTGCTACTGAGAGCGGCAGCGTGCTCCCGAGATCCGAATCGGGGCATAACGGCGTGCTGGTTGGCGTCGGCGTGACGGTAGCCGTCGCGGTCGGTGTGGGTGTCACATACTGGTTGATGTTGAGGACGTAATTGCCCGCCATGGGATCGTAGCCATCGACAACGATGAATATCGTTTGACCGGCAGCAAGTGTAACTGTCAATTGTGATTGCAGGCTGAGCCACCAAGAGTCGTCGTTGCAGGCCAGTTCGCTTCCCCAACAGCTCGCGTCGCGCACGTACAAGATCGTATCGAACTCCGAACCAGTGGTGTCGATCGTGTATGTACCGCTAGCGGGCGCGACCCATTGATAAGTCACTTCCGGTGCATGGTTACCACCATTACCACAGGATGCATCACCGAAAGCACTTGCCGCAGTACCCGTGGTGCCGGTCACATTTATCGGGAATGTAGAAGCAAGATCGAAATCCGGGCACGTTGCGGCTGGCGTACTGGTCGGGGTCGGGAAGGGGGCCGGGGTCGGCGCTATATCGATGTGGAGGAAATAATTCCCGTTGGAGAAGCCAAAGCCGTCGACACTTATTAAGACGATCTGCCCTGCAGTGAGCGTGACCGTCGTTTGTGATTGGTAACCCACACCAGAGACATCATCGCTACAGGCTAACTCGAACCCGTTGCAACCATTCCGGACAGCCAGAATCGTGTCGAAATCGGAATCGAAGGTGTCGATCGTGTACACGCCGTCCATTGGAGCCATCCACTGGTAGGTAATATCCAGCGCTTGGTTGCCGCCATCGCCGCAGGAGGATGCGCCTGCCACATTGTACCCGCCTGTCGTTGTACCCGCGACTTCAAGCCCTGAGGCGCTGCCAAGATCGTACTGCGGGCAGACTGGTCCAGCCGTTGGGCTCGGTGTTGGGGTCGGAGTCGTTGTTGGTGTAGCGGTCACGGTATCTGTGGCCGTGCTGGTAGGCGTGAGGGTCGGTGTGTCGGTGGAGGTGGCCGTCGCAGTAGGTGTGTCCGTGGGAGTACTGGTAGGCGTATCGGTGTCGGTCGGAGTCGATGTGGGCGTATCGGTGGGCGTTTGAGACGGGGTCGCGGTGGGGGTGCTCGTCGGAGTTGCTGTTGGCGTATCGGTCGGAGTCGCTGTCGGCGTACTTGTCGGCGTTTCGGTGCGCGTGCTGGTTGGGGTCTGGGTGGCCGTCGCCGTCGGAGTAACCGTAGGGGTGTTTGTGTGTGTAGATGTCGGTATGGCTGTGGGCGACACGGCGCAGATAATCAGCGTTGGGTCGAGACCATGGTACAGATTCGAACCTGTCGGTTCGCCGCCGCTAATGCCGATGCGCATCTTGGTGTATCCGCTCGTATTGTTGATGCTAGCCATGTTCGACAAAGCTGTGTCGATATCTGCATAGCCGAAGATCACCGAAAAGGCTGACGGCGTCACGCTGTCGACGTAATCCGAGACGTCGAACGGGGCGTCCGGCATCCACTCACCCTCAAGGTTACGCGAATTGTGGTTATGCGCCACGCTCCACGTCATGTGCAGCCGTGCACTGACCACTGTGCTACCCGACAACGCAGCTCCAGTGTCCCAGCGTAGAACTCCTATAATATTGTGGTAATCAGAGATGCCATCGAAGCTCTTGTCGCTGTTGGAATTTCCACCGTAGTTCTGCACGGTCGCAGTCGTGTCAGGTGGCCACACCGTGGAATGTAGTTTGTAAACTTCCTTGCCGTCATCCGAAGTGGTCGTGGACACGTACTGTGTTGCCCCGCCTGGACAGCTCGGGGTCGCTGTCGAGGTCGGAGTCGACGTTCTCGTCGCGGTCGGGGTGCGAGTGAACGTGGGCGTTCTCGTTGCTGTCCACGTTGCGGTCTGCGTGTTAGTCGGGGTGTGCGTAGAAGTCGACGTTGCTGTGGCGGTCGGCGTTGCGGTCGGAGTCCGTGTGGCGGTCGCCGTGCCCGTCCAGGTTGCCGTACTCGTGGGCGTATTCGTCGGCGTTACGGTGGGTGTAACGGTCGGCGTCTGAGTTGGGGTCGTCGTCGGGGTCTGGGTTGGCGTATCGGTGGGCGTGTTCGTTGGCCCATCCCTGGGCGTGCTTGTGGACGTTGCTGTCAGGGTGGCAGTTGGTGTGACTGTGGGGGTATCGGTGGGAGTGGCCGTTGGCGTTTTGGTCCGAGTACTGGTTGAAGTGATCGTCGGCGTTACGGTAGGCGTCGCGGTCACCACGTTCACCAAGACATTCGTGCTCAGCTCGCCGAACCACGCCACGCTCTCCTGCAACATCTTCCACTGGAAATTGTACGTTCCAGGTGTAGTGGGGGCGGTGATAGTGAAGCTGAAGGGCTTCGACTGCCCCGTTGTGATGGAATCACCGGCATCGAGGAGCACGCGGCCAAACCCCCATTGCCCGTTGTCTTGCGGGTTGTGTGATCCTAGTTTGTAGTTCGTTGCCTGCGTCCAGGTGTTACTGCCGGTGTTCTGCATCACCACCTGAACATTTGCCGTCTGTCCCGGGATCATCTGTGTCGGCGGGGGGGCCTGCGAGATGAAGTGCGCGTTTCTCGGCAGCGGTGTCGACGTAGGCGTGACCGTCGGCGTCCCCGTAACAGTAGATGTCGGCGTCGGATAAACCGTGTAATCGATTGTAACCGTAAAGCCGTAAACGTAACCATTATAGTACAATCCATTACCGTAGATATACGCTGCAAGGGCCACACCGAAACCCGAGCTGCTGATATCGGAGGCCGTCCACGTACCCCAGGTGTCGGTTGGGCCGCCGTGGTTCTCATTCGCGTGCGTCGTCGGCCAATGCGTCGTCGTCTTGCGGTCTGTCGATTGGACGACAAGATTATTCACCAATCGCATGGCCGCGTCCCGGCAGTAGCGCGTGCCGTTTCCAGTACAGCTTCGGTCCACGCCGACGGTGATGCCGCCGATGATCGCATCGGCGGGAATCGAGAACCCCCACCCTGTGCATTTGAGGTAGTAAGTTGTTTGTCCGCCATTGGACATCGCCAAGGCGCAGTCCCCACCCAGCGTCTGCGCATCTGCGGGATCGTACCACGTAATGTTTCCCCCGCTGCCGGTATCTACAGCGCATGTAGATGCTGTCGAGTCGGTCGCCGTTGGATCAAGGACGTACGGATATGCCTCTGGCTGGAGTTCCGAATCATCGAGGATGACGCGCAACCGGTTTCCACTAAGCAGCGACCATGCGGAAGCAATCTCATACCGATTGCCGTCGGCTCCAATCGCAAATGGCTTGTGCACTGTAATGGGCCCGTA
>Ga0214473_10001381_pt1 | contig 32276 bp, 40 predicted proteins | sample RVTome_7_FD_203509 | JGI IMG/M metagenome (GOLD analysis project Ga0214473, IMG submission 203509) | Soil microbial communities from uranium-contaminated site in the Upper Colorado River Basin, Wyoming, United States - RVT98D197 | ecosystem: Environmental > Terrestrial > Soil > Contaminated >...
AAGGGTCTCGCTTTTTGGCTCAGGGTAAACTCCGTGAAGAATCTAATGATTTCAACTGAATCGATCATAGAGATTCTTCGGCTATCGCCTCAGAATGACATTACGACACAGTCTCTAAGCCAAGAGGGGGTAGATCCCTCCCCTTGAGGTAAGGGGAAGTTAGGTGGGATTATGGACTATTTGGGGACCCCTCATAAGACAAGGACAAAAACATGCAGGGAATCATGGGGCTGATAAAAGGCTTTGCAACAACCTTTAAGCACCTTTTTCGCAGACCTGTCACTGAACAGTATCCTGAGTACAAGCGGACGCTACCCGCTCGGTCGAGGGCGAGGATCATTCTGACTCGGGACCCGGATGGAGACGAACGCTGTGTCGCCTGCTATCTCTGTTCCGGAGTCTGTCCCGTAAGCTGCATCTCGATGCAATCGGCAGAGCGCGAGGACGGGCGCCGCTATCCGAGATGGTTCCGTATCAACTTTGCACGATGTATCTACTGCGGGCTTTGCGAGGAGGCATGCCCTACCCTTGCAATTCAGTTGACACCCAATTTCGAAACATGCGAGTATAATGTTTTGACCCTGGTCGCAGAAAAGGAAGACCTCCTGGTGAATCACGGCGGCAAGAACAATGAATATAATTTTTATCGGTATGCCGGGGTGACGGTATTGGGGGACAAGGGGACGCACATGAAAGAGGAAGAACCGATCGATCTGAAGAGTAATTTACCCTAATAGTTCGGAGTCAGGAGTTCGAAGTTCGGAGCAACAAACATCATGATAGCCAGAGTTGGGAGTTTTCAGTGAGGGTCCCACGTCATTTCGGTTTCCGGTTTTAATGGATTTGGACTCCGAACGCCGAACTCCAAACTCTGAACCTGGGGTTTAAAAAAAGGAGGTCCTATGAAAAAGCGGGCGTTTGCCGGAGGGATTTCGTTTGTCTTTGCATTTCTCGTTCTCCTCCCCTTTTCCAATGTGGAAGGCAAGAAAAGGGCTGAATTGACCGGTCAAGAGATACTTAATTTCACCCTTCCTTCCACACACGACCGGCTAATCACCTATGCGGATGAGTATTATGGAAAACACCATCTGATCGTTACTTTCTTCCCAGCCGCCTTCACTCCCATCTGAACGGGCGAGATGGAGGGCCATCAGAGGAATCTCTACCTCTATGAGCGCTTCAACGCCCGGGTCCTGGGCGTCAGCAGGGATGACGTAACAACATTGAAATACTGGGCCAAAGGTCTCGACCTCACCTTTCCTCTCCTTTCGAACCTTACGGCCTTCCTTGGCGTCAGTGTAGATACTCAACCCGAAGGCAAGCCGATCTTCGGCAGGCGGACGATCATTGTCGACAGGAAAGGCATTATCCGATACGTCAAGGATGGGTCTCCTGATTTCAAAGATATTCTTCTCTTTCTCAAAAAATTGAACCAGGAAGGAGAAAAGCCATGAAAATGAAATGGACCTCGATTTTCTGTTCCCTCTTGGTCATTTCCCTGGTTTTCGGTTGTGCGGGGATGGAAACCTCTAAGAAGGTCCCTTACAAACTGTCTCCCCAGGGAACAGTCATCTGGGAAGACGAGTTCGAATTTGCGCCTCCCCCTCCCGATTGGAAATTGCTCCGTGTCGAAGAAGCCGGGGGAGATGTCAATTTTGGATTTATGAGGGTGGATCCCGGACCCTATCCTTCTTTAACAACCTTTGCCTACGACGAGGAGCCTTTTGGCTGTGCCACAAAGTTTGAAGAGAGGGAGAGGGAGTTCTTCAAGAGATTCCTTTTTAACGCCATCCTTCAGTTCCAGATCATCGAGAAGAAAAAGATTCAGGTCCTCGGGGGAGAGGGATTGGAAGCCATTGTAGAAGGGAAAGATCCGGTGAAGAAGGAGAAGGTAAGAGCCAAAGCGGTCTTTGGCAAAAGGGGAGATCGAATCGTGGCTTTTTATATCACCCAATGGAGACCCATGGATGGGACTTATGATCCTTCAGTCTTCGACGTCTTTGACAAATTTGTGAAGTCTTTTAAGTTTCTGAAAAAATCCTTTTATGAGACCCTATGAAAAAGGAGGGACGACCGCTCGGTCCCTCGCTCGGACGAGAGACGATTCTTCTTTCCCTTTTGTTTTTGTTTTCGTCTATCGTCCTTCGTTAATCACTATGGAGCAAAGATTATGCGAGTAAAAGTCCATCAATCAGATCTGGAAATCGTGCAGGGTGACATTACTCAGGAAGAGACCCTGGCCATCGGAAATGCAGCCAACGCCGCATTGGCAGGAGGGGGCGGGGTGGATGGCGCTATCCACAGGGCCGGCGGGCCCGCGATTATGACTGAGCTGAGAGCCCGGTATAAAGGATGCCCCACCGGGTCAGGAGTGATTACCGGCGGGGGAAATCTCAAAGCTAAATACGTCATCCACGCGGTCGGACCGAGATATTCAGGATCACCCGAAGATCCAGAACTTTTGTCGGGCGCCTATCGAAAAAGTCTGGAGTTATGTTCGCAGAACAAAATTTCTTCGATTGCCTTCCCTTCTATCAGCACAGGAATCTATGGGTATCCTGTGGAGGAGGCTTCTCGAATTGCCTTGAAGACCGTGATAGACTACTTAAAAGATCATCCTGAAATCAAGCTTGCCCGGTTTGTCCTCTTCGACTCAAAAACCTTTCAGGCCTATGAAGAGACGCTCAAAGAGCTAATGAAGAGTTATGAATTATGAATTATGAATCAAAAAAATAAAGAAATTCTTTTGGCTCTCCAGTTTCAATTTTTAGCTCTTAATTCTTCATTCATAATTCTTAACTTAACTCTTAACCTTAACATTGCATTGAAAAGGCAGTCGAGTGTACTTCCAGACCTTTAGAATGCGGGTTCTTGGCATGTTTTAGGGGTAACATGGGATGTCACCGAAGGTGAGGTTTGTCATTTGCTGGGCGGCAGAGCAGCCAACCGCTTAAAGGTGCCGCTCTAAAGCTCTTCCAGCACACCCGACTGCCTTTTCGATATTTTTTATGCAACTGTGAGGTTAACTCTTAACTCAAAATCTTTTTGAGGGTTTCTTCTGTTTTTCGTCCCCTCGGTCCCTCTCCGGGGAGGTAGAGCATCACCCCTTTCCCGCTTTTCAAGGGAATGATCTCAACCTTCCCTTCGGAAGCCATCTTGCTTGTAAATTCGACGGGATCCTTATTGAAACGTTTTCGGAAAGCTTCGTTAAAGCCGCTGAAGACGCTGCTGATCCCCTTGTAGGGGTCTTTTCTCAACTTCTTAATCCCCTCGATGACAAATTCCTCTTCGGAAAAAGATTCATCCTTTCCGTCCGTGATCAATCCGATAATCTCTTCAACGGAGGGCCTTTTCGGAGCCTCGCCGGGAAGAAAGAGCATCACCCCTCCCTTGAAAAGCCGTGTTTCTAACTTCCCTGCGGCGGCCAACCTGGAAGTTGCTTCAACCGGATTGGTTCCGAAATACTTCCGAAATGCTTCATTGAATCCGCTGTAGACGCTGTGGATTCCCCGATAGGGATCTTTTTTCAATTTCTTGATTGCCTGGATAACGAATTCTTCCTCTGTGAGTCTCTTTTCCTCTTCCATCAGGCCCCTCCTCCTCCCACTCTCAGGGGAATGAGAGCGGGATTAAGCATTAGAAAATTCTAATCTCCCTCTAATCTTCTTCTAATGTCCGTTATGTATAATAATAACCAAGAGTAAAAAAACTCTTTCCTCCTCCTCTTAAACCTTTAACCCCATAAAAATCCACCGAAATGAATGTTCATGTTTCGGTGGATTTTTGTTTTCTGACCAAGAGACTTTCAGTCCATCCCGAAGCTTCCGGACCAGGAGTTCCACCGTCCACTGAATACCTCGAAGTAGACCGACTGAGAAGTGCCCGACATCCAAGTATTATAGATATCAGAATTTCCATATCTAAACAAGCGATTTTTTCAGTTGTCCCGCCCCCACCCCCCCAGGGACTCTGTCGAATAGACGAAGGGGAAGAAATTTGGCAGGATTGCTCGACTCGGCTGTTCCGGGGTAAAATGCCCGGGCTATTAACCCACCAGTTGAAAAATACGCTACAGAAACCGGGCGGGAGTACTGGAAAAACGTTGCAGCGGCACCTTTGGGACTTGGCTGCATGCCTTTCCAGGTGAAACCAGGACTTCACCGAAAGTGACATCCTCTATGACCCCTAATCTCCGGAAAATCCGCAATTGCAAGGTTTTGGAAGTACTCTTGCCCGGGTTCGGCAATGCAACATCTGGGTTAAGATTGGATACGATTTCCATCGTTTGAAGATAACGGTTCCGTGATGAGAGATTATAAGGGAATGCGGTTGCGAAGGGTAATACCGGCGTAGAAGCAGCAGCAGGCACTCTCGAAGTCGTTGTCAAAAACCCTCTGCCTTCCATCCTGGAATAGAATTCGAACAAAACACGACCCCCCGGGTAAATCAGAAGCCCAGGTCTCGGTAACGATCCCGCCCCCCCAGGACTTAAACTTTTTGTGCAATACCTTATCTCCAACGCGTAAGTAAGCATGTTTGGAACACGCCGGCGTTGGGGGCGCAGGAAACTCTTCCCTCTTCACGGGCAGCTTGTTCAAAGAAGACCTCTCTTTCTCACTTCTCTTGACGTCCTGTGCCGAACCCTTATTTTTCTCTCCCATCTTCGATGCACCCAGAACCATTGGTCTGGATATTGCCGGATCATCGACTCGAGGGTTTGATTCATCAGTTGAGTATTTGACTCCACGTCCTTCTTGATCTCTCCTGTCTTTGCCAATTTGAGCGGTTCCTTGACTATCAACCGGTGCTGTCGATTTCCGCTTCGAATCATGAAAACCGGGATAACAGGAACTCCTATTCTTGCCGCCAAAACCGCCACGGCTGGAGTGGTCGGCGCCTTCTTTCCGAAGAAATCAACCCAGATGCCTTCGCTTCGCTTCGCCCTTTGATCGATCAGAATTCCGACGAGCCGGTTGTCCCGAAGAGCCTCTATGACCTTCTTGCCGCCTTTCTCTGCGGGAATCACCTTCACCCCTGCTCCTTCTCTGATATTCGTCACCCATCGGTCGATTCGACTATTCTTGACGGGTTTTGCAATAACCGAAATGGGATGATTCATGATCTTGGGTATCACTCCCATCAACTCCCAATTACCGAAATGGGAGAGAAGCAGAAGAATCCCTTTTTTCTTATTATTCAACACCTCCTCTGCGTTCTCCAGACCTTCCACGGTCACCTTCTTCTTAATATTCTCAACATCCATCCTGGGAATACGGAAGAACTCAATAGCCGTCATTCCCAGATTCATGAAGGTCCGTTGAGCAATCAGGTGAATCTCTCTTTCAGATTTTTCTTGACTGAAGGCAGTCCTCAGATTCTGTAAGGCCACGTGCCGGCGGTCCCGAACTAGATAAAAAGCCATTCTCCCTAATTGCCTCCCCACCCATAGCGAGAATCCTTCCGGGAGGAGATTCACAAAAAGACCAAAACCTCTCAAAAACAAGTATTGGAGATAAGCCATCATTCTTTGAATTCGGAATTCGGATTTCAGATTTCAGATGTTTCAGATCTCGCAAAAAGTCGAAAAATACAGAAAATGTCGTGCTGAATCCCGCCCCGCCCTCGGCAGGGGACATCTCGTTCTGTCTTTTTGGTGAGATCCTGAAACGAATACTGAAACAAGTTCAGTCGCGCCGTGGCGGGATTCAGGATGACAGATTCAAGGAATTTCAAACACTTTTTGTTAGATTTCAGATTTCGGATTTTTTCAATTTGGTATCAATTTAGGCTTTTGAAAAATAAGTGTAGCGTAGGCCCTTGTGCCTGCGCACCGGAGTGCTTCGGCACACAGGTGTGGCCGTATATTAAGGACCTGAGAACCGAATTTGTCTTTGTTTTGTCCACGGGCATAAAGCCCTTCACTACAGGTCCTATTTTTTTTCAAAGCACTAAAGTGTTTTTCAATTCGAAATCTGTAATCTGAAATTTGAAATCGACTTACTCTTTTCCTGTATAAGGCAGGGCTTCGTCGATCAGCATCACAGGGATATCCTCCTTAATAGGATAAACCAGGCGGCACGCCTTGCAGATCAGACCGTCCCCTGAGGGGGTCAAAAAAATGTCTCCTTTGCATTTGGGACAGGCTAAGATTTCCAGAAGTTCCTTGCTGAGCGGCATCTCGATTCTCCTCCTCAAATTGGGGGTTGGGGATTTGGGGTCCCGAACCCCTAAACCCAGTCTTTGTGGTCTCATATGAATGATGGCCTCGTAAAAAGTCGTCTCACCGGTGAAAACCGGTGTCCAGTGTTTTCATAACTATCTGAGATTACTGGATTCCGGCTTTCGCCGGAATGACGATCATTAGGCTTTGTCGACTTTTTACGAGTTCATCACTAATTACAATCGGTCGCAAATTTGAGATTCTTCGACTGACACCTCAGAATGACATCTTTGAACCGTTTAACATTCATTTCTTTTTTTATTCGTAACCCACTACCATTCTCCTCGCTATCATAACGGTATGACGGCATTATCGACCTACTCTTCGAGAAGAATTTCGTTTATTCCTGCGCTTGGAGTATAATCTTACCAAAACAGGTGTGGAAAGGGATGAAATGGCAAGATTACAAACCAAAAGAATAGGTGACGGACTGTTTTGGAGGAGATCATGGTAGAAGGTATTTTGCCACCGGGTTTTGGGGATGCTTTGGAGTTCTCATTGATTGAGGCACTGACCGGCAGACGGGCCAGACGTTTTTCCCTTGGTGCTTCAATTTCAAAGGGAGCATTGGCATTTGAATCGCGCCATGAACCGCTGCCGCTCACCGAATTGGAAAGAATGATGATCTTGGTAGCCATGGCCGGTAACACGGGTTGGCATTTTTTGATCCCGCACAATGAGCGATACGCTCCATTCCTGCCGAACTATGCGGGCGCAGCAGGAGGACGTACCATTCCTTCCAATGCAGGGTTCCATACGAGCGAGATTTTTTTTACCGATGATACGGGCGTCTATTTCTTTGCAACACGTGATGCCCCTGCATTGGTCGAAGGAGAAAGGGAGGAATGCGATTTTGATGCCCTTCTGAGTGCCCATCGCAAACGAATTCGGAAACTGGCCGATGGCCGGCTTCACCTTCCAGCCCGTGAGCCACACATAGAGTCACATAACACCTGGGTCGCCAATTGTCCGGGAAGTCTATTGGTCATTCCCGCGGGCGATGTTGCTCAGCACCAATTGGCTAACCTTTGCTATTATCTTCAGAACGGCTCCTGCCTTTATGACGATATCCACGGGGAGCGTATTCAAGGATTAGAACGATATCGCCACCTTTTTGACGAGAACAGCCTCCTGCCCCTAAGCTTCATCGAACAGTATTCTCTGATGGAATGCACAACAGAGCTGGTGTCTTCCTGTTATGCTGGGGTACTCATGCTGCAGGCAATGGGTCTTGGCGGATGGATGTTTAATGGTATGAATCCTTATTCCGTGCTTGGTGCCAGTGGTGATCCAGAGGTCCCCGGCCTTGGCTTTCGATACGATATAAGTGAGCGCTGGCCCGTCCCTAACCCTACAGGGTTGCCAGGGGTTTTTGAAGGCTTCTGTCCTCCCCACTTTCCTGACATGCGGGCAGCGGTCGATGCCTTTGTCGCGCGGAAGTTTGGGGCGGGCGGACCATTCCACCCGGAGACTCCAGGTCCATGGAGAGAAAGCAAGAAGGTGCGTGGAAGTGCCCAGGTTCATAATGAAGATTTCAAGGAATGTGTCACCCTTCAGGCCCAGTACACACTGGACCGCTTTGGGAAATTCCCGGGGACGGTTCCCAGTATTCTGGTGTTTATCTACCTTCAAGCTCATCACCTGGATCTGGATTTTTACAATCATCACTTCAAGCCTGGGGCTTATTTAAGGACCCATGCGACGCACATGGAACGCTGGCACCCGAATGAGAAAAAATCAGAAAAGGATATGAATGGATCCGGGAGGGTTAAGAACAGAGGGGCCAGAAAGAGAGAAGGCAAAAGATGAAGATGGTGGAGCGGCCATATTGTTCGACCTGCACGATTGACAAGATCATTCCCTGAGAAAGAATTCGCCCTCAAGAACACCCTTTGTGTGGTTGGCAGCCTTGGTCGAGTAAGACCCTAACAGCAGCACTCGTCGGCGCAGTCAAAACAGGCTTCGTAACATGCACTGCAGTCTTCCGAAATCATCTCCTCGGCATCTCCATAGTCACAATATCCCTCTTGAATGGCTGATCGGGCTTTATTGTAGAACTCCTTAGAAAATCCTTCGATGCCATGCATGGCCAACACGTGTTGCCCCACCTTGCTAAGTGCTTCCTCCTCGGTTTTGCCACAGGCCAAAAAATCGCAATTTAAACCAAGGTCCTTACAGCGCAATTCTTTATCCATTTTATTCCTCCTTAAACCATTGACCTTTTTATCCCCTCCCTTGCAACCCTCCAGTTTAAATATAGTCATTCCCTTTCAATTTGTAAAACCAGGAGCGAATGGCGCCGGCCTGCGCGACGCCCCGCCTTGGGGGGGGAAGGCAGGGCAGAGGGGGATACGGGAGACCATACCATGTCTACTCCCACTTCGATCCTTCCCCGTCAAAGGAAAGGATAATATCCGATAACTCTCACCGTTCGGAGGTGACGTACCAATCATGAAAGGTTACATTGCAGATCGTCCAATCGATAGTTATTTTTAAGTTCAAGGGTAAATGAGGCTCTTGAAGGCGAGACGAATCGAATTAAGACTAAAGGAGGAAACCATGAAAGGCTTTATGATAAAACTTGCTGTAATTACAGTGGTTTTAGGTGTTGTGGCCGTCGCGACTGCAGAACCGAAAATCCAGGGAAAACCCGTAGAGTATAGTGCCCAAGGTGTGGTGTTGAAAGGGTACCTGGCTTACGACGAGAATATTAAAGACAAGCGCCCCGGAGTTCTGGTGGTTCACGAATGGTGGGGGCTGAACGAATATGCCAGGAAGCGGGCCCGAATGCTCGCAGAACTGGGATATACTGCTCTCGCTGTGGATATGTACGGCGATGGCAAGCAGGCGGCCCACCCGGATGACGCAGGAAAGTTCTCATCAGAGGTGATGAAAAATTTCGATGTTGCGAAAGCTCGCTTTACCGCTGCCTTGGATTTCCTGAAACAACAAGCAACCGTTGATCCCACACGCATCGCGGCCATCGGCTATTGTTTCGGAGGCGGCGTGGTTCTAAACATGGCGCGGCAGGGTGTCGATCTTAAGGGGGTCGCGAGCTTTCACGGAAGCTTGACTGCGGTCAAGCCCGCCCAGCACGGTGAAGTTAAGGCAAAGATCCTGGTGCTCCACGGAGCTGATGATAAATTCATTCCCCAGCAACAGATAGAGGCGTTTAAGCAGGAAATGAAGACGGCCGGCGCCGATTCCCAATTCCTCTCTTATCCGGGAGCGGTCCACAGTTTTACGAATCCCGATGCCGATGAATTAGGCAAGAAATTCAAAATGCCGATTGCATATAACGCTGATGCCGACAAAAAATCCTGGGACGAGCTGAAGATGTTTCTGGATAGAGTTTTTAAGAAGTAATATCAGGGTAAGGTCAACTTTGACGGCTCAAAAAGATTTGATTGGCGACGTAGAATGGCCTTCGTCTGTTTGAGAAGCGGTGAGGGAACATGGACTGTGTACTTCTTGGATCGGGGGGCATGATGCCCATGCCTTACCGGTTTCTGACCTCCCTGGTTGTCCGGCATCAGGGAAACCTTTACCTGTTCGACGCGGGAGAGGGCTGTCAGATCAACCTCAAGAAAGCCAAACTGGGCATTAAAACACTCCGTGTCGTGGCCATTGTCATCTTCACGGCGACCACTGTCTCGGAGTTCCGGGCCTTTTGATGATGCGGGCGCAGGTGCCGGACCCGGGTCCCCTTACAATCCTGGGACCTCCGGGAGTTGAGCGTTTTCTGTCTCAACTTCGTGAGGTGCTCGGGTTTTTCATCAATTACCCCATACACTTCGTTGAGTGGCATGAAGGAAGTCCGGAAGTGGCTTATGAAGATGAACAGGTACGCATTCTGTGGGGTCCATTGAAACACACAATACCCTGTCTCGGTTATCGTTTTGAAGAACATCCCCGTTACGGAGAGTTCAAGCCCGAAGCAGCCCGAGCCCTGGGGATACCTCCCGGACCCCTATGGGGAACATTACAACGGGGTGAGAAGGTAACACTCGAAAGTGGAACCGTCATTTCGCCTCGCCAGGTTGTAGGGCCGCCAAGGCCCGGCCGCCGCGTCTGCTATGCGGTTGATACCCGACCTGCGAAGTCTCTTTACCGGCTGTGCCAGGATGTCGATATGGCTTTCCTGGATGGCATGCTCTCACCGGAGCTTCGTGAGGAGGCCGAAGAAAAGGGGCACATGACAGTCGATGAGGCCGGCCGGATCGCTGCTGCTTCGGGTGTCCACCGCGCCGTCCTGGTGCACGTCAGCCCGCGATATAAGGAAGAAGACCTGGAGAAACTCGCTGTAGCGGCCTCTCAACGGTTTGAGAGGATAGAGATGGGCAGAGACTTACAATGGTACAGCGTACCTCTTCGAGAAGATTAACCCTGCCCTTCGGTTTCTTCAAAAGATCATTTTTTGATCATCTCAATTTCAATGGAGATGTCGACATCTTCTCCCACCACCAGACCACCATTATCCAAGACCTTACTCCAGAGGATACCAAAATCCTTCCGGTTTATTCGCGTAGTGCCTGTCGCTCCTCGCCTCATAATTCCCCCGGGGTCTTTGATTTCAGGAGTCGGGCCCTCCACGTCTACGGCAATTTCGCGAGTGGCACCGTGAATGGTGAGATCGCCGATCACCTTCAGTTTGCCGTTGCTGGCTTTTGACACTTTCTTTGAGACGAAAGTAATTGCTGGATATTTGGCTACGTCAAAGAAGTCGGGGCTTCTCAAATGTTCGTCCCTTTTGGCGTGAGCCGTGTCGACAGAAGCCGCCTCAATGGTCAGGCTGACGGTCAGATTGGTAGGATCATTGTCGTCCATCGTAACAGTTCCACTTGATTTGGTAAACTCTCCCTTCACATTGGAGACCGTAAGATGGCGGATTTTAAACTGAAAGCTGGAATGGGCAGGGTCGATTTGAAAAGTGCCCCCGGAAGCCAGAACCGGGACGCCGAAGGTAAGAATTGCAAAAGCTATAAGTGCGGTTCGTTTCATAGTCGTTCCCTCCTTCTTTGACCGAGTCTCGCAGACTCAAAGCATTTCTTTTATTACCTGAAATGTAATCCTTCCTTCCGATTTTATCCAGTTATTAATATGGGTCTAATTGTATGGACATTGTGTTACCCTGTCATTCCCGCCTGTCAGGAATCCTTCTTTAACCCCTCTTTGTCCCCTCTTAGAATGAGGGGGGATGCTGAACCCCATCTCTCTCACCTGCGGGAAAGGGGGGAGCGAGTCCGCGCTCTTGAAGTTCAAATGACAATTCTGAATTTTATTCTTGACAAAGTTCAGATTTTGGTTGGATATTTGGATTTCGGATGATCTGATTTCAGGAGGGGGACATGGGATACGAGACAATCGTTCTGGAACCGGAGGGGTCTATTGCTGTCCTCAAGGTGAACCGTCCGCAGGCACTGAACGCTCTCAATCATAAGGTGATTTCAGAATTGATCGCAGCACTTGACGAGATCGAGAAGGGAGTCATGCCGAAGGTGCTGATTTTGACGGGAACGGGAGAAAAGGCATTTGTTGCAGGAACCGACATCATCGAGATGGAGGGCCTTTCAAGTTTTGAGGCCCGTGAATTTGCAAGCTTTGCCCGTCTGGCCATCGATAAAGTTGCCAACTTGAATAGGCCGGTGATTGCGGCGATCAACGGATTCGCTTTAGGGGGTGGTTGTGAGCTCGCCATGGCATGTGATATTCGGATTGCCTCCGAAAAGGCAAGAATGGGACAGCCCGAAATAGGCCTCGGCATCATACCGGGATCAGGAGGAACCCAGAGGCTGCCACGACTGGTGGGGGTCTCAAAGGCGAAACAATTGGTTTTCACGGGTGAGGTGATCGATGCGAAGACCGCCCTTGAAATCGGTTTGGTGGATAAGGTGGTGCCGCCGGATCTGTTGATGGAGGAGGCAAAGAAGATGGCGCTCACAATTGCCGCTAAACCGAAGATCGCCCTCGCTCTGGCCAAGTCTGCCATTAACAAAGGGATCGATATAGACTTGCAGAACGGTCTGAGCTACGAGATTGAATGTTTTGCCCAGTGTTTTTCGACGAAAGATCAGAAGGAAGGGATGAAAGCCTTTTCAGAAAAAAGAAAGCCCAATTATACCGACCAATAAGACAATTCTCATTTTTTGCCAACTTTCGGAGGGGAAAAACAAGATGATCATCGATTTTCATATTCATTATTCGCCAGAGGAATCGGTATGTGACAAGCTTGGGCCAGGCGGTTCCCCTCGAACGGTCTTTGCCAAGGGAGTCCCTGCCTACAGCTATCATAGTCAGTTGTTCTCTTTGGAAGAACATATCGCCTGCATGGATCAGGCGGGAGTCGATACGGCCGTCCTTTCTTCAGGGGCCGGATTGGTCAGTGACCTTCGTCAATGTCGGCTGGTGAATGACAAATTGAAATGGATTGAAGAACGTTTTCCAGGTCGATTTTCAGGGTTGGCCCACGTCCCTCCGCTAGGGGGGGAGCCCTCCCTTCATGAGCTGGAAAGGGCCGCTAAGGACCTCGGTTTCAAAGGGGTGGCCATACCCTCTGTGATCGGGGAGATAGAACTGGATGGGCCGGAGCTCCGCCCCTTCTACCGCAAGGTGAAGGAGCTTGGCCTCTTCATCTTCATTCACCCGGCCTTGAGCTCAGCGGGAAACTACCTGGATTATGATCTTGGACGGAGTGTGGGCCGGGAGTTCCAATTGGTTCTTACGACCATCCGTCTGATCAACGGTGGCGTTTTGGATGAGTTTCCTGGATTGAACTTCATCATCTCCCACCTGGGAGGTGGCATCGCAGCCCTCATGGGCCGGATTGAGCCTTACCAGGACAAGCTTTTTTGGGGAACGGCAGATCACCCGCGGCATGGGAAATTGCCTAGGGAACCCTTCAGAAACTATCTGGACAGGCTCCATTTCGACACCGGTGGATTTTTTGGCAATATCAACGCTGTCAAATGCGCCCTCATAGAGATCAAGCCTGAAAATCTTCTCTTCGGGACCGATTATCCCCAAGAGATCCGGGACGGGATGCAAATCAAGAATTTTGTGAGGGAGATAGAGAATCTTTCACTTTCAAAGAAACAGATTGACGGTATTTTGAGCGAGAATGGAAGAAAGTTTTTGATCTGAAAAGGAGCGAAGATTATGGAAGATCCGAAAGAAAGACTGGTAACTTCTGTTTCTACGGGCGAGTTGGAAAGAAGATGGAAGGCATCACGCGAAATAATGCGGGATCGTGAGATTGATTTTCTATTGATGAGGCAGGATGAGGAATACTATGGCGGGTATGTGAGATGGTTCAGCGCCATCGCCCCGCGCCACAGTTATCCGTTCACGGTCATCTTTCCCATCGATGACGAGATGACCACCATCTCGAGTGCTCCTCGAAACGAAGGCAAGCCTCCTGATTGGGCAGTGCGAGGTGTGAAAAAAGGACTGGGGGCGCCCTACTATCCTTCCTTCCACTTTACGAATACCTACGATGCCGAGCTGGCTGTCGGGGTCCTCAACGAAAAGAAAGGGGCAAAGATCGGGATCGTGGGGATGTCGTCGCTCCACGTGCCCTTTTACGAATATGTCACACAGCATCTTCCGGGCTCGATATTTATCGATGTGACAGACCCGATCGATTATCTGAAAGCGATCAAGAGTCCGGAAGAGATCGAAATGATCAAACAGACTGCCGCGGTTCAGGACGCGGCTATGGACTACGTGCGGCAGAAGATCAGGCCCGGCCTGAAGGATCTCGATATCCATGCAGAGGCCGACTACATATCGACCAAACTGGGCTGTACGCGCCTGCAAGTCCTCATCAGCTCGTATCATCCCGGAGAACAGCCCATGGGGTTTATGGGGCGCCATTTCATGAACCGGATACTAAGAAAAGGGGATCATGTGGTTGTGCTTCTCGAGGGGAACGGACCGGGCGGTTATTATACAGAGATTGCGAGGGTCTTTTCCCTGGGGGAACCTTCACAGGAAGCGAAGGATGTTTATGCATACGTCTTGGATGCCCAGCAATTGACTCTCAAAATGCTTAAACCGGGCGCAGAACCAAAGGAGATCTGGGATGCAAATAATGAATTCCTCCAGAAAAAGGGGTCAGGTCCGGAAGGAAGACTTTACGCCCATGGCGAAGGATATGAACTGGTAGAGCGGCCGGCTGTCCGCTATGACGAGCCGATGAAGATCCAGGCGGGGATGAACATCGCTGTCCACCCTGTTGGAAAGACCAAACGAGTATGGACCAATGTTTGCGACAACTACCTGGTCACAGAGAGCGGAGCCAGCCCATGCCTCCATAAAACCCCGAAGGATATCATCATTGTTTAGCAGGCCAGAAAAAGTAGGCCCTTAGGGAATCGATATCGACAAAAGATTGTCGATATCGGGGAAGGGACGTTAAATGTAGGGCAGGCGTCTCGCCTGCCATGTCCGGTCGGCGGGGACGCCGACCCTACAGAAAAAACAACCGCCCCGAAGTCCCGCCAGGGGCGGGATTCCGGGCGAAGTCCCGGACGAGGTGTAGCTTTCTTAGCATATTGCTAACAGAGAATATTCTGAATTTCCCCAATAATCCATTCCCCCTTCGAGAGACTGTGTCGTAATAGGGGAATTGGGGTGTTTGTCATTCTGAACCCTTCGCCTTTGTCACCCTGAGAGAAACGAAGGGTCTCGATCTTTGGCTCAGGGTAAACTCCGTGAAGAATCTAATGATTTCAACTGAATCGATCATAGAGATTCTTCCCTGCCTGCCGGCAGGCAGGGGCTATCGCCTCAGAATGACATTGTGACAAAGTCTCCAAGGGGGAGGAAATATTTGGGGAGGCTATTTTCTTATTAATGGGGAGGTAAAAGATGTACGTACTCATTGCTGAGCCCGAAGCCCACGACTATCAGAGGGAGTTGGCTGCCAAATTTCCGGGAGTTCCAATTCATGCCGTCACTACGGAGGCCGAGATCAGGCCTCATGCCGGAAAGATGGACATCCTGATAACCATATTTCGAGTCTCTGACGAGACCTTCAAAGAAGCCATCAGTCTCAAATGGATTCAGGTCCTGACTACGGGAGTGAATTACATTATTAATCGTCCTTCTCTGCGGAAAGAGGTGATCGTGACCTCCTGCCGCGGCATTCACGGTCCTCAGATGTCTGAGATGGCATTCCTCCTGATGCTTGCATTAAACAGGAATTTCCCCAGAGTCGTTCGGAATCAGGATCAAAAAATCTGGGAACGGTGGCCCGGAAAACTCCTTTATCAGAAGAAGGTCGGGATCCTGGGAGTAGGCGTCATCGGTGAAGAGATCGCCCGAAAGTGCAAGGCCTTTGGGATGACGGTTTTTGGCATCGATATTGTCAAGAAGGAAATAGATTCCGTAGATTTTTTTCATGGTCCGGAAGACCTTCCCCAGGTAGCAAACGAGGTTGACTATCTGATCCTTGTCGCTCCTTCCACACCCGAGACGGAAAAGATCGTTGGAAAGAAGGTGCTTTCTTCCATGAAGCCCACTGCTTTTCTGATCAACATTGCGAGGGGGGAACTCGTTGACGAAGAGGCATTGATCCATGCTCTGGAGACCGGCGAGATTGCGGGCGCGGCCCTGGATGCTTTGTCCATTGAGCCTTTGCCCAAAGATCATCCGTTATGGAGAACGAAGAATGTTATCATTACACCTCATGTGGGAGGGATGAGTGATATCTACAGGGAGCAGGTGATGCCGATTATCGAGGAGAACCTCCGACGGTTTCTTCAGGGAGAGAGGCGGAACCTGATCAATTTCATAGAGAGATAGAAGAGTTTTTCCATATCTCGCGTTGAAAAGGCTGGTCAGTGTACTTTTTGAAATGTTTTTGGTGCTGGGGGGTTCATTGACGTAAGAAGAGAGGGCTATTGACAGCCACCGGGAGAGGATAACACGATGAATGAGAAGCTGAGGATTAAGCTGGAGCAAGCCCACAGGATAGCGCATATGGAAGGGCTTGCCGAGGATGCAAGTCGTGGCCATATCACGGTAAGAAGTGAGGATGGACGCATTTACGTCAAACCCTGGGGGGTGGGTTTTGAAGAGGTAAGGGCCCAAGATTTTCAGGGGCTGGATCTGGATGGAAACCTATTGGAAGGGGAAGGGCGCATCCATTCCGAATTGACCCTGCATTTGGAGATTTACCGGAAAAGGAAAGATGTCTCCTCTGCTGTTCATGTCCATCCCTACTATTCCATCCTCCTCTCCTCGGTATTCAAGGGGAAGCTGACCATTATCGGCCAGCACGGGGTCCGATTCACGGGGCAGATCCCTTTTTACACATCTCCGGAGCTCATCCATTCCAGGAAGCAGGGGGAGCAGCTTGCACAGACCTTAGGGGATCACCCCGTCGTCCTAATGAAGAATCACGGAATCACTGCAGTTGGAACAAGGATCGAGGAAGCGGTGATCCTGGCCATCCATTTCGAACAGGCTGCAAAGGACCACCTGCTGGCTAATTCTTTCGGGAAGCCGAGTGGGATGCCGGTTGCGGTAGCGAAGAAATTGAGCGCCAATAATTATCATCCCTCACAATACCAGATGTTGTGGAATTATTACTGGAAAAAATTCAACGCGAAAGTATGATGGAGTGTGAGAACCATTACAGCCTTCATTCAGAAAAGGAGGAAACACCGGTGAGAAGAAGAATCGTATGCTCACTGATAGCTCTCTGCGCTCTTTTTGCACATTTTTCTCAAAGGGAGTTACAGGCAGCAGCCCCCTATTATGAGGGGAAAGTGATAAGCATCATCGTCGGGTTTACTCCGGGAGGAGGCTATGACCGGCTTTCCCGGATTCTTGCAAAGCATCTCCCGGAGTTTATTCCCGGGAAACCCACGATCTTGGTCCAGAACGTGCCAGGGGCTGGCAGCATGATCGCTGCCAACCAGCTTTACAACCTCTCCAAACCGGACGGTCTTACCATTGGGATCTTTAACCGGGGTCTTCCTTTTGCCCAGCTCCTGAAAGCAGAAGGGGTTAAATTCGATCTGGCGAAATATTCCTGGTTGGGATCGGCAGCGGTCGAAACGGCGACTCTCGCCCTACGCAGTGACCTTCCCTTCAAGACCGTGGATGATATCTTGAAAGCAAAGGATCCCACGTGATCAAAGCAAAGCCCCTTTATCTATTTATGAACTTGGTCATGCAGGAAGTGGTCGAAGAGTCTCCCAAGAATCCTGTCCCAGGCCACGCAGATTTCAAAGCGACCTATTTCCCTGAATAGGAGAGTTTCCTGGACGTGTCATCCTGAACTCGTTTCAGGATCTCACCAAACAGGTCCTAATGGGTGAGATGCTGAACGGGACTTCAGCATGACAGTGTTTTTTAGTCTTCAGAAAATGTTAGAGAAAAATTCTCAGACCTTTATGCCTAAGAATCTACGCCTCGTCCGGGACTTCGCCCGGAAGAGGTGGCCCCTTCGGGGGCGTAATTTTTTTTCGTAGGGTTGGCGTCCCCGCCGACCGGACATGGCAGGCGAGACGCCTGCCCTACGTCTTAAACTCCCTTTACCCCATATCGACAAAGTTTTGTCGATATCGATTCCCTAAGCGCCTAACATTTTCATCAATTTCCGCGCCTTTTCTCCTTGTCCAGGTCGAGTCGACATTTTGCAATTCTGCTTAGCAAGAATTTGTGATATAATTTTCAAAAATACCATGGAGGTGAGAATTATGGCCCAAAGGGAACCAGTGGTGAAGGTGAGTGACCAATTGAAGGGAATGTTAAACGATGCCATTGCCATTGAGATAGCTGCGAGCGTTCAATACATGTGGCAATATGTGCAGGTAATAGGAACCAAAGGGAGGGCTGTGGCTGGTAAGTTCAAGGAGACCGCTATCGCGGAGATGAAGCAGGCGGAGAAGATTGCTGAGAGGCTTTGGTACCTGAACGGAGTTCCGACGACACAACTTGCCCCCATTAAAGTTGGAGAAAACTTGAAAGAGTTTCTCGAACTCGACACGAAGATGGAAGAAGAGGGCATCCGCCTTTACAAGAAAATTATTGACCAGGCCCAAACAGAAGGGGATGTGACGACAGCCTTCATGGTCAAAGAAATCCTTGAGGTTGAAGAAGAACATCACGACCTCTTCACAACAATGCTTGAAGAGGTTTAAGAAGGCGATCCAGGAGAATTCCGGGAGAAGGGATGACAGATGACGATCACTGGCAGAGGCAACTATCTGCCAGTGATCCCTTCAAGCCTTATTCCATGTTTTCTAGCGGAATACTAGGAATGGGTGCACCTGAATACTCCCTCAGTCCCTCATTTGACCGATCCAGCAAGAACTGGTTTGGGTGACGTGGCTCTAAACTATCGCTATCAGCTTGTAAATAAGGAAGCCGTTGCGCTGTCTCCCAGGTTCTCCTTGCTGCTTCCGACCGGGAAGTCCAAGAGAGATTTAGGCAGGGGTTCCCTTGGGTATCAGACGAATATCCCGCTCAGTTTGGAGCTTTCTGACAGATGGGTGACCCACTGGAACTTGGGGGCAACATTTACACCCCATAGAAAAGGACCGGATGGAGGAAAGGCAAACACCTTCGATCTTAATGCGGGAGCGAGTATTATCTACCTTTTATCAGAAAACCTCAACCTGATGCTGGAGACAGTGTGGAATTCTAACCAATCGGTTGAGGAGAATGGAAATACAGATCGCACATTTTTCATCAATCCGGGGGTTCGCTACGCCATCGATTCTAAATCAGGGCTTCAGATCGTCCCCGGACTCGCCTTTCCAATTGGATTACGACCTTCCCGGAACGAATACGGTCTCTTTCTGTACCTATCATTCGAGCATCCATTATTCTCACAGAAAGAATCGTCCACTTCCGAGAAGAAACGCGACAAGTAAGTTCTATCCGGTTTTGTCGTTGGGAGGAGCCCTTCCAGAACAAAACAACAGAGAAACATATTATTAAAAATACAATAATTCCCACAGGTTATGGCCTAATTGTCACGGGAGTGAATAAAGGCAGAAAGAGTGTCGTCTAAAAAGTAAAGAAAATCAACCTGAAGAAAAGGAGATGATATGAATGAAAACTCCGTTAAAAATGGCGACACTTCTGATGGCTCTGATGTTCGCCGTCCAGGGATGTGCGCTCTACATAAGGGATCACGATCACCATCGCCATTTTCGCCACAGGTGGCATTCTTCGCTTGAGCAGTCATCTCAACCTATGACTCATGATCTGCTGGCGAAAAATGTAATAGATCAACCACAGATGGACCAAGGTACTGCCGATTAGCTGCGCCCCCTCACCTTCCCCTCTCCCCATTGGGGGAGAGGATAAAGGTGAGGGGGAAAAGGATGATGTTTAGCTAAAAGCCTACCGATCACCGCGTAATTTGGTAAGTGTCTCGGATATCTTATCCACATCCAGGGCTATTTCCATAAGTTTCAGATGTTCTTCATAGCATACGGGGTCAATCTGGGCTTTTATCTCAGGTTCTATAATATGGTATACCGGCAGTCCCAGAGCTACCCCGGCCAACGGCCCGGCCCAGGTAGGATCGCCATGCATCACAGTCTCGGCATAGAGTTCGGCACTATCGGCATCAGGAGCACCGAGTACGACGATCAAGTTATCTTTTCCGTATTCTTCAACGACCTTTCTAATACTTTCTTGACCTTCCAGGTCAAGGGCACCCGCTGCAGTTCAAACAAAGCACTGGGTCTGCACCAATAAGGGCTCAGCTCCCGCGCTCCTGATACAGGCGGCAATGGCCGGACCCTGGATCCCGTCACGTTCACCTAGAACAATAACCTTTTTCCCCTTTAGCTGTATCATGAAATCCTCCAACTAAAAACTGGAATATTGGAATAATGGAATAATGGGAAAAATGAAAAAATGGTAACACTTCAGCCCTTTGAATAAGGTTTCGATTGTGACCGTCATTCCGGTGAAAACCGAAATCCAGAACTCACAGAAAAAGACCTGGATTCCTGCTTTCGCAGGAATGACGACACAAGAACAAAATTTTTCAAACACTTGAATTGATACAAAAAATGTAATGTGGAAGAAACGGAGAACTTTCTTTTCCGTTTAAACCCATCGTTCCATTATTCCAATGTGATGATATTCCCGTATTTTATGCGATGATACTTTTGATTGCTTCTTCGATATCTTGCTTCGTAAGTTGCTCACCAGAGAGACGTTTCACCTCAACTCCATTCTTGTAAAAAAGGAAAGTGGGCAAACCAAGAACCCGCAGCCTGGCACAGAGCATGCGATTCCCAGCAGGAGCATTCAGCTTGGTAACCTTGATCTTACCCGCATACTCCTGTTCAAAGTGTTCTACCGCAGGCATGAGAGCCAGGCAAGGTTGACACTGGGGACCCCAAAAATCTACCATGACAGGCAGTTCCGATTGCAGGACTTCGGCCTCATAGTTGTCCTTATTTAACTCCACAGCCACTATCGGTTACCCCCTCTGTTTTTTTCAAGTAATAAAGAGATGCCGTCGGAAAGCTGCGTCAGACGTCCAAGGAAAAGGCTTCCTTTCGCCAAAAACATCGTGTTCTGCAGCTTGCCAGACTTTATATTTTTGATTGCGTGCCCGAGATACGGCACGGCGGAAGCGATATGCCCCTGGGTCGGCGAAAAACCAGGCATACCGTGAACCTTTACAAATTGATCCAGTTCATCCTTTCGGATCTCATTGCGCAGGACTGCAAAGCTGCCGATCATTCGATAATTGGTGCGAGGAACGTTTCCACTGCCCTGGGGCTCGGTTACTTCCGGATTGTGCAGCTCCGTTGCATACTTATCGATTTCAGTGAGCTTGAGACCCAGACGTTCTAAGGGTTCCACGACCAGCTTCTCCAGGATCGCCTGCTGGGCCGAGCCTGAACCGATTTCATGTTTCCCTACTGAATCCAACCGAATCACCGGGCTCTTCCCGTCATCCCGGGCAACCCAGATGGCGATGCCGGCCAGAACATCTTCCAGGATCGGCATATCATGGCGGAGATGGCCCTGAAACTTCATGCCCAATTTGGCCAAAGAGCCTCCGGCAACCATGACGACATTCTTGAAGACTCCGGAGGTCACCAGACTTGCTGCCATCATCAAACCGTGCACGGGCGCACAACAAAAAGCCTTTACATCGGAGCCCGTTGCCTTCGTACATCCGCATAACTCTCCGATTGCCTTGGCCAGGTTTCCTCCCCCGCGATTGTAGCGGTCACCGATCGCTTCCTCACCATATCCCACAAGATAGTCAATTTCCGTTCCAGCCCCGGTTTTTGAAATAAGATGCCGCAGAGCCATCACCCCGGATGCTCTTGCCGACAAATTCTCAATCATGATATTCGGAATAAGGTTATCATCTTCCTCGGCTCCTTCTCCCCGGGGCCTCATCACACAACCCACCCGTCGCTCCCCTTCGATGTAGAGAGGAAGAACATCTTTTTCATCCAACTTTCTTTCGATGATCTCCCGAGGAAATCCCTTACCCAGTTTCTCAAGATCCTCTGAACAGAATAGAGGATGACCTTTAAGTTTGGAGGTGATTTCCTGCAAAAAACCTTCTTCCAACATGATCAAGCCGAACTCATCGCAGATCTTCAATACTCCATAGAACTCATCCTCGGGCATCAACTCTCCGAACTCGCCCCATCGGGAGGCATTTGGAATGGGGTTTCGATACCAGGGTGACGGGAGGGTCCATAACTCATCGGGGTCGACATTGCCGATAAAGACCTGATTCGGTGGATAAGCCACCGCTTCGTCAAAAGTACGCAGGTGGCTGATCACTGACTCCAATAAAGAAGGCTCATGTTTCAGCTCCCGGTAGGGTTTTGAGCCGTAGCGAACCACATTCGGTATGTGGGCGAGATAGTAAGAAACTCCGGTAATAACCGGAACAAAACTTTCAAGCATCATGAAAATGGTCCCTTCTCGATCTTCTCCATGACATGATTTTCTCCAATTGATTCTAAGGATGTCATCCCGGCGAAAGTCCCGCTCATAGCGGGATGTTTTCAAGGACCTCTGGATGCCGGATCAAGTCCGGCATGACGAACGAACTGCATTTATAAACAGACCCTATTTAGTGTCGCACGGAACATCTTGATTAACACAAAACTCTTTGTTCCTCTAACTCCGTCTGCAAAGCCTTCAGCGCTTTTCCCACGATCGAACGGCGCAGTTTTTTCTCTTCTGTCAGGGGAAGATCAGCATTCCCTACTGGATTCACGATCTTCTCACCCGGCAGAATCCGGCTGGAACCTACCATTTGGGCGACGGGAATGATAGCGCAAATATGGGCCGTCGGAATTCCGATCCTCTCAATCTCTTTTGTCAGCGTTGCACCGCAACGCGTGCTCGTCCCTCAGGTAGATGTCAGGATCACTCCGGAAACGCCTGCTGCCTTGAGCTCCTCGGCGATTTTTTCACCCAGTTTCCTCATCACCTCGACAATGCAAGCCACACCTGTCGTGCTGTAAAACGTCTCGTGAAGCTTGCCGATCAATCCCTCTCGCTCAAAATCCCTCAATGCATCGACAGGGACGAGGCGGTTCGGGTCTTGCCGGATAAAGACCGAGTCATAACCTTCGTGACTGACTTCGTAGTCCGCGGGGTTGAGGATCTCCACACTCCGGATGTCATATCTTCCGAAACGGGTGGCGGTTCGGATCTCGATCTTATCCGGATTGCCTTTCGGGACCAACCCCCCGTCGGTGACCAGAGCGATCCTTGCCCGTCCGAGATCTCTGATGGCGGGAGCGGGTTTCACTCGATCGTACATCGGGCGGGCGACTTCTGATTCAAAGGGCTTTCCTTGAAGTTTGGACAACAGCATGTCAACGACCCGCTCGGCACCCGTTCTTTCGGAGATTTCATTGACCAGTATCCCTCGAGGAAAGTAGCCCTCTTCGGAGGGACGTCCCGCCTTCTCCTTGGCCACAAGTTTTCGGGCTAAGCGGACGATCTTGGCAACGGCCTCGATCATCGTCCGGGCTGAATCTGTGGTTTCGATGATATAGACGTCCTGTCGGTAAAGGTCGAGGCCTGGATTTTCCCGATACATTCCCGTAACAGCCGGAACCTTCAGTTGATCTTGAACGGCTTTGCAAATCGCCCCGCAGGCAATGCCATATCGTCCTGCATTGAAAGCCGGCCCAGCGATGACGACATCGGGTCGATAGGATGCAATCATCTTGATGACTTCATCGGAGGCACCCGCAATATTCTCCGCAAAATAGTTGTCACCGCAGATGACGGTCGCCACCACCTGCCCCTCTTTGCCCAGAGCAGCCTGGATGGCCCGACCCGGCCCAATGGCGCCTTCGGTAACCCGAGGCGGCAAATCCGCCTTGTCCTCTCCGCCAATCCCGCCAAAAAACTGATTCAGGTAATGAACGACTCTCATCATCTCACACTCTCCCATTCCACATGGATGGAATATTGGAATAATGGAATGTTGGAATACTGGGGCAAAAGCTGGAATACTGGAATATTGGGTCTAAACCACAAACAAAGTCCTTTTCTCTTCATTTCAATTTCTTGTTTTTCCCATTATTCCATCATTCCATCACTCCACTATTCCGGAATTTCGTAACTAATACCGGACTGCCTTCTGCTTCGCGCTCCCCAGCTGGCACAGAGAGCCGTTTACCCACCGAAGGGCTCTCACCATTTCGCCCTGAACAGGCTGTCCTCCTTGGGATAAACGCGACCCGCCGATAATTCGATCCACTGCCGGGAAGGTGAATTCCATGAAGGGGACTCCCATGCTCACGATCGCATCGACCTCCGGCATGCTGAAGATCGTTACGGCGCCATATTTTGTATCCTTTATGTCGGCTCCCAAATGGAGCATTGCAATCGCCGTCCTTATTCCCAGCTGTTCGCAACGTTGAGCGGTCCTGGCCATGGTCAACTCGGGTGCCCCCCCTCCCGTTTTGGTGAGGACGGCTCCATCTGCCCCGAGGATATATTTCGCCAGGCATGAAGCGATGTTCGAAACCCTTTCAATGTCGGCTACATTGTTTGGCGCAGTCATAATAATGACTCCGGCAAAGGAGAGTTCCTTCCCGTGTCTCTGATAGAGTTCTTTGATCATGGGGTGATTCTGAATGTGATAGGTCTGCACGAGGAGAGCACGATGGGGAGCGATCACCGCCCCGTCAAATATCTCATTCGGATGGATCAGGGTGGGGACAATATCAGGAACATTCTTGCCATAGAGAATGGGTTCGCCGGGAATCGGTTCAAATTGTAACGTCAATATTTGAAAGATATAAACGACCCTTGGCAGTTTTGGGGAGCCTCCCGGGATGTCTGTGACGGGAGGAAGCTCGAACACCTCCGTCAGATCGGGCTTCATCCCTTTCCCGGCCTTCGCCAGGTAAGCAGACGTTTTTAAACCGGCGATCTTGAGGGCAGCCCGATATTCCTGCGTACTGACCCCGTCTCCCGGGGCAGCCAGCAAAACAATGTTATGGGTTTTCCCGTAGGGACTAACTTCAGCGCCTGGACCGGACATATCGATGATTTCTCCATTTGGATCCGCGCTTGCGCCCTCTCCACGTCCGGAAGAGTCACTGAGGATAACAGCCGTACCCTGAAGAACACACGTGCTGCCTTTGCCGGCAGGGACTTGTTTCCCCACGGCCCCTGGGAAATCCTCATCTCCATCACTGGTCTTTGCTCTTGGTTCGATCACATCCAGGACCTGCAGGATACGACATCTCTCTCCGGGATGGGCTAACTCGATCTCCACACCACCCAATCTGCCATCTTCCGACAGCAATTCCTGAAGCTGATCGCGGTTGATGTATAGCACGCCGTCAGAAACAGCGGTCTTATCTGAAAATTGAACGTCTCGGATCTTTAGAACATTCAATTCAAGTCTCATTGGAGAATGTCCTTTGCCTTTAAGTGGCACATACAACCATTTAGAGTCTGTTTATAAACTGCCGCCTCGAACAGAATCGTCATTCCGGCGAAAGCCGGAATCCAGTTCTTTCAAGACCTTCTGGATACCGGATCAAGTCCGGTATGACGGAAAAGGCTGTTTATGAACAGACTCTATTTAAACCAAAACGGACCGGGATGCAACCCGGCCCGGGGAATATGACTTTTTCAGCAATTTGAAGGCTATGCCTTCTTTTTTATGAGCGATTTTTCTTTCTTTATTCTGTCTTTCAGCTTCTTTCTCAGGCCTTTAGTCGCCTTCGAATCTACTTCACCGGTCTCCTTCTTCAACACAACGCCATAGGCGGTTTTGGCCTTTCCGGTAGAGATGTAGCCATTGAGGACATCCCATCGAACCCGTTCCGCATCCCTGTCAAAAGGATTTCCAACACCACCGCCGCCCCCGGATTTGCTCCAAAGAATATCCCCGGGCTGAACGTACTGAACGTCATTGCAGCGCAGCCGTACGGGTTTCCCTTTTCTTATGATGCCCAACCGGTGTTTCTTCCCCTCAGTCCCCCCCATTAAACCAAGGGCTCCGAACTTCTCTCCATCAGAGTTTCCCGTCATCACAACGCAGTCATGGGCCTGCCAGACTTTCCGATCGTAGGTGTTGAGGGCCTCCCAGTGAACACCCATTCCTCCTCTCCACTTCCCATCACCGGCTGAATCCGGGATAAACTCATGGCGCGACCAGCGATACGGAGTTTCCCATTCCTCCGGTTCAATGGGCGCTCTCAGAGACCCCCCTGCTCCCAGTACCCAGCAGAGTCCATCCCAGCCATCATACCCATAGATGGCACCCATGGAACCGTCCCCATGAAACGGGGCTGTCCAGTAAAGTTGGGGAGACTTCGTTCTCGGATCAAGGAGGTCCCGACGCCTCCCGGTCAGAATGGGATTGATGTGCCGAGCCCACAAAGCCGAGGTATCTTTGGGGACAACCTGACCTAAGGCAATCTGGACACATTCCACGACATGCGTACCCAGCGTAGGGGCTTGAGCCCCGCTGGTCGCTGGATACGTGGGATCGAGGACCGATCCCTCCCGGGTGAGAATCGTGAGGCAATTCATCAATCCTTGATTCCGCGGGGTTTGGGAAGGAAGTGACCATGCCACAGCGGTAACGATGGCCGCCCGTGTCTGGCCCTGTGGGCAATTGATGAAATCAACCTGGTCATCGCTATCCCTGAAATCGAGGATCAGCTGTCCTTCATCAGGTTTGACGGTTAACTTCAACCTGACCCATACGGGCTTATCTACCGTACCATCCCAGTCCGCAGCCCGTTCGGCCCGATAGGTCCCGGCCCGCCAAGTGGAAATGACTTTCCTGATCGATTCCTCGGTTCGCTTAACGATCTCGTCGCATGCCTCCAGCACGGTCTCCTTCCCGTACCTTCCGACCAACTCCAGTAACCTCTTTTCGGTCATCTTCATGGAGGCATAGGTCAGCAAGCAATCGGCACGGACCATCGCGGATCCCCTGACATTGCGAAGGATCACGGAGAAAACTTCCTCATCGATCTTGCCCTTCTTAATAAGCTTCACCGGAGGAATCATGATCCCCTCACCATGGCAGTCATAGGTACGCGGGTAATAGCAACCCTGGTAGGACCCCCCCGCATCATACTGATGGGTTCTCATGAAGTGGTAGAAGACAAGGTCTCCTTCAAAGAAGACGGGCCGGATGAATGAGAAGTCGGGGGCATGCCCAAAACGCACGATAAACGGGTCATTGGCGACAATGAAGTCATCCTCGTGAATATTCTCGCGTCCGATATAGTCCAGCATCCCCTTCAGGCACACATCAGATCCTGCCGTATGGACGGGCATCCAGTTGCCGATGGTGATCGTCCGCCCCTCCCTGTCAAAGAGCGCCGTGCCGATATCACGAATATGCGCCGTGGCGAAAGAGAAACACTGGCGGAATAGCCTGAACCCCAGCTCCTGATTCTGGGCATTCAACCTGCCCTCGATGATTGACAACGTTAAGGGATCGATTGATTTTCCTGGGCTCATGCTTACCTCCTTATCATATAGTTATGATATGCATCGACTGTAAGTTCTGCACCTTTGGGTACCACGATGGTGGTCGTTGGGTCTTCGACAATCGCCGGTCCTTCGATGATGTTTCCGTATTTCAACAGGTTTGCATCATAACACGGTGTTTCGATAAATCCTCCGACTTCCTGAAAGTAGACCTGCCTCTTCCGTTTCAGTGCTGCAGATGCGTCTTTATCCGAGAGCGACTGCTTGATCAGCTCAACGGGCCGCCTAACGCCTATGGCCCTGAGCTTCAGCGTTGAGATGGCCACCGCCATGGTCGGGTCTGACCAACCATAAATGGCCTGATGCTTCGCATGGAATTCCCTGATGAGATCCTTTAACGTTTGATCCGTAAAGGCTCCACCCCTTGGGTTTTCAGGAAGAAAGATTACAATATCGCGAAGCTGTCCGAAGTATCGCATTTCAGCGCCACGGGCCAGTTTCATATTCTCCTTTGTCAGCCCTTGCCGCGCCAGGGTATGGACCCCTTCTTCCTCCAGCACATCGTACCAACCCTTCAATTCATCAAGACGAAGCTGGGCTTCACTTCGATAGATACAGAGATTCAGAACGTATTCATAGTTGGCCAAAGCGGCTCCAAGGGCGCAGAATGCAGCGGCATGCCTGGGAACATAGATCTGGGAGATACCCAAGCGAGACGCGATCGCAGCCGCGTGGACGGGCCCGGCTCCCCCGCCCGCGACCAGGGTGAAGTCCCGTGGGTCCACCCCTTTTTCTACGGCGCCCAAGAAAATTCCCTGTGCCATATTATCCTCCACGAGAGCTGAGATGGCATGGGCAGCGGCAACAATATCGAGATTCAGCGGCCCTGCGATCTTCTTCTCAATGGCGTTCTTGGCCAGGTCCATATCTAAAGGGATGGCCCCTCCCAGGAAGAAATCGGCAGGGATCGTCCCTAAAATGATATCCGCGTCAGTGACCGTGGGATCTTGTCCCCCCTTCCGGTAACAGGCAGGACCAGGATCAGCACCCGCACTCGCTGGGCCGACTTGAAGCATATTGCGATTATTGATCCAGGCGATACTCCCACCTCCCGCCCCGATACTTGTGACATCCACGGATTCCAAAGCGTTGATGAAATCTCCTACCCTCATCTCAGGGGTGACGTGGATGGTCGCCCCCGGAAGCAGGCTGATATCGAAGGTCGTGCCGCCCATGTCAATGACGATCACATTCTCGAAGTTGCACAACTTGGCCAAAAACCGGCCCAGCAAAGGCCCAGCAGCAGGGCCCGACCCTATTAAAAGGGCCGGGTTGTCCAAACAGAGTTCAGGAGAGGCTACGCCGCCTATGCAGGTTGTAAAAAGTGTCGTTCCCGTAAACTGACTGCGCTTCAGCTGCTCATCCAAACTTCCGATGAACCTCGAAACCACGGGTTTTACAGAACCCGCGATCATGGCGGTGCTGAGGCGATCCCACTCCATCCAGCGGCGAAGGATGTGCGAAGACAAGACCACATTGGGATATTCCTTTCTGACGATTTCTCCCGCCTTTTCTTCATGTTCCGGGTTGATATAGGAATGCAAAAAACAAACCACCGGAACCTCCACACCGTACTGTTTGGCTTTTTTGATCGCCTTGATCACATCTTTTTCGTTGAACGGCGTTACCACTTCTCCGTTAAACTGAATACGCTCTTTGATTCCAAAGCGCAGATAGCGGGGAATAAAGCTTTCCGGTGCAGGTAATTTAAGATTGTAGATTTCATCTTTGGGTATTCTGCGCCCTAATTCGGGTATATCTCTGAAGCCCTCGGTATAGAGCAAACAGCATTTTGCACCCTTCTTCTCCACCACCGTATTCGTCGGTAAAGTGGTGCCGATGACGATGGTGGTTGTATCCTTCAGCAACTCTTGAGTCGTACAACTGCGCTGCTCGGCAAAACGCTGGATGCACCCCATGATCCCCAGTGATGGCTTGGCATGGTCGGTGGGGAACTTAGCCATAAAGATTTTCCGATCGTCGTCTATCAGTATCGCATCCGTAAACGTCCCCCCTGTATCTACTACGATCTCATACATAAGGCCTCCTCTGCGAACAATGGACGATAAACTATGAACGGTGAACAAAAATGTACTGTTCATCGTTTATCGTTTAATGTTCAACGTCATGGTTTGAACAACTCTATCCTTTATTTCCGAATCTGTCTTTATGGAGCCAACTGAACTCCGGCCGTTTTGAAGGAGTTGGAACCGTCTCTCCCACGGGAACCCCAACCTTCAGAATAGCGATGATTTCGTACCCTTCGGGAAGACCCAGAACCTTTTGGGCCTCATCCTTCTGCTTTCCCCAATAGGTAACGATTCCGCTTCCCAGTCCGTCAGCGACTGCAGCGAGAGACATATTTTCGATGGCAAGCCAGCCTGCCGATGCCTGCCCGGACTGGCAGCAGACCGCTACAGCACCGGCATTCTGAAAGGATTCCTTCTGTTTCCGGGCACGCTCTTCCATGACCTTAAGATCTTCACCCCCCTTTGGAGGATAGTTGCTCCTATTGAGCTCATATTTGAGCTCAGCAAATTGATCAATTTTGTTCTGATCGCTAATGATAATGAACTCCCAGGGCTGGCTGTTGCCACCCGAAGGGGCTTTGCTCCCGGCCAGGACGATTTTTCTCAACTGTTCCTCCGTAGCCGGTTTCTTATAAACACGAACCGTCCTCCTCTTTTCGATCGCTTCATGAAGTTCCATATTGTATCCTCCTTGGCAAATGGGGGCATTCCCCCTCTTATTTGGCCAGGCCTGCTTTTTTGGCGATCGCAAGGGCCATCTCATACTCTTCTGTCACCATCTTCTTCATTTCAGTGGGGGACTTATAATTAACCACAAATTGCATTTTCTCAATCTTGGCTTTTAGTTCCGGATTCTTGATCACCCTTTCAACCGCCGGGACCAAGACCTTTTTGACATCCTCCGGGAGTCCGGAGGGAGCATAATAAGCAAACCACGTGTAGAAGAGTTCCTGTTTATGACCTATTTCGGACAAGGTCGGGATATTCGGAAATTCAGCCATCTTATTGGTCAAGAGAAGGGTTTTCATCTTTCCTGACTCCATATGGGGTACGATCTTATTAATCGCATCGAACGTCCCTTCCACGTGTCCACCCAAAACGGCTGTGATGACGGATTCTCCCCCCTTGTAAGGAATATGAGTAAATTCTGCGCCCGTCAAAGAGTGGATGATCTCCAAATTGAAATGGGCAGTGGACCCTATTCCGATTGAATTCAATCGAACCTTTCCTGGATTCTTCTTGGCATAGTCGAGCAGTTCGTTAAAGGTTTTCCAGGGCGCGTTTGCCTGCACCGCAACGGCCAGGGGGACGAGGAGATGTAACCCTAAAGGTTCTAAATCTTTGTCCGAATCAAAGTGAATCGTTCCCGGATTAAGGATCCGGGTAAATACCATTGCTGCATTACTCAAAGTGCCCAGGGTATAGCCATCCTTTTTGCTCCTTGCCAAGGCATCGGTGCCAACGATGGTTGTGGCCCCTGGTTTGTTGATCGGGATAATTTGGATGCCAAGGATTTTTCCCAGATCCTCTGCAAAGAGCCTGCTGGTAATATCCAGTATGGAACCCGCAACGTTAGGGATGATGAGCTGGATCGGACGATTGGGATAAGGCTGTGCCAGAGATAGTGAGGCTCCCGCACCCAATGCGTACACGATAACCAATAAACCGATGATAAGGCTTGATGGCTTCATGATCTCCTCCTGTGAAATGGATTTTGGTTCTAGTCCGGTTTATTTTTTACCTAGTCCGACTTTATTGGCTATAGCAAGAGCCTTCTCATACTCTTCTGCAATCATCTTCTTCATGTCTGCGGGAGATTTATAATCAACGATGAATCTCATCTTCTCAATTTTTGCCTTCACTTCGGGATTCTTGATCGCCTTTTCGACTGCAGGGATCAAAACCTTCTTGACCTCCTCGGGCAGTCCGGATGGACCATACATGCCAAACCAGAGGGGAGGAAGATCTTGTTTATAGCCCAATTCGCTCATCGTAGGAATATTAGGAAGGTCAGACATCTTATTGGTTATTAAGAGAACCCTCATCTTTCCGGATTCAACATGAGGAATAAACTTATTGATTGCGTCGCAGGTCATTTCAACATGTCCTCCCAGGAGGGCAGTGATAACCGACTCCCCTCCTTTGAAAGGGACATGGGTGAACTGAGTGCCGGTCAGGGATTGTATGATCTCGAGAACAAAATGAGGGGTAGACCCGACTCCGATGGTATCGACACGGAGCTTTCCAGGATTCTTCTTGGCATAGTCTACCAATTCGTTAAAGGTTCTCCAAGGCGCGTTGGCCTGCACCGCAAGGGCGAATGGAACGATCACATGGAGACCCAAGGGTTCCAAATCCTTGTCCGGATCGTAAGGGACCGTTTCGGGATTGAGGATCCTGGCATAGACCAAACCCGAACTGCCCGTGTAGGCAAGGGTATAGCCATCCTTTTTGCTCCTTGCCACAATATCCAAGCCTAAAGTCGTTGCGGCCCCTGGCTTGTTGATTGGAATAATCTGTGTGCCGAGGGTCTTCCCCAACTCCTCTGCCAGGGTCCTTGCGTTTATGTCGACGATAGCACCCGCGACATTAGGGATGATCAGTTGGATCGGACGATTGGGGTAGGATTGCGGAAAAGCACTGTGGGCTACAAATACATAAAGTGCCGTCGAAAACAGAACAACAAAAAAAGATAGATGTCTCAGTTTCATGATGGTCCACCTCGTTGAGTATATCATAGTTTACTGGGCGGAAACTTGTCTATCATCATTTGGAAACCTTGTCAAGCCTTTTTCTGGAGTTTTCTGAAGAGCCTTTTCTCTGGAGAGCTTGTGATCCCTCAGTTACAGGGCAAGGTTTGAGTTCGGCATCAGACCCGGAGGTCGGTCCGCTCCTTCCTCACGTTTCAGAAGGCGGGTTCGTTGAGAGTTTGTGGAGCGTAGGGTTAGTGCTTCGAGTGGCTATGGCAGGACATCGGGACGATGGTCATTGTTGGGGAAGAGGTTCCCGCCGCTGAAACG